>ULOB01012262.1_pt1 | contig 32176 bp, 26 predicted proteins | sample 1952151 | NCBI WGS metagenome assembly ULOB01 (sample SAMEA4835591, study PRJEB28245) | human gut metagenome | biome: gut microbiome; material: fecal sample | place: Denmark | collected 2008
ACACTCCTTCAGAAGGAGTAGGGGACGCTCACCATCGATACGGATACACGGGGAACTACCTTAACGAATTTACTTCGGGGTGTACTCTGATTTTTAACCGATTGAAAATCAGTGGTCTGCAAATTCCGCTGCACATTAGACCTGTCTCAAAAGAGAGCTAATGTGCAGTGCGTTTTATAACTATTTGATTTACAGAAGAGTTTTTCTCTCCTGTGCACCCCGAAGTAAATTCGTTGAAAGCAGGTTCCAATATTCTGCCCATCACTTGCCCATAATAAAGAGATTTTCATTATGCCGCAGTTCTCAGATTGTCATACACTGCTTTAATTGCAACCATATACGCAAAGTGCAAAATATGTCATTTCTTGTGGCAAGGGGTATTTTTCCTGACAGCCATTTTATTTTATGCTGCCCTAAGCCCGGGAAAAGCGGTGAGTCAGAATGGGAATTCTGCAAAATTTACATTCTGACAGCATTACGAAACTACGGAGTATCTAACTACATTTTGTCGGGTAGCAAACAATTTTGTTAAGCACGTGGTTCACTGCTATTTAGAATTTCTGCACCTTCCCGTAAGCCGTTTCAAGTCGGTCATGGGAAGATGGGGAAGAGGCAAGTATCCGGTTATCAATTGATTAACAAAAATGTTTGCTGCCCTGTAAAGTATCGTTGAGACCAGATCCATCTCTAATGACCGATTTGGGATAAATTCAGGCCGATGGGCGCCGAAAGACGGGAGGATGCCGGGTTGCTGTCAACAAGTGCCATGTCCTGAGATATGTGTGGGGTGTTGCATAGTTGCTGCTGTGGGGCAGGGGACACGTGTGTGCTCTGAAGTCCGGGTAAGGAGCGTGGAGTAGTTTGGGATCCGGTGGAAATTCTTAACTTTGTGGGTATATCTTGAAAAGGCAATCAATTATGATGGTAAAATGGAAAGTGATGGCGGCTGTGTCGGTCGCATTGGTTTCGGAAGCGATGGTGGCTGTGTTGTGCGCAACCGGCTTGACCGGTATGACCGGTATGGGCATGACAGTCAGTAGGTTCAGTATGGCCGGAACGGCAGGTGTGTCTGATGCGGATTGTTCCGGCTGCATTGAGGAGATGGACGCCGACATATCGGCAGGCATGTCCGGAGTGTGGGATGTGGGCAATACTACCGGAGTGTATAGTCCTTACAGAAACGGAAACGGAAACGACAGAAACAGAGACAGAGATGACGGATACTTAGGCGGAGACGACAGTCGGCCGGGTATCCTGCGGCAGGTGCTGTTTGCAGTGGACAGGGCTGACACGGTCAGAGAGGTGTCCTGCTACCGGATACCGGCCATAACCACGGCTCCGGACGGCAGCCTGATAGCGGCGATAGATGAGAGGGTGCCTTCCTGCGGGGACCTGAAGTGGAGCCGGGACATCAACATCGTCATGCGCCGCAGCACGGACGGCGGACGGACCTGGAGCCCGGTACAGAGAGTCGCGGATTTCCCGGACGGACAGTCGGCCTCGGACCCGTCGCTGATTACCGACCCTGTGAGCGGCACCGTATTCCTATTTTATAATTTCATGGACCACGACCGGGCAAAGGACGTCTATTTCTTCCACGTCATGCGCAGTACCGACAACGGCCAAACCTGGTCGGAGCCCGAGGATATCACATCCCAGGTGGCTCCGGAGGAATGGCGGGACGACTTCAAGTTCCTTACCTCGGGTCAGGGCACCGTCACCCGCGATGGCCGTCTCCTGCATACGATGGTGAACCTCCGGACCGGACTGCACCTGATTGAGAGCACTGACGGCGGCCGGACCTGGCATCTGCTGCCTGCCGCCATTGTCCCTGCCGACGAGTCGAAGGTCATTGAGCTGCCGGACGGCCGGTGGATGGTCAACAGCCGGGTCAATGAAGGCGGCTGCCGCTACATTCACATCTCGGACGACAAGGGCCGCTCATGGACCTCGAATCCGGCTCCCGCTCTGCCCGATCCAGGCTGCAACGGGGCTATTGTCCATTATCCCTACTATGGTGAGGACGGCTGCCTGCTCTTCGTCAATGCCGCCGATCCGGAGCAGCGCCGTAACCTGACCCTCCGCTACAGCCTGGACGGAGGCCTTACCTGGAGCTCCGGCCTGACGGTCGTGGAGGGTGATGCGGGCTATTCGGACATCGCCGTCCTGCCTTCCGGAGAGGTTGCCGTGTTCTACGAGAGAGACGGTTATGCTGTAAACGAGATTGCGCTCGTGACTCCGGAAATGCTTTTCGGCAAATAATGTCCTTACACGGCACCGCATCGGTTGCAAAAAAATGCAGGACTTTGGCTATTTATCATTAAATTTGCTAGGATATTAGGGTACAATAACGGACTAAATAAGACTATATGCTTGATTTTCTTGCGATTACATGGAATGTAAGCCCTGACATATTTGCCATAGGCAACTTCCACCTGAGGTGGTACAGCGTGCTTTTCGTGGCAGGATTGTTTCCCGTGGGCTATTACATAATGCGTTCGTTCTACAAAAGGGAGGGGATTCCGGTGGATACTCTGGATGCTCTCCTTTTTGCATTGTTTATAGGCACTCTGGTAGGAGCCCGTCTGGGCCACTGCCTGTTCTATGATCCGGTCTACTATCTGTCCCATCCCTGGAAGATACTGATGACCTGGGAGGGTGGGCTGGCCTCGCACGGCGGTGCTGTCGGCGTGCTGCTGGCGATCTGGTGGTATGTCCACAAATACGGCAAGAAGTACGGCTTCGGTTATATCCAGCTCATAGACCGTCTCGTGATACCTATCTGCTTCGCCGGCATGATGATCCGTCTCGGCAACCTGATGAACTCCGAAATCTACGGAGTGCAGACGGACCTGCCGTGGGGCTTCATATTCCCCCGCGATCCCATGGGAGACGGCCTGCCCCATCATCCGACCCAGCTCTACGAGGCTCTGAGCTACTGCATACTGGGACTGGTACTGCTCTGGATGTACCGTACCAGACTGGACAAGCTGCGCACGGGTACCATCTTCGGCATCTTTCTGATCGTGCTTTTCGGCATGAGATTCCTGATAGAGTTCATCAAGGAGGATCAGGTGGCATTCGAGCAGGGTATGACTCTCAATATGGGACAATGGCTGAGCGTGCCGTTCATCATCGCGGGCATACTGCTGCTCGTGTGGAGTCTGACCAAGGCCGGTCCGGCTGCCATTCACGTGCCTCAGACAGCTCTCTCCGGAAATGGCAAGGGCAGCAACGGCTCCGCCCGCGGAGGGCAGCGGCAGGGGGCTTCGGGGGATAAGGTGTCCGGGAAACCGAAGGAGAAGGTCCCTCTGACCCATGTCCACAGCGGCAGTACGGCTAATAAGGATAAACAATAACAATAAAAACAATATACTATGGCAGACGAAAGAATACAGTTACTGATTATCGGCAGCGGTCCTGCCGGTTATACTGCGGCTATCTATGCATGCCGCGCAAATATCAAGGCGGTGGTCTACGAGGGCATCCAGCCCGGAGGCCAGCTGACCCAGACTACGGAGGTCGAGAATTTCCCCGGCTACCCCCAGGGTGTGCAGGGACAGCAGATGATGGATGATTTCCGTGCCCAGGCCGAAAGGTTCGGGGCCGATATCCGCTTCGGCATCGTGACTAAGGCGGACTTCTCCGCCAGACCCTTCAAGGTTCAGATAGACGATGAGAAATGGGTGGAGGCAGAGGCGGTTATCATCGCCACAGGCGCCACCGCCCGCTATCTGGGTCTCGAGTCCGAGGAGAAATTCAAAGGCCAGGGCGTTTCAGCCTGCGCCACCTGCGACGGATTCTTCTACAGGGGCAAGGATGTGGCAGTGGTCGGAGGCGGCGACACCGCCTGCGAGGAGGCCACCTATCTGGCATCCCTCTGCCGCAAGGTCTATATGATCGTGCGCCGCAATGTCTTCCGCGCCTCCAAGGCCATGCAGGAGAGAGTATTCAACACTCCCAACATCGAAGTGCTCTGGGAGCATCAGACCAAGGAGATTCTGGGCAACGATATGGGCGTGACCGGTGCCCTGCTGCGCCGTAACGACGGTGTGGAGAAGAAGATAGATATCGACGGCTTCTTCCTGGCCATCGGACATCATCCCAATTCGGACGTATTCCGCGAGTGGGTGGACACTGATGCCGAGGGCTACATCATTACCGAGGGCAAGAGCACCCGTACCTCCCGTCCCGGCATTTTTGCGGCAGGAGACGTGCAGGACCCGACTTACCGTCAGGCCATCAATGCAGCCGCCTCCGGATGCCGTGCCGCAATGGACGCCGAAAAGTATTTAGCCGAAAACAGACAGTAACACATAACAGCCTATGGATACCCAAACTTATTCAGACATACTTGAACTTCTGCACCGCGAGGTTAAGCCGGCTCTGGGCTGTACCGAGCCTATAGCGGTTGCTCTGGCCGTAGCCAAGGCCTGCTCGCTTCACAGACCTCTGCGTCCCTCCCGGATATGCGTGCAGGTGAGCGCCAACATCCTGAAGAACGCCATGGGCGTCGGCATTCCCGGCACCGGCATGGTGGGTCTCAACATCGCCGTGGCCCTGGCCATGGAGTGCGGCAACCCGGACTACGGTCTGGAGGTGCTCAAGGACCTGACCCCCGCCGATGTGGAGAAGGCCAAGGCCTATGCCTCCGAGGGCCGTGTCAAGATATCCCTGGCCAATACCCCCAAGAAGCTTTACATCGACGCCGAATGCCTCTACGGGCCGGTGGAGAATCCTGAACACCGCTCCAGGACCGTCATACAGGACGACCATGATGCCATAGTCCTGGTATCGAAGGACGCCGAGGTGCTGCTGGACAATATGACATCGGAGGCGGAGGGAGAGAACGCCGCTTCAGGTCAGGAAGCTGTCTCGCACAAGACCACTCTGGATTATCACCTGAATATGCGGAAAATCTTCGATTTCGCCACAAAGGAGGCCCGGCTGGAGGACATCGCCTTCCTGCTGGATGCCGCCAGGATGAACCGGGCCCTCGCTGAGGAGGGACTGGCCCGTCCGTACGGTCTGCAGGTGGGACGCACCATTCAGGACAATATCCACCGCAATGTGTTCGGCAAGGGGCTGCTGACCCACTGCATGGCCATGACCGCCGCGGCTTCGGACGCCCGTATGGCAGGATGCACCCTTCCCGCCATGAGCAACTCCGGCTCCGGCAATCAGGGCATCACCGTGACTATGCCCGTGGTGGCTGCCGCAGAACAGTTCGGCTCTTCCGAGGAGCAGCTTATACGTGCTTTGACCCTCAGTCATCTGACAGCTATCCATATCAAGGGATATCTCGGGAAACTCTCCGCTCTCTGCGGCTGCGTGGTGGCTTCCACCGGTTCGGCCTGCGGTATCGTATGGCTCAGCGGCGGCACTTTCGACCAGGTGTGCAGCGCCATCAAGAACATGATCGGCAACATCACCGGCATGGTATGCGACGGAGCCAAAGTGGGCTGTGCCCTCAAGGTGGCCTCCGGCGTCTCCTCAGCAGTGCAGTCGGCTGTCCTTGCACTGGACAACCACTGCGTGACCGGCAATGACGGCATCATCGAGGACGATGTGGAGAAATCCATACGTAATCTCGGGACCATAGGGTCGAAGGGGATGCAGGTTACTGATGAGATGATATTGAATATTATGGTATGTAAGTAACTCCCGAAGAGGCTGTTGGAAAGGGACATCTTCTGCGTAAATGATAAAAACTTTTAATTTTATATAAATGAAACGGATTTTTAGAACTTTTCTGGGTGCGGCCATGCTGCTGTCAGCATCAACCCTGACGGCTGTGGCTCAGGAACCTTCCGAGGGACCCCTCTGGATGAGATACAGCGCTATCTCTCCGGACGGCAGCACCATCGCATTTGCCTACAAGGGCGATATATTCACAGTACCCGTGACCGGCGGCCAGGCCCGTCAGATCACCTCCAATTCCGCCTTTGATTCCCGTCCGGTATGGAGCCCGGACGGCAGCCGGATTGCGTTTGCCTCCTATAGGATGGGCAGCGCCGATGTTTTCATTGTCTCCAGGGACGGAGGAGAACCCAAGCGCATCACCACCCATTCAGCAAACGAGTTCCCCATTGTCTTCAGGAATGACTCTACAATCCTTTATTCTGCCTACATCCAGCCTTCGGCCGAGAGCATGCAGTTCCCTTCCTCTACTTTCTCCCAGATATACGCTGTAAGTACGGAAGGCGGACGCCCTGTGATGTTCTCCTCTCTGCCTCTGGAGAATATCACCTTCAGTCCCGATGGAACCACACTGCTGTACAACGACAAGAAAGGATATGAGGATGAGTGGCGCAAGCATCATACTTCTTCCATCACCCGTGACATCTGGAGCTGCTCCTTCGAGGGTGACAATGTCAACGGCGCGGAGTTCGCAAAGATCACCACATTTGACGGGGAGGACCGTAATCCGGTCTATGCTGCTGACGGAAAGTCGTTCTACTGGCTCAGCGAGCAGGACGGGACCTTCAACGTGTGGAAGCACTCTCTGGAAGGTGGCGAGGACGTGCAGATTACCCATTTCAAGGGCAATCCCGTGCGTTTCCTCACTGTCGCCCAGAACGGTACCCTGTGCTTTGGCTATGATGGAGAGATATACACCGTGACCGAGGGTGCAGAGCCTCGGAAAGTGGCTGTGGAGATTATCGCCGACAAGCAGGACCGCGACCTGATCAAGCAGCCTGTAAGTTATGCGCAGGACATAGCTGTCAGCAAGGACGGCAAGCAGGTCGCCTTCATCTACAGGGGCGATGTGTATGTGACCATGACCGACTATAAGACTACCAAGCGGATTACCAATACCGCCGAGCAGGAGCGCAACCTCGACTTCGCTCCCGACGGACGCTCGCTGATCTACTCTTCCGAGCGCGACGGTCTCTGGCAGGTCTACATGGCTTCGATTGTCAACGAGGATGAAAAGCTTTTCCCCTATGCTACCGATATTAAGGAGGAGAGGGTGACCAACTCCGACCAGGTGTCCTTCCAGCCTCTGTACAGTCCTGACGGAAAGGAGATAGCCTTCCTGGAGAACCGTACTGCTATCCGTGTGATCAATCTCGCCACCAAGGAGGTGCGTACAGTGATGGACGGCAAGTACGAGTATTCCTACTCCGACGGAGACCAGTGGTATCAGTGGTCTCCCGACGGCAAGTGGATTCTGTCCAACTGCATCTTCATCGGCGGATGGAACAATAAGGACGTGGCTCTGATCAATGCCTCCGGAAATGGTGAGATGTACGACCTTACCAAGAGCGGCTACACTGACGGCAATGCCAAGTGGGTGCTTGACGGCAAGGCTATGATATGGTTCAGCGACCGTGCCGGTTACCGCAGCCACGGCAGCTGGGGCGCGGAGATGGACGTGTACATCATGTTCTTCGACCTCGAGGCATACGAGAAATTCCGTATGAGCGAGGAGGAGCTGGCTCTCTATGAGGAGGAGAAGGCGGCTCTTGAGGAGGAAAAGGCTGAGGCTGAGAAGTCTGCGAAGGACAAGAAGGCTTCCAAGAAGAGCAAGAAAGACGCTGAGTCCGAAAAGGACGAGGATGCCGTCGAGCCCCTCAAGCTGGATCTCGAGAATGCCGAGTACCGCGTGATGCGTCTGACAGTCAACTCTTCTAACCTCGGGGACGCAGTTCTGAGCAAGGACGGCAGCAAGCTTTACTACATCACCTCGTTCGAGGGCGGTATGGACCTCTGGGTACATGACCTGAAGGAGGACGAGACCAAGATTCTGTCCAAGGGCGTGGGCTACGGCTCGCTGATTCTCTCGGACGACGGTTCCAGCATCTTCATGAACACCGGTATGATCAAGAAGATAGATGTGGCATCAGGTCAGATTACTCCTATCGAGATGGAGGGAATCTTCGAGTACAAGCCATATGCCGAGCGTGCCTATATGTTCGACCATGCCTGGAGACAGGTCAAGGAGAAATTCTATGACCCGAATATTCACGGAATCGACTGGGAGGGCTACAAGGCCACATACGAGAAGTTCCTGCCCTACATCACCAACAACTTCGACTTCGCTGAGATGCTGGGCGAGATGCTCGGAGAGCTCAACGGATCGCACACCGGAGCCCGCTACTATGCTTCCGGAGCGGCTTATCCCACGGCTTACCTCGGAGTATTCTACGATGACACCTACACCGGAGACGGTCTGAAAATCAAGGAAATCATCAAGCGCAGCCCTCTGACCCTCGTGGAGTCCGACGTAAAGCCCGGCTGCATCATCGAGAAGATTGACGGCGAGGCTGTCCTGGCCGGTCAGGATTATTTCCCTCTGCTGGAGGGCAAGGGCGGCAAGAACGTGCGCCTGTCCATCTACGACCCTCAGAACGGGGAACGCTATGACGTGACAATCAAGGCACTGCGCTCGGAGAGCGGAATACTCTACCAGCGCTGGGTAGAACGCAACAGGGCTATCGTGGATTCTATCTCGGGCGGAAAGATCGGCTATGTGCACATCGAGGGCATGGACAGCCCCAGCTTCCGTACTCTGTACAGCGAGCTGCTGGGCCGTCTGCGTCAGAAAGACGCCGTAGTGGTGGATACCCGTCACAATGGCGGCGGATGGCTGCACGATGATGTGGTGACCCTGCTCTCCGGCAAGGAGTACCAGCAGTTCAGACCCCGCGGACAGTATATCGGAAGCGACCCGTTCAACAAGTGGCTCAAACCTTCCTGCATGCTCGTGTGCGAGGACAACTACAGTAACGCTCACGGCACTCCTTGGGTCTACAAGCACCTCGGAGTAGGCAAGCTCGTCGGTGCTCCGGTACCCGGTACCATGACAGCCGTATGGTGGGAGAACCAGATCGACCCGACCATCGTCTTCGGTATCCCTCAGGTCGGCTGCTGGGACATCGAGAACCAGGAGTATATGGAGAATGTAGAGCTCCAGCCCGATATCCTTATCTACAATGATCCGGCTGATGTGCTTCGCGGCTATGACGCACAGCTCAAGGCAGCCACAGAATCCCTGATGGAATAACCCTTTCCAGGGAGATATATCTCGAATCCCGGTCACATGCAGAAGGTGACCGGGATTTTTTACTTCTTCGGAAGGGGTGAAACCTGCCCACCGTCACTCCAGACGCTGTGGCAATGGGCGGACCGCCTGGCACTGCAAAGGTGTACCCAGAATGCGGGAAAACGGTTCAGCTTTGCGGTAGGGCAGTACCGGGAACGCCGCTGCAGATGCTGTGGCAATGCTCCGGGCCGCACGGCACGGCAAAGGTGTACCCAGAATGCGGGAAAACGGTTCACCTTTGCAACTGGGCAGTACCGGGAACGCCGATACGGGAGCTGTGGCAATGGTCAGGAACGTCCGATGCTGCAAAGGTGTACCTAGAATGCAGGAAAACGGTTCACCTTCGGAAGTAGTATGATGTAGTCATTTCTGGACTTCCGGGCACATGTAATGATTCTGTATAGAATTTGAAGTTGCTGCTGCAGTAGCCGAATCTTAACAGGAAATTAATACTTAATCATACTTGTTGTAATATTTATGAAATAGTGCCGGAATACTTTTGCGGCCGAAAACAAAAGGTATGAACGCGAAAGTATTTCTATTGACATCAGCACTTCTGTTGCAGTGTTCCGTGCTTATGGCCGAGCCGATAATCAAGGGCAAGGTCGTAGATGCTTCTACGGGTGAGGAAATTATAGGTGCTACGGTATTGCTTAAAGGTACAACGGACCGCTGGGCTGTGACAGGCCTGGACGGCAGTTTTCAGATAGATGCCAAGGTCCCGTCGGGGATTTTGGTCTGCAACCTTATAGGTTATAAGGATATAGAGGTGAACTTCACCGTTCCGGTGGAGGAACTGCGGATTTCGATGGAGCCGGATGTCGTAATGCTGGAGGCTGCGGTGGTGACGGCTACGGGACGCGGCAGATCGGAAGTCGCGGCAAGAAACATTGAGAAGAATTCAGTTAATGTTGTTAATGTTATGAGCGCAAAAGCCATGGAACTCTCTCCCGACATTACGGTGGCCAACGTGATAAGGAGGATGTCGGGAGTGACCGTGGAGCGCAACAGCAGCGGCGAGGGCCAGTATGCCATTCTCCGCGGTATGGACAAGCGTTACAACTATACTCTGGTCAACGGCGTCAAGATTCCCAGCCCGGACAACAAGAACCGTTTCGTGCCTCTGGATATTTTCCCCTCCGAGATTCTGGACCGGATTGAGGTTACAAAGTCCCTTACCGCCGATATGGAGGGGGACGGCATCGGAGGAGCTGTCAATCTGGTGATGAAGGATGCGCCTGAGCGTATGGAGATTACCGCCAACCTCTCCACAGGCTACAGTGCCCTTTTCCTGGACAGGGATTTCCAGACATTCAACCGCAGGGCGATACAGAAGCTTTCCCCCAATGAGAGGATGGGCCGTCCGGAACTGCACGATGAGAACTACTCGGTCTCAGCGGACGATTTCACTATGGAAAATCTTCACATGACCGCCAGCCGTCCCCGTCCGGACATTGTAGGCGGTTTTTCATACGGTGACCGTTTCTTCGGAGGCAAGCTTGGCGTGATGGCCGCAGTAAGTTACCAGAACCTCTTCCGGGGCAAGGATGCTTCCCTTTACTACATCCCGGGCTCTTCCGGAAAGGGTACGGAGAACAGGTATTACTCCGAGGAACAGAACCGCTTTGGAGGCCATGCCAAGCTTGACTACCGTATCTCCAACCGGCATAAACTGATGCTCTACGCAGGGTATATGGACCTGCAGGAGACGGAGGTCCGCGACGGATCCAATGACCAGGAACGCACGGTCCGGATGAAGTGGAACCACCAGTACATCGTCAACACTACCCTCAAGGGGGAGCACTCGTTCCTGAATGCGGACCGGCTGAAACTCGACTGGACGGGAGTATTCTCGAAAGCCTACAGCACCACCCCTGACAACGCCAGGATCTATATCAACGGAGACCATCTCTACAACACGGATTCGGCCGACCGCCGCTGGGAGCACAACAGCGACCGGGACATCGCCGGATACATCAACCTCTCGTACCGCTTCGATTTTGCCAACAGCTCGTCCCTGAATCTCCAGGCCGGGGGCATGTACCGGGACAAGGTCCGCAGCAGCCTCTTCAACGAGTATACATTTGACTCCCCTACGGGCATATATGACCTCCAGATATACGGGGAGGACTGGACCAACTTCGACGAGCTTCTGCTCAAGCCCCGCCGCTACGGCAATGTGGGCGACCCTCTCAACTACGACGCCTTTGAGAGGATAGGAGCCGCCTACCTTATGGGTACCTACGACTGGGACCGTCTCGAGGTCATTGCCGGTCTCCGCGTGGAGCATACCGACCAGGGCTATACGCTGGTCTTCCCGAGACAGACTGACGGCGAGGGCCACCAGGTCTACACCGACCTGCTGCCGAGCGTACACCTCAAGTACAACGTGCACCGGAACGCATTCCTGCGCCTTTCCTACGGCCGCTCGATCAACCGTCCCGGATTCTTCGAGATAGTGCCCTACACCATCCTGAACGAGGATTACGACGAGCAGGGTAATCCCGACCTGAAGCACACGACGGCCGACAATGTGGACCTGCGCTACGAGTTCTTCCCCAAGTCCTCCGAGCAGGTGATGGTCGGCCTCTTCTGGAAGAAACTCTACAACCCGATAGAGTACGGCCTTATCTCCGAGGGTCAGGCCACCTATCTGACCCCTATGAACTTCGGCAACGCCACGAACGCGGGAGTGGAGGTGGACCTCATGAAATATTTCAACTGGTTCGGAATCAAGGCCAACTACACCTATACCCACTCCTCTATAACCACCACCAAGAGAAAGATGGACGGGACGGAGGTAGTGACGGTTGAGCAGACCCGTCCCCTGTACGGTCAGGCTGCCCACGTGGCCAATCTGTCGCTCCTCTTCAAGTTCGCCAAGGCAGGGGTGGAGGCCCAGGTCTCCGGCAGCTACACCGGCCGCAGGCTGAGCGAGATATCCAACTGGGTGGACAATGACATCTGGGAAGCCGGCTATGTCCAGCTCGATGCATCGGTAGAGAAGAGTTTCAAATGTGGAATAACCGTCTACGCGAAGGCCAACAACCTGCTGGATACTCCGGTGCTCCGCTACATCATCGACAATCCCCGAACGGAGAATCTCAAGGACTACGAGCGTTATCACGGCGGTGTCATCGAACGCAGGGAGTGGCACGGGCAGTCCCTGATGATAGGCCTGAGGTACAATTTCAAGGAAAAATAGAATAAGAATAACCAATAATCAGTATTTACACACATGAAAACAAAAGCAATTTTTGTCATTGCTGCGGCAATGGTATTTTCTCTCGCATCCTGCGAGAAAAATCCTGGTCAACAAGAAGAGACTGAGACGGAGCCTGTAGAGGCCGCCGGAGAAGTGTCCGGAGTATGGGAAGCCGGTTCAACGGTCTATGTTGACGGTCATATTGTAGTTCCCGAAGGTGAGAGCCTCACCATCGAGGAGGGTGTGACCGTCATTTTCAGTGATGCCGGAGTAGGTGTGAACCATACTGCCATCGAGTTTTCCGTAGACGGCAACCTGTACTGTCTCGGAACAGAGGAGAATCCTGTACGTCTTACAGTGGCTGAGGATCTCAGAACGGCCGACAATACATTCGCAGGTCTCTGGGGCGGTATCGTTGCCGGTGCCACCTGTGAGGAGATGCTTATCGACCACACCATCATAGAGTACTGCGGCGGCCAGGTAATCGAGGGCTCGCCCGCAGCCGAGAACGGCTATTACACCGCCGGTGACGACGCCTATCCCCACATTACCACCAACAACGTGAACGGCCGCTACGTCATCACCAACTCCATCCTGCGCAACGGCTGGTCCGACGCCATCTACATGATGGGCGGCAATGCCATTATCGCCGGCAATATCTTCAGCGCCATCGGATACGACGGGGCCGAGGCTGTCAATGTGAAGTCCGGCTGCACGGTGGACGTGGCCCGCAACATCATGTTCAGCGCCAATACCAACGGTCTGAAACTCTCCAGCTCCGACCAGAGCGAGGTGCGTCACCAGGCTAAGATTCAGGCCTACAACAACACCATTATCGGTTCCGGCTGGAGACGCGACGGAGAAAAGGGCGGCGGAATCTATGCTGAGGAGAATGCCGATGCAGGGGTGTTCAACAACCTGCTGGTGAACTGCAAGTTCCGCGCGACCACTCCCGCATGGGACGAGCCCGGTTCCGAGGACTGCTATGACGGAGAACATTCTCTTATTGACTACAACTACTATGCTTCCGGAACTGTAGAGAGCTCTATAGTATTCAGCGGTGAATACGAGGATGACGGTGAGACACTGCTCTACTCCGGCGTGAGATTCCCCTACGAGGGCTATGCCTTCGACCACGAATGGTATGACAACGACAAGGTGGACGCACACAGCGTGATAGCCAGGAATGCTGAGGAAGCCGCGTCCCTCGACCCCAGGTTTGTCAATTTTGACCTCAATATGGACCCTGCAAGCTATACCTTCAACGACAGCTGGGACTTCCATCTCCAGGCCGGTTCTCCTGCCCTCGATGCTTCGAAGACCTATACCGCCGGTGGCCGCCAGCCCTATTTCGGAACATCCGGACTCCAGGTCAACGGGCAGACCTACACCTCTCCCGCCATCGGCAACTGGTTCGGTGCATACGGTGAATAATAGACACAGGTTAAACTTTATAGCAAGACAGCTTTATGAAAAGAATCAACTTCCTTACCCTTACCGCCGCTGCAGTACTCTCCATGTCAGCGGTGTCCTGCAACACTTCCGCGGGTGTGTCCTCCAGTGTGCCGGAGGACCGCTCCCAGGAGTGGAAGGCTCTCGAGCAGCCGCTCAATTTCTACATTGCCAACGACCTGGGCCGCAACGGCTACTATGACCAGAAACCGATTGCTGAGACTATGGGCAGGATGGCCGAGACCATTGACATCGAGTTTGTGGTAGCTGCCGGAGACGTGCATCACTTCGAGGGCGTGCAGAGTGTCAGCGACCCTCTGTGGATGACCAACTACGAGCTCATCTACTCCCATCCCGACCTGATGACCCCCTGGTATGCCATCTGCGGCAACCACGAGTACCGCAGCAATACCCAGGCCTGCATCGATTACAGCCAGGTGAGCGCCCGCTGGAACATGCCCTCGCGCTACTACACCTTCGTCAAGGAGGAGGACGGCGTGGAGATACGTATCGTGATGATCGACACCACTCCGCTCATAGACAAGTACCGCGAGGAGACCGACAAGTATGCCGATGCTTCCAAGTCCGACTACCGCGAGCAGCTGGCATGGCTGGACAGAACCCTGTCGGAGGCGGATGAGGACTGGGTGATCGTGGTGGGCCACCATCCGATCTATGCCTACACGGACAAGGACGAGAGCGAGCGCACCGACATGCAGGAGCGCGTGAATACCGTGCTGCTCAGGCATGACAATGTGGACATGTATGTCTGCGGTCACCTGCACACCTTCCAGCACATACGCAAGGAAGGCAGTGACATCGACTACGTGGTCAACACCTCCGGTTCCCTGAGCCGCGACGTGGAGCCCATAGAGGGCACCGTCTTCTGCAGCCCCGAGTCCGGCTGGTCCCTCGTGACCGTCTCCGCCGACTCCCTCTGCCTGCACATGCTCGACAAGGACGGCAAGGTGCTCCACACCGTCACCCGAACGAAATAAGCCGTCTGGTATAAGAATATTTCAGAGAATGCTTATCTTTGTGTACCATTTCTGCACACAAAGATAAGCATTATGTTAGTAGTTTCATCAAGAGAGTTCAGGGCCAATCAGAAAAATTATCTGGATATGGTGGATGCCGGACAGGAGTTGTTGATACACAGAGGAAAAAACAGAAGCTACAGAATTGTCCCGGTGTCTGAAGAGGATGTTCTGGTCAGCAGAGAGTATCTTATGGAGCCTGATGCAGAATATGCGCGGGCACTTTCTTTCGACGAGTTCAAGGAAAGAGCGTTGAGGCATGTGGAGGAACTTTATGAAAGGAAGCAGCAATGAGTGTGATTTTTGCCCCGGAAGTTTTAAGTTATTTTAATGCACTGGTGGATGTCCTGTATGAAAGAGGATATTTTGGCTTTAAAGACAGTGCATTCTGTTATGTCGAGGATCACCTTGACGATATTCGCGATAATCTTCATTTAAAGGTGAAGATACCTGCTCCTGCTTATTTCGAAAAGTACGGGCAGAGATTATTGTATTCTGTATTTAAGTCAAGTGCTGCTACCCGCTGGTATGTCTTTTACAATGTTTACGAGGTTGAGGGGGAGCAGATTTTCCTGATTAAGTACATCACCAACAATCACTCAGTTGCAAAGTTCCTGTAATTCTTATTCAGGGGAGTAGCGGCGTAGGTCCTTTTCCTTGATGGACTCGCGCTTGTCGTATTCCTTTTTGCCTCGGGCGAGGGCGATGTCGAGCTTGGCGTAGCCGGTCTCGGAGATGAAGAGACGGCGGGTGACGATGGTCAGGCCCTTTTCCTTGACGGCGCGGGCGAGCTTGCGGAGCTCCTTGCGGGTGAGCAGCAGCTTGCGGTCGCGCTTGGGGTCGTGGCGGTTGAAGGTACCCCACCAGTATTCGGCTATGTGCATGTTCTTGACATAGAGCTCACCGCCGGCGAAATAGCACCAGCTGTCCACCAAAGAAGCCTTGCCGGCGCGGATGGATTTTATCTCCGTGCCGGTAAGGACTATTCCTGCGGTATAATTTTCCAGAAACTCGTATTCGAACGAGGCTTTCTTGTTGCGTATCTCTATTTTGCTCCTGGCCTTTCCCATAAGGGCGGCAAAGATAGTAAAAATTCTACTACTTGAGCACCTTGGTGTTCCAGTCGGTCCAGTCGGGCGATACTAGTACCTGAGGGGTCTGCAGCTTGCCGGATACGGCCGTGGCGGCCTCTACCTTCTCCCGGGTCCTGTTGTAGAGGTCTCCCAGCGAGATATTGCCTTTGGCGTCCTGGATGTTCTTGATCAGGTAGTAGGTGAAGTAACCCTGGCGCTTGTCATAGAAGACGCTGGAGGTCTGCTCTCCGGAACTGGAGGAGAAGCATATCAGCTTGCCGCTCATGACGGAGTACTTGGGTACTACGCGCACGCCTTTCTGTGCCACGAGAGGCTCCTTGCTCTTGTAGCCGCCGCTGAAGCAGGCGTCCAGGAACACATACGAGCCCTGGCAGGGCACCTCGGACAGTTTGGCGTACATCTCGTTGAGGGAAATGCCCAGCTGGATGTACTTTCCGGTGACGTCGACAGGAAGGAGGTACGGCTCGCGGGATGCCTCGTCATTGCTGCCGTGGCCGGAGTAGTAGAAGAACAGCTCGGCATCGGGGTTGGCCTTGCCGATGTTTATCAGCCAGTCGATGGATTCGCGCATGATGCCGGCGGTGGCGTTGTCTATGAAACGGATGTGGTCGTCGGGTATGCCGAAGGTGCGGATGCAGTATTCCTTGAATACAATGGCGTCGTTGCAGGCGAAGGGTACGTTGATTTCGGCGCTTCCTCCAACTATGGAGTAGTCTTCATTGCCGATGATGAGGGCGTAGCGGTTGGGATGCAGGGTGCCGGCCGGTACGTTCTCCAGCAGTTCAGACTCCATCGTCAGGGAGAAATCCGTGTTGATGGCCGGGCGCTCGTCCAGTTTGCCCTCGATGACTATCTTGTTGGCCGTGGAGAGATATTCCCCGAGCTTGACCTTGAATACGTCCTGGACCAAGGCGAAGGTGGAGCCCTCGGATATTTTCACGCCGATGGGTATGGAGTCGAGGGCAAATCTCTTGTTGACGAGGAAGTCAAATGTGAGAGGCACCACTTCTCCGGGCTTAATCGAGTCGATGGCGATCTCGATCTCATCGGTAGGGATGATGTTGGTCGGGCATTCGAAGGTAATCTTAGTGTTCTTGGCTGGAAGCCGTCCGACGTTCTGGAGTGCTACGATGAGCTGGCCCCTGTCTCCGAGTGTGATGGATGTACCTCTGGCGGACATGTACTGGTGGTCGGCTATCTGCAGGCGGGGACGGGCCATCTCCTGGATATTGACGAGCAGGCTGGAGGGGTCCGCATCCATACCGTTTTCCTCGAGGGTGTAGACAGTGATGTTGGCTGCTGCGGTAGGTGCTGTCTCGCTCAGGGTATAGCGGAATGTGAAGTTCTGGGTCTCACCGGCCTTGATGATACCTGCGTCAATCTCTCTGTTTCCCTCGAAGAAGCGGTCCATGCCGCTGTTCTCGGAGAGCATCAGCTTGACGTTGTGGGCATCTCCCATACCGCTGTTGCGTACTGATACTTCTATGGAGAAACTCTCGCCGGCGTCGATTACCTTATTGGCATTGGTCTCGGTAAATCCGGTGATGAGGGTGGTCAGCAGGGGAGGTTCTCCGGCCAGAACAGCAGAGGTGCTTACGGTGTCCTCCATGCCGATTTCTGTGGCGAGCCGGCGGTATTTCTGCAGTTCCTCGTCAAACGAGGCATAGGAGCCGCCTTCAGCGATAAGACTGAGCAGGACAGTCGCCTCGGCCGTCATATTCATGAACTTGTAGCATTCTTCCAGACCTTTCATATATACGGCCGACGTAGGCTCTTTCTCGAGGATTCTCTCGAAGTATATGCGGGCGTCGTAGAGGTAGGGGTAGGCTTTCTGACGAAGTTCCATGCCCTCGGCCTCGTCTACTACGGCGTAGGCCTGGTTGTTGATCTCGGAGCCTATCTTGAAGCTGCATTTGGCAATCCCTTTCATTATGGCCAGGTCTTCGGGGAAGAACGAGAGCAGTCTGCGGTAGAGTTCCAGGGCCTCCTCCACATTTCCGGCCGCCTCTTCCATACGGGCTTTGATGGGAAGTACATTGACGTCATTGGGGTCTACGGCCAGGACCTTGTCAATCGTGGCCATGAGTTCCTTATGGTTCTGGGTGGAGATGTAGAGGTTGATCAGGTTGTAGTAGAAATCCATCGTGTTGGGGTACTCGGTGATGGCGCGCTGGAGGATTTTCTCCTGCTCCGCGTAGTTGTGCCGCGACATGTGGATCATGTTGAGGAAGACGATACAGTCCTTGGCCCGGTCGGCCTCTCCTGTGGCAAGGTACTCGTTGAAGCAGATGACGGCGTCATCCAGTTTCTGCAGCTTATAGGCCGAGATACCTGTGTTGTAGACAATCTGTGGATATACCTCGTCCCGGGAAAGTCCCCCTCCGGTGAAGGCCTGGTTACGGGGAAGGAGGATATAGGCCATTCCGAACTTGTGGGCCATCTGGGTGTCGTTCATGTTGGAGAAGAACATGGCGGCGTTCATAAGCGCAGGGTATATCTGTGTCAGCCTGTTGCGTGCCGCCTCCATGGCGTTGGGGTCTGTGTAGGCGTCGAGCAGACTGGCGTAGAGGGTGTAGCTTTGGTAGAGATGATCGTACATCTCCGTGCTGTTGTCACCTTTCGCGCTCTCGTAGAGAACATACTGCTGGTTGGCCCTGGAGAGGACTTCCTGGCTGTTCTGTGCGCTCAGGGGGTATCCTGCTGATGATACTGCCAGCAGCAGGGATACCGTCAATAATATTGTGTGCTGTTTCATGCTGTGTGTTTTATTGTCGTTTATTTTATTGCATCCCTGAATTTGATATTGACGATGATTCTGCGGAACTCTCCTCCACGGACATCGCTGACCTCCGTGCGGTAGTTGTATACGCATTTGGCGCTGTTGGCCCTCAGCTCCTCCACATTGTTCTCGAGCCATACCTTGACGCTGGCGGCACGGATGAAGGCGAGCTGCTCGTTGTTGCGGATGTCGGTCTCGTCGGTTACGGTCATGCTTGAGAGCTCGTCCTTGGCGTAGTATGGAGTCTCCACATATTCTCCGCAGCTGCCGTCATAGAGGATGCGGCCTACGGGGATGGCATCGGCGGAGCCTGTAATGGTTATCTCTATCGACTTGGCCTGGTCCACATACTTCTTCATGTCTCCGGCAAGGGCCGTACGGATTGCCTCAAGCATGGTCATGGCGGCATTGGACTCAGTCACAATGAATTTGCCGGGGCCGAAGTCCTCCTGGTAGGAGAAGCCCTCCGAGACGTCGTACTGGTAGCCGAGGTTGTAGTTGTATATCTTGTTGCCGTCGGAGTCGAAGTCGCTCTCTATCTCGGTATCGATGGTGATGGCTGTCTTGTCGGTGATGACGTTCTCCTGCTTCTTCTCTTCCATGATTTCCTGAGTCTGCTGCTGAAGCATCTCCATCTCCATGTTTACAGTCTGGAGCATGGCTACCGGTATGAAGTCTATGTCGTCGTCCTCAAACTCGATGTCCTCAATGATGTAGTCGCGCTCGTCGAAGATGTAGGTCTTGTCGGTGGTGCGGTTGACCACTTCAAGGTAGACCAGCTGGAACTCATCCATGTCGTCCAGGGTGTAGATAGGATTCTCATAGGAGAGGTCTCCCTCACGCACTTCCTGGAACTCTTCCTCCGGCACTTCCAGCTTGATGGCGTCCAGCTGTTCGAACTTGATGTCGATAGTGTGGTTCTCCATGTCGTATTCCTCGGATATGAAGGGATCCTCGAGTGCGATGACCTGGGTGGCTATGGCGGTTGCGGCCTGGTCCAGGAGCATTGCCTTCTGGCGGGCGGCGTTGTCATCCGTTACCCTGACCCGGTATTCTTCCAGGGACTCACCGTCCATCTGCCGGATCCAGTCGGACATCAGCTTGTCTACCTCCTCGCTCAGTTTGGAACGGTACAGGGGAGGGAGAGAACTCATGTCCCAGAATACGACCTTGTCTCCGGTGTTGTGGCTCAGTGTCGTGGTAGAGTTGTTGGAATGGAAGTTCAGGGCCATGATATCGGACATGGGGATGTCCAGAGGCTCTCCTTTAATTCTAATGGAACCGGCGCTGAAGGCTCTCCGGTGGTTGATGAGATTGTAGACTATTATCGAGTCGGCTTTGGCGTAGGCTATGTATTTGCCGTCGGGATGGAAAGAGGCCTGACGGACATTCTGGATACCTTTGGTGACTTCAGTCCTGTGGTGGTCTATGGCATTGACGATCTGCAGTCCGGAAGTGTCGCAGCTGACGGCTATCTCACGGGAGTCCGGGGAGAAAGTGACATGGTTGACCTTGCCGGCGAAACGGACTATCCTCTTGATGTCCGCCGCATCTACGTCCCAGATATCCATCTCGCTGCCGTGCGCGGCGGCTATGTAATAACCGTTGGGGCTGACGGCGATGTGGTCGTATATCTTGCCGGCCTCGATGACCGAGGCTGTCCAGTAACCGTCGGTAGAGTAAGTGATGATCTCGCCGAAGTCATTTGCCGCCAGGATTTCCCTCGCGTCAGACGAGTAGGTCATGGCAGTGACGGACGGAGTCCCATTGCGTCCTTTCTCGTCGAACGGATCGGTCTTTTTGTCTCCTTTGATGGTGGCCAGGATGACGTTTTTCTCCCTGTTGGATACGATTACAATGTTCTTGGCATTCTTGTTGACCACTGCAATGGATGCTCCCGTGGGATTGATGTTGAAGTCATAGACGGGGCTGTCGTAGACTGCGCGGTTCATCAGATTGTACAGCATGTGGTCCTCACTCAGGTAGATGACGCTGAATTTGCTGATTTTCATGTTGCTGTAATCGTTGCTGATGGAAAATGAAGAGCGTTCGTGAATGCCTTCCGTATCCGGTTGTGCCGGCAGTGTGGCCGGTGTGAGTAGGACAATCATTGCTGTCAGCAGCAGTTGCCCTGAAGTTCTGAAGTTCATATAAAAATCATAAGTTTATGTGACCGCGCAAAGGTACAAAATAAAAACAGATAAGTTATTAAAATCGGGAAACATTTTTATTATTTCTGTAACGAATTTGCACATTGAAAACAGCAGGAATGGCACATTTGTTGGAAGTATATTTCGGTTTTGAATTTTCAGTCAGATTATGCAGTTGACAGGATATATTTCACAGATTATAGGCCCGGTAGTGGACGTGCACTTTCCGGAACTCGGCGATGAGCACAAACTTCCAGGCATTCACGAGGCCATGACGGCTGTCCGTCCCGACGGCAAGCAGCAGATACTCGAGGTGCAGCAGCACATCGGGGAGAATACGGTCAGGGCCATTGCCATGGAATCCACGGACGGACTTCAGAGGCATCTGCCGGTGACGGCGGCCGGACACTCCATCTCAATGCCGGTCGGCGACCAGATAAAAGGCCGCCTGCTGAATGTGGTGGGGGAGAGCATCGACGGCATGCGCCGGCTGGACCGTAGCGGAGAACTTCCCATTCACCGGGAGCCTCCCAAGTTCGAGGACCTGGCCACATCGCAGGAGGTCTTCTATACGGGCATCAAGGTGATAGACCTGCTCGAGCCGTATGTCAAGGGAGGCAAGATCGGCCTCTTCGGAGGGGCTGGAGTGGGCAAGACAGTCCTGATCATGGAACTCATCAACAATATCGCCAAAGGCCACAACGGCTTCTCGGTATTCACCGGTGTGGGCGAGCGAACCCGTGAGGGCAACGACCTGCTCCGGGAAATGATAGGATCCGGAGTCATCCGCTACGGCGAAGAGTTCAAGAAGAGCATGGAACAGGGCCACTGGGACCTTTCGAAGGTGGACTACGATGAGGTCGCCAAGTCCCAGGCCACACTGATATTCGGGCAGATGAACGAGCCGCCCGGAGCCCGTCTCTCGGTGGCCCTCTCGGGCCTGACCGTAGCCGAGTCCTTCAGGGACGCCGGCCGGGACAAGGGCGAGCGCAGGGATATCCTGCTGTTCATCGACAATATCTTCCGTTTTACCCAGGCCGGTTCCGAGGTGTCCGCCCTGCTGGGCCGAATGCCTTCGGCAGTGGGCTATCAGCCTACCCTCGCCACCGAGATGGGACAGATGCAGGAGCGCATAACCTCCACCAAGTACGGTTCCATCACTTCCGTGCAGGCGGTGTACGTGCCGGCCGACGACCTGACCGACCCCGCTCCCGCGACGACGTTCTCGCATCTCGACGCCACTACGGTGCTCAGCCGTAAGATAGCCGAGCTGGGTATCTATCCCGCAGTCGATCCGCTGGAGTCCTCGTCGAGGATTCTGGACCCGAACATAGTCGGCGAGGAACACTACGACGTGGCCCGCAGGGTCAAGCAGATCCTCCAGCGCAACAAGGAGCTGCAGGACATCATCGCGATTCTCGGCATGGACGAGCTCTCCGAGGAGGACCGCACCACCGTCAACCGCGCCCGCCGCGTCCAGAGATATCTCTCCCAGCCCTTCTCCGTGGCAGAGCAGTTTACCGGAGTCCCGGGCCAGATGGTGCCCATCGAGGAGACCATCAGGGGCTTCAAGATGATTCTGGACGGAGAGGTGGACAATGTCCCCGAACAGGCATTTCTCAACGTAGGAACCATAGATGAGGCCATCCGCAAGGGCCAGGAAATGCTTGCGGCCACAGCATCATGATCGCCTTGACCGTCATATCGCCCGGCGGACTCCTGTGCTCGGCTCAGGTGGAGAAGGTCACCTTTCCGGGGGCCAAGGGGATTTTCACGGTCTATCCTGAGCATGCCCCTCTCATCTCCTCCCTGCTTCCCGGGACCATAGAGTGGATTGCCGCGGACGGTAATTCCGGCTCGGTGCAGGTCCGCGCCGGCTGTGTAAGGGTCCACAATGACAATGTGGAGGCATGCGTGGAAGTTCAGAAGGAGGCTGAAAAGAATGAATAGGGAAGCGATATACAGGATGATAACGGCATCTGTCGTGGCGGTCTTCCTCGTGATGATGCCGCTGCGGACGCTTTCGGCGATGCCGCCGGCCGCGCCCCGGACGGATACTTCCGCCGCCGCGGATACTGCGGAGGAGGTGGATGTCAAGGCCATTGTCCTGGAGCATCTGAATGACAGCTACTGGTGGCACATAGGTACTTTCGGAGAGCGCAGCGTATCCCTCTACCTGCCGGTAATCGTGCGCTCTTCGGCGGAAGGGGGCGGCTGGCACTGCTTCTCCTCGCGTCATCTGGCTGACGGAGCCTCATGGCAGGGCTTCAGCATTGCCGCGGAAGGACAATACGAGGGAAAGATAGTGGAGACTCTGCCCGACGGCAGCACGGTCCGCCCGTTCGACCTGTCCATTACGCGGACAGTGGCTGCCCTGCTGCTCAACAGCGCAATAGTCCTGCTGGTGATACTCATACCGGCCGGGTGGTACCGCCGTCACCGGGACGTGAAGGAGCATCCGAAGGGTTTCACGGCCTTTATGGAGATGGCCATCGAGGGACTGGAGGACGACCTGATAAAACCTTGTGTCGGAGAGAACTGGAAGCGGTTCTCGTCCTTCCTGCTGACAGTGTTTTTCTTTATTCTCGTATGTAACTTCATGAGTCTGATTCCGTTCTTCCCGGGCGGAGTCAACGTGACCGGCAACATAGCCGTGACGTTTGTCCTGGCCCTGGCCTCCTTCCTGGTCATCAATATTTTCGGAGGCCGTGCCTACTGGAAGGACATCTTCTGGCCCGACGTGCCGACCTGGCTCAAGGTGCCCGTGCCCTTCATGCCCGTGATTGAGTTCATCGGAATATTCACCAAACCGTTCGCCCTGATGATCCGACTCTTTGCCAACATGGTCGGCGGGCATGCGGCTATTCTCTGCCTGGTGTGCATAGTGTTTGTCACAGCCGGTATGGGAGCGGCGATGAATGCCTCGATGACTGTGGTCTCGGTGCTGTTCACCGTGTTCATGAACTGTCTGGAAGTCCTTGTGGCCTTCCTGCAGGCGTATGTGTTCACCATGCTCTCCGGTGTGTTCATAGGACTTGCGCAGGAGGGCAAAAAATCGAAAAAACTGAAAAAATATAAAAACGTTTAAAAATTAGGAATTATGTCAGAATTAGCAATTCTCGGAGCCGCCATCGGAGCGGGACTCGCCGCCATCGGCGCTGGTATCGGTATCGGACGAATAGGTTCTTCGGCCATGGAGGCCATAGGACGCCAGCCGGACCAGGCAAGCAAGATCCGTACAAATATGATTATTATCGCCGCACTGGTTGAGGGAGTGGCCCTCTTCGCGGTCGTAATCTGTTTCATGGCCCTCTAAAATTTCTGAGTCATGGGACTGTTGCAACCGGAACCGGGACTGCTTATATGGATGACGCTGGCCTTCGCTGTCGTGTTCATCCTGCTGGCCAGGTTCGGCTTCCCTGTGATACGGAAGTCGGTGGAAAGGCGGAGGGAGTATATTGACTCCTCTCTGGCTGCCGCCGGTGAGGCACAGAAGAAGCTGGATGACCTGCAACTGGAGATGGAAGCCGTACGCATGGACGCCGAGAGGCAGAAGTCGGAGATACTCCGCTCGGCGGTACAGACCCGTGAGCAACTGATCGCCGAGGCCCGTAAGAAGGCCGGGGAGGAGGGAGAGAAGATAATCGCCGCGGCCAAGGCCAGTGCCCGGCTGGAGAGCGATGCCATCATCCGTGATGCCAGACATCAGGTGGCCCTGCTCTCGATAGCTGTCAGCGAGCGCCTGCTGCGCGAGAAGCTTTCCGACACCCGGAGCCAGACCGCCCTCGCGGAGCGCCTGCTGGAGGAGATTGACCCTGAAAAGAAGTAGAGTCTATGGATACCGGACTGATATCGAGACGTTATGCCAAGGCCCTGGCGGAGTATGCGGCTTCCCTCGGAGAAGAGGATATTGTGTATGAGCAGCTGCATCCTTTTTCGGGACAGTTCGACTACATCCCCCGGATAAGGGAGGCGGTTCTCTCGCCGGCATTGCCCGATGATGAGAAGGCGGCAGTGATATTCGGCCTGCTCAAGGAGGAACCCTGCCGTTCCCTGCGGGATTTCGTGTATCTTGTGCTGCGCCATCACCGGGAGTCCTGCTTCTTCATCATGCTCCATTCATTCCTTGCCCTTTACCGTCAGAGGCATAACCTCAAGGAGGCAGTGCTGACGACGGCCGTGCCTCTCGGAAAGGATGTCGAGGACATTATCAGGACCCGGGCACGGGGTGTGGACCATTGTACGGCAGTCATCACCCGCAAGGTGGATCCATCCATTATCGGAGGTTTCATTTTCCGTATGGAAGACACTCTGATAGACGCCAGCACCGCCTCCCAGATCAAGCTGCTGCGCAAGAGGCTGGGGACGGAGCCGCTTAGGAAAATATAATGTAGAATCTGTTGAAAACCATATAGACATGAGTGATAAACCCAATAAGATAAAGCCTTCGGAGGTGCCTCAGATACTGCTCTCCGAACTGCAGGGCATCGACCTCGAGGCCCAGTATTCCGAGGTCGGGACTGTGCTCCAGGTGAGTGACGGAGTGGTGCGCATCTTCGGGCTGCGCAATGCCGAGGCCAGCGAGATGCTGGAGTTTGACAACGGTATGAAGGCCGTGGTGATGAACCTTGAGGAGGACAATGTGGGTGCCGTGCTGCTCGGACCCACAGATCTGGTCAAGGAAGGCGACATGGTGCGGCGTACCGGCCGTACTGTCTCCATAGACGTGAGCGAGGCTATGCTCGGCAGGGTGATAAATCCTTTGGGAGAGCCGATTGACGGAGGCGGGGAAATACTGGGTGAAAAAGTGGAGATGCCGCTGGACCGCAAGGCCCCTGGAGTGATTTTCCGTCAGCCGGTGAGCGAGCCGCTGCAGACAGGCCTGAAGGCGATAGATGCGATGATACCTATCGGACGCGGACAGAGGGAACTGATTATCGGTGACCGCCAGACCGGAAAGACGGCGATAGCTGTGGATACAATCATCAACCAGAGAGCTTGCTATGAGGCGGGAGAGCCTGTCTACTGTATCTACGTGGCAGTCGGGCAGAAGGCATCCACTGTGGCTGCGCTGGTGGATACCCTGAGGAAATACGGGGCGATGGACTATACGGTGGTGGTGGCGGCGATGGCTGCCGACTCGGCCGCGATGCGTTACTACGCTCCGTTTGCCGGGGCCGCGATAGGAGAGTATTTCCGCGATACCGGACGGCATGCGCTGGTGGTGTACGACGACCTCTCGAAGCAGGCCGTGGCTTACCGCGAGGTGTCGCTGATACTGCGCAGGCCCTCCGGACGTGAGGCCTATCCCGGTGATATCTTCTACCTGCACTCCCGCCTGCTGGAGAGAGCGGCCAAGATTATTGCCCAGGAGGAGGTGGCAAGACAGATGAACGACATACCGCCTGCATTGAAGGACAAGGTGCGCGGAGGCGGCTCCCTGACTGCCCTGCCCATCATAGAGACCCAGGCCGGGGACGTGTCGGCATATATCCCCACCAATGTGATTTCGATTACCGACGGACAGATATTCCTGGACACGGACCTCTTCAACAGCGGCAGTCTGCCGGCGGTGGATGTGGGTATCTCCGTCTCGCGTGTCGGCGGCAATGCCCAGATCAAGGCGATGAAGAAGGTGGCCGGCACCCTTAAGATAGACCAGGCCCAGTACCGGGAGCTGGAGTCATTCTCCAAGTTCAGCAGTGACATGGATCCGGTGACAGCCGCAGTGCTGGACCGCGGGCGCAAGAACACCCGCCTGCTGGTACAGCCCCAGTACAGTCCCATGCCTGTGGGCGAGCAGATAGCAGTGCTCTACTGCGGTACCCACGGACTGCTGAAGGATGTGCCGCTGGAGCATGTCTCCGATTTCGAGCGGCTGCTTATAGAGTCGCTCAAGCCTGCCGGAGTGTTTGAGACCCTCGTCTCCGCAGGACTTACCGAAGATGCGTGCAGGACTATAGAGAAAGCTGCCGCAGAGGTGGCCGCCTCCCTTAAAATCTCGTAAAGGTCATGGCTGCGCTGAAAGAGTTGAAGGAGCGTATCGCTTCCGTGCAGAGCACATTGAAGATTACCTCGGCGATGAAGATGGTCGCTTCGGCCAAACTGCTGAGGGTACAGTCATCGATGGAGGCTCTGGCTGAATATGAGAGGCGTTTCTCCGATATCGTGGCGGCTCTGGTCAGCGACCCTGATGTGGAGGTTGCCTCGCCGCTGACTCTGGATCACGGGGAGAAGCGGAGGGCCTGTCTCGTGGCTCTCGCCTCGGACAGCTCGCTCTGCGGGTCTTTCAATGCCAATGCCCTGCGAGAGGCCGTGGCGGCTGTGGAGGAACTGCTCGCCGAAGGATTTTCCCGGGTTACGGTCTATCCCATAGGCGAGAAGATGGTGCAGGGAATGAGCCGGTATGTCGCGGCATACGGGAAAAAACCGGCAGTCGGCCCGTCCGGTCCCTCCGGCTCAGGCCGTGATGCCGATATTGCCTCCGGGTCGGAGATGCCTGCTTGTCCGGTGGATGTCTGTACGGATTTCCGCTTTCTGGTCGGAAAACACTCATTTGACGGGATAATCCCCCTTGCGGATATGCTGATGAACGACTTTCTGGCCGGACGGTGCGACCGGGTATGCATTGCACGGTGCCATTTCCACTCGATGGGAAGACAGGTGCCCATGCGTGAGCAGCTGCTGCCCTTCAACCGCGTGAGCCGTGCCAACGTGGACCGCACCACTGCCGTCGACTATATCCTCGAGCCCGGTCCCGATACGCTGCTGGACGCCCTGCTGCCCTCGTCGATCCGCATTATCCTGTACAATGCCCTGCTCGACAGCATAACCGCAGAGAATGCGGCCCGTATGGTAGCCATGCAGACCGCAACCGACAATGCCAAGGAACTCTCCGACGACCTTACCCTCGAATATAATAAAAACCGCCAGCAGGCCATTACAGCCGAACTGGCGGATATCACTTCATCTTCCGAAGGCTGACGCCCGGGGTTGAGTTGCTCGTTGCTCAGAGTCTACAGCATGATTGCCTGTGCGATTTTCCGGGCAGTGCCTTCACCGGAGATCAGCTCCAGAATCTTGAGACCGAAATCTACAGCGTGACCTGCACCGCTGGCCGAGATGATGCCCGCATCCGCTACGACGCCCTGGCGCTGGTCCACTACCGTGACGCCTTTGGCTGTCAGGTACGGCTCGAAACCTTCGTAGCAGGTCATCTTGAGACCGCCTCTTGCGCGTACTGTCTCTTCGAGAGGCAGCAGTGAGAGTACAACAGCCGGTGCCGCACAGATGGCGGCTACGGTACCGCCTTCGGCATAGTGGCGCTGCATGCGGTTCACCAGCGGGGCGCAGGCGGCGAGGTTGGTCGAGCCGGGCATACCGCCGGGGAAAATCATGATGTCCTCTGTCCGGATATCGTTCAGAGGGTATTCGTCCAAGGTAAATTCAGCATTGACACTGATGCGCTGGGCGCTGGTCACTATGTGGCTGTCGCTGATGGAGATGGTGTTGAGTTCGATGCCGCCCCTGACCAGGATGTCGGCGGGAGCCATTGCCTCGGTGATTTCAAAGCCGTCGGCAAGGAAGAGAAATGCTCTGGACTGTGTGTTCATAATGTCGGAGTTTAAGTGGTTAGAAAAGTGTAGCGACAATCGCTGAGGAGACACCTGCCACGCCTATCGCGGCCGCTATCATTGCGAACACGAAGAGAATCATTATCAGGCCCAGCAGGGAAATGACGAATCCGGCAATGGCCAGACCTCTCGGGGCCTTGAACATGCCGATGAAGGAGAAGAGCAGTCCGAGGGCCCAGGTAAACCATCCGAAGACCGGTACCCAGCCCAGGACTATCGTCAGGACAGCCAGGACAAAGCCCGCTGTCCCGAGGCCGTTGGTACGCCTTTCGACGTATATCGGCCGGTGATATCTGTCATCGTAAATTTCCATAGTATGGCAAAGATAGCGAGAAGCCGGGAGCGGAGCAAATTTATTTGCTATGCCGAGGCTGCGCGTCGGGTGCAGACGTAGGAGCAGACTGAACCTGCCGCGAAGATGATGCCTGTCGTGCTCATTATGTTGCCCAGGCCTACGAGGGGGGAGACTATGCCGCCGGCAGCGAAACCGAGAGCTCCGAGGAGGGCGGAGGCTGTGCCGGCATTATCGTGTCCGGCGTCCATGGCAAGGGTGTTGGAGGCGGTGAATGTCAGTCCGAGGGAGGCCAGAAGGGCAATCAGCAGTATCTCGTAGGTCCAGAATCCGCAGCCGAGGGCCATAGCCGTGCAGAGGAGGACGGATGCGGCCACCATTCCTATACTGCCGCATCGCAGTGCCCGGTCCGGAGTCCTGAACCTTACCGAGGCAGCTGCCGCCACCACGATGGCAACCGCATTGATCCCGAAACAGATACTGAACATCATCGGAGTGAATCCGAAGTGCTCCTGCATTATGAAGGGCGCGGATGATATGTTGGCGAAGAGGACAGCCTGTGCGAAGGCGAACTGGAGGACGCACCAGACGTAGACCTTGTTCCGGAACAGGGAGCCTGCGCTCCGGAATACATTTTTCCAGCTGCCCTTCACCCTTTGTGCGGCAGGCAGGGACTCTGAAAAATGGATGCTTCCCGCGAGCAATATTGTCCCTAAGCCCATGAGAATCCAGAAAATGCCTTTCCATCCCCAGCTTCCGCTCACCATTCCTCCTATCATCGGGGCTGCCACAGGGGCGACCCCGTTGATGGCACCGATGACTGCGAGCATCTTCGCAAGATCCTGCCCGCGGTATTTGTCCGCTGCTACCGACCGGGATATGACGATACTGCCGGCCCCGGCCACACCCTGGACCAGCCTCCAGGCTACGAACTGGAAGATGTCGCGCGCTAAGATACACCCGAGAGTGGACAGCAGGAACAGGATCATGGCTGTAATCAGCGGCGGACGGCGGCCATATCTGTCGCTGACCGGACCGAAGAGGAGTTGTCCTGCGGCCAGTCCTATCATGCTGGTTGTCAGGCCTAACTGGACCATGGATGACGAGGTGGAGAAATAGCCGGTCATCTCCGGCAGGGTGGGCAGGTACATGTCGGTGACCAGAGGACCGAAGGCGGTCAGGGTCCCGAGGAATATCAGCAGGAATGCTTTTGACTTGTATCTTTCTCTCATATTTTTGCTGTTTTTGTGGCCGCAAAAGTATTGAATATGTTCGTAATCCTTGTGCGCTTTAAAGTCCGGTGCTGTGCATTTTGAGAATCAACTGCGGATTTTTTGCCAAAAAACATTAGTTTTGTGACCGAAACAGAATAACGATGAATAAAGCCTTCTATTCAGATACACCGTGCGTGCAGTACGGAGAGACGGACATGTCCGAGCTCATGCGCAATCCATGCAGGTTCGGCTGCGATGTTCAGATAGTCTGCACTGACGGGACCGCTGAGATATCCACCGGCATACAGAGCTATACCATGCGTACAGGAACGGAACTCTTTCTGCTCGGAGGCAGCCTGGTGCAGGTGTGCGGCATGAGCCGGGATTTCAGGGCGAGGATGCTGCTGTATCCCAAGGATGTGGTGTTCAAGGCACTGCTTCCGCTCGATGCGTCATTTCTCAATTATATTCATGAATATCCTTTCTTCGATCACCTCAGACCCGGCGCCTTGGATGATGAGTGGAGTGACATAATGCAGTGGATGGACATGGCCCGTATGCTGTTCGGCCGGGCTCTGCCCAGTTTCCGCAAGCAGATTGAACAGAATTTCCTGCAGAGCATGCTCATGTACCTGTACAATAGGATTCCGCATAGGGAGATAGTCGGCTCCAGGGAGATCAGCCGCAGGCAGGTGCTCTGCCACCAGTTCGTGCGCCTTATCAGGGAAAACAGCGCTCATGAGCATCAGGTACCGTTCTATGCCGACAGACTCTGCATATCTTCAAGATATTTGGGGGATATCGTCGCCGAAAATTTCGGAGGATTGACGCCGAAACAGCTGATCGACAAGCAGCTGATATCGGAGATAAAGGTCCAGCTGGACAATCCTCTGCTGTCCGTGAGCGAGATAGCCCAATATTTCAATTTCCCCGAGCATACTTCGATGAGCCGTTTCTTCAAGCGCAATACCGGAATGTCGCCCAAGGAGTACCGGGCTTCACGCAAATAGATATGAGTGCAATGAGTAGTGATCTGGACAAATACCGGCTGACTGTGGTTTTAGGGCCGACGGCCTCGGGCAAGACCCGCTATGCGGTGCAGCTGGCAGGGGAGGCAGGAGCTGAGATTATCTCGGCGGACTCCCGTCAGATATACCGCGGAATGGACATCGGTACGGGTAAGGACCTGAACGAGTACGTGTACGGGGGCCGGCCTGTGCCGTATCACCTGATAGACATCGTGGATGCCGGAGTCCGGTATGATATCTTCCGCTATCAGCGGGATTTCGCGGCGGCTTACAACGATATCGTCTCCCGGGGCCGGCCGGTGATTCTCTGCGGAGGTTCCGGGCTGTACATCGAGTCGGTGACGCGGAACTATGCGATACCGGAGGTTCCTTCCAATCCGGCTCTCCGCGCAGAGCTGGAACAGTATTCGGACGAATATCTGATAGATATGCTCAAGTCGCTGACAGTCCCGCACAATACTACCGACTACGACACCCGCAAACGGCTCATCCGGGCCATTGAGATAGCGGTATATCAGAAGGAGCATCCGGAGGATTCGGGGGTATTCGGGAAGAACAATGCCGGCGGTGAGAACTCAGGCTCCCTGGCCAGTTTTGCACCGGAAGAGGTGCATTACATCGGGCTGTCCGTCTCGCGGGACGAGCGCAATGCCCGTATCGACCGCCGTCTGGACGCCCGCCTGCAGGAGGGCATGATCGAGGAGGTCCGGCGCCTGCTGGACAGCGGCCTTTCGCCTGACGACCTTATCTATTACGGCCTGGAGTATAAGTTCGTGACCCTGTACCTTACCGGTCAGATGAGCTATGACGAGATGCGCAGCCGCCTGGCCATTGCCATCCACCAGTTCGCGAAAAGGCAGATGACCTGGTTCCGGGGCATGGAGCGGCGCGGCATCCATATCGATTGGGTCGCTGTCTGACCTTATTTTCGGAAACATATCAGCTGTAGAGAAGGCATAGCCCTGAAAAGTACGCGCTTCGCGCTATCCCTCCCACTGCTTGGCAGTGGGCCCCTCCCGTTCACGGAATCACGGGCGATTACGCTTTTCAGGGCTATGACTTCTCTACAGCTCCTCCCACTCGCCGCCCCAAAGCTGGATGAAGCGGTACATATCGTCGCGGGAGATTTCCAACGAGGCGGTATTGTCGTTGGGAGGAATAATGAAGATGGTTCGTAATGTCTTACAGCAATTCGGTGATGTTCGCTGCCGGTATCTCCAGTCTGGAGAAGGCGAACATCTT
>ULOB01031983.1_pt1 | contig 30877 bp, 24 predicted proteins | sample 1952151 | NCBI WGS metagenome assembly ULOB01 (sample SAMEA4835591, study PRJEB28245) | human gut metagenome | biome: gut microbiome; material: fecal sample | place: Denmark | collected 2008
GTGAGGATACCCCAAATACCGTAAACACGGTATTTGGGGTATTTTTGGGCAAATAATTGCATAACCTGCGCAATTATTGTATAATCTCATAAAATGTAGATTTAAGGAGGAAAAAGTAAATGGTGAAAAAGGGGATCTTGAAAACGACCCGGTTTTGCGCCGCGATCATGCTGACGGGGATTTTGTCAGCGAGTCTGCTCAGCGGCTGTTCGGACGAGTGGGATGATCAAAGCACATCAGGAACCGTTACGGAATCGCAGGATACGACGGGAGCGGACGGTGCGGTTGGTTTGATGTCCGACGGTGAGGCAGGCGTGGACAACGGCGATCTGACCCGTGGTGAAGGTTTTGAAATGGGTACGGTGACATCCGAACTGGACGAGAATCCGACCAGAGCGATCAGACGAAGCACGACGAAGATCAGTCAGGTGCTGATCACGAAGCTGGATGGTACGCCCGTACCGGAGAATTTCTATATGTACCGCAGTCTCTTGTCCGAGCAGCATCAGCGCGCTTACGACCAGATCTGCCAGGGGCTGACGGCAGGTACGGCATGCATTGAGATGTCCGTTCCCGTGCTGGACAGCGATTTGGGAGAGGTGTACTTCTCCGTTCTGTACGATCACCCGGAGCTGTTCTGGGTAGGACAGAGTTATAGGGACAACTACAACAACAGCGGAAATGTGACGAAAATTTATCCTACCTATTATACGGATGATGTTTCCGGCATGAAGTCCGAGGTGGAGCAGGTGGTGAATGATGCATTGGCGGATATGTGGAGCCTTGGAAGCAATATCGACAAGGTAAAATATGCCCATGATTATCTGACCAACAGGATCGATTATATAAGGAACGACATGGATCAGAGCGCATACAGCGGTTTTGTGTGGAAGCAGACGGTCTGCACCGGATATGCAAAGTGCTTTGCTTACATGATGCACAAGATGGGAATCCCCTGTACGGTCGTTGTCGGCAGTGCCGGTGGAAACCATGCATGGAATATGCTGGAGCTTGACGGCGAGTATTATATGATGGACGTAACATGGGACGATCCCGTGGGAAATCCGGAAAATACATATTATTATGACTATTTCAATATTACAGACAGCCAGATTGAAAAGAATCACAGCAGAGGAAACGATGTGCAGATTTCTGTTTATCTTCCGGCTGCAAACGGTACCCGGTACAGCTTCCAGAATGCATTCGGCGGAAATGCATACGGCACGAACTTTGACGCCGTGAGCGGAACCATGCCGGATACCTCCTATGTGGATGAGGGCGGATCCTCCACGGACGATGGTGGATATACCGACGGCGGAAACGACGGGTATGTGGATGACAGCACAGGAAGCGGATCAGACGGATGGTGGAACCGGTTGGATGAGAACTGGACACAGGCGGATTGGGAGTACGACGAAGACGGTTACTGGCTGATCTGGGATGAAGAGACTCAGTTTGTATACATTTATGTGGAAGAGAATGATGCCTTTGGAGCGATGGAGGAAGATGGAGATGAGATATACTGGCTTGATGAAGAAAGCGGTGAGTGGATTGCGGAGTAGTCATAAGAAGATCTGTGCATTATTAATGGCGTTTACCATGATTTTTGCCTGCGTGGGATGCGGTGACGATTGGGATGAGGATGATGCCGATGCGCAGCAGGGATGGTCGGATCAGGGTGGCAGCAGCGAGAGCAATGTTCCTCAGAATACGAATACATCCTCCGTGCGCGGATTGAGCATAAGCGTGGACAACAACACGGGTGAGCTGCTTGTAGACCGTATGGTGCCTGAGGTTTCCGGTGAAATGGGCGAGGAAGGGGTCTGGACAATTTTTGTATACCTGTGCGGAACCGATCTGGAGTCCAATAACGGCATGGGAACCGGCGATCTGGAGGAAATGTGTGCCGCAGAGGGAAGCGACAACGTGCGTTTTGTCGTGGAGACGGGCGGTACTTATCAGTGGAACAACGAATATGTAAGCAGTGACAATCAGGAGAGATTTGTGGTACAGAACGGTACCGTAACAAAGGTGGATGAGGGATCCCTTGCCAACATGGGACTTCCCGCAACGCTTTCCGATTTCCTGACATGGGGCGTGGAGAACTATGCTTCCGAGCATATGGGTCTGGTGATGTGGAATCACGGCGGCGGCAGCGTTACCGGAATCTGCTTCGACGAGAGACAGGATTATGATTCCTTAAGTCTGGCGGAGCTGGATGATGCATTGTATACATACTATGAAAAGATGGGACGCCGGTTTGATTTCATCGGCTTTGACGCCTGCCTTATGGGAACCGTGGAGACAGCAAACGTTCTCGCAACGTATGCCGATTACATGTACGGTTCGGAGGAAACGGAGCCGGGAAGCGGATGGGACTACACCGCAATCGGAGATTTCCTTGCTTCCAACCCGGATGCAGACGGTGCGCAGCTCGGAAAAGTGGTCTGCGACAGCTTTCTGGCAGCATGCAAGGCGCAGAATGACGACGATCTGACGACCCTTTCCGTGATTGATCTCGGAAAGCTGGACGATCTTCTTGTCAGCTTTAACCGGTTTGCCGGCAATATGTATGCCGCAGGCAAGGAGACGGCTACCCGCGCGGAGATGATCCGTGCAATTGAGAAGGCGGACAACTTCGGAGGCAACAATAAGTCGGAGGGCTATACCAACATGGTCGATCTGGGCGGTATCATTGATGCCTGTGCAGATTATGCGGACGGCGCGGAGGATGTGCTGCAGGTGCTGAATGAGGTTGTGGTTTATTCGGTGAGCGGTTCCGCACACAAGGGAGCCTCCGGTCTTGCTATGTACTATCCCCTCAGTGTGCAGGGATCATCGGAGCTTTCCATCTGGGGAGCTGTCTGTGTCAGCCCGTATTACCTTTCTTTCGTGGACAGACAGAATCAGGGCAGCGTGGACAGTACAAGCTACGATAACTACGACGACGATCAGTGGTTCGATGATGAAGGAGAGTGGTTCTGGGGTCTGACCGATGACAGTGATGATTACTGGGATTATCTGGATGAGTATGAGCAGACGGGAGAAAGCTCATACATTACGTTTGCAGAGGAACCGCAGTTGGACGAGAACGGTACCTTCTGGTTTGAACTGGACGAGGACGGATATTATAACGCGGCAGATGTGTATGCGATGATTTATGAGCTGTCACCCGACGGGGAGGACATTATCGAGCTGGGTGAAACCTACGATATCAATGCCGATTGGGAGACGGGAGTCTTTTATGATAACTTTGACGGTTACTGGATTTCCCTTCCGGACGGACAGAATCTTGCAACCTACATTGTGGAGGATGCTGACGATTACACGATCTATACCTCACCGATCCTTTTGAACGGGGAGGAGACAAACCTCAGACTGAAGCTGGATTATACTCAGGGACAGATTATCATAGAGGGTGCCTGGGACGGAATCGATGAAAACGGTGCGGCAGCCCGTGAGATCGTGAAGCTGAAGGAAGGGGATGTCATTGTACCTCTTTACTATGCTTACTCTATTGAGGGGGACGACGAATTTTATTATTCAGGTCAGGAGTACACTGTAGACGGTGATCCTGAAATCTACTATGATGTCATGGAGGACGGGGAGTACTATTACAGCTTCTGCATCGATGATATTTACGGCGATTATTACCTGACGGATGTGGTGACATTCTTTATCGAGGGTGAAGAGATCAGCTTCTATGCGGAGTAGAAATTCAGGGATAACCGGGAGTGAATGCTTGTGAAAAAATATTTAGTTTCCCTATGGGCAATGCTGCTCGGCGCGATGATTTTTTGTTCGGGCTGTGCGGATGATTTTGAAGATGATATATACGACGATGGATATACCGAGAGCAGCGAATATTCCGTGGATGCCGGATATGAGGACACGGACGGAATTTTGGCGAATGCCGATAATGTGGAGATCGCAGAAATTCCGGTGGACACGGAGGATTTCGGAAACGGTGCGGTCAACGGCGGCAATGCGGTGGCGTCCGAAAACAGCGCGGGTATGCGCTCGGTGCACAGGGGAGGAAACGCCGCGTACAACAGCGGCATCACGACTTATGGTTCTTCCGGCAGGCTGGAGGGAACCATAGCCATTGTGACGATTCTGGCAAATGATACGGAATGTTCATGGGATCTTACGGACAAGGCAGATTTCAATATGTATAGCATGATCTACAAGAATCTGAGAGTAGGTTGTTCGTGGATCACGCAGGCCTGCGCCGAATACGGCAGGAATGTGAACTTTGTGTGGGACTGGGACAAGTACCCGGAGTTGATTTACCGGGCAACCGTGGATCGGAGTATCGGCAGCAACTACCTTTCCTCCTACTATGATATGTGTGAGTTTATCAGCAACAATATTGACAGCGAGGCAATCAAGAGCGACCTTGGAGCGAACGGTATCGTGTATATGGTCTGCGTGGATACGCCGTCCACCAACACCACCGCCAGCAGTACATTCTCATGGACAAGGGATTGTCCTCAGGAGTACGAGATGTGCTTTATGCTGATGAATTACAAGGGACAGACCAATGCTCCGGCAACCTTTGCCCATGAGCTGCTTCATACCTTCGGCGCGCCGGATCTTTATTATGCGGGCAAGTACGGAATTACCGATCAGTATGTGAAGGATGCGGCATCCTCAGGTCTCAACGATATCATGCGCGTTACATGGGATCTGAACACCGGATATTATGACTATAACAGTGTGTATAACAAGATAACGGATATTACGGCATATTATCTGGGATTGACGGATTACAGCGACAGCGTGCAGTCGTGGGGATTTGAGCAGAGTGATTATGCCTATTACGGGGATGCCGGGACGGCTGCAGGGCAGGGTACGACCATCGATGCGCAAACAGGCACCGATGATGGCGGAAGCGCCGGAGACGGCGGCGCGGGAACCGGCGGAAGTACAGAAGCCGGCGGAGGCTCCGGCAGCACCGGAAGCGAAGAAAGCTACAACTGGTGGAACATGCTGGATCCCAACTGGACGAAGGACGACTGGCAGTACAACGACGGCGAGTGGTACATCTGGGACGAGGAAACACAGTACTTCTACATCTACATGGAGGAGTACGGCGTGTTTGCTGCAATGGACTCGGATGACAATGTATACTGGCTCGATAACAACAGCGGCGAGTGGGTTGCCGAGTAGACTATTTTCTGCGCCTCCCGGCAACAATGTTGAAAGCCACATAGATGCCGATCAGTAACAGGGTGCTGGCGCAAAGGATCAGATACATGGTACCGGTTTCCACCTTGGTGCCAAAGAAATACAGATTGCAGTCCACGCTGTCCCGGATGGATTCCACTACGGCATCCGGGAAGCCCTGATTGCGCATCTCTTCAAATACGCCGTGCATGGCATGATTCCGCAAAAGGCTTGTGCCGTAGGTGCCGGGCAAAAAGGACAGAACCTTCTGCAGTCCGTCTCCAAAGTTGGAGATGGGCATGTAGGCGCCGCAGATGAAGCCGTACCCGGCGCTGACGATGGTTCCCACGGCAGATGCCTGCCCGTCCGTTGACAGAAAGAAATTGATGCAGGACGAGAGCGCTGTGCCGAACATGGTCAGCAGAAACACATCCAATACCATGAGGGCGATGTCCGCCGCCGTCATGTACCAGCCCACCCTGGCGAGATAGAGGAGACATACCGCGGTAGCCGAGAGGCTGATAATCAGGGTGGAGGCGAGCGTCGAGAGATAGTAGCTTAATCCCAGCGTGCCGAAACGAACCGGAGCGATGGTCAGGTCGTGTCTTGCACCGCCGGTTTTATCTTTGATCATCAATAAGTTTGAGCAGAAGGCTACCGTCACGCAGCTTACTGCCAGAAGCGAGGCGATGAGCTGTCCGCCTACGCAGCCGTTCAGCACGCTGTCGGAAATCGAGGCACCGGCGGCTTCCAGTGCCGAGCGGAAGGAATCGTCATAAATCTTCTTTAAAAAGGTAGCATAGAGGACAAGCAGGATCATCGGTGTGATCAGGGAGGAGATAAACATTCCCTTGTCCTTGAAATAAAGCTTTGTATTTCGTTTGGTGAGAGCAATCAATTTTGTCATTTCTGTTCGCCTCCTGCTAATTTTCTGCCTGTAACGGCAAGAAACACATCATCCATTTTTCCCTTTGTAATTTCATAGTCACGGAAGATTTCCGGAAATTTTGTGATAAGCCCGGTTGCCGCCGCTGTGTTGGGAACGGAGACCCGGTAGGCGTCCCGGATGGGTTCATAGGGAGCGTCCAGCTTCTTCACATCGCTCTCCTCCACACCGTACAGGGTGATAAAGTCGCCCGTATATGTGTTTTTGAGAGTCAGGGGCGTACCCTCGGCAACAATCTGTCCGTGATCCAGAATGACAACAAAATCGGCGTCTGCCGCTTCCTCCATGTAGTGTGTGGTAAGAAAGACCGTCAGATTTTTGCGGCGGCGGAGTTCGCCGATCACATTCCAGAGAAGGTTTCTTGTCTGGGGATCCAGCCCGGTGGTGGGCTCGTCCAGAATCAGTATTTTCGGCTCGTGGAGCAGAGCGCGGGCAATATCGATTCTGCGCCTCTGCCCGCCCGAGAGCTTGCCTACCGGTCGGCGGAGCAGATCCTTGAAATCCAGAAGCTCCGACAATTCCGCAAGGCGTGCCCGGAAAGCGGCGCCGTGAATATCGTAGAGAGCCGCCCGGCTTTCCAGATTGTCTTTGACCGTCAGCTCCTTGTCCAGCACAGAGTTCTGGAACACAGCGCCGAGACTGCGCTTGATGAAATCGGGATCCTTATCCAAATCGGTTCCGCAAATCGTCACGCTTCCACTGTCCTTGGGAAGCTGCCCGCAGAGAATGTTGATGGTGGTGGATTTCCCGGCTCCGTTGACCCCGAGGAATGCAAACAATTCTCCCGGTTTCACCCGGAAACTCAGGTCATTGACTGCATGAACCTCCCCGAAATGTTTCTCTAAATGTTCAATCTGTATCATATTTTCCATGGTATTCTCCCGATTCTGCATAAAAATATTGCACGATATACATCTAATAATATACATTAATCCACAGAGAAGTCAAGATAGATTTGCATAAAGTGCGGATTTCCTTTAGAAAAATGCGCTTATGGTTTGAAAAGTCGGGTCGGGCATACTACAATAAATACAAGTTCAGAGAGCTTTACAAGATCAGAAATTGCATGCCATATGAGTTGGTTAAATTGTGAGCATAGGAAGGATGGATTATTATTTGAAGAATATATTTGACATATCAAAATTTGAATTGTATAAGTAAGATAATCGCCGAGAAGTAAAGAAGGCAAAAGGTGGATTGCCGATGTCATTATGGGACACATATTCTGCATTTGCCAATTGCTATGGTGGTGTAATTATTCTTGGAGTTACAGAGAATAAGGATGGTACATGGAGAACAACGGGGCTGAATGTAGCTGAGAAAGGTAAACTCATAAAGCAGTTTTGGGATGTTATCAATAATCGAAAGAAAGTAAACATTAATATTCTGAAAAATGATGATGTCGAAACATATGACGTAAACGGGGATTTGGTCATTGTTATCTATGTTCCGATGGCAAGGCGGGATCAAAAGCCGGTATACATTAACGATGACTTGTTCGGCTCTACATTCCGAAGAAATCATGAAGGTGATTATCGCTGTACGCGTTTACAGGTAAAGACGATGCTTCGTGATCAGGCAGAGACTACCATGGATATGGAAGTATTGGATGATGTTTCTATGGAAGACTTGAATTATGAGACGGTACGGGGATACAGAAATCGCCATAGAACACTGAAGCCGGGACATCCTTTCGAGAGATTGAATGATGCTGAATATTTAAGAAGTATTGGAGCAGCGGCTATTTCAAGAGAGGACAAGCAACTGCATCCTACGGCTGCCGGCATGTTAATGTTCGGAGATGAATATAACATTGTGAGACATTTTCCGGAGTATTTTTTGGATTATCGTGAAATGCTTGACCCAACTATACGGTGGACAGACCGAATACAATCCAGTTCCGGTGAGTGGTCTGGCAATCTATGTGACTTTTATTTTAGAGTATACAATAAGATAAGCATTGATATTAAAACTCCTTTTTCAATACAAGGGGGAGATAGGATTGAGGACACACCTGTTCATAAAGCGCTTCGAGAGGCATTGGCAAATTGCCTGATAAACGCCGACTACTATGGAACGCGCGGGGTGGTAATTAAGAAAGAACCAAGGAAACTTATCTTTGAGAATCCGGGATACATTCGGACAGGTAAGATTCAAATGCGTAAAGGTGGGGAATCGGATCCGAGAAATAAGGCACTTATGAAGATGTTTAATCTGATTAATATTGGTGAGCGATCCGGCAGTGGAGTGCCTAACATATTCAATATATGGGAAGACGAAGGCTGGAAGGAACCTGTAATAGAAGAAAAATTCGCTCCTGATCGAACCATATTAACGCTTGAATTTATAAAAAAACAAGCGAAGAAAACAAGCGAAGAAAACAAGCGATAATATTGCAAAAATATATGAGTATCTTACACAATGTGGTGAGGCTAAGACGAACGATATTGCAGATTATATTGGATTGAGCGCCCCGCGCACAAGAGCAATTTTGTCAAAGTTGGACAATGTTGAGCCAATAGGGGCAAATACAAATAGAAGGTATAGACTTAAAAAGTAAATCTTTGGAGTCAAAGTCTGAAGTAGTACGGAATATGACAGATTTGATGTGGAATGGAGACTGATATGAAGAAAATTTGGACTCTGTTTTTGACTTTTTTAAAAATAGGCGCCTTCACCTTCGGGGGAGGCTACGCTATGATTGCGCTTTTGGAGGATGAGTTTCTGTCAAAGAAGAAGTGGCTGGACAAAGAGGAATTTATAAATATGGTTGCCATTGCGGAATCCACGCCCGGTCCGGTCGCCGTCAACAGCGCAACCTATCTGGGCTATCGGCTTGCCGGTGTTCCCGGTGCATTTGCCGCTACGGCTGCCGTGTGCCTGCCGTCCTTTTTTGTGATCTATCTTATTTCTTTGTTTTTCGATCAATTTCTGAGCCTGACCTATGTGGACTACGCATTCCGGGGCATCCGGGTCTGCGTGGTGTACCTTATTTTTTCCGCAGGGATAAAGATGCTGCGCACGCTGGATCACGGCCTGTTTCAGGTTATAGTTCTGGTTGGCGTTATGGGTGTGATGATCCTGTCCTCGCTTTTCTCCACCGGCTTTTCTTCCATTGTCCTGATCCTGATCTGCGGTGTGTTGGGCGTGGCATTGTATCTGATCGGTCTGCTCGCCCATAAGCCCGGAAGGGAGGAAAACAAGGAATGACTTATCTGGAGTTGTTTTTGACTTTTCTGGAAATCGGCGCGCTCTCTTTTGGCGGAGGCTACGGTATGATCTCCCTGATCCGCGAAAAGGTTCTTCTGCACCAGTGGCTTACGGAAAGCGAATTTATGAGCTTTATCGCAGTATCCGAATCCACCCCCGGGCCTCTGGCGGTGAACATGGCAACCTTTATCGGTTCTTCGCAGGGCGGCATGGCGGGCGCTTTTTGTGCGACGCTTGGTGTGGTGCTGCCGTCCTTTTTTGTCATACTGATCATTGCAGGCCTGATCGGCAATCTTTTGAAGCTCGCAGGTGTGCAGGCATTCCTTTCCGGCATACGCCCCTGCGTGGTGGGCTTGATCCTTGCCACCGCCGTCACCATGTTTTTAAGTACCTTCTTTGGATATTCCTCGGTGGGAGATTCCGCCCGGATTGACGGAAAAAGCCTTGTCATATTCGGCGTGCTTGTAGGGTTCGATGTTTATGTGCAAAAAAGAAAACACCGAAGCCCTTCCCCCATTCTGATGATTCTTCTGGCAGCCGGACTCGGTGTTCTTTTTTTCTCGTGGTAGTCGGACGGCGCCCCTACTCCTGCTGTCGGAACATGGGTTTGCGGGAGATCACCGCATACGCTGTCACGCAGATCAGAACAGGCAGGAAGGAGCCTGCCGCCGTGGCTAAGCCCATGGGGAAGAGGGTGGTGGGGAAGAACTGCGAGGTCAGGTACACCCCGGGAACCCGAACCAGCACGATGGCGATAAGTTTGTTTGCTCCGATGTTCTGCGCACCCAGCGCCGAGACGGTGGAGAGCATGGAGGAAGGAACAAGGAACAGGAAGCTGATGATCTTTTCCACAATACCCACCGCTGCCGCATCGTTCAATCCACGCCGGTTGGCAATGATGGTAATGACAATAAATGCAATCTGGATCAGGCCGTCCTGCAAGGCAATGGGCACACCGATGGAAAGCAGCTTACCCATCACATTCCGGCGGGGCTTGAAATCCTTTTTGCTCAGTCGGAGGCTGCGCCTCTTTATAATCACCACAAGGGAAACCGCCACACTGACTGCCTGGGAAACCGTGGTGCCCAACGCCGCGCCGGCAGGGCCAAGGCGGAGCACACCCATGAACAGGTAATCCAGTCCGATGTTGGCGGCGCAGGCTATTGCAATGAAATAAATGGGACTTTTGCTGTCGCCCATACCGCGGAAGATGGAGCTGATAATGTTGTAGGCGGTGATAAAGGGGATGCCTATAAAGCAGACCTGCAGATACGCCATGGTACCGTCCACTGCCTCCGACGGTGTGGACATGACGAGGACGATGGGGTGTACCAGGGCAAGCAGCAGCACGGTCAGCATATGCATGACCTGTGAGCCGATGGAGACGGCGGTGGTACTGGCTACGCCCTCAAACTGCCCGATGATAAACAGATCCGCCATGCCGTAGAGCGTCTGCAAAAATAGGAGAGCAGATACGGCAGGGAAAACAAGATCAAATTTTTAAACACACTGCCTGTGGTAAGATTCTTTTCCATATCAGGATCCTTTCCGTGTAAAATCCTCTACTATAATAAACCCTGTGACCGCTGTGCGGTCAAGTGAAAAATTGGTCAAAAATTCATTCATAGAAAATGTTGTATTTTCTGAAACTGTGTGCTATATTGAGTATAGGAAAAGCACCCACTCCATTGTGGATGCTCCCAGATGATTAGAATGTCCTTACGGACACCGCCTATCCTGTATGGCAGACAGGGTAGGCATTTTTATTACTTGTCTTTATCCCGAAAGAGAAAGGCAAGAAGTGAAACAATCAGACCGCCAAAGGACACCATTAAAGCCAGCATCCCAATGAAAATCGTAATGATCTCATAAGCTGTCATACGTTCACACCCCCTTTCCTATGTAACTCCTAGCAGGCTAGGGTAAGGATCGGGAGCAACCTCTGCGCTTTGCTCCGGCACAAAATAGCTGTCTCGGATGCTTAACACCCTGTCATGGGTACTTTTCCCGTGGCTTTCGCCACAAAACCATGATAACACAGGCAAAACGTAAAAGCAAATATTTCGTATATAAATTTATGTTTTTTTGTATTGTATTTTTGTACTTTATATGATATTTTATTTGTCTTACAAACTGTATAAGGAAAGCAGGGAGCTGGGTAAAGCGCAGAACAAGGCAACAGATGAGCTGGAGGCAATTCTTAACAGGATGGATTTAATGAGTGCCAATGGGGTCAAAACATCAGAGGAAGATGTATTAGCAATGTTTTCTGCGATGGGAAAAGTTGATCCATTTTATTCCCAGAGCAACATGGATCACCTGCGTCGGGGCGTTGTTGCTCTTAATGCCGGTAAGGGCATTCTATGCCATTCGGTGTATTGCCCAATCAAAAAAGGCGTAAAAAAACAGGCAGTCCTTATTCCTGCCTGTTCTTTTATGTTATGTTGTAACGTTTTCCCAAAGACTACTGCATCTTTTTCTTTCTCCGCTTAATGACAGTCAGGGTTACCAGAGCAGCAACGCCAACCAGGAGAACTACTCCGGCAATTACAAAAGGCTTATAGGTATTTACAAAGGAGGGATAAATATCGTTCTTAAGCACCTGTTCGCACCTTGCGCAAGTGATCTTCAGATAGCCGTTTGCAAAGATACCTGCTTCCTTCTCCTCGATCACTTCCTCGTGTCCCAGTGCCGGAATCTCCGTGGTGAACACCTCGAAGCAGATCTTACACTGTTCTGTTTTCAGACCCGGATCTTCACAAGTCGGCTCGATCTGCTCCCCGTTCACCTCAAGGTCGTGATCGCCGTAAGTTCCCTCAACGGTCTGAGCGAAACCGCACAACGTACAGGTTTCTACCTGATAGCCTTTTTCAATACAGGTTCCGGTGACTTCTTCCGTTACCGCGAAATTGTGATCGGTCTTAGGGATCTTCTCCGTATAGGTCCTACCACACATCCTACAGGTATATGTAATTGTCCCGGTCGCTGCGCAGGTAGCTTCTTTCGTCACCTCACTCTTATAGGAATGCGGACACGACCACTCATCAATGAATGCGGCGTTAGATCCACTATGTGCAGAAACTGTTAAGGTAAGTGAGCCTATAACAAGTACCACAGATAAAAAGTACTTTGCCACTCCAATCATTTTATTCTTCATACATTCCGTCCCCTCTACTTTATATTCAGATGTATAATATTACATATACAATATATTGTCAAAAATTTCCCTGTTTTCCATATTTTTTTGATTATTTACCTGTATACTGATTCCATATCTCCAAAACAAATCTGACTTTCCATACATAATACACACTTTTGTTCTGTCAAAAATTCAAGTGAAAAATTGTGCGCAAAAACCCTATTGAGATAAACGACGAAATAAGGTACAATTTTGCTGATAACAAAAATAGAAACGGAGGATTACCATGATAGAATTCAGATACGATACACAGCTTTTAATTGAGGGACATGATTTGGACGAGGACGTGATCAGCGATTACTTCACCGAAAATTTTAAAGGCGACTGCCTGCTTGCGGTAGGAGATGAGGAGCTGATCAAGATCCATTTCCACACCAATGAGCCTTGGAAGGTACTGGAGTACTGTGCAAGTCTGGGCGAGATTTACGACATCGTAGTGGAGGACATGGATCGTCAGGCAAGAGGACTGAAGGGCTAAAAGCTTGAGGAGGTTTTCGGGGTATGGAAAAGTGGGCGAGGGCAAAATACCAGCCCTGCCTTCCTCTGGGTGAGGACGGCAGAAGGCTGACGGGCTCCAAGGAACATATTGCGCTTTCAAAGGAAGCGGCGAAGGAGGGCATGGTTCTGCTGAAAAACGAGAGGCAGACCCTGCCTTTTTCCGAGGGGACAAAGCTGGCACTGTTCGGCAGGGCTACCTTCGATTATGTAAAAGGCGGAGGAGGCAGCGGAGATGTGACGGTGGCTTATGTCCGCAATTTGTATGAGGGTCTGAGTCTCCAGAAGGACAAGGTTTCCCTCTTTGAACCGCTCTGCGACTTTTACAGGGAAAATGTGAAGGAACAGTACGGGGCGGGCGCTGAACCCGGACGTACTGTGGAACCTGACCTGCCGCAGGAGCTCCTTGCGGATGCGCGGAAATATACTGACATCGCTGTCATTTCTATATGCCGATTCTCCGGGGAAATGGAGGACAGGAAGGACGAGGATTTCTACCTGACGGAACAGGAAAAAGCGATGGTGGACAAGGTGACTGCCGCTTTTCCCAAGGTGGTTGCGGTACTCAACGTAGGCGGGATCGTGGATACCACATGGATCGCAGAGGATGAGGGCGTGAGCGCCGCGCTGCTTGCATGGCAGGGCGGCATGGAGGGCGGACCGGCAGCCGCAGAGCTTCTGGTGGGCAAGGGAAATCCTTCCGGCAAGCTTTCCGACACCTTTGCCGCAAAGCTGACGGACTATCCTTCCACGGAGAGTTTCCGCAAATCTCCGGATTATGTGGACTATACCGAGGATATCTATGTGGGCTACCGCTATTTTGAAACCGTGCCGGGCGCCGCACAGAAGGTAGTGTATCCCTTCGGCTACGGGCTTTCCTATACGCAGTTTTCCTTGGAAATTTCGGCGGGACAGGAAAAAGAAGGCAGAATTACCGTTCCGGTGAAGGTTTGCAACAAGGGAGATTTTGCGGGCAGGGAGGTCGTGCAGCTTTATTTTGAAGCGCCGCAGGGCAGACTGGGAAAATCGAGGAGAGTGCTGGCGGCATTCCAAAAGACAAAGCTGCTTGCACCCGGCGAGACGCAGGAGCTTGTGCTCTCTCTTGCTGTTGCGGACATGGCGTCCTATGATGATCTGGGAAAGATCGCCAAATCTGCCTATGTGCTGGAAAAAGGAAAATACCGTCTGTTTGTGGGTACTTCCGTGCGAAACGCGGAGGAAAATGCCTGCGTACATGAGGAGACGGAGGACAGGATCGTGGAGCAGTTGTCAGAAAGACTTACGCCCTCCTGTCTGAAAATGAGAATGTTGTCGGACGGAAGTTTTGAAGAGCTGCCCCGGACCACACCGAACGATCCCAATGAGGATGTGCTGAAAAGAGCGCCGGAGGAGTCGGACGGTTACGGCCCGATCCAGAGGGCGCGCGGCAGATTCAACGCATTCCGGTCGCTCTACAAAGAAGGAGTGCATCCGTTTACGGAGGTGGCGGAAGGAAAACTCTCCGTGGAGGATTTTCTTGCCCGGCTTTCCGATGAAGATGCCGTGCATCTGCTGGGCGGTCAGCCCAACCGCGGCGTGGCGGACACCTTTGGCTCCGGAAATCTGCCGGAATACGGTGTGCCCTCCGTGATGACAGCGGACGGCCCTGCCGGGCTTCGCGTCAGACCGGAGCGCGGCGTCAACACCACCGCATGGCCTTGTGCCACCCTGCTTGCCTGCAGTTGGGACGAGGAGCTGGTGGAAGCGGTTGGAGCCGCGGGCGGAGCGGAGGTCAAGGAGAACAACATCAGTCTGTGGCTGACTCCCGCCATCAATATCCACCGCAGTCCTCTCTGCGGACGCAATTTTGAATACTATTCGGAGGATCCGCTTCTCACCGGAAAGCTGGCGGCTGCTATGGTGCGCGGCATCCAGACCAACGGCGTGGGCGCAACGGTGAAGCATTTTGCGCTGAACAACAAGGAAGAAAACCGCCGGGACAGCGACTCGAGGGTATCTGAGAGAGCGGCGCGGGAAATTTACCTGAAGGCCTTTGAGATTGTTGTGAAAGAGGGAGATCCCTGGTCTCTGATGACATCCTACAATATCATAAACGGTCACAGAGCTTCGGAAAATGTTGATCTGCTTCAGGGGATCCTCCGGGGAGAATGGGGATATCAGGGCTGCGTGACCACCGACTGGTGGACAATGGGTGAACATTACAAAGAAACCAAGGCGGGAAACGATGTGAAGATGGGAACAGGACTTCCCGAGCGGCTTTTGCTCGCCATGCAGAAGGGCTGCCTGACAAGAGCAGAGGTGGATCGCTGCGCGAAGAGAGTACTGGAACTGATTCTCAAAATAGAGTAGGGCGGATAGGGCTTCATTCCTCTGAATGAAGCCTTATTTTTATACCGGATGTGGATACGCAGCGTTTGCATGCTACATTGCTCCTTCATAAAAACCATCTTGACACCATCCATGTGGATGGTATATTATTAGTGCAATAGAGAAGGAGGGAAGCTATGAATCTTAATTCTACCGAAAAAATAACGATCAATGTGAACACATCCGACTTAGGGAAAATCGATTTATTAATTCACGAAGGCTACTATTCAAATCGCACAGATTTTATCAAAAGTGCCATAAAGAGGCAAATTGATAAACATGATGATGAGATTAATATAATTCTTTCGTCGAAAACTAAGAAAGATTGGTTTATTGGGGTTTATGTTTTGACCGTGGATGAATTGCAAGCCATGAAACGGCGCGGTCAAGTAAAGGCAATTCGCGGCATGGGGCTGCTTGTTGTGGAGAAAAATGTTAGTTTAGAGCTAATGAAGGCATCGATATCCGCGATAGAGATATATGGTGTTTGTCGCTGCAATGATGAAATCAAGCAGTATTATGGATTATAAAGTCGAAAAAAAGGGACTGTCACAGCTTTGCACTGCGGCAGTCCTCATTTTTTATTCATTCATAAACATAATAGTGCAAAGTCCCTTTGCCTGCTCCTCTGTGGGCTGTTTCAGAACACCCATATCAAGCAGATGCTCCATTACTCTTGTCTTAAGCGACCATGCTGCCGACCCGTTCATGCATTTTATCAGCTCATGCATATGTTTTGGCTGACCGATCAGCTCGGCTTTTTCAACCTCGGCTGTGTATTGACGTGCCAGCTCCATGATCTCCTCGGAAGCATTCGGAATATAATCCAGCCACTTCTTTTCACTGTCGCAAATGATAAGATTGCACTTATAACCGTCCGATCTCTTCAAAAGATAGCCTTTTTCAAGCAGGCGGGCATAGCTTTCGGCATTGGACGGCATTTCCGGAAGCTGACCGTTCAGCCAAAAATACATTTTGTCATAATCCCCCGTAAGATTATCCTGCCAGAGCTTATGTCTGCCCGTCCAGTTGTGATCGAGCTGCCAGCTTTTCCACCACATTCCGTCGGAGAAATTGCTTCTCATCATATCTCCGCAGCACCAATACTTATTCGGTGCGGTATTGTCCGATTTCACATCAAGAGTTGCAATAGCTATGTAATTTCCGCCGTCGGGATGTTTTACATAGAACCTTGTAGGGTCATTGTTGTCCGAAATTATGAGCTTGTGTGCCATAAAACTCATAAGTGACCATTTCATAAGGTTGATATCATCTTCCGGAACGCGGAGAAAGTCGGGGATCTCCGTTATTTTTTCAAGTATCGGTGCAAAAAATTTCTCCGCAAAAAGCTTTGAAAATTTTGGATTGATCTCTTTGTAAATTTCAGTGCGTTTTGCATTTGGCTCATAGATCAGAATATTTGTAAGATATTTTCCGTTTTTGAGCCTGTCCATAAAGCCACATTCTTCAAGAACAGCTACTTCGTCCTCTGCAAATAGCGGATTGATGCCAAGTTCTTCGGCTATTTCATTTACACTTCTCGGCTGATGATATGCCGCATAAGCAATGTTCTGCGTGATGACCTTCGACAAATAGTAAGCTGTATCACGGGCGCCTGCGGATTCACCGTAGTGTCCCATATCGACAAAGCGGATCGGTTCAGTGCCGAGAGTGCCTGTTGTTCTTGTCTTTTCCATACCTGTTTTTAACTCCTTCCGTGAGCAGGCCAAATGCCATTTGACCGTGTTTTCATTTAAGGAGAGCAGGGCTGCAATTTCTTTCACCTTTTTGTCATGAAAATAATGCTGAACGATTATTTCACGCTGAATTTTGGAAAGATAGGTTATCTCACGTCTGAGAATGCCATAGCTTTCGCTGTTTACAATATCATGCGTAAAATCATTGTTGTCGGACAGATATTCGATACCGTCAACAGAGGCAGTCAGTTTTTTGCCGTCAATATGCTTTGCATAAACATTTTGTGCAATGCGGAATATGTAACCGTCGGGATTTTCGATTTTATCCTGTTTTAATAAGGATGAATATACCTGAAAGGTTATCTCTGCCGCAAGCTCTTCCGCCTCGTCGATTTTGGACAGCTTCGATACTGCAAATCCGAATATCTTCCTTGTGTATGAGAATATAAGCTCGTCAGCCTTTTGCTTGTCCACTGCTTTCCCTCGCTTTTCAGAACGTTCTTGCTAATATAGTGAGGAGCTTTTCAAAAAGGTTGGTAATGTTGTAATAATATTTTAGCACTTTTACTTTTTCTTTTTATACCCGCAGTCACAGTAAGGGCCGCCCGATGCCAGCGTATATTCGCGGACAAACTCACTGGCGCCGCCGGCTTCGTTCATGGTGTAGTCCAGATGGCACAGCGCGGGGGTCAGATCGTAAAGCCCGAGCTTTTTCATCAGCTCGCAGATGCCGCATTTGGTAAAGCGCGCCTCGTAGCCGCTGCCGTCGGCATAGGGATAAAATTCCATATTCCAGGAGTAGGGATTGCGCTCCGCCGCCTTAAACCTGGCGGTCGCCTGCATGCCTGCAATATCCTTGTCGGTAAATTTGGAGCTTCCGCTCTTTTTGCAAAACCATTTCATCGGTTTCGTCATCATGGATTCCGCGTAATACACGGTCAGGGTATCCATGTCGGGTCTTTCCGGCATGTTCAGGATGAATGCGGCGAGCAAGGCGGCATTCACCAGATTCGTCTGAAAACGGTCTGCCTTTTCAAAGGACGGCACATCGGCCAGTATCTCCTTATATTTTTTCTTTGCCTTCACAGCAACTTCTTTTGCTGTGGAAGCGTCCAGATGAAAAATTGTCGTCAGATGCGTCCGAAAAGACTTTCCAAACAAAATCCACATGGCGTGGGGCATTCCTGCATATTTCATGGCAATCTCCGTTTCTTTGGTTAGAATTGGCTAACTTATATGCCGTATTGTAGCACCGGAATCCGGAATCGTCAAGAAACTCGGCGGATATCGGCACCTCAATAGCGGCATCCCATTTCAATTAGAATCTTATTTGAAACCTTGCTCAGAACCTCATGCAGAACTTCATCCAAAACTTCCAGACGGAACTTCATTCAGATCTTTATCCAAAAACTTCATCCGAAACTTTCATCCGAAACTTCCATCCGGAGCTTCATCCGGAGATTTATGCAGAACTTCATCCGGGAAATTCCTCTATCTCGGAATCCACCAGAATCTCCAGAACTTCTTTCACAGGAATCAGCGTCTGATCCTCCATTAGGATCTGACCGTTGTATTCATCCAGTTTTTTAACGCGCCCGCTTTTGGTTTCATACCTGCCGCCGCTCTTTTTTTCGTCGGGAACAAAGTAGGTAATGCATGCCCGGGGCAATTTCCTGATGTGGCGGGAGAGATACAAAAGCTTCTCATTCACGGCAGCCTTTTCGTACTCGTCCAGCTCAATGCGCCGTCCCGTGAGACGGGCGGTCTCCCTGACGGCGTCGTCGTAGCCTGTGAGCGCCGCGAAGGGGGAGAACTGTGCCGCCCGGTCCTCCATGGGCATGGGGGTGCGGGTAGGAGAGACATGGTGGGGCAGATTGATAATATTGTCGTAGTTTCCGCTCATGCCTTATGTCCTCCGATCTGGCGGTTCCGCTCCATCGCGGTGGCGCCCTCCCTGAGATTCATTCCCTTCAGAATGGCATTTTTACCGAATTTCTTTTTGATGGCGAGAGTTGCCTCCTGCATTTTGCGTTCCCGTTCCAGCTCCGTTTTTTCTGCCTCCTGTTCCGCTTCCCTTGCGGCGTAGTCGGTGAAGAGGTCAAGCTGTTCAAACTGCGCGTCCTTGGAAACGGTGTTCTCGTCCACGACATGATTTGCCACAATATTGAGCCTGCGGATCAAAAGGTTCTGATCCACGATCCGGTCGTACAATTCCGAAACGGCGGTCAGCACCTTTCTGGTGGAGGAGGTGTGCCGATCCAGATTGGCGGAGCCGTGGGCGTGCTTGGGAATTTTTCTGCCATAGTGGTCTGTCACCACCTCGCCCCGGTATTTCTTTCTTCGCTCCGGGTCGGTCAGGTTCTCGATGTCGTAGCCAACGGTAATGACGATCTGATCCGTCACCAGATGCTTTTCCACCAGATCCAGCACCAGGACATCCGCCATTTCGCAGAGGACAAGCTTTGCCGTCTCGGCGTCATAGGGACAGTGCAGCACCTGACCGGAGCCGAGGCTGTTGCTCTCGGGGCGGTATGCCTTGATCGCCTCCATGGTGCAGGGCTCCCACCCCCACGCATGATCGATCAGAAGCTCCGCATTCTTTCCGAAGAGACGGTATAGGAGGTTTTCATCCTCCACGGAGCATTTTGCCACATCACCCATGGTGAACATGCCGTTTTCTTCCAGTTTTTTTGCATATCCGTGCCCCACCCGCCAGAAATCGGTGAGCGGTCTGTGATCCCACAGCTGCCTGCGGAAGCTCATCTCGTCCAGCTCGGCGACCCGAACGCCGTCTTTGTCTGCGGGTATGTGTTTCGCCATAATGTCCATGGCAACCTTGCTGAGGAACAGATTGGTTCCGATGCCCGCCGTCGCGGTAATACCCGTGGCGTCCAGCACCTCCCGCACAATTTTTTTGGCGAGATCCCGGGGTGGCATGGCATAGGTTTTCAGGTAGTCCGTAACGTCCATGAACACCTCGTCAATGGAGTAGACAAGGACATCCTCTGGCGCCACATATTTCATGTAGATTGCGTAGATTTTTGTGCTGTATGCCATGTAGTGCGCCATTCTGGGAGGCGCAATGAGAAAGTCGATGGCAAGATTTGGATCTGCGTCCAGTTCTGACCGGAAGCAGGAGGAGCCGGTGAGCCTTCTGCCCGGCGCGCGATACCTGCGCTCTGTGTTGGCTTCCCGGACACGCTGCTTTACCTCAAACAGACGCGCCCTGCCGGGGATTCCGCAGCTCTTTAAGGAAGGGGTGACCGCAAGACAGATCGTTTTGTCCGTCCGGCTTTCATCCGCCACCACAAGGTTGGTGTCCAGAGGATCCAGCTTTCTCTCCCGGCACTCCACGGAGGCATAGAAGGACTTTAAATCAATGGCGATATAGGTGCGCTGTTTCATCTTCCGGTTCCTCCTTTCGTACCGAAAATTATACTGTATTATGTGCCAAAAGACAATGAAAAATCCCGGCAGGGTAAAATGGCAATTCTACCGAGCCGGGACTCTTGATTTTATGTTTTAGTTTCCGGGTGCGTAGTTGAAGGTGATGGACAGGGTCTTCATATGCTGCCATGCATCGCTGTCCACTACGACGGGCTGTACGTTGCTCGTATCACCGTCCGGTGTTCTCACATCGTCAGGCACCTGCGTTACCCATGAGTTGAACAGGTTCACACGGGTACAGATGGCATTGTCGGAGGTGGTGTAGGGCTTTGCCGTCAGGGTATAAGGCTCGCCGTTTACCAGCACCTCGGTAATGTCTACGGTGTAGCCGGGGAACAGTGTTTCTCCGTTTCCGATGGCAAGTGCGCAGAACACCGTACCGCTTGCTTCCCCTGCGGCGGTGCCGCTGAAATCAAGGGAAACGGTGTAGGTACCTTCGCCGGTCACTTCCACATCCGTGGCAACCAGTCCCTCGGTCTTGGAATCCGGGTCATAGGTATCGCCCACGCTATACATGACGCTCCAGTCGCCGCTGTTATACATGATCCATGAGATTGCGGTGGAATCCGTGAGAGCAGCCGCGTCCTCGCTGAAGGACAGGACTGCGTTGGCGGTGCTGGTCTCAATCCGTGACTGTGCTTCCGCACGAAGCTCCTCGGCGGTTTTGCCGGATGCGGCCTGCGCGGCGTAGCTTCTGGATGCAAACAGATCCGCTACCTCCTGATCAAAGAAACCGAGATCCCTGCGGATGAACAGGCTGCTGCAGTCCCACAGCATGGGGCAATAGCCGTACAGGTCGCAGTTGTCGAGGAAATTGGTGAAGAAGTCGCAGGTATTGGCTTTTGCGGAGCCGTCGTCAGCGAGGGAAACCGCATACTCGCCGATGACAACGCCATAGCCCTGCTCCGTAAACTTGGTCATTTTCTCAAGCAGCGTGTTCTGCTCCTGATAATTTCTCTGGGTGCCCCACTGGGAAAGGCTTGTATTGCCGCAGTAGCCCCAGGGAGTATAGTAGTGTACGGAGATCAACAGCTTGCTTTTCGCCGTATCCGCAGGCATCTTGAATGCGTCGTCGCAGGTGTTCTGAATGTCGGTGCCGTAGCCTGCGATCAGAAGGAAACGCTGCTCGTTGTTGCCGCCGGTGCCGCGGACCACATCCACAAAGGTCTGATTGATCTTGTTGGTCATTTCATAGCATTCTTCTCTGGAGAGCGTGCCGGAGTCCGCTGCCACATCCACATCGTTCAGACGGTCTCCAAGCTCCTCGTTCGCCGACTCAAAAATCAGATAATCGGAGTATTCCTTGTAACGGTTTGCAATCTGCGTCCACATGGAAATATACATTTCCATTGCCTTTTCTCTGGTCTCCTGCGTAGCGGAGCCGAACATGCCCCACCAGCTTCCGTCCCAGTGATCGTTGATGATCACGTACATATCGGCATTGAGGGCATAGTTGATGATTTCCTCCACGCGGTTCAGGTAAGCCTCGTCAATGGTGAAATCACCACTCTCATAGTCCATCATGTTCGTCCATGCCACCGGGATTCTGAGCGAGTCAAAGCCGGCTGCTTTCATGGCAGTGACGATCTCCTGCGTGGTGACCGGCTGTTCCCAGAGAGTCTCGTAAGCTGAGGTATCCGCCTTTGTGCCAAGGGAGCGGTGTCCGTATGCCTCCATGGTGTTGCCGAGGTTGATGCCGTTGCCCATCAGCTCCGTGAGCTCAAGGGCGGTCAGGTCTTTGCGCATGTAGCCGCTGTCCCAGGTTTCGATTCCGTTGGCAGAGGTGTGCTGGTATTTTTTGTCGGACGGTGCAAAGGGACCGGCTCCGGTCAGCTTCAGTACAAGAAAAATCAGCCCGACCAATGCCAGAGCGCCGCCTGCAAGAGACAGAATCTTATAGATGTTTTTGTTTTTTTTCTGATCCATAGGTATCCTCCCATTTTATATTATCACCAGTGTAATACATTGCCGGGAATGAAAAAAGCCTATTATTTAGCGATATATTACCCGATTTTTTGTAGGGTCTGCCATAGACAGGCAAAAGAGGGATATGTAAAATGAAGGTAAAGAGGCAAAAAGAGGAGCAGGGCAATGGAAGAGAAGCATATGTTCAGCAATACGCAGCTGAAGGCTTTGTTGCTTCCACTGATGGTGGAGCAGGTCTTAAACTCTCTGATGGGAACGGCGGACACGGTCATGGTCAGCAACGTGGGATCGGCTGCCATGTCGGCAGTGTCGCTGGTGGATTCCATCAACATACTGGTGATTCAGGCGTTTGCCGCGCTGGCAGCAGGCGGTTGTATTATCTGCTCCCAGTACATCGGAAAAAAGAATGAGAAGGAAGCAAACCGCTCCGCAAGGCAGGTGCTGCTTGTGATTTTTTTCATCTCTGTTGTGATCTCCGCCGCGTGCCTGATCAGCAACAGGACGCTTTTGCGGCTTGTGTTCGGGTCGGTGGAGGCGGATGTGATGACCGCTGCCGTGACTTATTTCTTCTACACGGCGCTGTCCTTTCCGTTTATCGCACTCTATAATGCGGGCGCGGCGATCTACCGCTCTCAGGGAAATTCCCGCCGACCCATGACCATTTCCGTGATTTCCAATCTGCTCAATATAGGCGGAAACGCCATATTTATCTGGGTCTTTCACCTGGGAGTTGCCGGGGTGGCGCTCTCCACGCTGCTCTCCCGCATCTTCTGCGCGGTGGTGGTGCTTGCCTGTCTGCACAAACCCGGGCAGCAGATCACGGTGGATCACTATCTGAAAATCAGGCCGGATAAGTATCTGATCCTGAAGGTGCTTGCCATCGGCATTCCCTCCGGTGTCGAGAACAGCATGTTCCAGTTCGGCAAGCTGGCGATCCAGTCCACCGTATCTACCATGGGAACCACGGCGATCGCGGCGCAGGCGATGACCAATATTCTGGAGAATTTAAACGGCGTCATGCCGATGGGAATCGGTATCGGTCTGACCACGGTGGTGGGACAGTGCCTCGGCGCCGGAAGGAAGGATGAGGCAGTATATTTTATCAAGAAATTAACGCTTGTCAGTGAAGTATGTATTATGGTAAACTGTTTGTTGGTGTATGCGCTGGCAAGACCGGTGACGATCATCGGTGCAATGGAGCCGGAGAGTGCGGCGCTCTGTATACATATGGTGGGCTGGATCACGCTGATCAAGCCGCTGTTCTGGGTATTGTCCTTCATTCCCGCATACGGCATGCGCGCAGCGGGGGATGTGAAGTTTTCCATGCTGCTCTCCACCGCCACCATGTGGCTGTGCAGGGTGAGCCTGTGCATCTTTCTGGTGAGGGCATACGGCTTCGGTCCCATGGCTGTCTGGATCGGCATGTTCTCCGACTGGGCATTGAGGGGAATTGTTTTTTCGGTACGGTTTCACCGCCGCAAGTGGCTGGAACATAAAGTAATTTCTTAGAGGAGAGGGAAAATGGTTGAAGCACTGAAGAAAAAGAGCTTTAAAAGCTCGCTGTTCGGAACGATAAGCCTGTTTCTTGTGGGAATCGCTCTGACGTTATTTTCTGCCCGCAACGCATGGAGTGTTGTAGCGGGGTACAAACAGTTTACAACGCTTTCACCGGAGCAGATCCAAAGCTCGGGCATGAAGCGGCAGTTTGTGGAGGTGGATCTGCGGAACAATTACGGTTGTTTCCTTGAGGAGTACGAGAAAAACTCGAACACCCATGTGAAAAAGACCACAGGATATTACTATGTGATCTACACCGGTGCCTACGACGATACGGAATCGGACTATGTGTATATGGCAATCAAGGTTCCGCCTTCCTATATGAGGAAGATGGAAAACATGGCGGATAAAACCTATGAAGGTGAGCTGTCAAAGAAGGTGGAGCTTTTCGGAAGCATCGAGGAGATGAGTTCCTCGGAGTACAGATATTTCAGGGAATTCTGGCAGGACATGGGCTTCTCAGACGAGGAGATCAAGGAGAAGGTCATTCCTTACTATGTGGACGTATTTGCCAACAGGGCGTTCATCAACGTTACGGTTATGGCGCTGTTCCTCGGCGGAGTGGCTTGTCTGGTTTGGGGAATCATCCGTCTCATCAAAGGAAAGAGGGGCGACTATGTAAACCGGTTCATAAAGGATATTACCGATGCGGGTTACACGGAGGCAGCAGCGGAGTCGGATTATGCGTCTGCGTTCTCCTATGACAAGCAGGGCGGCTTCAAGGTAGGCCGTATCTTCACCTTCTGTTACATGAACGCATCCAAACCGAGAGCGATTCCGAACAGCAAGATCCTGTGGGCATACCAGAATACGGTTACCCACAGAACCAACGGGATCAAGACCGGAACCACCTATGATCTGGTGTTATGGGTCGATGGCGATAAGAAGAACACGGCGGTTCTGATGCCCAATGCGGAGACGGTCCAGGATGTCCTGAAACGAATGAACGAGATGTTCCCCTGGGTAGTGGTTGGCTTTACACAGGAGCTCAGCAGTCTCTTCCACAAAGACCGGGCACAGTTTATGAACCTGCGCTATAACACGGTGGAGCATAATACGGTGGAGCCGGGCTTTGAGGGATTCAATCAGGACTTTACAACACCTGCACAATAGCGGCTTTGTATTTTTCAAGCTTCAGCACGCCGTCCACGGTCTCATTGTCCAGAAGATTTTTTCCGTGTACGCCCGAGACGGTCTGCACATGATCGGAAGTATTCAGATAAAAATGGTAGGTTTCTCCTTCCCCTGCGCGGCAGTGGTATTCAACACCCTCCGGCAGATCAAGGGTGGGGATGCCTGCCTTTTTCAGTATTTCAAGGAAAAGAGGTCTTAAGGCGTCCATATCCAGCCTTGCCGCAATATAGTAAGCGGAGCCGTCCCCGTAGCGGTTGACGGTAACAGCGGCTCCTTCCGCATAGTAATCGGAGGTGTAGCTGCCCAACACCGATGCGGTGCCCACGCGCAGGACCTCGGCATAGTCCCGGACAGTGCCCTTTCTTCCGTCCTCAAACAAAACGACATTTGTGTCAGACGGATAGAGGGTGTCGATCTCCTCGCTGACAATGCCAAATACCTCGGACAGACCGTCCCCCGGGAAGCCGCCCAGAAAACATAGGGTGTCGGCGTTTACATATCCGGTCAGATAGGTGGCAAGAAGCTGTCCGCCGCCCTTGACAAACCGGGCGAGCCGCTCTCCGAGCCCATCCTTTACCAGATAGAGCATGGGTGCAACAATCACATCATATTCCTGTAAATCGTGGTCGCAGGAGATAATGTCCGGATCCACGCCCATCTTCAGAAATTCCTTGTAAAAGCCCACACAGGTTTCCACATAGCGCTTGGTCGAGGAAGCCAGTCCCTTCATGTCCTCAACCGCCCATCGGATGTCCCAGTCGTAGAGAATGGCAATTTTGGAGGGAACGATTGTACCTGACACTCCCGTCAGCTTTAAAAGATCCCTGCCGAGGGCTGCCACTTCCTTGAAAATGCGGGTGTCATTTGTGCCGAGATGATCCACCACGGCGCCATGGTACTGCTCGAAGGATCCGCGCCCCTTCCGCCATTGGAAATATTGGACGGTGTCGGAGCCGCAGGCCACCGCCTGAAGGGATTCCAGAGCGTGGATGCCCGGTCTTCTCAGCTTGTTGTAGGGCTGCCAGTTTACCAGCCCCGGGGCGCTCTCCATCAGCATGAAGGGAGTGCCTTTTTTCATGGAGCGCATATGGGCGTGGCTGAATGCATTGGCGGCAAATGTGTCCCACAGGGATTCGTAATCATTGTGAAAAGGGGCGTAGGAGTCCCAGGAGATCACATCCAGCTCCTTTGCCATGACATGGTAATCCAGCCCGCCGTAGAGCGTCATAAAGTTCGTGGTTATGGGGATCGACGGCGTTTTTTCTCTCAGGAAAGAGATCTCGGATTTCATGTAGTCCGTCATGTTGTATGTGGTGAACCGCTTCCATTCCAGATTCAGTCCCATAATGCTGTATTCGCCGTTCTGGTAGGGCGGCTCTATCTGGGAGAAATCGTTGTAGGTATGACTCCAGAAGGTCGTCCACCATGCGTGGTTCAGCTTGGAGATATCGTGGTCAAACTTGTCCGCAAGATACTCCCGGAACCGGTTCACGCACAGGGGGCAGTAGCACTCTCCGCCAAATTCGTTGGAAATATGCCACATGAGGAGCCCCGGATGATTCCCCACATGGGAAACGAGTTTGTCCGTGACAGTCCGCACCTTTTCCCGGTAGACGGGTGAGCTCATGCAGTGATTGTGCCGCACGCCGTGATGGGCGCGCACACCGTAGGAATCCACGCGCAGCGCTTCGGGGTATTTTTCATCAAGCCATGCGGGACGCGCACCGGAGGGGGTGGCGAGAATGGTGTAGATGCCGTTCTCATAGAGACGATCCATGATGTCCTTCAGCCAGTCGAAATGAAATTCTCCTTCCCTCGGCTCGTAGACAGCCCACGAAAACACGCCAAGGGTGGCGCTGGTCATGCCTGCCTGCTTCATCAGGCGGATATCCTCCTCAAGGATATCGGGGCGGTCAAGCCATTGCTCCGGGTTGTAATCACCGCCGTGCATAATGCCTTTTATTTGTGGAAACAAGGGATTTTTTTTCATAGAAAGCTCCTTTCCGCATGTAGAGCGCAACCGATTGCGCTATCGTACCTATATTCTAATATAAAATAACCGTCATTGCAAGCGGTTTGTGTTGTTGACAGCATTGTGGGAATGAGGCAAAATGGAGGAGAATATGATTGGAAAGTGCGGAAAATTATGGCGGGAAAAGGGTCGGGAAAGATCGTGCGGGAGGAGCTGCCGGTCAATCCAAGATTTGAAAAGGCAAAGATGCAGATCGTAGGCGCAAAGCGGGAGAGACAGGGCATCGGCACGCTGTCGGAAAAGACGGTTCACGCCGTTTTGAAGCTGTACTATGCGCCGGATACGGACATGCATGAGATCCCCATCGAAAACTATGTGGCGGATATCTACACGGGAAAAGAGATCATAGAGATCCAGACAAGGCAGTTCAACCGTATGCGCAATAAGCTGGAGGTGTTTCTCAAGCTGTATCCCGTGACCATAGTCTACCCGATTCCCAGACAGAAATGGCTGATCTGGATCGACGAGGAGAGCGGTGAGCTCACCGAACCGCGGAAGTCTCCGCTAAAGGGAAATGCCTACATGGCATTTGCGGAGCTTTACAAGATCAAGACGTTTCTGAAAGACCCCAATCTGCACCTGAAATTCGTGTTGCTCGATATGGAAGAATACCGTTTGCTGAACGGCTGGAGCCGGGACAGGAAAAAGGGATCCTGCCGCTATGACCGCATTCCGTCTGCGTTTGTGGAGGAAATTTCCGTGGACAGCGTGTTTGACTATATGCAGTTTGTTCCGTACGAGCTGGAGGAACCGTTCACCTCACAGGATTTTGCAAAGGCTGCGCACATAAACAAAGGGCTGGCGCAGACTGTGCTGAACATTCTCACCTATGTGGACTGTGTCTGCCGCGTAGGAAAGAAGGGCAACAGCATCCTTTACAGTGTCCGGCAGTGGTAACGGCTCTAAAATAATGAAAAAGGAAGGTACAACATGAAAGCAGAAATCAAGTGGTTGGACGATCCGGAGGTATTCCGGGTCAATCAGATTCCTGCCCACAGCGATCACCGTTTTTTTGAGGATGAGGAGACCTGTCGGCGGGGAGAAGATTTGCTGCGCCAGTCATTGAACGGAGAGTGGGAATTTCACTATTCCGTCAATGCAAAGAGCCGTCCCGTGGATTTTTACAGGGAGGACTATGACCGCAGCGGATTTGACAGGATCACGGTGCCGGGGCATATTGAGCTTTCGGGCTACGACAAGATCCACTATATCAACACCATGTATCCGTGGGAAGGGCACTATTACAGGCGACCTGCGTACAGCCTTGACGGAAAGGCCGTATGGGAGGGCAGCTTCAGCGAGGCAGACTATAATCCGGTGGGCTCTTACGCCACCACCTTCGATCTTGCACCCGCACTTTTGGGAAAAAGGGTTGCAATTTGTTTTGAAGGTGTGGAACAGGCGATGTATGTGTGGCTCAACGGACATTTTCTGGGTTATGCGGAGGACACCTTCACGCCGTCCGAGTTTGACCTGACCCCTTACATCAGGGAAAAAGGCAATCTTCTTGCCGTGGAGGTTCACAAGAGAAGCACGGCGGCCTATCTGGAGGATCAGGATTTCTTCCGTTTCTTCGGCATTTTCCGCAATGTGAGCCTGTATGGCAAGCCATCGCTCCACGCGGAGGATGTATGGGTGAAGCCGCAGCTTTCCGAGGATTGTGCGGAGGGAGCGCTGGGGCTTGAGCTTACCGTTTCGGCGGCAGCAGGCGAAATCAGGGAAGGCTGCCGGGCGGAGCTTACGCTTTTGGACGTTGCGGGAAACAGGATCGCACACAGGGAAGCGGCGCTTGCTGAAAGGGTAGTTTTCACTTCGGAGACTGTGGGTGCGGTTACGCCCTGGTGTCATGGAAATCCCTGCCTTTACCGCCTGGAGCTCCGTCTGTTTGATGAGACGGGAAAGCTTGCGGAGATCGTTCCGGTTGCGGTGGGCTTCCGCAGGATTGAGATCCGGGATAAGGTCATCCTGCTCAACGGGAAGCGTCTGATCATAAACGGTGTGAACCGCCATGAGTGGAATGCAAAAAAAGGGCGCTGCATCGATCAGGCTGACATGGATTATGATATGGAGATCTTCCTGAAAAACAATATTAACGCAGTGAGAACCTGCCACTACCCGGATCAGCTCCCGTGGTATCGTATGTGTGATGAAAACGGTATCTATGTGATGGCAGAGACCAATCTGGAGAGCCACGGTTCCTGGCAGAAGATGGGCAGTGTGGAGCCGTCATGGAATGTGCCGGGCAGCCTCCCGCAGTGGACGGGGGCAGTGCTCGACCGGGCAAGAACCAATTTTGAAACCTTCAAGAACCATCCCTCCGTTCTGTTCTGGTCGCTGGGGAATGAGTCCTATGCGGGGGACGCGCTGGCGGAAATGAACCGCTTCTATAAGGAGAAGGATCCAGGGAGACCGGCGCATTACGAGGGTGTGGTACACAACCGTGCCTATGAGGATGTGATTTCCGATGTGGAGAGCAGGATGTATGCGACCCCTGCACAGATCCGGGAATATCTTTCGGATAATCCGAAAAAGCCTTTTATCCTGTGCGAATATATGCATGACATGGGAAATTCGCTGGGCGGTCTGGGCTCCTACATAGCGCTTTTGGAGGAGTTTGAGATGTATCAGGGTGGCTTTATCTGGGACTATATCGATCAGGCGATCCTTGTCACGGATGAGGTCACGGGCAGACAGGTGCTGCGTTACGGCGGCGATTTTGACGACAGGCCGTCAGACTATGAATTTTCGGGAAATGGGATTCTGTTTGCGGACAGAACGGAGAAGCCCGCGCTGCAGGAGGTGAGGTATTACTATGGCTTGTATGAATAAATTGCATATTGTGTTCGGTGATGTGACCGTCGGGGTACACGGCGACGGTTTTGATTACATTTTTTCTTATGCCTGCGGCGGTATGGAGTCGCTTGTGATCGACGGAAGGGAGTGGCTCTGCCGCGCTCCGGGGCCGACCTACTGGCGCGCGCTGACGGACAATGACAGAGGGAACCGTTTTCATCTGAAGTCGGGCATGTGGTTTGCCGCTGATCGGTTCCAGAACTGCACAGGGGCGTCGGTCTCCGTGGACGGGACGGACATGGAGCTGCCCATTGCGCCCGGAAACAACCGGTTCTCCGGGGAGGAGACGGCAGACAGGATCAGAATTTCCTACCGCTATCAGACCATTACCCAGCCTGTTACCACAACAGACCTTTCCTATGAGGTGACGGCAGACGGTAAAATCCGTGTGGAGGTGTGCTATCACGGGCAGAAGGGGCTTCCCCAGCTCCCCGTGTTCGGCGTGCGGTTCATTATGCCCACAAAGGCGGTATCTTACCGGTACGAGGGTCTGTCGGGAGAGACTTATCCCGACAGGATGGCGGGCGGTATTCCGGGTGTCTATGAGGTGGAAGGACTGCCTGTGACGCCCTATCTGGTGCCGCAGGACTGCGGTGTGCACATGGAGACAAAATGGCTTGAGGTTTACCGCAATACTACTTTGAATAATGCAGAAAACAGGAAGGACACCTTCGGGCTTCGCTTTGAGGCGGTGGACAGGAATTTTGCCTTCACCTGTCTGCCTTACACGGCGCAGGAGCTGGAAAATGCCACGCATCAGGAGGAGCTTCCGCCGGCTAGGCGCACGGTGGTTTCCATTCTGGGAGCAGTCAGAGGCGTGGGCGGTATGGACAGCTGGGGGGCGG
>ULOB01061322.1_pt1 | contig 27994 bp, 27 predicted proteins | sample 1952151 | NCBI WGS metagenome assembly ULOB01 (sample SAMEA4835591, study PRJEB28245) | human gut metagenome | biome: gut microbiome; material: fecal sample | place: Denmark | collected 2008
GTAACCGCATTGATATGCCAACTGCGCCTGATTTGTATCTTCCGAGCAATGCTGTAACAGTTTCAATGATTTCTGGAAACGGACTATCCTTGCATATTCTTTGGGATTCGCACCTACCAGTTCATTAAACAGACGTTCAAATTGTTTTTTGCCTAAACAGGCAACGGAAGCCAGTTCTATAACAGAGGTAGCTGGCATTACGAACAGTCGTTTTATTGCAGCGGTTATTCTTTTGATGTTGTATTCTGTTTTTAAGGTCAATGCACCTGCTATTTGGGATAACAGCCATTGTTCTATTGCGCTAATACATAAACTTGTATTTTCGCAGTCAAAGATTTGTGTAGCCAGTCGTTTCAAATGCTTGTTTTCAAGGTCATAACCGGAAACCTCTTGATTGTGCAATAAGGATATGGGCAAATTCAAGAAGGCTTTTAGGGTGTATGGCTGAAATACAACAACTATCATTTCTACGTTACCATTCGCATATAAATGTGAATGATAATTTACCTGACCGCTAACGGTAAATTCTGATTGAGAGATTCCCAGTTCCGGGATATAAAGCGGTGTTTGTTTATGGAAAATAATTTGAGGACAACCAATAGGAAAAGTAAGGGTATTCAGCGGTTGATTGCTTTTGAATACCCAATAATACCTGACGTAAGGTTGTAACTCCTTGCAAGGCTTGTAGAATCTGAAATCCTCTTGAATCATTGTGCAAAAGTACAATATCTAAGGCTATTATCATAAAGGCTGTAACTATTTTATTTTTCGTCCATTCGCTTGGCAAGACATTCTTCCAGTTTTTTGAGATATGCAGTTTGGTCTTTACGTTCTTTCATGGCAATATAGGCATCATAATAGCCGCCTAAATCTATATTGAATACGGCACTGAGGTATTCCATAAACTCCTTAATCTCTATATTCCCGTGATTTATATCACCGGAAGATACAAGGGCATACCCCAATTCTATCAAGGCATTCTTTTTACCAGTGAAACGAATTGGAGTCTTTGTTGTAACGCTTTGTTTTTCCTCTATGTAACTGTCGCATTCAAGTTTTTGCAATTTCTTGTTCAGATAAATGCGTAGCATTTCATTGGCAAGTATTTTTGCGACTTTATAATCATATCCGGTTGAAAAGTTTGGGTCTTTGTCAAATTGTGCGCTGTCTGTGCATAACCGAAAATCAACTTTTCCACGCAAGAAATAAAGTTCGTCATGTACCGTAGAATGTGAACGATAATACTGATAAAAATCCAAATTGCGATTAAAGAAATATGTCAGGCTATCCAACTCCTTGTTTAAATACAGTCTAATCACATCATTACTTCCAGTAGGACATTGTACTTCAATGCGGTATATTTTATGAAAATACAACAACCGCCCTAACAATTCCGGTTTTTGGTTTTTGAAGAAATATATTTCTTCCTCTTTTGACGGGAATACATAGGTTTGCAAATCGTTTCGTAAATCGGATAAAATACCCTGTAAACGATGTACCATAGCAAGAGAAACTGGAATAATATCATAGCCGTAAAGGTCGATTTCATCTATCTCTAAATCTATTTCCGACAAGATATTAGCCAGTTTCTTTTTCATAATCATGGTTCTCTTACAAGGACTTAATACTATCCCTGTATTGTTTTAATTCGTGTTCACTAATTTGCCTTATTGCCAAATCCAACTCGTTAAGTATTCTCACCTTATCATTTGGTATCATCCCTACAAACGGGATGGTATTTGATACGGTATTACCTAATAATGTTGTTTCTATATTCAAGTTTGAGATAAATGTCTTCAATTCCAACAATCTCTCATGTTCTGTTGCTTCCACATATTCCCCATTTTGTATTTCCTGATATAGTTTTGATTCGGGAAATACAGTTAATGACACGAAGTTGATAGTGAACGGATGGAGCTGGTTAAACACCGTAGCTGTATTGATAGCGTTTTGTTGCCCCTTATTTTTGCCAGCAAGACCTGTCAGATACACAAAATTGTACCTGATATTAGCTTCTTCCAATTTTTTACATTGTTCGAGAATATCATTGGCTGTATAACCCTTATCCATTCTTGCAAGTGTTTCGTCATCTCCGGATTCTGTGCCAATGCTGATACTGTCAAAACCTAAATGACGCAAAATTTCTCAATTCTTCTACTGTTTTAGGCTTTATATCTGAAATTCTTGCAAACATACCGATGCTTTCGCAATGTCTGAGATACTTTCTAATTAACAGTCCTAAATCCAATAGTCTATTATAACTTAATGCAAAAGGATTGGCTCCGGTTAAAAAGACACGCCTTGCCCTTGGTTGATACTGCTGTATTACCTTCAAATCTTCTTCGACCTCGGTTATAGGTGATAGGCGGAATTTTGTGCCATGATACAAACTGCAAAATTTGCATTTATTATGTGTACATCCGGCTGTTACTTGTAAGAGTTGAGAACTTGCCTCATAAGGAGGTCTCCAAACCTGACCTGTAAAATGTAATAGTTCCATATATTATAATTAAGCATTAAAAATCGGTTATTTTCTATACTTTTGCATTGCAAAGTTAGGATGTTGCTTTTGAAAAAAGAAGAACTATACTATCTGTCAGCCACTTACGTTTAGGTTAGTGTTTCTCAATATCAGTAACATTAAAGATGAAAAAAATGAGAAAAAAATTGGATTATGATTTTTGTTCAGCATCTCCAATACTGGAATGGCTGGGTGATAAGTGGGCTTTAGTGGTTTTATTGAAGTTACATGAAACAGGGGTAGTGCGTTTCAATGAATTATATAAAACGATTCCTTCCATTTCGGAAAAAATGCTTTCTTCCGTTTTACGCTCACTGGTAACAGACGGATTAGTAAATAGGAAAATATATCCATCTGTACCACCCAAAGTAGAATATTATGTATCAGAGTTCGGTGAAACTTTAATTCCTCATTTGGAGCAATTAAAACAATGGGGACAAGAGAATTTTGATACGATAATGAAAAATAGACAGAAAAATAAATATTAGTGCAAGGTGCAAGTATATATCTATATATATAGCTTGCACCTTGCACTAACCCCAGAATATTTATTTTCAGTGATTTGCGTATTTCAAAATAAAGTCGTATCTTTGAACTCAAGATAAAGGCAGACACTATCCCGACAAGGGAAGCCAATAGTTCTTTCAAAAAAGTGTCCAATTCGTACCCCCTTAAAGGTAGTGGTATGCTAAAATATTGATTTTAAGATTTGTATTTCGCTGGGTTCATAACCCAAGCGGATCACAAAGGAATTAAGATGCGCCTGACCGTCCGGTCAGGCGTTTCTGTTCCGGGACTGACAGTACGTGAGCTTGCTCACGGAATGGAAGTTACGGAACAGAAAGAAGGGCGGAGCCCTGCACATCATGTTCTGCTATGTAAGATCGCCCGTGGCGCAGGGCAAGGGAAAAAGCCTTTAGGCTTAATCCCAACCGGATTATCGAGATTGAAATAGTTGATAATCTCTATTTAGTCGCTTCTTACGAAGCGTATTTTATCAAGCCTGTAGTAGTGAGGCAGTTGTCCGAAGCATTTGCGAGGCCCAGTTTCCAAAGGCACAATAAAGCCCTGCTGGGCTTGTCGGCAAGCTCTCTCATAAGCTTCTTGAGGCTCCACGCTGCCCTCCCGATGCGCTTGCGGAAATAAACGAAAAAGAATCGTTGGCACGGAGCGAATCGGAAACTGGCGGATAATCAGCCTGTTAGAAAGTTGCGCTGTGGAAGCTGGCTGTTTTATAATTGAGGTATCCACGGGCGCTGTTTGCAAATACTTGATGTACAGAGATTTGCAAGAATGGGGTGTGCGGGCATTTCCTGTTGACATTCAGGCCTCCGGGGAATGACGGGTTCGGGCAGGGGGACCTTGGGGCGGGGCTCACCTAGGGATTTACTCCCTGTAGGCCGCACATCCCCGAGCGGTGGCGACAACCGGACTTCCTCGCCGGGAGATTGACTTTCCCTGATTTAGGTTGACAGTTTTAGAGCGGATTAATCCCAACCGGATTGCATGCTATTCTGATAACTGATTATTTATAAGATTGGGGTCGCTATGGTGGTCGCCCCGATGCCCATTTTTATTGTATCGAAACAGCTGTCGTCAATCATTTGTATGTTACTATTTCACCTCCCAATAGCCGCCTTTGTTCGGTCCAATCCTGTCAATAAGACCGAGATCCTTGAAAATCTTAAGGTATTTCTTTATTGTAGAGTCGGATAGGCCCAACTGTTCTGCGAGCATTTCCCGGGTAAGGGTAGGCTGGACAATAATAGAGTTGAGAATGGCTCTGGCAGTTTTGTTGAATGGTTCTTTCTTCGTATTTTCTTGGGTACTTTCGCCCTTAGAAGTATCTGTAGAACCGATTTCTTGGGTATTTCTTGTGAACTGTTCAGATAAGTGTTATCCATTATATTAGGATATTTTTCAGTTGTAGAACTTTGTAAAAGGAAATTAACTATTTTCACTACCTTTACGGAAATATTTGCGCAGATATGACACCGGCTTCCAAAATATCTCCGGCTCTTACATTAGAGACTATGGTCTCCCGTCAGGAAGGCCAATACTATGATGTGAAATCCGCTCGGATAAGGCCTTATGATTTGGCGGATATTGTGAGTGCCTACGCAAATGCGGAGGGAGGTACTGTTGTCATCGGAATTAGCGACAAGACCCACAAGGTGGAGGGGGTCAATGCTCAAGGGGACGAGAAGATTAATAATTTTCTAAATCTCCCGAAAGACTGCTGCCTTCCTATGCCTGAATACAAGCACGAGTTCGTTGATGTTGTCAATGATGCGGGGAAGGCTGACAGGCTCATTCTGCTGCATATCAGACCGTCCATAGACAAAGTCATCCGAACCACTAAGGATGAGGTTTTTCTCCGCATCGGTGATAAGAGCCGGAAACTCACTGTAGAGGAGATTCGCCAACTTGAATATGAAAAGGGCGTTGCCCGACAGTTCATCGTGAAACGCCACGGAGAGGATGCCCTTACCAATGCCGCTATACTTCTTTTCGGCAAGAATGTCCTGGGCTTCTTTCCCCACTGCCGTATCCGGTACATAAAAGTTGATGGGACTGCTATGCGCACAGGCACCAATTTCAATGTGGTGAAAGACAGAAACTTTGATTTGCCCCTGCTGCGTCTGATTCCGGAGGTGAGGAGATTTGTATCGGAACAATTGGAGGAAAGGACAACACTTGAGAGCGATGGCCGTTTCCATACATATCCGGAATATCCGGAATTTGCTTGGGTCGAGAGCATTACGAACGCATGTTGTCACAGGCAATGGGGGCTAAGAGGAGACTATATTCTTGTGTCAAAGTACGATGACCGCCTGGAAATAAAGAGTCCCGGACGCCTTCCGAACATTGTCACAGTTGACAATATCTTTACAACGCGCTTCGCCCGCAATCCTATTATTTCCCGCGTGTTGACTGAGATGGAACTCGTGCGCGAACTGAATGAGGGTGTTCCACGCATATTCAAGGAAATGAAAGATGCCGGGCTACCAGAACCCAGGATTGTAGAGACTGCTGCAAATGTAATAGTTGTTCTGCATAATGGTAAGGTAGCGCAAGATAGCAAACCTGCAGCGAACAGCACTACGGAGAAAACTACGGAGAAAACTACGGAGAAAATTATGAGGCTTTTGGCTGAACAGCCTTCGATAACGGCAGGTCAACTTGCAGAAGAGCTGGGGATAACTATTGACGGAGTGGACTACAACATCCGTAAACTAAAGAAACAAGGCAGGATTGTTCGCATTGGAGGCGATAAAGGAGGTCACTGGAAAATCATAGATAAACAATAGGCAGGCATTCCGGTCCATCGGCATGGACACTGCCGGACAAGAACAAATCATCGAGGCAAGATGCAATACAAAGAATACGGTAAACAGAATCGAGATGTGATTATTCTTCTTCATGGCGGCGGCTTGTCATGGTGGAATTACCGAGAAGTGTCTGAACGACTTCAAAATGAATTTCGGATAATTATCCCGATATTGGATGGTCACGCAGGAAGCGATGAAAATTTCACAACAATCGAAGACAATGCCGCTGAAATCATTTCTTTTATTGATAAGAACTTTGGAGGTTCGGTATTGCTGATTGGCGGGTTATCTCTCGGCGGTCAAATATTACTTGAAATGTTATCTCGACGAAAAGACCTTTGCCGTTTTGCAATGGTAGAGAGCGCAGCGGCTATTCCATCCAAACTAACTTATTCGTTGATTAAGCCGGTATTTGGAAGCTGTTATGAATTGATTCGGCAAAAATGGTTTTCTAAACTGCAATTTCGTTCACTCCGAATGAAGCCGGAACTCTTCAATGACTATTATCAAGATACTTGCGGCATTACGAAGCAAAACATGATTGCGTTCTTACAAGAAAGTTCTATGTATTTCATTAAGAAGTCTCTTGGAGAGTGTGTGGCAGAAATCCATTTGTTTGTCGGAGAGCGGGAAAACAAACGCATCTTGCTTTCTGCAAGAAAGCTGCATGAAACGCTGGAAAAAAGCAGATTAAATGTCCTTCCAGCTTTGTATCATGGAGAGTTTTCCATCAACCATGCCAATCTCTATGTAAAAGAATTGTGTGCCATTGTTAAACAGCATTAACTTCCAGTTTCTTGAATGAAAGCAATTATCAGCAATCGGTTAGAAATAGCCCGGTACTATTTTTATAAGGCAAATACAAGTCATTGTCTAGTAGCTATCAAGAGGTTACAAGATGGCAAGTATCTTACGTCGTAACTTTTGCTGGAAATGAGGCGGTTGGAGATTGAAAAAATTTGCCTGTAGCTGGACTGTCAGACAGCCTTTCCCATCTGATATGCCGCTTCCACTTCCGCATGCCCCTTTATGTCTCCTGGAGCATTTACGCCCCCGGCGAAAACGGACCCTGCCAACCGCGCGTTCTCAAAGCACTCGATCCATCCTCCGAGTCCGGTAACTGCGCGTTCCGGAGTCTGAGGGTCCTCTTCGGCCGCAGAGCTGAGGAAATATATGTCCCTGAAATGATAATCCGTGGTAAACAGCGGATTGGCACGGTCGAGAAGGGTCTTCAACTGACCGCTCATCCCGTAATAGTAAATGGGGGTTGCAAAAGCGATGACATCCGCCGCATACATTTTGTTCACGATGGCAGGCGCATCGTCAGCGATAACGCATTTCTGAGTTTTCTGGCAGGCCAGGCAGCCGGTGCAGAAATGCAGGTTCTTTCCTTTCAATGTGATGGATTCCACTTCATTGCCGGCCTCTGCCGCACCTTTGGCAAAGGCTTCGGCCAGCGCGTCAGAATTACTGTCGTGACGCAGGCTTGATGATATTACCAGTATCTTTTTCATACTGCAAAAATAGTGTTATATGACTGATAGCGGATACCTGTTTTACTGAGGAAGGTGAAGGTTTTACGGATAATCACTTTATTTGTTATTTTTGCAGCAGGAAATCAATTGAGTACAATGAGAAAAGCCAGCAGAGAAATGCCCGCCGAATGGGCTCTGGAGGTCATGCGCAAGGCCCCGTATATCACGGTAAGTTTCATCCGGAAGGACGGTTCCGCCTACGGTCTGCCGCTGTCGCTGGCCTCGGCGGAGGACGGGCGGGTTTGGTATTTTCACTGCGCCCAGGAAGGGGAGAAACTCGAGGCTATCGCAGCGCATCCTCAGGTATGCCTTTCGGCCGTAAGCAAATGCTCTCCGACGGTCGGGCCCAAGGACGGCTCATTCACCCTCCAGTACCATTCGGCAGTCGCTTTCGGAAGGGCGGAAACAGTAAAGGACGAAGCCGAGAAAATCCATGCTCTCCGCCTCATCTGCGAACGTTTCCTGCCCCGGCACATGGACGCATTCGACGAGTCGGTCCGCCGCAGCCTGCACCGCACTGCCGTGGTCCGCATTACCCTTACCGCACCGCCCACGGGCAAGCGCAAGCAGTACGACAGGGAAGGGGAGGAGATGAAGTACGGGCGGATGGAGTAAGCCCGTCAGCTGTTTATGCGGTATTCCTTGGGCGTGCACCCGACTTCCTTTTTGAAGAAGCGCTGGAAATGCTGAGGGTACTGAAAGCCGAGCATGTCGGCAATCTGCTTAATGCTCGCATCCGGCTCGAACAGGGCGTTCTTGGCCTTTTCGACGATTTTCAGATGTATGTGCTCCCGGGCGGTCTTACCGGTCTCAGCCTTCACCAAGTCTCCGAAATAGTTGGGGGACAGGCATATCTTATCGGCAAAATACTTCACGGTAGGCAGTCCGTACCGTTCGGCCATGCCGGAATCCCAATATTCATCCAGCAGCCGTTCGAAACGTACAAGAACATCGTTGTTCAGTTCCTCGCGGGTGATGAACTGACGCTCGTAAAAACGCATACAGTAATTGAGCAGCACCTCGATGTTTGAGATAATCAAGGGCTTGGAGAACTTGTCAATCGGATGCTCCAGCTCATGGGCGATCTTGCCGATGTAGTCCTGTATTATAATGCGCTCATCAACGGACAGATGCAGAGCCTCATTGGAGGCGTACGAGAAGAATGTATATTGTCTTATCTTCTGGGCCAATGGCGTGCGGTGCAGGAAATCCGGATGGAACAGCAGTGCATCGGCTTCCGGCGCCGGACCGTCCTCGATACGGTGAACGGCTATGGTCTGGCCGGGAGCAAAGCATACCACAGTCTCATCATCGTAATCGTACATAGTCTTGCCATAATTGATGGTGCATCCCACGGTCTTTTTCAGAAAGAGGGCGTAGAATCCGAATGTCATCTTATGTGCGTCAGGCTGGTTCTCCGAACCATCGAAATGCACGACGCTGACCAGAGGGTGCTGGGTATGGAATCCGAAAAACCGGTTGTATTGCTCTATTGTGTCTGCTTTTATAATATCCATGTTTCCTGATCATTTATGTTTCTGTGCAAAAATACACTTTTCTACGAATGCCTGAAGGCGGGCAGGCATAAAAAAGTACTTGCGGTATTTCTTTCAGTAATACGTATAACTGAATTCCGGGCGCAGCCGGCACCGACTATTGTGGTGCCTCGGGAATGCGAATTGAACAAGTTCATTTGCATTTCTCTCGGCTTCTGCCTATATTTGCGCCGCTGAAAGTTTCCTGTCCGCCGCTCTGCGGTGGAGGAATTAAAAGGGAACCGGGTGAGAATCCCGGACAGTTCCCGCTGCTGTAATTTCCACGTCCTTCGGGACGGAAGTCACGCGGTAATCTCTTTAGCCACTGCCTTATGAGGTGGGAAGGCTGCCGCGATGAGGAATAAGTCAGAAGACCTGCTTTCAACTTGGACTGTCTGCCCTGCGGGAGTACGGGTGCGGCAATGCTGAATGGTTTTCTTCTTCAGGAACAGACAGTCTGCCCTTGTGCCGGTATGGTATGGGGAAATCCCGGGAGTTGGAAAATTATTTGGCAATGAATTATAAGAAAGCAGGTACAGTTTTACCTATCATCATGCTCATGCTGTCTCTGACAGCCGCGCTCCGGGCCCAGGACGGAATCCCGGAGACACCCGTCGATACCCTCGGCGAGGTGGTGGTCACAGCTGAGCGGATAAGAGAGATCGTGCCGGCACAGAGACTGTCCGGACAACAGCTCCAAAGGCTTAGTTCCAATTCGATAGCCGATGCCCTCCGCTATTTCTCAGGCGTGCAGATCAAGGACTATGGCGGCATAGGGGGCCTGAAGACGGTCAATGTCCGCAGTCTCGGCAGCCAGCACGTAGGGGTATTCTACGACGGTATACAGATATCCAATGCCCAGAACGGGACGGTGGATCTGGGCAAGTTCTCCATGGACAATATGGAGGTCCTGTCGGTATACAACGGGCAGAAGAGCGATATATTCCAATCTGCCAGGGACTATGCCTCAGCGGCAGCGCTGTATATGGTCTCGCGGAAGCCTAAATTCAGCGGAGACAGACGGAACAATCTGAATTTCAAGCTGCGCAGCGGCTCATTCGACCTCATCGACTTCTCGGGCCTGTGGGAGCACCGCTTGGGCCGGTATCTCAGCACCTCGGTCAATGCGGAATTTCTCAGTACGTCAGGGCGCTACAAGTTCCGGTACCAGAGGGACGGAGGCTACGACACGACCGAGGTGCGCCGCAACGGGGACGTGATGTATGTCAGGGCGGAAGCGGGCCTGTTCGGGAAGATGCCGGGGACGGACTTCATGCTCAAAGGCTATTTCTACTGGTCGGAGAGGGGCTACCCCGGGGCGGCGGTCAAGGAGGACTACGGCATATCGCTTCTGAACGAGGACCGGCAGAAGGACCGCAATATCTTCGTGCAGTCGGCGGTTACGCACCGGGCGGCGGATTTCTACAGTTTCAAGCTACAGGCCAAATATGCCAATGATTACATGAACTACACAATGCCTCTGCACAGTACCCTCCAGCCGATGGACAATCATTACTGGCAGCAGGAGCTTTACCTGACCACCTCGCACCTTTTCTCGGCCGGCCGGATCTGGAGCGCCAATCTCTCCTGCGACCTTCAGTGGAACAGCCTGGAAGCAGACGGTACGGAGATGTTCAATGCCAATTTCATCCGGCCGCGCAGGCTGACCATCCTCTCGGCAGCGGCCACCTCGGTCAATTTCGGATTCGGTCTCAGCGCCCAGGCCAGCCTGCTCTACACCTGCGTCCATGATGTCAGCAAGCGTGGCATGGAGACGGCCGGGGATAAGAACGAGTGGACTCCCACGGTGATAGTCTCCTATACTCCGTGGAAGAGGGCAGGCCTGAGCCTGAGGGCTTTCTACAAGAAAATCTTCCGCATGCCTACTTTCAACGACCTGTACTACGTCCAGCTGGGCAACCGCAACCTCAAGCCCGAATATACCACCCAGTACAACTTGGGCGCGGCTTATAAAAAGACCTGGCGCCACGACTGGTTCACCGGACTGCAGGCCAGTGTGGATGTGTATTACAACACCGTAAAAGACAAGATTATAGCCACCCCGACCTCGAATCAGCTTGTGTGGACTATGGTCAACCTGGGATACGTGGAGATCCGCGGTGTGGATGTCTCCGTGACTCCTTCGTTGCGCTTCGGACCGGTCAATGTATCGGCCAGGCTGAACTACACCTGCCAGAAGGCCCAGGACTTCACTGACAGTAGAAAAGAGGAAGGATATGAGGGAGTCATCAGCACATACGGCGACCAGATACCATACGTGCCGCTGCACAGCGGATCGGCTGTGGTGAGCGTCAGTTACCGGACGTGGGACTTCCACTACAGCTTCGTCTACACCGGTGAGAGATACATGCTGGGCGGCAATGTGCCGGTCAACTACATCCAGCCCTGGTACACGAGCGACCTCTCAGTCTCAAAAGTATTCCACATAAAGAAGATGGACATAGGGGTGACTGCGGAGGTGAACAACATCTTCAACCAGCAGTACGAGGTGGTGAAGTGGTATCCCATGCCGGGCACTAATTTCAGAATAACATTAAGTCTTGCAATATGAAAAAATGGTTTGTAACAATTACGGCAGCCGCGGTACTCTGCAGTTGCCGCGGCGACTGGCCAGTACTGTCCTCCGAGCCGGTGGAAGTCAATCCCGGGGATTCCGTTTCCGGCGATATCCGCGGTTTCTTCCTGCTCAATGAGGGCAATATGGGCAGTAACAAGGCTTCGTTGGACTACTACGACTACTCCTCGGGAGTGTACACGCGCAACATCTACGGAGAGCGCAATCCCGACGAGGTGAAGGATCTGGGAGATGTCGGCAACGACATCGGGATATACGGCGGAAAGTTGTGGGCGGTGATCAACTGCTCCAATTACGTGGAGGTTATGGATGTGCAGAGCATCAGGCATATCACCAAGATAGCCGTGCCCAACTGCCGCTATCTGGCCTTCAAGGGCAGGTATGCGTATGTAAGTGCCTACGCCGGTCCTGTGAAGATTGACCCGGATGCCCGCATAGGCATGGTGGTGAAGATTGACACTTCCAGCCTTCAGATAGTGGACTCATGCATCGTGGGCTACCAGCCGGAGGAGATGGCTGTAGTCGGCGACAAGCTGTATGTGGCCAACTCCGGCGGCTACAGGGTGCCGGACTATGACAGCACTGTGTCTGTCATCGACCTGGCAAGTTTTAAGGAACTGTACAGGATACCCGTGGGCATCAACCTGCACCGTCTGGAGCCTGACCTCCACGGCAACCTGTATGTCTCCTCCAGAGGTGACTACTACAGCGTACCTTCCAGGACCTTTATCATCGATACCAGGACGGACATCTGCACAGATACCCTGGACCTGCCCAACAGCAGCATGACCCTCCGCGGAGACTCTCTCTACGTATGCAGCAGCGGATTCAACTACGGGACTCAGGATTGGAGTGTCTCATACGCAATATTCAACACAGTGACGCGGCAGACAGTCACCCGCAGCTTTATCACAGACGACGTGAGGATCAGTACCCCTTACAGCATAGCTGTCCATCCCGTGACCGGCGAGATCCTGATAACGGATGCCGGAGACTATGTCAGTCCGGGTACCCTGCACTGCTTCTCTTCTGACGGCAGGCGCAAGTGGTCAGTAACCACCGGGGATATCCCGGCACACATTGTATTCACACGTAAACCATTGCTTTATACGACACCATGAGACATTCTGTAATTTATGCGGCGGGGCTTGCGGCCATAGTCCTGACAGCCTGCAGTAAGGAAAAGGCCGGAAAGGACGCAACTCCCTACATCACCGAAGTATTCGAATATATGCCGGCTCCCGGTCAGTTTGTCAATACTATGCCCCTCTATGAGGAAGGCGACACACAGGAGACAATGAACCGGAAAGTCCTGGAGGCCATCGGAAACAACAACCGCGGGCTGATCTCCCTCGGCGGCTGGGGCGGATATGTGGTGGTGGGATTCGACCATACGATCGAGAACCGGGAGGGGCTGTGCGACTTCCGGGTGCTGGGCAATGCATTCGGGGACGAGGGGGGAAGCAGCGAGCCGGGTATTATCATGGTCTCCGTCGATGCCAACGGCAACGGGCTGCCCGACGACCTATGGTATGAGATAGCCGGAAGTGCCCATATCGACCCTGCGCAGGAAATCTGGTATCAGGCTGCAAGGGACAACGGCAATGACGTGGCCCTTCACCCGGACTACAGTATGACGTACCTGCGTCCGGAACAGGAACCGGCAGCCTCCGAAGAAGAGGAATACATCCTTTGGGAGGATATCCTGGGCCGTCGGGGCAGCATTCCGAAAAACAAGTATCATACCCAGCCCTATTTCCCGCAGTGGTACGGGGAGGACAGGCTCTCTTTCAGTGGCACCTGCCTGCCTCAGAACGGTATCGACGAGAGCGGAGAGGGGACATACTACGTCCTCTACAAGTTCCGCTACGGCTATGCGGACAATGACACCAATTCCGGTGCCGGATCGGCCGTCGACATATCCTGGGCCGTGGACAGCAGGGGCCAAAGCGTGGACCTGCCGGGAGTGGATTTTATCCGGATCTATACCGGGGTCAATCAGGTAAACGGCTGGATAGGCGAGTGCTCCACTGAGATAATGGGAGTGGAGGACCTCCATCTGCTTGGAGAAGAGATAACAACTGATTAAACACACATATCGTAACATTTTAACATTAAAGAACATGAACAAAGGAATTTATTTGAAGAGCCTGGTCCTGGCTCTCGCCGCAGCAGGCTGTATTGCCGGCCTGACTTCATGCACTGGTAAAAACGGCCCTGTCTATGAGGATCCTGTATTCGAACTGGGTACCTCTGCCGACAATCCGGTGCTGCTTGTATCTGAAGAAACGTATGTCCTGACCTATCATGCGGAGGGGATAAGCACCGTAACATTGGAAGATGTGCCGGAGGGTTGGCAGGCATCAGTGGACGGGGAGGCCGGCCGCATCTATGTCACAGCCCCTTCCGCCACTGCCGGTACTGCCGATTATAACCTGAAACTGACTGTTACTGGGAACGACGGTGAGAGCACCACGGTCGGTGGCGTCAGTTTCCACCGGGTCACATTCGACGGGGCAGGGGGAACATTTGTCCTCAATGAGGGAAACATGACCACTGAAAACGGCTCGCTCATCTACATCACTCCCGAGGGTTACGTCGTGGATACCGCCTACCGCCGCGTCAATGGCACTGACCTGGGCAATGTAGCGCAGGACATGTGTTTCCACGACGGGAAAATATACATAATCTCACAGAACGGGGATACCAACCCCGAGGGAACTTCATTCGAGAATGACGGAATGCTGGTAGTGGCTGACGCCGTGACTCTGAAGAAAGTGAGGAGTCTTACCAAAGAGCAGCTTCCGGGTCTGGACTGGCCGACGCACATAGCCGTGATAGACGAGCAGCATGTGTACATCAGGGACAACAAAGGGGTGTGGCGCCTGAATATGGACGATGTCTCGCTGACTTTCATATCGGGTACGGAAGGGGCACCGAAGTCCAGGTTTGCAGTAACCGGCGGCGAGGTATATTTTCCTCAGAACGGCCTGTTGTGCGCACTGAAGAAGATAGATCCGGCCACAGACCAGGTGTCCTCAGTAGCGGAGTACGCCTTCTGGGCCACCCCGTACATGGTTAATTATTTCCTCGGCATAGCTCCGGCGGATGACGGATGTCTCTGGGCAATATGCACTTCCGCAATGGATGGAGAAGGAGGGCAGATTACCCTGAACAAGGTTGATCCGGCGGCCTCCACCGTTACCCAGAACCTGCTCAGTGCCCGGCCTGACGCTGTCTACAGCTGCTGCATGGCTGCCAGCGGCAACACCGTCTACTATGCTTCCGGGACCATGGTGTACCGTGCTGTATTTGATCCGGAAGCCGGAGAAGGAGATGTGACTGACGAAGTCCTGACAGACCTTTTCAACCTTGACGACAATGCGGTGCAGCTGTACAACGGCCTTGGTGTCAATCCCATTACCGGCCACGTCTTCATCAACACGATAAAGGGTTTCGGCAATTTCTTCACCACCAACTCCATCTGGGAGTTCGACTTCAGCAGCAGCCCGGACATACCGGTGCGCAGGATAGACAACCTTACTCATTTTCCAGCAGGATTTTATTTTAATGAATAATCATGAACAGCAGAAATTTACCTTATATCCTCATGACCGCCGCCATGCTGATTGCGGCCTGCACTGACAATCCCTCTCCGGACACCCCGGAGGGGGAAGATCCCGACGTTCCCCCCGTCTCCGGACTTACCGGCTATGCCGATCCCGAAGGAGTCCTCCTGCTGAGCGGCGGTGAATACACTATGGAGAATGCCTTTCTCACTTTCATTGCACCCGACGGAACACTGGAAAACCGGGTGTATGCGTCTGCAAACGCTTCGGAACTGGGCAACGACGGGGTAGGAATGTCCATGAGCGAAGGGAAGCAGTATATCCTGTGCAATGACTGGCGCAAGGCTGAAGGAAAGGAGAACAACGGTCTTCTAATCGTGGCGGATGCGCAGACCCTCCGGAAGGAACAGTCTTTCTCCAGGGCACAAATGACATTCCGGCATCCCGTCAACGGCACTATGGAGGAAGTGGACGAGAGTCTGGGCGGTATCGCTGTGCTGGACAGCCGCAATGTCTTCATATTTGCGCAGGGTGTGCTGCGCTTCGACTGTTCCACCGGCGGGCTGAGTCTCGTCGAAGGCTCTTATGAGATAGGCAATATGGGGACAGCCAATACGGTGGAATCTACAGTCTCGCCCAGAGGTGCGACTATAGTCGACGGACGTATGTATGCCCTGACAGGAGGGTTCTGGTCTTCTACGGCCCTGCTGGAGTTTTCAAAGGGTGAGGATGCTGTCAGCCGCCGTCTGGAGCTGGGAAAGGGCGACCTGGTCAGCGGCATGTGCCGGACAGAGGACGGCACTCTCGTTGCTGCCACCTACTACCGTAGCCGTCCTAATTCAGGCTTCCTGTATTTTATCGATGTGGAGAGTTGGAGCATAGTCGACCAGAAGACCGTCACTGCCAGTATATCTCCCGGCACCCATTCCAACTCCGGTATTACCCGTATCGGTGATTATATCTATTTTACAGGGGCAGATGAATCGGAGTTCGCCTCCAGTCTGAAGACCACCCTCAGCCGTTTTTCCATCGGAACCGGGAGGACGGAGAAGGACATAGTGGATTTCAGGGCCGACGAGCCGGATGCCAATATCCTGGACTGCAATGTGACAGGCGACCCGGACTCAGGGCTTCTCTATGTCGCTGTATCCCAGGAGAACATGGAGGGAGTCGTTCCCCAATCCCATATTCTGGTCTATGACTGCAGCGTGGATCCGCCGCAGCTTGTCAGAAAAATCAGCGGTCTCACTCATTATGTCACGGGCATCTATCCGATGTGAGGCATGCCGGAAGCATCCCTGGATCTTCTTGCAGGGGAGATGGACGAGGTTTCATATCCGAGGGGAACGCGGATTCTCAAAGCCGGAAGCTCAGGATACCATCTTCAGTCCGATGATGGAGAACTGGGAGAACTGATAGACCGCCATATTGAAAGCGGAACTGACAAAGAGGAATATGCACGCTTCTGTGAACAGGCAGCCATGTCATTCGGATTCGGCAATTGATGAAGTGCTGTTCGTATTGGCTAACCCCGAAGGCTCGCGTCTGAACCTCCGGGGTTATTGCTGTGTTATGGATGTGTTTTGTCCTTGTCTGTATCTTGATTTTCACATCGGTTTCCTTGTTTGTCAATGTAGTACCAGTCATCACTTTCCCAATACCAGTGCTCGCCGCCAGAGCCTGCCACCTCTTTCCGTTCCTCAGAATCGGAGACTTTCGCCTTGCCGTCCTCGAATGGATAGCCGAAGGCAAAGCGTGGTCGGATGACGGTCTTGCCTGTCTCGTCAGCATAACCGATACCTTCTGATTTGGAGTTACCCAACAAGTCAACGGAAATTCATTTGTCAATTCCGTCACGCGAAAGGACGCCTTGGGTGTAATAATGCTTCACTTCTGCCATCTCGGTGACCAAATCCGCTGCATCGAGCAATTCCCCGGGTGCATACCGTCCTGTAATGATCACCTCAATGGACGGACATCGGGAGTGCAGATCCTTCAGGACAAGAGATGCCGGAAGCAGTCCGAAATATAGGGCAATGGTCAGCTCATCGAGAATTACAACATCGTATTCCCCGCTGTGGAGCAGAGCCGCACATCGCTCCCATCCTTGGCGCGCAGTTTCCGCATCAGCAGGCTCGGGGACTTTTCCGATAAAGCATCCACGGCCCAGTTGTTCGATGTGGATACGGCCGAATGACGGGACAGAACCGTTGAACAATTGTTCTATTTTCGTTTCGTTGTATCTCATCGATTTGACAAATTGTCCGACATAGACATTTTTTCCTGCACATAAGGCACGCACCGCCAAGCCAAAGGCCGCTGTTGTCTTCCCTTTTCCGTTTCCGGTATATACATGAATATATCCCATGTTTTCCATCTTTATAAAATTTTATTCGGTTTCCTTATAGCGAACAAAGAATCAAGAAGGGCACAAAATTCTGCCCTCACTCTGTCCCGTTCCTCACTTAAACTATAGAATTTCCTCTGCGGACTACAATACTGCACCATACTGGCGACCTCGCAGGATTCCACTCTGCATATATATAATATCGACATCCACGTCATACTCATGTTCATCATGGCTTTATAGACGACCAGCAGATAGCGTGGTAAGGTATCGACTGCATAAAGATAGCGGTATTTTTTGTAAAAGGGCTCCACATCGCAATATATTTGCGACCGACTTCGACGAAACCGGAAAAAAGGATTATCTTTGTCATATGGATTTACCGCATCGATATACAGCCGAGGATTTTACGGCGACACTACCTGCCGATGACTACATCGCTCGCTTCCGTGATGCCGAACGCATCGCGGAATATTGCCGTTCCTGTCCCAATTATGGCCGCAGTTGGGGCTGTCCGCCATTCGAATTCCGCGTGGAGGAGTATCTCGCAGGCTATGACTCCGTGTTGCTTGTCGCCACAAAGATCACTCCACAAACCCGCGACCTCCCGATTACGGACGCAACGGCATTGATTCGCCCCGAGCGTATCCGGCTCGAAAGGCGACTGCTTGAAATGGAGCGCCTTCACAACGGACGATCGTTCGCCTATGTCGGAACCTGCTTGTATTGTCCGGCAGGTACATGTACACGCCCCGACGGGAAACCGTGCCGTCATCCGGAATGGGTCCGGCCCTCGCTTGAAGCATGTGGATTCGACATCGCACGCACGACTTCCGAGTTATTCGGCCTCGAATTGAAATGGGGAACCGACGGGCACATGCCCGAGTATCTGGTTCTTGTCTGCGGTTTTTTTCATCATAACGGGAAGGTGGTATGGAACGGATAAAGGCGGTTTTCAACTGGAGCGGGGGAAAAGATTCCGCCCATGCTTTGTTGCGGGCTCAACAATCGGACAAATACGAAATCGTCTCCTTGCTGACCACCGTAAACCGCGAGACCCGACGTTCGACCATGCACGGTATTCCGCTTCCGCTGTTGCAGGTACAGGCCGACAGCATCGGCATCCCGCTTCATGTTGTGGACCTGACGCCGAAAGGCAACATGGAGGATTACGGGGCCGCCATGTCTCGGGCGGTAGCGCATTTCAAGGCTCTGGACGTGACACATTTCATTTTCGGCGATATCTTCCTGCACGACGTGCGCAAATATCGGGAACAACAACTTGCCCTGCACGGCATCGAGGTCGTCGAACCGCTTTGGGGCAAGACCTCGGAGGAAGTAATGGCGGATTTTCTCGTCTCGGGACTCCGGACGGTCGTCGTAACCACCATGGCCGACGGCCTTGGGGCCGAAGCCATTGGTCGAGAGATCGACCGGGATTTTATCGGCTTACTGCCGGACGGCATCGACCCCAACGGCGAAAACGGCGAATACCATACCTTTTGTTACGACGGCCCGATTTTTCGATATCCTATCCCGTTTCGGCAGGGAGAACCCTTTTCACAAAGCTACGACATCCGACTCGACGACGGGACGGTGGAGACGTACTCCTACTGGTTTGCCAATCTGAAAGAGCGATAAAAAACTGTATTGAAATAAAAGTTTCACATAACAACACAGGCGCTAAACCGTCTACAAGGGGATATATACATTATTTCGTTTTTTATTCGAGAAGCGCCTCTCGGAAAAATTTTGTGATATTACATATCAACATTCGATGAATTTGTTTACCTTTGCAATTGGAAATGGTTTCGGAGGGAGTAGATCTCCCCTGAATGAAAAGGGAATCCGGTGAGAATCCGGAACAGTACCCGCTGCTGTAAGTCCCCCAAAAAGTCATCGAACATATGCCACTGGTGTGATACTGGGAAGGCACGATGACCGGGATAAGTCAGAAGACCTGCCATGTCCGAAATGAGATTTACACCTGCGGGATCACGGGTTGAAGTTAAAAAAGGTCGTTATTACCTTTTCTGTCTTTTTCTCCTTCATTTCGCAGATATTTAGAATATATGTAATGCTGCGAATATGAAAAAATTCTACACCAACCACAAATTCTTTTTTCCGGGCTTGCTCCTTATAGGGTTGTGCCTCTTTTTGTCATGTAACAAGGACAACGTCATAGAAGAAGATATCACGCAAAAACCCGTTATCTCACTGGACAGCGAGACTGGTATTTACACACTAAAGATAGGCCATACCTTAACAATCTCTCCCACGGTAGAACATTCGGAAGGAGCCATGTACTCGTCATCGGAATAACGCCTAAATTTGGGAAAAACAAAAAATAGGAACTGATAATTTATAACAATATGAACGCATTGAAAAATCTAAGCCTTGTATTATTGCTTTCTTTGGCATTTACGGGCTGTCACAACAAAAGTTCAAAACTCAATGATTTCAACCAGTCGGTGTACGTTCCCGAGTATGCCAAGGGCTTCGACATCAAGGGGGCGGACGGTAAAGAGAGTGTGTTGATAACCGTCACTAATCCCTGGCAGGGAGCGGATAGTGTGACCACATGGCTGTATATTGCCCGCAACGGTGAAGAGGTGCCCGAAGGATATACCGGGCAAGTACTTGAAGGAGAAGCCAAACACATTGTGGCGATGTCTTCGACCCATATCGCCATGCTCGACGCCATTGGCGAAGTAGGACGAATAACTGGCGTATCGGGCCTCGATTACATTTCGAATTCTGATATTCAGGCTCGTCGCGATAGCATTGGCGATGTCGGATATGAAGGAAACATCAACTATGAGTTAATGCTCTCACTCGATCCCGATCTTGTCCTGCTTTATGGTGTGAACGGTGCAAACTCAATGGAGAGCAAACTCAAGGAACTCGGCATACCGTTTATGTATGTAGGCGATTATCTTGAAGAGTCTCCGCTCGGCAAGGCCGAATGGATGGTTGCGCTTTCGGAAGTCGTTGACAAACGGGAAAATGGCAAAAAGACATTTGCCACAATACCGGTCCGATATAACGCTTTGAAAAAGAAAGTCGCGGAAAATGCCAAAAACTCTCCCACGGTAATGCTCAACATTCCTTACGGAGATTCATGGTTTATGCCCTCGACCGAAAGTTATGCCATCAGGTTGATTTCAGATGCCGGGGGCGATTACATCTATAAAAAGAATACGGGGAATGCCTCAAAACCCATAGACTTGGAGGAAGCATACCTGTTGGCTTCCGACGCGGACATGTGGCTTAACGTGGGGATGCTCAACACGCTGGACGAGCTGAAGGCCTCCTGTCCCAAATTTGTCGATACACGGTGTTTCAAAACTGGAAACGTCTATAATAATAACGCTCGCGTCAATTCGTCAGGTGGTAATGATTATTTCGAGTCGGCTGTGGTACACCCAGAGTTGGTTCTGCGTGACCTCGTGAAGATTTTTCACCCGGAATTGGTGGAAGAGGATTTTGTGTACTACAAGAAACTGAAATAAATGCGTTCCCGTTCGACCATACAGTTCTCCATACTGATTGTTTTAACGGCCGTCCTCTTTTTTCTGGACTTGGCCATAGGAGCGGTCAACATTCCAGTCCGCGATGTATGGGCGGCACTGACCGGAGGCGAGTGTCCTCGTGCCATAGAAAAGATTGTGCTCAACATACGCCTTATAAAGGCTGTAGTGGCACTGTTGGCCGGAGCCGCCTTATCGGTCAGCGGGTTACAGATGCAGACGCTTTTCCGTAATCCGCTTGCCGGTCCTTACGTGCTCGGCATCAGCTCTGGTGCAAGCCTCGGGGTGGCACTCGTGGTTCTCACGGGAGTTGGTTCATCGTTGGGAATAGCCGGAGCGGCATGGGCAGGCGCTGCTGCCGTATTGCTGGTTATAACCGCAGTGGGACATCGTATTAAGGATATTTTGGTAATATTGATTCTCGGCATGATGTTTTCGTCTGGAATAAGTGCTATCGTTCAGATACTGCAATATACCGCTAATGACGAGTCTCTGAAAATGTTTGTGATTTGGACGATGGGCTCATTGGGTGATGTGACAGTGCCGCAGCTTATCATCCTCATGCCGTCTGTATTGGTCGGGCTGTTGCTGGCAGTGATAACAATCAAGCCTCTCAATCTCCTGTTGTTTGGCGAAGAGTACGCCATTACGATGGGGTTGAATCTTCGGCGTTCTCGTGGTCTGCTGTTTCTCTCGACGACACTGCTTGCCGGAACCGTAACTGCTTTTTGCGGTCCGATAGGGTTCATCGGCCTTGCCATGCCTCATGTAACACGAATGTTGTTTCAAAACAGCGATCATCGCGTCCTTGTTCCGGGAACCATCCTGTCGGGAGCATCCGTATTGCTCTTTTGCGATATTGTAGCTAAAGTATTCACCTTGCCGATAAACGCCATTACCGCACTACTGGGAATACCGATTGTAGTATGGGTCGTTTTACGCAACAAATCCATTGCAGCATGATAGAGTTACACCATTTTTCCATAGGTTACGGGGAGAATTTACTGCTTCGTGAGGTCGATGCATCGATAAAAGAGGGCAAACTGACTGCCCTTATCGGGCGCAATGGGACGGGCAAGTCCACCTTGTTGCGAGCCATTGCCGGACTGAATCGATGCTATTCAGGTGATATAAATCTGAACGGACAAAATATAGCTGACATGCGAGCCGGAGAGATGGCAAAAAAAATGGCCTTTGTCACGACAGGACGAACACGTATAGCTAATTTGAGGTGTTGTGATGTCGTAGCTGTCGGACGTGCGCCATACACGAATTGGATAGGCAAGATGCAGGATACAGACAAGGCCATTGTGATGCGATCTCTTGCTTTGGTGGGTATGGAAACCTTTGCAGACCGGACGATGGATAAAATGAGTGACGGTGAATGCCAGCGTATAATGATAGCACGGGCTTTAGCACAGTCAACCCCTGTGATATTGCTTGATGAACCTACATCATTTCTTGATATGCCTAACCGTTACGAGCTATGTACGCTATTGTCCAGACTCGCACACGAAGAAAAAAAGTGCATTCTGTTTTCCACGCACGAACTTGACATTGCCCTGACTTTGGCTGATTCGATTGCTCTTATCGACACGCCGGAACTCCTGTGTATGTCGACTGGGGAAATGCGTAGAAGTGGCACCATAGAACGACTTTTCCAAAATGACCGTATATCTTTTGATCCGACAACAGGGTTCGTCAAGATAAAGTAATGACGGACATTTTCTTCAAGAATTATATAGACATCAAAGGAGGAACATTAATGATAGAAACAAGACAGAAATAAATATTACAATATAAGTTAATTATTATGGAATCTACTGGTTTTAAGAACTTTACTATTACCAAGCGGGATGGATCCATAGAGCTGTTCTCGCTCGATAAAATCATTAATGCTATTATTAAGGCATTCAATTCCGTGGATGAAACCATAGACTTGGAAGGGATGTCAAAGATATTAGGACATCTTGATTTACACGATGGCATTAAGGTGGAGGATGTGCAAAATCAGGTGGAAGAAGCGCTGATGCGCGAAGGTCACTACCGTGTAGCCAAGTCATTCATGCTTTACCGTCAGCGTCATGCCGAAGATCGGGAAACGATGGAAAAGATGAAATTCTTAGCCGATTATTGTGCTGCCGCCAATGCCGCCACGGGTTCAAAATACGATGCCAATGCCAACGTGGAACACAAAAATATAGCTACATTGATCGGAGAGTTGCCAAAATCAAATTTCATACGTCTTAATCGTCGATTGTTGACTGAACGCATCAGAAAAATGTATGGGAAGGAACTTGCTGACAAATATCTTGATTTGCTCAACTGTCATTTTATATACAAGAATGACGAAACAAGTCTGGCCAACTATTGTGCCTCTATTACCATGTATCCATGGCTTATAGGCGGGACAATCTCGATTGGCGGGAACTCCACCGCACCAACCAACCTGAAGTCATTCTGTGGAGGATTTGTCAACATGGTTTTCATGGTATCAAGTATGTTGAGCGGTGCGTGTGCCACACCAGAGTTTCTCATGTACCTGAATTACTTTATCGGCATGGAATATGGTAAAGATTATTGGAGGGAGACTGAAAAAGTGGTCGATTTGTCTGTCAGACAGAGAACTATAGATAAGGTCATAACAGATTGTTTTGAGCAAATAGTCTATTCTATCAATCAGCCGACAGGTGCTCGTAACTATCAGGCCGTATTTTGGAACATATCCTATTATGACAAGCCTTACTTTGATAGTCTTTTTAGGGAGTTCCGTTTCCCGGACGGCAGTTGTCCGGATTGGGACGGGCTGAACTGGCTGCAAAAAAGATTTATGAAGTGGTTTAACAAAGAACGGACCAAGACGGTCCTCACGTTCCCTGTAGAGACTATGGCCTTGTTGTCCCATGATGGGGATGTAATGGATGAAGAATGGGGCGATTTTACTGCAGAAATGTATGCCGAAGGACATTCTTTCTTTACCTACATGAGTGATAATGCCGATTCGCTTAGCTCATGTTGCCGATTGAGAAACCAGATACAGGATAATGGCTTCAGCTATACATTGGGGGCAGGAGGCATTTCTACCGGTTCAAAAAGTGTTCTTACGATCAACCTGAATCGTTGTGTGCAATATGCCGTAAACCACGAGATAGACTATCTGGAATACTTAAGCGATGTTATTGACACCTGTCATAAGGTACAATTAGCCTATAATGAGAATTTGAAAGAGCTACAAGAGCATGGTATGTTGCCACTGTTTGATGCTGGCTACATCAATATCGGCCGTCAATATCTCACGATTGGCATCAATGGTTTAGTAGAAGCGGCTGAATTCATGGGGATGCAGATAACCAATAACCCGGGATATCTGAAATTTGTTCAGGCAATCTTGGGGCTAATAGAAAAATACAATCGGCAATACCGGACAAAAGACATATTATTTAATTGTGAGATGATACCTGCCGAAAATGTAGGCGTGAAACATGCTAAGTGGGATCGTGAAGATGGATATTTTGTGCCTCGAGATTGCTACAACAGCTATTTTTACATAGTCGAAGACGAATCTCTAACCATCATCGATAAATTTAAGATGCATGGTACTCCCTATATAGAGCATCTTACTGGAGGTTCAGCTCTTCACATGAATTTGGATGAGCATTTGAGTGCTCCGCAGTATCGCCAACTGTTGAGAGTTGCAGCTCGCGAGGGTACGAACTATTTCACATTCAACATACCCAATACGGTATGCAACGATTGTGGACACATCGATAAGCGTTATCTGCAAGAATGTCCCGTGTGCCATAGTAGAAACATAGATTATTTAACACGAGTGATAGGTTATCTGAAGCGTATAAGTAATTTCTCTCAGGCGCGTCAAAAAGAGGCGGCTCGACGTTATTATGCTCATGGAGTAAAAGAATGATATGCTGAAGTTTGTAAGTTACGATATTGTTTTTCAGGAGATTCCAGACGAGGTGACACTTGCTGTTAATATTTCAGGTTGTCCAAATGGTTGTCTTGGCTGTCACAGTCCACATTTACAGCAGGATATCGGACACCCACTGACTTCCGAAGCACTCGATTTACTGCTGAGGGAGTACGAAGGGGCGATTACTTGTTTTTGTTTTATGGGAGGGGATGGATCTCCTGAGGATGTAGCTTTGCTGGCCAACTGGCTTCGGGAACACTATCCGCAATTGAAAACAGCCTGGTATTCTGGCCGAACAAAAATACCAGAAGAAATGGATGTAAGACTATTTGACTATCTGAAACTTGGACCGTATCTGGAGCGGGACGGAGGATTACGCAGTAGGACGACAAATCAACGGTTGTACCATGTATCTGTTGGTTCCAATGGAGTGCATATGAAAGATATTACGACACGGTTTTGGTAAAATGGACTATCGCGACTCGTATTTATCAATCAAAGATAGCGAATATAAATAAGCATTGCAATGAATACAGATACATTGGCTGTATTGAAAAATATTCGAAAGTATTCATAACTAAGAACCAAGTTTCATATGTTCCATAGCGAATCTGTCTCTTGGAATATTGACAGAGTTAAAGATATTCACAGAGAAATGCTGGTTGTCATGGGATTGATGAAAATAGAAAATCCTGAATTGCTTTGTCAAATATTCGGGTCTGACATGCAAGTGACAGCGTGTGGAAAAGATTGAGGGTGTCAAAACTCCCTTTTTGAAAGACTTAACTTGCTACAGCTTTCTTTGGCAGGGTAAATTTTTATATTTGGGCATTATGACACCCCCCTCTTTTTACTTGGCATTACGCCTGTTCAACACATCCTTGATCATCTCCTTCACGTCCTGACCCACCTGCACGAAGTTCTTGTACAGGATGCGTTCCCGTTCCTCCCTCGACTTGAAGGTGTAGAATCTCGGCAGCGGCACATACGCGGCTTCCTCTTTCTTTATCTCTCCCATATCGAAGTCAGTCTTGCAGAAGAACTTTGTGGTCTTGAACTCTTCCGACTCCTGAATGTTCATCGAACCGCCTACGCCGGTCTTGGTTTTCACGAAGTCCCTTGCTGTCTGCCCGCATATCCATCCCGTTGCCATATCGGAGATCTTCGATGCCGGTACCAGGCTGTCCATGTTCTCGTTCAGGTTGATGCTGGTCTTGTCACGGTCAATGGTGACGCCCTTCTTCACTTGCACGACCTTTCCGAAAATGTCATTCGACAGCCATTCCAGTGTCTCTTTTGAGCGGGCCGAACCGCTGACCACGTTACCCACGGTCGTGATGATCTTCTGCATACCTACCTTGCCGTAGTAGGCCTCCAGCTGCGGCAGCTCCTGGAATCCCAAGGTCACGCTCACCTTGTTGCTTCGGGCAGTTCCTATCAGTCGGTCTATCTTGTGGAAATACAGCGTCGGCAACTCGTCCACGATGATGCTCACCGGGATGTTCTTCCCTTGGCCCGTATTTACTCGGGTGACAAGGCGGTTCAGGATAAGAGCGTTCAGCGCACCGATAATGCTCTCCATCTCCGGGTCGTTGGCGATGAGCAGGTAGCTCGGGTTCTTCGGATCGCTCACCTTCAGGTCAAAGTCATCACCGTCACGGTGGAATATCCAGTACGATTCTTTGGTCGCCAGACGGGACGTATAGACACGCAGCGTACCGATCATACCTTCCAACTGCTCCATGGCCTTGTTCCTGAAGGCAGTCTGGAACGGCCCGAGCGCGGTGCCACCTCGTTGTCGGTCTCCAGTACCTCGAAGATGGTCTGATAACTTTCGTTCAGGAACGATAATATGTGCGGCATGTCCGAATACTTACCCAGCCAGTAGGCCGGCTCCACGATGTTGCCGCCCTCTTTGTCACGCACGATTCCGGTCGGCTTCCAGAATTTGGTTTCCGGGTCCTGACGTTTCTCCGCGTACAGCATGTTTCCGTCCTTGTCATACGGCTCCCGTTCGTAATTGACAAAGAAATAGATGCAGGCGGCCAGGAAGTTCACCGCGGATGTCTGGAAAAACTGGTCGCTTCCGCCGCCGCCTTCCTTCTTGCCCTTCTGCAAGGACTCGAGCAGGGTTTCCGCTGTCTCACTGACTGCCGCCAGGTTGTTGATGTATTTTGCCTGAATAGGATTGACACGACGGCTGTATTCCACGTCCACGAAGTTGATCATGTTGAACTTGCACCCCTTGGGAACTCTTCCCAGCTTCTCATTCAGCTTGTAATGGTAGTAAAGTTTCGTGGCGAGTGTCGGGAATTTGTAGTCATATACAACCATGGCAAACCCCTTGGCACTGTGTTGACGGATGAACGGCTCAATGATACTGAATGTTTTACCCGATCCGGGAGTTCCCACGACCCACGTCCCGCGGAAAGGGTTGCTGATGCTGACCCATCCCTTGCGGAACTTCCCCTTGTAATAGTAGCGCATCGGGATATTCACGCTGTATTTGTTCTCCTGAATCTCTTCGCTCTGCTCGAAACTCTCGTTCTCGAAGTTGAAGCGGTCCTTCATCAGGCCCTCCTTGATGAACTTGGAGATATTGTCCAGGGCTATATGTACCAGTATCACTCCCACGAGCGAAGCCGCCATGTATAGGATACGGTTCAGCGGCAGCGTATAGAGCCGCATTTCCATCGGATGTCCGAACAGCCACACGGACAGGACAAGCAGAAGCAGTCCGCCGGTCAGGGGAAAAATCACCTGCTTGCGGGCGTTGAACTCCAGATGCTTCTTGTTCCTCGTACCGATACAGGTGATGCAGATCAGCAGTATCGTGGCTATCTTGCTGTACACGAGATGGCCGTCCTGATAGATCGTCCATCGCTTGATACGTCCGTGGATGTCAGTCAGTATGCCGCCCCACTGGTCGAATACTGCCGGGTCAATGGCATACTCAAAAAACTCCAGCAGTACCGATACATAGACGACGGCACGGAATATCTTGTAGAATCCTTGTAACTCCTTGCTCTCTTCCATAGCTCTCGTTATTTTTTCTTGATACCCCAAAGAATATGGATGTGAGGCCAGTACATGCGGTCATC
>ULOB01049254.1_pt1 | contig 25579 bp, 25 predicted proteins | sample 1952151 | NCBI WGS metagenome assembly ULOB01 (sample SAMEA4835591, study PRJEB28245) | human gut metagenome | biome: gut microbiome; material: fecal sample | place: Denmark | collected 2008
ATATCAACATCAAGAAAATGTACAACAACTGATACGCTTGAATATTATTTAGAATTTGTAGATGGACAATATACTTATTATTATAATGGAAGTACAGGTTGGAGTGTAATACTTACAAATAAAACATCAACAGATCCAGTAACAACGGAGTTGTGTGGAACAATCAATGATAAACCGATAGTGAGCATGTACCAAATGTTTTATAATAGTAAAGCAACAAGTATAGATGTAAGTAGTTTTGATACAAGTAATGTAACTGATATGCATAGTATGTTTGAAAATAGCGCAGCAACGGAAATAAAAGGTTTAGAAAATTTTGATACATCAAAAGTAACAAACATGAGCGGAATGTTTTCCGTTAGTTCAGCAACAACATTAGATTTGAGTAGTTTTGATACAAGTAATGTAACAGATATGTGGCAGATGTTTTATATGAGTAAAGCAACAAGTCTAGATTTAAGTAGTTTTGATACATCAAAAGTAACAAGAATGAGTTCTATGTTTGCAGCTAGTGCAGCAACAGAAATAAAAGGGTTAAACAAATTTAATACAAGCGAAGTGACAGATATGAGTCATATGTTTTCACATGCTAAAGCAACGACATTAGATTTGAGTAGTTTTGATACATCAAAAGTAACAAACATGAGGGATATGTTTTATTCTAGTGCCGCAACAAGTTTAGATTTAAGTAGTTTTGATACATCAAATGTAACGAATATGAGTGAAATGTTTTCATTTACTAAAGCAACGACAAGTCTAGACTTAAGTAGTTTTGATACAAGTAATGTTACAAGTATGGATAGGATGTTTGCATCTAGTAAAGCAACAACTGGATATGCTCGCTCGCAGGAAGATGCAGATAGATTTAATGCAAGTAGTAGTAAACCTTCTGCATTAACATTCGTAGTTAAATCATAACACTAAATGGGTTAGGTAACTAACTCATTTTTCTTTTGAAATAAATATTTCCATTAATTTACATCTAAAAATATAAATGGTATAATTTATAAAGGTGGTTTTATGAAGTTATGTGAAGTTGATAAAAGTAAGTTATCTCCAATGATGCAACAATATGTTGAGATAAAAGAGAAATATAATGATGTTATATTGTTTTTTAGATTGGGAGATTTTTATGAGATGTTTTTTGATGATGCGTATACTGCATCTCATGAATTGGAGCTTACATTAACTGGTAAAAATGCAGGTCTTGATGAAAGAATACCAATGTGTGGTATTCCACATCATGCTGTTAATATGTATTTGGATAAATTGGTTGATAAAGGGTATAAAGTAGCAATATGTGAACAGGTAGAGGATCCTGCAAGTGCAAAGGGTGTTGTAAAAAGAGAAGTATTACAAGTAGTATCTAAAGGTACTGTTATGAATAGTGAATCACTAGATGAAAAAAGTAATAATTATATTGGATGTATTCTTGATGTTAATTATGCTTATATAATTAGTTATACTGATTTATCAACTGGTGAATTTAATGCTACAATTATATCTCATGATAGTACTAGACTTATAATGGACGTTTTATCATTATCACTAAATGAAATAGTTGTTAAAAGTAATTTTGATAAAAATATAATTGATATATTAAAAAATAAACATAGATTAAATATAAGTATATTTGATGAAGATTTAGATACTTCACTTTATAAAAATATATATTCATCTTTAAGTGATGATAAATATATTGAATCAGTAAAATATTTACTTAGTTATTTAATAAGTACTCAAAAAAGAGATTTAAGTCATTTACAAGTAGTAAGAGTAAAAGATAATTCTACATACTTAAAAATGGATATAAACACAATTAGAAATCTTGAACTTACTGAGAGTTTAAAATTAAAATCAAGAAGTTATTCTTTATTGTGGCTACTTGATAAAACAAAAACTGCAATGGGTTCAAGAATGCTTAAAAATTGGATAGAAAATCCACTTGTAGATATAACTGAAATTAATAAAAGATATGATATAATTGAATCTTTGCTTACTGAATTTATATTAAAAGAAGAATTAAAAGCACTTTTATATGAAGTATATGATTTAGAAAGATTATGTGGACGTATTAGTTATGGAAATACTAATGGTAGAGATTTATTACAACTTAAAAATTCTTTAAAGGTACTTCCTAATATAAAAAGAATATTAAAAGATTTAAATTTTTATAAGGATATAGAAACAATTGATGAACTATATAATTTGCTTGAGGTAAGTATTGATGAGGATGCACCTGTTACTATTAAAGAAGGTGGAATAATTAAATCTGGATTTAATAGTGAACTTGATACTCTTAAAGAAAATCGTTCGAGTGGTAAAGATTTTGTTATAAAAATGGAACAAGAGGAAAAAGATAGAACTGGTATTAAAAATTTAAAGGTAGGATATAATAAAGTTTTTGGATATTATATAGAAGTATCTAAAGGAAATATTTCTTTAATTAAGGATGAATATAATTATGAAAGAAAACAAACTTTAGCTAATTGTGAAAGATATGTTACTCCTTTATTAAAGGAAAAGGAAGCAATGATACTGGGTGCTGAGGAAAAAATTATTAATCTTGAATATAATTTATTTATAGAAATTCGTGATAAGGTTAAAGAGTTTATTCCAAGAATTCAAGAAGTTGCGCGTGTTGTTGCTGAAATTGATGTATTACAATCTTTAGCAACTGTTAGTGAAGAGAATAATTATGTAAGGCCTAAATTAATAAAAGAAAGAATAATTGATATTAAGGATAATAGACATCCAGTTGTTGAAAAAGTATTAGATAGTACTTTTGTACCTAATGATATATATATGGATGAGAAAACTAATATATTAGTAATAACTGGTCCAAATATGGCTGGTAAATCAACGTACATGAGAGAACTTGTAATAACTGTTATTATGGCTCAAATGGGTTCTTTTGTACCTGCAAAAGAGTGTATTATGCCAATATTTGATAAAGTATTTACTCGTATTGGAGCATCTGATGATTTAGTAAGTGGAGACTCTACATTTATGGTTGAAATGAAAGAAGCTAATGAAGCTATAACAAATGCAACTATGAATAGTTTAATTATATTTGATGAATTAGGAAGAGGAACAGCTACTTATGATGGACTTTCTTTAGCACAATCTATTATTGAATATATACATAATAATATAAAATGTAAAACATTATTTTCAACACATTATCATGAACTTACAAAGTTAGAATCTCATTTTAAAAATATTAAAAATGTTCATGTAAGTGCTTTAGAAGAAAATGGAAATATAACATTCTTACATAAAATAAAGGATGGTGCGGTAGATAAAAGTTATGGTATACATGTTGCAAAATTAGCAAATTTACCTAAACCAGTTATAGAAAGAGCAGATGAAATATTATCTACTTATGAATCTAAAAAAGATGTAGAAATCAAAAGTCAAATGTCATTTGATTTAGAGCCTGTAAAAGAAGAAAGTAAAGTAGAAAAAAGATTAAAAGAAATAGATCCACTAAAGGTAACACCAATGGATGCTTTAAATATTTTATATGAACTTAAAAAAAGTGTTGAAGATTCTAATTAATGTGATATAATCATTTAAGTGTGAGGTGACTTATGGCTGAAATTAATAGAAGTGAACTTAGAAAAATAATAATGACCGCACTTTATCAAATGAGTGTATATGATGCAAATAAAATAGAATATGAACCAAAAGCAGTAATTAAAGAATTACTTGAAGTTGAAAATGATTTTGTTAATGAAATAGTTTTTGGTGTTCTTAATAATAAAGATCAAATAGATAAAAAAGCAAATAAGTATTTAAAAGATTGGACAATTGATAGACTTGGAAAAACAGATCAAGCAATTATAAGAATGGGTATATATGAAATACTTTATACATCTACTCCAGATATAGTATGTATAAATGAAGCAATACTTCTTGCAAAAGAATTTTCAGATGATAAAGTAAAAAATATGATTAATGCTATATTAGATGGTATTATGAAAGATAAAGATTAAGCATCAATTTGATGCTTTTAAATTGGGGGAATTATGAAGATAATTGATTTAAAAAATAGTAGTGATTATAGTTTGTTAAAAAGTGCAGCAGAAGAAATAAAGAATGGTAAATTAGTAATATTTCCAACAGAAACAGTATATGGTTTAGGTGCAGATGGTTTAAATGAAAATGCAGTTAATAATATATTTATAGCAAAAGGAAGAAAAACAGATAATCCATTAATATTACATGTATCAAGTATTGATATGGTATATAAAATAGCTGATAATATAAATGAAATTGAAAAAAAATTAATGGATAATTTTTTCCCAGGACCTTTAACTATAGTACTAAATAAAAAAGAGTGTGTGCCTAATATTGTAACTGGTAACTTAGATACTGTAGGAGTAAGAATGCCATCAAATATAATTGCACGTACTTTAATAGAATATGCATCTACTCCAATAGCAGCACCTTCTGCTAATATATCAGGGCGTCCTAGTGGAACAATTGTAGAAGATATAATAGATGAGTTTAATGGGAAAGTAGATACTATAATAGATGGTGGCAGTACTAAAATAGGTGTTGAAAGTACAGTTGTAAGAGTAATAAATAATGAAATACATATATTAAGACCGGGATATATTACAAAAGAAGACTTAGAAACTATAGGGGTAAATGTAATAATAGAAAAACATATATTAAGCGATATAGAAAAAAATGATGTAGTAATGTCACCTGGAATGAAATATAAACACTATGCACCAAAAACAAAATGTATATTAGTTTATAGTAGTAATAAAGATCTTCTTATTAAAAAAATGCAAGAATTAGAAGGAAATAATAAAAATTCTTTAGTAGTTACTAAAGATGAAAATATAAAGTATTTTAAAAATACAATAAATATGGGTAGTACTCTTAATGAAATATCACATAATATATTTAGAATTCTAAGAGAAGTTGATAAGAAAAATGTGGATTTTGTTATAATTGAAGGTGTGGAAAAGAGTGGTCTTGGACTTGCAATTATGAATAGATTAATAAGAGCATGTTCACATAATTATATAGAGTTATAAAGTGTAAATAAAGTCTATTTATTTGCACTTTTTATATTTATTCATGTATAATTAAAATGGTGATAATATGATAGATAAGAATATATTTAGAGAATATGATATAAGAGGAACATATAATGTAAATTTAAATGAAGATGTAAGTTATACTATAGGTAGAGCATTTGGTTCATATATTCAAAATATGAATGAATATACATGTTTAGTTGGACATGATAATAGATTATCTTCAAATGATATTAATGCATCTTTAATAAGTGGTATATTAAGTACTGGGGTAAATGTAATAGATTTAGGGCTTATAACTACACCAATGCTTTATTATGCAAGAATATATGAAAATATTTATCCAAGTATTATGATAACTGCAAGTCATAATCCAAAAGATGATAATGGGTTTAAAATGTCATTTAATAATGTAAGTAATGCTAAGGGAGAAGAAATATATGCATTTAGAGATTTCTTATTTAAAGGAAATTTTAAAGATGGAATAGGTAATTTATATAAAAAAGATATAAAAGAAGATTATTTTAATTTATTTAAAAATACATTACATTTTGGTGATAGAAGATTAAAAGTAGTTATAGATTGTGGTAATGGGGTAACCTCTTTATATGCAAAAGAATTATATAGTATGTTTAATATAGATTTAATATCAATATGTGATGTATCAGATGGGCATTTTCCATCACATCATCCAGATCCGGTAGTAGAAGAAAATTTGGTTATGTTAAAAGAAAAAGTAAAAGAAGTAAATGCAGATATAGGAATATCTTTTGACGGTGATGGTGATAGAGCAGGATTTGTAGATGAGCTAGGAAATACATTACCCTCAGATCATTATGCAGTTATTATGATTAGAGAATTACTTAAAAATAATGAAAATAAAAATATATTATATGATGTAAAATGTTCAAAAATAGTAAACGAAGAAATAGTAAAACAAAATGGAATACCACATGAATATAGAACTGGTGCATCATATATGATGAGTAAAGTAATAGATGATAATATGCTTTTTGGTATAGAATATTCGGGACATATATATTTTAATAATTCATTTCCACCAATAACAAGTGGATTTTATGCAGGTTTAAAATTATTAGAAGTTATGTCAAAAACTAATTTAAAAGCAAGTGAATTGCTAGGAAACGTAAATAAATATTACAGTACTAAAGAAATAAAAATGGAATTTAATGATAATATTAAATTTGAAATAATTAATAAAGTAAAAGAATATGCATTAAGTAAAAATTATGATGTATTATTAATAGATGGGGTAAAAGTAAAATTTAATGATGGTTGGGCTCTTATTAGATGCTCAAATACAGGACCTAATATAACGCTTAGATTTGAAGCGAATACTATGGATAGGCTAGAAGAAATAAAAAATGAATTTATAAATTTATTAAATAGTTATAAGATGTAGAAATGCATCTTTTTGTTGTTAAATGGATATAAAGTGTTGTATAATATAAATATAGAATAGAGGGTGATAAAATGAATAATAATACAAAAATGGATACTACAATGAAAGCGTTATTAATACTAGCAATAATAACAGCATTATTAATATCTTCATTACTTTTATATAAGGTGTTTGTATATGATAAGAAAGAGAATACTAAAGATAATGACATAATTAATAAAGATAATAATAAAGAAGTTAAGGATAAAGATAATTATTATTCTTATAAAGATACTGATGAAATAAATAGTATGGTTGAATTATTAGATTATTCAGTAATTACGAGTAAAATAGATCATGATAATATGTTAAGAAAATATTATATTAGCACTATATTACTTGATAAATTAAAACCGATTACAGTTGTAGATAATAATACAAAAGGTCATAAAGATGATGCTAAAGATTCACTTGGAAATACATATAAAAAATATAAAACTAACAGTATACAATACGTTTTAAAAGATCTTGGTCTAACTGTAGATGAAATAGAAAAATGGAATAACAAAACACTTGTTTTAGAAGGAAATTATCATTATGAATTATATAATACAGATATAATAAAAGAGAAATATCCTAATATGTATAAAGAAATATTTAATGAATCATTTGAGATTAGTGTAGGAGATATTCCTTGTGAAAATAAAATATTTTTATATGACAAAGATGTAGATAAAATTGTTATAAATGTTGGTTCTGGATGTACAAGTGATTATGGTACAAAAGCAAAAATAATTGACTCTTCTTTAAAAAATGATATATACAAAGTAAGTTTTGTAAAAGGATATTTTAAAAAAAGTGAAAACAATACAGCAATAATTACTATTAATGGAAAAGATATAGAACTAAAAGATAATAATTTTAAGGATATATTATTTAAAAATAAAGATGCATTAGTTATATATACATTAACATTTAAAAAAGAAAATAATGTTTATACTTTTGATAGTATAAAATCTGCTGATAAAAATCAGGTACAATTAGAATTAGAAAAACAAAATTATACTTATACATTTGATAACAATTTAAAAATAGTATTTAATGGAACTAAATCAAATAAACAAGAAAATGGTTATGAGTATGTATTAAATATATCAGTAAAAGATAAACTGATTAGTTCAAATATATTTACAAATGCTAATGATAAAGTAGTATACTCAAGTAATTTTGCTGCAAGTTTTAAAATATATAAAATTGATAGTTATTATTTTTTAATATCTTCAGTAGCAAAACAAAATGATGGGGATTATGTATTAATAATTGATGAATCTGGAAAAATAATTAAAAGTTTTAAAGATGTACGTATTAATATTGATGAAGAAAATAAAAAATATACAATAACTGATTGTTTAACTAATAATATAGCAGAAGAATGCAAAAAAACAAATTATGATATTTAGAATAAAGCCAATTAGATAATTAAAATGTAACCTTGGTAAATGTAGAGGTAATATAATTAATTTATAAATAATAAAAAAAGTGATTATAAATTTTAAAAATAGTAAAAAGCAGTATATAATATTAGTATAAAAATAATAAAGGAGAAGAAATGGAAAATAATTTAAATGATAACGTAAAATCAGATATTGGTATGAAAATATTGTTAGTAATAGCAATTATTGTAGGGTTATTAGTTTCTTTCTTACTTGCATATAAGATGTTTATATATGATAAGAAAGATAATAAAGAAAATAAGGATAATGATATAGTTAATAAAGATGATAATAATAAAAGTGATGATAAAGTATCAAGTCCAGTAATTAAAGAGTTAAAAGTAAATTATGGTAGTATAGATCATACTTTAAAAATCAAAAGAGAACTTACTGATAAATTAACAACAAATTTTTATATTGATAATAAACTTATTGAGGTAATTACAATGGACACTGGCATATTTGATGTAGATACTTCTATTGATGCATATACATATGTATTTGATTCTAAGTATTTAGGAATTTTAATAAATGAAAATGGTGGTTATACATTATATGTGTTTAATAATGGTAAGTTTATTGGTAAAGAAAAAATAATTATTTCAAAACAAACTTTATGTAAAGATGAAGCATGTAAAAATCAGTTAAATACAATTGATAACATTAAGTTTGAGAATAATAAATTAAGTTTTTATGGTAGTAATTGTATAGATGCTTCTGATGGTAAAATAGTTAGTACTGATACAATAAGAAAATTTGATTTAAGCATAAAGAACGAAAAAATAAATTTGGCTGTTACTGACTCATTTACTGGATATGCTTCTTTAACTATTTGTTAATAATTAAAACATTTGGAAAAACCAAATGTTTTTTAGTTATTTTTTTTACTTATACCAATCATACTTCCAAATACACATATAGCAAGTAACATTATATAATAAATTATATTTTTAATATTAAATGTATTTCTTGCTATAATGGAAACTAATATAATTATAAGTATTGCTATCACACCTATTTTAAGACCATTTAACCATCCTTTTTTTTCTGAATTTTTACCTACTATAACTCCACCAATAAACATTGATATTGCTGGTATAATAAACTTTAATATAGTGAAAAATGTACCTTTAAATAATCCAATATAATTTAGTATTGTAACAAGGAATGTAAGCGTTATAATTAAGCTAAATATATAACCTAAAGATTTTAAATATTTTTTCATGTGACCTCCTATAACATAATATTTGTATGAATAATAAATTATGAATGTGTTCAAAATATAATGGTGATAATAATGACTGCAATGATTTTTAGAACGCTATTTTTTTATTTTCTAATATTAGTATTATTTAGAATAATGGGTAAAAGAGAAGTAGGTGAATTAGGTATTACTGATTTAATAGTGTCTGTTTTAATTGCAGAATTTGTATCTATTTCAATAGAAAATACTGATGAACCATTAATTATGACTATAATTCCTATGTTTATAATAGTACTACTTCAAATAGTATTTTCGTATTTTTCAATGAAAAGTTTTAAATTTAGAAGTTTAATAGATTCAAAGCCTTCATTAATAATAAAAGATGGAAAAATAAATTTTAAGGAAATGGAAAGGCAAAGATATAATTTAGATGATTTACTTACTCAAATTAGAGATAAGGGTATTAAATCACTTGATGAGATTGAGTATGCTGTTTTAGAAAATAATGGTAAGTTAAGTACATTTTTATATGAAGATAAAAAGGTATATCCGATGCCTTTAATACTAGATGGAGTAATACAATATGAAACACTTAATGATATAAATAAAAATAAAGAATGGTTAATGAAAATACTTAAAAGTGAGAATGTTAATTTAGATAAAGTGTTTTATGCATTTTATAAAAATAATAAATGTTTCATTATAAGAAAAAACAATTGAAACAAAATGTTTTATGTGCTATAGTCATATAGGAGGTATGTTATTTATGGATGAAATGACTAGTAGAGTTAAATTTGAAGGAGATAATGGAGAATCTTTTGAAATGATAGTTTTAAAAGAATTTGATTATAAAAAAAGAAGATTTGCAGTATTAATGGAAGATGGTTGTAATTGTCATTGCGATGATGATTCTTGTACATGTAATCATGAGGGTAAAGAAGATAAATGTACTTGTGATGAGTGTGATTGTGATGATAATGGTTTATATATTTTAGAAGTTGCAATGGATGAATATGGAAACGAAGTATTTAAACCAATTGAAGATGAAAAATTATTTGATGAAGTAATAGAAAAAGCTGATAAGGTATTATATGAAACAAACTAGAACTATCTAGTTTGTTTCTTTATAAAATATATTTTTTTCTTTTAAATATCTTTAATAAAATTTAATTATGTGATAAAATCTATTATAGAATAATATAGGTGGTGATATAGTGAGGATATCTTTAATTAAAAAGAATGAAATAAAATCTTTTGTTTTGCCACCACAAATACATGGTAATTATTGGATTGTTGATAAGACAGATGATGGTAAAGAAAGAAACTTTGTTAATATAGTTGCTACGGATGATGATAAATGGGAAATGTTAAGTAACTATGAAGTTAGTGTATATGATGGTGCGACTTATGTTAATTCAGTTATTTTATCTATGAATAAATTTTATACTTTAAAAGTAGATAAAGAAGAAGATACACTTCTTTATGTATCAGAAGTTTATGATAAAAATACTTTTCAATTAATGATAAAAAAAGAAAGCGATGTTGTAATTGGAAGTGATGCATCTAGTCAAATTTGTTGTAAAACAGCATTTATGGCCCCTATGCATGCTAGATTAACATATAAAAGTAATACATGGGTTATAAATGCAGTGTCTTTAAATGATGCTATATATGTTAATAATGAAAGAACTAATTCAAGAAAATTAAATAACGGGGATGTAATATTTATTGCAGGACTTAAAATTATTATTGTTAGAAATACAATAATAGTTAATAATATAGAAAATATAAGAGTAGATGCAAATACATTTGCAGAAGCAAGATTTCCAAAACAAGTAGCAAAAGAATTTAAAGAAAATGATGAAGATATAGTTTTATATAAAGATAACGATTACTTTTTTAAAGCACCTAGATTTAGAAGTAGTAATGAAAAAGTAGTTTTACAAATAGATGCAGCACCACAACAAGAAAAAGAAAATAAAACACCGCTTATATATACACTTGGCCCAATGATTACAATGGGTATGACATCATTAATGTCTGCTTTTACTGCAATTAATAGTGTAGTAATTGGTGGTAGATCATTCGCACAAGCACTTCCATCAATAATTATTGCAACTGCAATGCTTGCTACTATGATAATTTGGCCATTGCTAACTAAAAGATATCAAAATAAGCAAAGAAAAGCATACCAAAAATATAGAGTAGAAAAATATACACAGTATATTGAATCAAAAAGAGCATTTGTAAGAGAAGTAATGAAAAATCAAATGCAATCATTATTAGAAAGTTTTCCACCGCTAGATGAACTTAAGAAAACAATTTTATATAAGAAAACAAATTTATGGGAAAGAGAAATAGATGAAGATGATTTTCTTAAAGTAAGACTAGGTACTGGAACTATACCTGTTAATATGGATATAAAATATCCAGAAGAACATTTTACACTTGAAGAAAATGATTTAAAAGGAATTTTAGATAATTTAGTAAATGATTCAAAAGATTTAGAAAACGTGCCTATAACTATATCATTTACACAAAAATATATATCAGCAATAATTGGTGAATATCCTGTAATTAGTCAAATAACTTATGGATTAATATTACAGCTTATTACATATCACAGTTATGATGATTTAAAATTAGTATTCTTTACAAGTGAAGAAAACGAGAAAAAGTGGGAATTTGCTAAAGTGTTGCCACATGCTTGGAGCGATGATAAACAAATAAGATTTTTTGCAACTGGAGCAGATGATATGAAACAAGTTTCATCATACTTAGAAAGCGAATTTCAAGCAAGAAGTTTCAAAGACAGTGATCCAAATAGTACTCGTAGTTATGATTATAGATATAATAAACCATATTATTTTATAATAATTGATGATTTTAAAACAGCAAGAGATATTGAGATAATAAAAGATGTATTAGATAGTAAATCTAATGTAGGTTTTTCAATATTTATACTTAATGATAAATTAACTAATTTACCTAATGAATGTATGGATTTTATTTGTATTGGTCATAATAATAGATCTGTTATATTTGAAGGAGAATTAGTTACTAATAAGCAAAAGAAATTCGTTGCAGATTTAGATCCTACATTAAATTTATATGATTACGCATTAAGACTTGCTAATATACCAATAGATACTTCAAAAGATGAACAAGCATTTCCAAAAGCAATTAGTTTCCTTGAAATGTATAATGTTGGTAAGGTTGAACAATTAAACTCATTTAATAGATGGGAAGTAAATGTACCACTTAATAGTCTTCAAGCGCCTATTGGTGTAGATAAACAAGGTAATTTATTTAAACTTGATTTACACGAAAAGTTTCATGGACCTCATGGTTTAATAGCAGGTATGACAGGTAGTGGTAAAAGTGAACTTATTATTACTTATATATTGTCACTTGCAGTTAATTATCATCCAAATGAAGTATCATTTATAATAATTGACTATAAAGGTGGTGGAGTAGCAGGTGCTTTTGAAAATAAAGAAACTGGTATAAAACTTCCTCATATCGCAGGAACTATAACAAACTTAGATACGGTTGAAATGAATAGATCATTAGTATCTATAGAAAGTGAATTAAGAAGAAGACAAAAAGCATTTAATAAAGCAAGAGAATTATCTAATGAAAGTACAATTGATATTTATAAATATCAAAAATTATATAGAAGTGGTGTAGTAGAAGAACCAATATCACATTTATTTATAATATGTGATGAGTTTGCTGAATTAAAATTACAACAACCAGAATTTATGGATCAACTTATAAGTACTGCACGTATTGGACGTAGTTTAGGTGTACACTTAATTTTAGCTACACAAAAACCAAGTGGTATAGTAGATGATCAAATTTGGAGTAATAGTAGATTTAGAATATGCTTAAAAGTTGGAGAAAAGCAAGATAGTATGGATATGATAAAATGTCCAGATGCAGCACTTTTAAAGAATGTTGGTAGATTTTATTTACAAGTTGGTTATAATGAATTTTTTGCAGAAGGTTTATCTGCATGGTGTGGAGCGCAATATATTCCAACAGATAAATTAAGAAGAAAAAAAGATGCTTCTATTAACTTTATTGATAATATCGGGTATGTTACAAAAAGTGTTGATGATGATAAGAAAACATCTGGAATTAACCTTGGTGAACAGTTAAGTAATATCATAAAATATTTAATAGATGTTGCAAATGAACAAAATATTAAAGTAAGACAATTATGGTTAGATAGAATACCTAATATTATATATGTAGATGATTTAAGTAAAAAATACTTATATAAATCACAAGAATATATAATTAATCCAATAATTGGTGAATATGATGATCCGTCTAACCAAAGACAAGAATTATTAACAATGAATTTATCATATGGTGGAAATGCAATTATATATGGTGCATCTGGAAGTGGTAAAACAACACTTATTAGCAGTTTGATATATTCAACAATACTAAAACATTCAGCAGAAGAAGTAAATTTCTATATAATGGACTTTGGGTCAGAAATGTTTAGAATATTCTTAGACGCTCCTCAAGTAGGTGATGTACTTTTAGTTAATGATGTAGAAAAAGTAGTAAACTTATTTAAAATGCTAAACTCTATAATTGCAGAAAGAAAGAAGAAATTCGTAGATTATAATGGAGACTTTAATTTCTATAATAAAAAATCTAGAAGTAAACTTCCTTTAATAGTAGTTATATTAAATAACTATGAGGCATTCCAAGAGAATTATGAAAAATATGAAGATATACTACTACAATTAACAAGGGAAGGCCCAAAATATGGAATAACATTTGTAGTATCTGTAAATAGTGTTAATGGAATGCGTTATAGATTAAAACAAAACTTTAAACAAGAATTTGTACTTCAAATGAATGATGATACTGATTATGTTACAATATTAGGAAATACTAATAAAGTATATCCATCACATAATTTGGGTAGAGGATTAATAAAACTTGATAAAGTTTATGAATTTCAAGCAGCATATCCATATGTTCCAGAACAAGTATCAGAATACTTAGCTATAATTTGTTCAAAATTAAAGAAAACATCATTCATATTTGCAGAAAGAGTAGCAATACTTCCAGAAGTAGTAACAAAAGAAGAAATTAATTACAAATTAAAAGGTCTTGAAGCAGTACCAATAGGAATAGATAAAAACACTTTAAATGTTATGTCATGGGATTTTAAAAATAACTTTACAACAACAATATCAGCATTAGAATTTGATAATATGGATTACTTTATTAAACCATTTATTTCACAATTTGGACAAATAGATAATGCCACAGTACTTGTACTTGATGCGATAAAACAATTAGATGGTATAAATTCACATAAAAATATTTTCTATTATGATAAAGACTTTAATAATGTTATCAATTCATTAAATGAAAATGTAAAAAAACAACATGAAGTATATACAAAAAATAACTATAATAAAGATATATTAAAAAATGTTAAACCAGCCGTATGTATTATAATTGGTATAAATTCTTTATTAATGAAATTAACTGGAGATGCTAAAACAAACTATAATACATTAATAGAAAATGCCAATATAGTGCAAACAATTAAATTTATTTTTATAGATACTATTGATGTATTTAAGAAAATAGAGTATGATAATTGGTATAAGGGTGTTGCTAAAAATAGTGAAGGTATTTGGTTAGGTAATGGTATTGCTAATCAATATACATTAAAAATTTCTAGAATAACTAAAGAGTTACAAGATGATATACCAAATGGTTTTGGATATGTTGTAAAGCGTGGAATGCCAACTCTTACAAAATTCTTAACTGAAGGTAGTTATGAAGGTGATAATTATGAATAATAAAGTATTAGTAGAAGTAATTGTACCTTTAATAGAAGAAAGGTATGAAGTATATATACCAGTAAATAGAAGAATATCATCAGTAATTAAGTTATTAGAAAAAGCTATAAAAGAATCAACAAATGGTTATTATCCGGCTAAAGAAGGATCGGTAATAATAGATGAGACTACAGGTAATGTTTACGATATAAATATTACTGTAAAAGAATCAAAGATAATTAATGGTTCTAAAATAATATTAATATAGGAAAGGTGGTGAAGGTATGAATATATCAGCAGATACAAGTGCGTTAAGAACACTAGGAAATGAAGTGCTAGCAAACGCAGGTGAATACCAAAGTGAAGTAAACACTATATATAGAGAAGTTGAAAACTTAGGTGCAAATTGGCAAGGTGCAGACAACCAAGAATACGTAAATAAAGTAAATGAATATAAAGAGGCTATTGAAGCACTAGGAAAAGCAATAGGAAACTATGGACAATTCTTAGTAGACACTGCAGCAAATATAGAAAGAGTACAAGAAGAAGTAAGAAGTAGCGCAGGAAGATTATAATAGGAGGAAATAATGATAGAGAAGATAAGTTACGAACAAGTAATGGCAACATCAGCTTCACTAAGTGCATCATCAAAAAAGATGAGAGAAATACTTTCAGAAGTAGAACAAAAAATGCAAAGAGTGAATACTGAAGACACATGGAAAAGTGCAGCAGCAGAAGAATTATATGCAAAATTTAAATCATTAGCAGCTAAATTTGAATCATTCTACACAGCAATAGAAGGATATTCAAGATTCTTAAGTAATACTGTAGAAACATATAAAGCTGCAGATGCTGCTATTGCAGGAAAAGCTGATGAATTACTAAATAGTTAATATATATACTATAATAAACGGAATGCAAATATGCATTCTTTTTGCTTTGTCAATAATTGTAAACTTGACAAGTGAGATAGATGATAAGAAGGTAGTTGCAATTGCAGATAATGCATTTACATCAAGAGGAGTAGCACCAACCAATATAAGTAATACTAAGAAAGTAGAAACATCCTATTTATATATTGACAATAAAACACTAATTCATAAATTGAAGATTACTATTAAAGGTTTAGGAATAACTTCAGTAGTGATACCAAATACTGTTAAAAGCATAGGTGCAGATGCATTTTTTGGCAATAAAAATATTTGACTTAATCATAAAAATATGGTATTATCTAAACGTTTGTAAGACCTCGGTCTTTCAACCACTCTGAATAGGTTTTAAACGTAAGTACCTTAAAGGTGAGTCTATTGTATAAAGGAGGTAATAAAATGAAAGCTATAATTGAAACAGGTGGAAAACAATATTATGTTGAACTAGGACAAGAAATCTATATTGAAAAGTTAGATACTGAAGCTGGTAAAGAAGTTGTTTTTGACAAAGTTTTAATGGTAAATGGTGTTGCTGGGAAACCATATTTAAATAATGTAGTTGTTAAAGGTGAAGTTATTAAACATGGTAAACAAAAGAAGATAGTTGTATTTAAGTATAAACAAAAGAATAACTATCATAAAAAACAAGGACACAGACAACCATATACTAAGGTTAAAATAACAAGTATAGAAGAAAAATAGTATGATTAAGGTAGTAGTAAGTAAAGATAAAATAGAAATTACTGGGCATGCTTTATATGATGAATATGGAAAAGATATTGTATGTGCAGCAGTTAGTAGTACAGTAATTACTACAGTAAATGGTATTTTATCTGTTGAGCCATCTTCTTTAAATGTAATTGAAGGAGATACTCTTATAATAGAAATACTTAAGCATAATAAGGTAGTTGATGGATTAATTAATAATATGATTAATTTATTAACCGAATTAAAAAACGATTATAAAGATAATATAGATATTAGGAGGTGTTAACATGATGAAGTTTAACATTCAATTATTCGCACATAAAAAAGGACAAGGTTCTACTACTAATGGTAGAGATTCTGAATCTAAAAGATTAGGTGCTAAAGCTGCTGATGGTGAATATGTTACTGGTGGTTCAATTTTATATCGTCAAAGAGGAACTAAAGTTTATCCTGGAAACAATGTAGGTATGGGAGTTGATCATACTTTATATGCAAAGATGGATGGATATGTTAAATTTGAACACAAAGGAAAAGATAAAAAACAAGTAAGCATATATGAAACTAGGGTTGCCTAGTTTTTTTCTTAAAAGTATAGAACTAAATATGTACTTATTGTATAATATTTGTGTTACGGATTAAAGGAGGATTTATGTTTGTAGATGAGGTTAAATTAAAAGTAATCGCAGGAAGTGGTGGAGATGGATGCACTTCTTTTAGACGTGAAAAGTTTGTTGCTAACGGAGGCCCAGATGGAGGAAATGGTGGACGTGGTGCTAATATAGTATTTAAAGTAGATAAAGGACTCAAAACTCTACTTGATTTAAAATATAAAAAAGAAATCAAGGGTGAAAGAGGAGAACACGGTTCTGGAAAAAATAGATTTGGTAAAAGTAGGGATGATGTAGTAATAAAGGTACCAGAAGGAACTGTTATTACTGATATAGAAACTGGTAATGTTATTGCTGATTTAATTAGTGATGAAGAGATTATAGTTGCATATGGTGGACGTGGTGGACGTGGTAATAAAGCTTTTGCAACACCAACAAATCCAGCTCCAGATATGTCTGAACATGGAGAACCAGGGGAAGAAAGATATATAAAACTTGAATTAAAAATGCTTGCAGATGTAGGTTTAGTTGGACTACCTAGTGTAGGAAAAAGTACAATATTATCACAAGTATCACGAGCTAATCCTAAAATAGCAGCATATCACTTTACAACCTTAAGCCCTAATTTAGGTGTAGTAACAACTAAAGATAATAAAACATTTGTAATGGCAGATTTACCAGGACTTATTGAAGGTGCTAGTGATGGTGAAGGTCTTGGAGATAAATTTTTAAGACATGCTGAAAGAACTAGAATAATTTGTCATGTAATAGATATGAGTGGTTTTGAAGGAAGAAATCCATATGATGATTATGTATTAATTAATAAGGAATTAGAGAAATTTAGTGAAAAATTAATTAATAAAAAACAAATTATAATTGCAAATAAAATGGATATGGAAGGTGCTAAGGAAAACTTAGAAGAATTTAAGAGTAAGGTTAAAGAAGAAGTATTTGAAGTAAGTGCTCTTAATAATGATGGCCTTGATAAAGTAATAGATAAAATATCTAGTTTACTTGATGAAATAGAATCTACACCACTATATAAAGATACTGAAATAGAAAGTCATGTATTATATAAATTTAAACGTGAAAAACCATTTACTATCACAAAAGAATCTGATGCATGGGTAGTAAGAGGGGATACTATTGAAAAATTATTTAAAATGACAAAATTCAATTCAAATGATGCAACATTAAGATTTGCACGTAAACTTAAAAACATGGGAATAGATGATGAGCTTAAAAATAAAGGCGCAATCTCTGGAGATACAGTAAGAATATTAGATTATGAATTTACATATATTGAGTAGAACTTATTTTACAATTTATCATACAATATTATGAATAATAATTAATACCTCTTCTATAGAAAGTGAGGACGTATGATAAAAGGAATTTTAACAAAAAGAGAACATCAAGTATTTAGCTTACTTATATTAAATAAAAGTACTAAAGATATCGCAGAAGAACTTAACATAAGTGAAAAAACAATTAGAAATCATATTTCTAATGTAATGCAAAAACTTGGTGTAAAAGGAAGAACTCAAGCTGTAATAGAACTTATAAAACTAGGGGAATTATCAATTTAAAAGTCGCTAATGCGATTTTTTTTCATTATATTTGTTTTTATACATATTATTTATTGAGGTGTTTCTATGTTAAAGAATATGACAATAAAAAGAATTTCTCTAGCGAGTATATTATTATTTATTTGTGCTTTATTTTTATTATTTCCATCAACTGAAAAAGAAAAGGGTTTAAATATTAAAGAGGATATAGAGTATGTTGATAATAATGTTAAAACTCATGAGATATATTTAGTAAATAAAGATAATTATGTTGCAAGAACTAATGTAATTGTTAATGAAGAAGAAACTATAAAAAAAGTTAAAACAATGCTTGAATATTTAATAATGGGTGGTAAAAAGGAAAGTAATATACCAAATGGGTTTAGAGGTATTATTCCAAGTGGAACAGAGGTATTAAGTGTTGATATAAAAGATGGATTATTAAAAATAAATTTTTCAAAAGAATTACTTGAAATAGATGAGGCTTTAGAAGAAAAAATGATTGAAGCAATTGTATATTCACTTACATCTATTGATGAAGTAAAAGAAATATTAATATATGTAGAAGGAAATTTATTACGAGTACTTCCAAAAACAAAAACAAATTTACCAACTACACTTACAAAAAATATAGGTATAAACAAAGTATATAATTTAACAGATACTAAAAATATTACTGCAACTACTATATATTATATTGATAAAAATAGTGATGGATATTACTATATTCCAGTAACTAAAATAGATAATAATCAAAATGAGAAGATAAAAGTAATAATTGATGAATTATCTAGTGGACCATCATACCAGGGTAATTTAATGAGTTTTCTAAATCTAAATACAAAATTACTTAATTATAATATAAAAGATAAAATAATGGAATTAACATTTAATGATTATATATTTGATAATCTTGAAAAAAAGAAGCTAATGGAAGAAGTATTATATACAATTTGCTTATCAATTAGGGATAATTATGATGTGGATGAGGTAGTATTTATGGCAAATGGGGAAGAAATTTTAAAAAGTGTGATAAAAACTCTTGATTAATAAGAGTTTTTGTTATATAATGTGTAATGTCAGTTGATGTTATGTCCCCGTAGCTCAGCTGGATAGAGCAATCCCCTTCTAAGGGATCGGTCGGGCGTTCGAATCGCTCCGGGGACGCCATTTTATTAAATAACGTAAAGTTATTTTTTTTTATTTATTTTTTGTTAATTAAAAAAAATATGTATGGTATAATTAACATTGGAAGTGATTTTTATGGATTTAATAATTTTAATTATACTTATAGTTCTTACAATAGTATTCTTTAGAAAACTTAGTAATACAGTATATGTAATATGTATAATTGATATATTTTTAAGGATATTAGATAAAATAGAAAGAATGATTAATGTACCTGAATTTTCAAATTTAGTTAATAAGTATTTTCCAAATTCAGTACTTGAAATTATATGTTCACATTCATCAGGTATTATAGAAACAGTACTTGTGTGGCTTTATATAGGTATATATTTAGTATTCTTATTCTATGTAATACAAACATTCTTTAGAAAGAAAAAATAACAGGCAACTGTTATTTTTGTTTTACTTTATTCTTAATTTTAGAGTTTTCATAATCAATAGTTTTTACTATTTTTTTAGTCCTATTAAATGGATTTTTAAATTCTTCATCACTATACCCATGTTGTTCTAAATAAGTCTTAAGAGTTACAACATTATACTCTTTTTCATCAAATTCTTCATCACCAATATATATTGCAACATTATCTTCATCTTTATCATATACATAAAAGAAATACTCAAGTCCATCAAACGTAATATTTTTATCAAATAAAATAGAACCACCATTTTCGTTAGTATAAACTTTTTTAAGTTTAAAATATTTACTATCAAACATTATAGTCACCTCTTAATAATTTTATGTTATCACACATGATAATATTTTTCAATTTAAATTTAGGTAAAAATAATTTATTCTTTAATTCTAAACTAAAACTCTTCTTAATATATTGTATAGGAGGACAATCTATGAAATATACTAACGTTAAAGAAGGGTTAACAAGTAGTGAAGTAGAAAGTAATAAAAATAAATATGGCACGAATGATTTAGGAAAAAAGAGTAGTAATAGTTTTATAAAGTTATTAATTGAATCTTTAGGAGATCCTATAATTAAAATTCTTCTTATAGCACTTGCTATAAAGGTTATATTTTTAATTAAATCATTTGATTGGTATGAAACAATAGGCATAGTAATAGCAATTTTTTTAGCCTCTTTTATCTCTTCTATCTCTGAATATGGAAGTGAAAAAGCATTTAATAGATTACAAGAAGAAGCTTCACTTATAAAGTGTAGGGTAAGAAGAGATGGTAAAATATTAGAAATATATGTAAATGAAATAGTTACAGGGGATATTGTACTACTATCTTCTGGTGAAAAAATACCTGCAGATGGGATATTACTAGAAGGAAGCGTTAGTGTTGATGAATCTATATTAAATGGTGAAGCAAAAGAAAAATATAAAAAATCATTAGTTAAAGAAGTAGTAAGTGAGAATACTCTTTACAGGGGGAGTATAGTATCTAGTGGTATTGGTGTAATGGTAGTAACTAATGTTGGAAAAAATACATTTTATGGGCGTCTTGCTGAAGAACTTAAAGAAAGTAGTCCGGAAACACCTTTAAAACTAAAACTTAGACATCTTGCAAAAATAATAAGTAGAATTGGATATATAGGCGCATTTTTAGTATTTTTTTCATATTTATTTTCAGTAGTAGTAATAAATAATAACTTTAATATAGATTTAATTATAAAAACATTAACTAATTTTCCTTTAATGTCAAGTTATGTATTATATGCACTTACTCTTTCTGTAACTATAATAGTTGTTTCAGTGCCAGAAGGACTACCTATGATGATAACACTTGTTCTTTCATCTAATACAAGAAGAATGCTTAAAGATAATGTATTAGTAAGAAAAATGATAGGAATAGAAACTTCTGGGAATATAAACATACTTTTTACAGATAAAACAGGTACCCTTACAAAAGGTAAATTAGAAGTAATTAGATTTGTAACTCCTACTTTAAAAGAATACGATTCATCATTAGAAATATCTAATAATAAAAAGTTATATGAATTAGTAAAAAAATCATTTATATTAAATAATGAAAGTGTTTATGAGGCTAATAGTGGAAAAATTATTGGAGGAAACATTACTGATAGGGCACTTATGGCTTTTATGAATGGTGAAAAAGATAATGATGAGGTAATAAAAAGAATACCATTTAATAGTAAAAATAAGTATTCAAAAGTATATTTAAAAAGTAAATTAAGTTTACTTAAGGGTGCGAGTGAAAAAGTAATACCAATGTGTAATTATTATTATGATGATAATTGTAATAAAAGATTACTTACAAATAGAAAACATATTTTAGATAAAATAAATTTAATAGAGAAAAAAGGAATTAGGGTATTGTGTTTTGCAGTAGCGATAAATAGTGAAAATTATATACTTTTAGGTTTTTCATATATAAAAGATGAAATAAGAACTGAAGCGACTGATGCAATAAAACTTGTTAATAACGCAGGTATAAGAACAATTATGATTACAGGTGATAATAAAGATACTGCGTATTCTATAGGATGTGAATTAGGTTTAGTTAATAATGATGATATAGTTATTACTAGTGATGAATTAAATAAAATGACTGATGAAGAGATTAAAAGAATAATACCTAAACTTAGGATAGTTGCAAGAAGTCTTCCTCAAGATAAAAGTAAACTCGTAAAATTATCTCAAGAATTAGGATATGTTGTAGGTATGACAGGAGATGGTGTAAATGATGCTCCTGCACTAAAAAAAGCAGATGTAGGATTTGCTATGGGTAGTGGAACAGAAATAGCAAAAGAAGCTAGTGATATAGTAATACTAAATGATAATTTTATGTCTATAACAAAAGCAATACTGTATGGAAGAACAATATTTAAAAGTATAAGAAAATTTATAATATTACAACTTACATCTAATATATGTGCATTATCATTATCTATAATTGGTCCTTTTATAGGAGTAAATACACCAGTAACAGTCATACAAATGCTTTGGATTAATATGGTTATGGATACATTATCAGGATTAGCATTTAGCTATGAACCAGCTCTTTTAGAATATATGTATGAACCACCCAAGAAAAGATGTGAAAATGTAATAAATAAATATATGATAAATGAAATATTAGTAACAGGAATATATTCAGCAGTATTATGTATATTATTTTTAAAAGTACCACTTTTCTATAATCTATATAGAAAAAGTGTGACAGATAAATATTTTATGACTGCATTTTTTGGGCTTTTAATATTTATAGATGTATTTAATGCATTTAATGCAAGAACATATAGGTTAAATTTATTATCTAACTTAAGAAAAAATAAAGTATTTATATTAATAATTACATTTATTATAGGAATGCAAATAATTATGATTTATTATGGAGGGCATTTATTTAGGACTTCAGGTCTTACCATAAGAGAATTAATAATAACTATTTTACTTGCATTTACTGTAATACCAGTAGATAATTTAAGAAAGTTAATAATGAGAATAAAAGGAATCAAAAGAGGCGTTTGATTCCTTTTCACATTATTTCACATAATTTTCCTCTATTTTTTTGTTACTTAAATATTATTATTGAAACATAGGAGGTGATAATAAGAGAAAATTTGATATAATATAAGAGGTGATTAAATATGTTTAATGTATGTTTGGTTGAAGATGAAAAGAATCTTAATGATTTAATCAAAACCTATTTAGAAAAAGCAAATTATAAAGTTATACAATGTTATAGTGGAAAAGAAACAATGGAAGTAGATGAAAAAATTCATCTATGGATACTTGATATAATGCTAGGAGATGACATCAGTGGATATGATATTATTAAACATATAAGAGAAACTGATGAAAAAGTTCCAATTATATTTACATCCGCAAGAGATCAAGATCTAGATAAGATTATAGGTCTAGAACTTGGTAGTGATGATTATATAACAAAACCATATTCTCCAAAAGAATTAATACTTAGAGTTAATAATATAATAAAAAGAGTATATAATGATACTTATGAAAAAATTACTTATGGAGATTATATAGTTGATGTAAATAAAAGAAGTGTTTTAGAATTCGATAAAGAAATAAATTTAACTACGTTAGAATTTGAATTACTAATATTACTATTAAATAATGAAGGAAAGTCTTTTTCAAGAGAAGAAATTTTAAATTCGGTGTGGAAAGAAGACTACTATGGAAACGATAGAGTTGTAGATGATTTAGTAAGAAGATTAAGAAGCAAAATGAAGAAGCTAAAAATTAATACAATATATGGATATGGATATAGATTATTATGAAGAAATTAAAAAGATATATTAAAAATCTAGATCTAAAAAGCCAATTATTATATTTAATAGCATTTTCACTTATTGTATCTTTTATCTCACTTGTTGTAATTCTTCCTAACTTACTCACTCCTTTCTATGAAAAGAATATTTATGAAGTGCTAAATCAATCTTTATCATTCATAGAGGGTAATACAAATATAACGAGTAGTAATGTTGCTTATATAATAAAAAATGACACTAACATTTACATTTCAAAAAACTTTACTGATTATTTTAAGAAGGAAGATGCAAATCTAATACTTAAAAATGCAAAAAATTCTAAAGGTAAATTCATCTTAAATAATCAAACATACTACTACAAAACTGCAAATAGAAACTTAGAAGTGGTAATCACTCTAACAGATGATTCATATATAACATCTCAAAGAAGGACATTTAGTTTAATCGGATTTCCTGTAATTTCCATTACTATATTCACAATTGCGCTTGTTTTAGTCGCATGGGGTAATATTCTTGTAAGTAAAATATCAAAGATTAAAGAAAAAGTCGCTAACTTAGATAATAGTAGTTACGATCACTCATGCAAATTTTGGATTAATGATGAATTAAATTCATTAATTAATTCAGCCGAATATATGAGAAAAGAAATTAATCTAAAGGAGGAATATAGGAATAATACTTTTCAAAATATATCTCATGAACTAAAAACTCCAATTTCAGTAATATCTGGGTATGTAGAAGCCGCACATGATGGAGTAATAACATATGAAAGTGCAATTGATACAATTGGAGATGAAATTAAAAATCTTTCTAAAGATGTTAATATGATACTTGAATTAAATAAAATTAATTATTTAAAAGAAACAAATGAACACAAAGACGAAACAGTCGATATAACTGACCTACTAACTGAACTTATAGAAAAGTATAAACTACAAAGAAGAGACGTTAAATGGGAACTTGATATAGGCAAAAAAAATGTTGTAAGAGGAACTTTAGAAATATGGAAAACCATAATTGATAATATGTTTGGAAACTTTGTCGTATATGCAGATTCCCTAATAAAAGTAACAATTAAAAATAATAAAATAATGTTTTACAATGATGGTGAAAAAATAGATGATGAACTCATAAATGATATTTTTACTCAATATAAAAAGGGTATAAAAGGAAAATTTGGTTTAGGACTATCAATTGTAAAGCAAAGTCTAAACTTATATAACTACAATATAAAAGCTATAAATAAAGAAAAAGGAGTACTATTTGAAATAAAATAGCACTTCTTTTATTTGCTTTTAATACAAAAATCTATTTACAAAAAATAAAAAATATAATATAATTATGGTTAGTCACGGAGTAGTACTCAAGAGGCTGAAGAGGCGCCCC
>ULOB01030326.1_pt1 | contig 23180 bp, 10 predicted proteins | sample 1952151 | NCBI WGS metagenome assembly ULOB01 (sample SAMEA4835591, study PRJEB28245) | human gut metagenome | biome: gut microbiome; material: fecal sample | place: Denmark | collected 2008
ACATTCTGTAAACTATGTTATCACACTATACACCTCACGCGTATGGGGACAAGAGGCGCACAGAGCAGACCTATGTAAAAAGATACGGATCATCCCCACGCGTATGGGGACAAGCTGAGTCAGTCTGCTTAGCATATGCACCGAGGAGGATCATCCCCACGCGTATGGGGACAAGTTATTAAACAACGTGCGATACGGGAATTTCAGAGGATCATCCCCACGCGTATGGGGACAAGAGCAAAAAGTCGGGCAGAGCGGAAGGGTTCACAGGATCATCCCCACGCGTATGGGGACAAGACTTGCTTCTTTGTGTGATACTATGCTTTCGGGGGATCATCCCCACGCGTATGGGGACAAGAGCTGGAGCTTTGCGCCTGCTGACAGTGTCGCAGGATCATCCCCACGCGTATGGGGACAAGTTGACGGCAAAAGCAAAGCGACTTTTGAAAAAAGGATCATCCCCACGCGTATGGGGACAAGAAATCCTTTACGTTTTAAAGCCTGTTACGGCTAGGATCATCCCCACGCGTATGGGGACAAGGTTCAGCCATTAAGAAGCCCCTTTCTGATTGATAAATCATCCCCACGCGTATGGGGACAAGGTCTGGGCTGATATGGTACACGCGGCACGAGCCGGATCATCCCCACGCGTATGGGGACAAGAGATTTGGAATGCAAACAGGCAATACTTAAATGGGATCATCCCCACGCGTATGGGGACAAGGAGGTGTCTGATATCGCAGACGAGATGAGCGACGGATCATCCCCACGCGTATGGGGACAAGAGCTGATATGCCCACACTGCAAAAGCAGTGACAGGATCATCCCCACGCGTATGGGGACAAGGTATATATGACAAGGCAAATGCTGATAAGGTTAGGATCATCCCCACGCGTATGGGGACAAGCTATACTAATCATAATATTATGACAGTATAGTAGGATCATCCCCACGCGTATGGGGACAAGAGTGTTTCTGTTAACTCAGTTAACAGCTTTGCAGGATCATCCCCACGCGTATGGGGACAAGGCAAGCAGTTCCGCGGACGGGTTTCGCGTTCCGGGATCATCCCCACGCGTATGGGGACAAGCGTTCCGGGGAAGGATATATTCAATGTACAACAGGATCATCCCCACGCGTATGGGGACAAGTTATACCACAGGATTTTCGATTTGTCAAGGGGGGGATCATCCCCACGCGTATGGGGACAAGTAGTTGATGATTATTATATACATAACGATTCTGGGATCATCCCCACGCGTATGGGGACAAGTACCTCAAAGCTACAGAAATAACCGGGCAGACTAGGATCATCCCCACGCGTGTGGGGACAAGTTCTGAAGCGCCTCAGCAACGACCAGCACGTCAGGATCATCCCCACGCGTGTGGGGACAAGTTGGAAAAGATATGGATTGGTTTAGAACGCAGGGGATCATCCCCACGCGTGTGGGGACAAGGGTCACATCCGATTGCTGACGAGGGTAAGCTGAGGATCATCCCCACGCGTGTGGGGACAAGATTTAGTCCCGTATCATAGGGGGTATCAAGCAGGGATCATCCCCACGCGTGTGGGGACAAGGGATACAAAAGTTATTTGCCGATGATAAAATTGGGATCATCCCCACGCGTGTGGGGACAAGGATTTATGAAAGAGCGTATGCGCCGTTACTTTAGGATCATCCCCACGCGTGTGGGGACAAGTGATGCACTCGCAATCGGGCAACTATTACCCAGGGATCATCCCCACGCGTGTGGGGACAAGGAGCCTATCGGGATATAGATGACCTTGCGGCCAGGATCATCCCCACGCGTGTGGGGACAAGCAACGCTCGTCGGCTCGGTGTGTCCGTCAAGAGGGATCATCCCCACGCGTGTGGGGACAAGTCGTTTTCCAGCTTCCAGCAACAAAAATCTACAGGATCATCCCCACGCGTGTGGGGACAAGATTGCCATTTATTATGATTAACGGCAATTGGCGGGATCATCCCCACGCGTGTGGGGACAAGTACTTTGAGAGTATGAGCGGGGTCAACGGACAGGGATCATCCCCACGCGTGTGGGGACAAGATTAACAAATGCAAACGTTGACAGTATACGTAAGGATCATCCCCACGCGTGTGGGGACAAGAAGTTTAACAAAAATGACCCATCGAATTTTAAGGGATCATCCCCACGCGTGTGGGGACAAGGTACTTTTAGGGCATTGACCGTATATCCATACAGGATCATCCCCACGCGTGTGGGGACAAGCAACAACAAATGGTGCTGCGGAAATTACTAGCGGGATCATCCCCACGCGTGTGGGGACAAGAACGGTAAATTCTCCCTTTGGCGGTTTCGGATAGGATCATCCCCACGCGTGTGGGGACAAGCCGCCGCTACCGCTGCCGTTATTGTTAACGTAAGGATCATCCCCACGCGTGTGGGGACAAGAACCTGATGGGCTGGACTTCCTTACGAGTATTAGGATCATCCCCACGCGTGTGGGGACAAGTTTACACAAAAACTTTTAACTGTCTTGTGCAAGGGATCATCCCCACGCGTGTGGGGACAAGTTCAAAGTACCCGTTTCTATCCAGTCTGAAGCAGGATCATCCCCACGCGTGTGGGGACAAGCAATGTATAACGATATGCTTGCAACAGGCAAAAGGATCATCCCCACGCGTGTGGGGACAAGTATCGAAAAATTAAAGTAAAGAAAGGAAAATCAGGATCATCCCCACGCGTGTGGGGACAAGTTTTTGTTTGCAAACCTAGCGACCTTGATAATAGGATCATCCCCACGCGTGTGGGGACAAGAACAAGAAAGGAGCGTCTACAGAAAATGGCTGAGGATCATCCCCACGCGTGTGGGGACAAGACAATCTGCTTATCAGGACGATAAAGCGAGTTAGGATCATCCCCACGCGTGTGGGGACAAGCCTATAAGCACTTCCGTTTTGTCATTACTTATAGGATCATCCCCACGCGTGTGGGGACAAGTATTCCAGATGAGATAGTTTTTGTTACGGGTGGGGATCATCCCCACGCGTGTGGGGACAAGAAATATCAACTTCCGTTGCGCCCGATAAATAAGGGATCATCCCCACGCGTGTGGGGACAAGCGCCTATAACGTAATCCTTACTCTTGTTGCCCGGGATCATCCCCACGCGTGTGGGGACAAGTAGTAGTCGCTATGCCTGCTGTGTTAGTTTGTGGGATCATCCCCACGCGTGTGGGGACAAGGACATCAACAAACTTTGCACCGTCGGGGCTGACGGATCATCCCCACGCGTGTGGGGACAAGGGCGATTTTGTCATCCTGCGCCGTAAGCCGCTGGGATCATCCCCACGCGTGTGGGGACAAGCTATAAAGTTATTGACCTTATCAGATATTGCCGGGATCATCCCCACGCGTGTGGGGACAAGGTGTCAGACGCCTTGCCAAGCGTCATAGCTGTAGGATCATCCCCACGCGTGTGGGGACAAGATCTGCGATGCAGTGATAACGCAGTTTTTTATAGGATCATCCCCACGCGTGTGGGGACAAGCACTGCCTGACTTAGTCGGGTCAAAGACTGATGGGATCATCCCCACGCGTGTGGGGACAAGTGTTTGTGCTATACTTATATAAAAAGGGGGTGAGGATCATCCCCACGCGTGTGGGGACAAGAGGTCAATGCCGTTGTGCGTAGGATATTCGGGAGGATCATCCCCACGCGTGTGGGGACAAGATATCGGTTTTGTTGATATTGACGGCAACGATAGGATCATCCCCACGCGTGTGGGGACAAGCAATGTATAACGATATGCTTGCAACAGGCAAAAGGATCATCCCCACGCGTGTGGGGACAAGTTAAAGTGTTTGATTGAAACAACCCCTTTGATAGGATCATCCCCACGCGTGTGGGGACAAGAATGTAATTAGACTTTTTGAGAACCCAGCCGAAGGATCATCCCCACGCGTGTGGGGACAAGCGTCAACACTCGGCATAGCCACCGCACCGACTAGGATCATCCCCACGCGTGTGGGGACAAGTACTATGAAACATTATGTAAGACAAGCGCAAAGGGATCATCCCCACGCGTGTGGGGACAAGGATTTTACATAAAAAAGGACAAATTGCCATTTAGGATCATCCCCACGCGTGTGGGGACAAGACATGTTTATGCAGATATGGTAAGGAGGTAATAGGATCATCCCCACGCGTGTGGGGACAAGTAGAGACTGTGCTTAATAACAGCTGGGATAAGAGGATCATCCCCACGCGTGTGGGGACAAGTCCTGCTGGGCAAACTCGTCTCGTATCTCATCGGGATCATCCCCACGCGTGTGGGGACAAGGCGTCATGGCTGTATTAAGCGTTGACGAGTATAGGATCATCCCCACGCGTGTGGGGACAAGTCGACCACGCCCTGCGCTCCTACAGGGCGTGGGGGATCATCCCCACGCGTGTGGGGACAAGGCTATCCTTGGTGTAAACTTGACCGCATTGATAGGATCATCCCCACGCGTGTGGGGACAAGGACGAGTCAATATACAGATTTGCACGGATATAAGGATCATCCCCACGCGTGTGGGGACAAGACATGTTTATGCAGATATGGTAAGGAGGTAATAGGATCATCCCCACGCGTGTGGGGACAAGGTTTGCGAAAACTACTATGTGGGCGACGGTGTAGGATCATCCCCACGCGTGTGGGGACAAGTAGAGCAATTACAATACTATACAACCAAAGCTAGGATCATCCCCACGCGTGTGGGGACAAGGGAGGTTTTACAGCTGTTGGGTCTGCATCGGAGGGATCATCCCCACGCGTGTGGGGACAAGCTTATCTGTCAAGGCATCTTCGCAAATCTCAAAGGATCATCCCCACGCGTGTGGGGACAAGTATGCACAGTATTCTATTGCTTCGTTAAAAGCAGGATCATCCCCACGCGTGTGGGGACAAGCATGTCCGCATTTTTGAGCCGAATCCCTGTCAAGGATCATCCCCACGCGTGTGGGGACAAGCACTTGACAGCAAGCGGTTACCGTTGTAAAAAAGGATCATCCCCACGCGTGTGGGGACAAGACATGTTTATGCAGATATGGTAAGGAGGTAATAGGATCATCCCCACGCGTGTGGGGACAAGTGTTGACGCAAGCACAGCAAAACAGATAGACGAGGATCATCCCCACGCGTGTGGGGACAAGCAACTCAGCGTCACCTCCGCTCTATAGTAGGCGGGATCATCCCCACGCGTGTGGGGACAAGGGTCAGTAAATAAAATGTATTTCGGTGAACTCAGGATCATCCCCACGCGTGTGGGGACAAGTTTTATCAGCCATACGACGCAGAGCTTTAGGTGGGATCATCCCCACGCGTGTGGGGACAAGTATTTTTCCACCTCTACTTTCGCTATAAATGCGGGATCATCCCCACGCGTGTGGGGACAAGTCTTATGCAAGTCTGAAAAGCTTAACACTGCCAGGATCATCCCCACGCGTGTGGGGACAAGCACTGTCCTGTTTATATTCTGAGCGGGATATGGGGATCATCCCCACGCGTGTGGGGACAAGCCGCACGCAATATAAAAATTACAGATAATGTAAGGATCATCCCCACGCGTGTGGGGACAAGCTCGAGCGAGATGTTAAGCCCAGCGGAGTACGGGGATCATCCCCACGCGTGTGGGGACAAGGATATATCGTCTTGGTTTTTTCGTCTGCGGTCAGGATCATCCCCACGCGTGTGGGGACAAGTTCCTACGCAATGATACGACTTACACAATGTCAGGATCATCCCCACGCGTGTGGGGACAAGGCTTAATCTTACGCCACGCACATGACGTGCGTGGGATCATCCCCACGCGTGTGGGGACAAGGACAAGGGTGATAAAGCGGCAATGGAAGAAAAGGGATCATCCCCACGCGTGTGGGGACAAGTGTTACTGGTGGTTTTACAGGAAGAATAAATAGGGATCATCCCCACGCGTGTGGGGACAAGCAGTATCCACATATACAACTGAGGGCGATAGTAGGATCATCCCCACGCGTGTGGGGACAAGTTCCGCATTGCAGGAGTGGCAGTCTGCCCAGAAGGATCATCCCCACGCGTGTGGGGACAAGCAGTGTCTTTGTATCGTAAAAAATCAGCGCCAAGGATCATCCCCACGCGTGTGGGGACAAGTCATTCTGAATTTCGGGAAAATCCATTATCACGGGATCATCCCCACGCGTGTGGGGACAAGATACCGTTTTCTCCCGCCACACGAATGTAATTAGGATCATCCCCACGCGTGTGGGGACAAGAGAAAACTATGCATCGGTATGCCCTTTTCCCAAGGATCATCCCCACGCGTGTGGGGACAAGTTCAGATATTTGAGTATGGGCTGCACTACACCAGGATCATCCCCACGCGTGTGGGGACAAGCAATCCCCGACGGTACGTACAAAGCAAAGTGCAGGATCATCCCCACGCGTGTGGGGACAAGCACCAGTATCGACACGAACGCAGCGGGCATAATGGATCATCCCCACGCGTGTGGGGACAAGTCCACGCCATAGAAGATGTACGTTGGAGCGAGGGGATCATCCCCACGCGTGTGGGGACAAGTATGATAATTCTTATTAAAAAATTAATTGCGCAGGATCATCCCCACGCGTGTGGGGACAAGATGTGGAACAAGCCCTGATTCGTTCGGGGCTTGGGATCATCCCCACGCGTGTGGGGACAAGTACGAAAGTATACCATGACATCATGTGTGAAGGGGATCATCCCCACGCGTGTGGGGACAAGACAACTAAGTTTATTTTTTAAGGTTCTGAGGGGGGATCATCCCCACGCGTGTGGGGACAAGCAACATAAAATTTAATAAAAACGAACCATCGAAGGATCATCCCCACGCGTGTGGGGACAAGCAATATACTCATATTCAAGTGGGGTATCGCCCGGGATCATCCCCACGCGTGTGGGGACAAGCCCAGTCCGTGCAGGTCAATGTCAGCACTACACGGATCATCCCCACGCGTGTGGGGACAAGAAGCGACGATACAAAGTATAATACTATAAACAAGGATCATCCCCACGCGTGTGGGGACAAGCAATTAAAGCGGCAATAATGAGAGTACCGACAGGGATCATCCCCACGCGTGTGGGGACAAGTATGACAACTTATAAGGGCGGCGGTCAGTCACAGGATCATCCCCACGCGTGTGGGGACAAGCGACCGTTATCAGAAAGTCACGGTAGGCAAAGAGGATCATCCCCACGCGTGTGGGGACAAGGAAAGCACGGGTATGATCGAAAGCCCCGAAGAAGGATCATCCCCACGCGTGTGGGGACAAGTGTATTTTTGATCTTTGCGTTATTGTTTGTCAAGGATCATCCCCACGCGTGTGGGGACAAGAAGCGAGATTAAAGTTGACAAAGACGGCGACCGGGATCATCCCCACGCGTGTGGGGACAAGATTCAACGGCGGTAATTTCGCTTATGGGTGTTAGGATCATCCCCACGCGTGTGGGGACAAGAGCCCCTGCCGCTCTGCGTTAATTATCTTTTAGGGATCATCCCCACGCGTGTGGGGACAAGATTCACGAAATGACAATTGCAGACTATGAAGCGGGATCATCCCCACGCGTGTGGGGACAAGGTAGTAATATCACGAAGTTGTTTGTCTAAAAAAGGATCATCCCCACGCGTGTGGGGACAAGAAGAGGTGATTTTATGAAATTTTATCCTATGTAGGATCATCCCCACGCGTGTGGGGACAAGTAATATAAAAGATAATTTTACGGTTAATGGTAAGGATCATCCCCACGCGTGTGGGGACAAGTACGAAATTCAATGTTATTTTTTACTACTACTAGGATCATCCCCACGCGTGTGGGGACAAGTTCCTACTCCCTTACCTTGAACGCAAAGGATTAGGATCATCCCCACGCGTGTGGGGACAAGTTTTATACAGTATAACCGCTTGCTAGGTATTTGGGATCATCCCCACGCGTGTGGGGACAAGTCCCATGGCAGAGGGGTTAACGGCAGGCGTTTTTAATCATCCCCACGCGTGTGGGGACAAGTCCAAAACTATGAAGGCGTTAGTGCCGCAATAGGGATCATCCCCACGCGTGTGGGGACAAGTCAAGTTCAGGCTTAACTTCCGTGCGCGCTCTAGGATCATCCCCACGCGTGTGGGGACAAGAAATTTTATAATCAAACTCCGTCAACATTACTGGGATCATCCCCACGCGTGTGGGGACAAGATTGCACTGCTTATATATACAGCGGCGAGCGACGGATCATCCCCACGCGTGTGGGGACAAGAAAGTTCAACAATTTTTGTTGTTTTTACCCCGAGGATCATCCCCACGCGTGTGGGGACAAGTAGGTATCCCCTTGTTCTTCTATCCATTCACCGGGATCATCCCCACGCGTGTGGGGACAAGAGTGCTTATCCATCAATAATGTTGCAATATAAAGGATCATCCCCACGCGTGTGGGGACAAGAAGCATTAATAAAATCATTTATGCCGCTAGATAGGATCATCCCCACGCGTGTGGGGACAAGCAGAAACGTAAATTGCGGCGGCACAGAGTTACAGGATCATCGCCACGCGTGTGGGGACAAGTTTTAATAATCACGCAAGCGCAAACAGTATATAGGATCATCCCCACGCGTGTGGGGACAAGCTGGGAACAACTGGCAACATGGGATCAGAGTAAGGATCATCCCCACGCGTGTGGGGACAAGAATTATCAGCAAGCGATATAGTAGCGGCAAAAAGGATCATCCCCACGCGTGTGGGGACAAGTATTTGCTCCCACAAATATTATACAAGGGGGTAGGATCATCCCCACGCGTGTGGGGACAAGTTTCGGCATTATTTCCTGCATTTTGGTGTTTAAGGATCATCCCCACGCGTGTGGGGACAAGTTACGCTCACTGCACAGGGATAATGCAGTTTGAGGATCATCCCCACGCGTGTGGGGACAAGATACAATGATTATATCGGTAACAACTCAAATCGGGATCATCCCCACGCGTGTGGGGACAAGTAACAAATTATGTCCGCACTGTGTCGGTTATCGGGATCATCCCCACGCGTGTGGGGACAAGGAAGCTAGAGAGTATCTGAAGGACGGTGTGAAAGGATCATCCCCACGCGTGTGGGGACAAGCCGAAAGCTGTACTGCGGCGTTATACTCCGCAAGGATCATCCCCACGCGTGTGGGGACAAGTTCCAATTGAGTGCTATGACGGCGATTGGCAAAGGATCATCCCCACGCGTGTGGGGACAAGTTGCAGTCTTTATCTGTCCCGTTTCTTTCAGCGGGATCATCCCCACGCGTGTGGGGACAAGTTCTCATAATGGGAGCATCGGACGAAGCAGTAAGGATCATCCCCACGCGTGTGGGGACAAGCCGATTTTGACGGAGAAAAATACACGATTGGCGGGATCATCCCCACGCGTGTGGGGACAAGCCAACTGGAGCGACCAGCGACTGCGGGAGATACGGATCATCCCCACGCGTGTGGGGACAAGGTTGACTGCCTCTGCGACGACATCGGCGGACAAGGATCATCCCCACGCGTGTGGGGACAAGATAGTGGATATCAACGCTGAGGTGTTCCAATTGGGATCATCCCCACGCGTGTGGGGACAAGGATATGGATTAAGAGAGGGCAGCCATTTGCAAAGGATCATCCCCACGCGTGTGGGGACAAGTGCATCCCTACATCTCGCGATTGCACAGTTGTAGGATCATCCCCACGCGTGTGGGGACAAGCAGCGTACTGTCCTATCGTTTCGGGGATAACGGGGATCATCCCCACGCGTGTGGGGACAAGAAAATACCATAGGCATATCAGTCTGTGCTTCGAGGATCATCCCCACGCGTGTGGGGACAAGTCATTCCAGATTTCTCAGTTTACAGCTGAGGAAGGATCATCCCCACGCGTGTGGGGACAAGAGCGGTCGCGGTACTCCCTCAGCCTATTCTTAAGGATCATCCCCACGCGTGTGGGGACAAGCTTATCGTCTTTGTGCAGGGTCATGACTTCGTAGGATCATCCCCACGCGTGTGGGGACAAGTTGGTCGCCTTCGTATGCTGATATTGTAACCAAGGATCATCCCCACGCGTGTGGGGACAAGGGAAATAGTGTTAATATCAGGAAAACTTGAAAAGGATCATCCCCACGCGTGTGGGGACAAGATTTCCAATTCGACCGAGCCGTATATATAGCCGGGATCATCCCCACGCGTGTGGGGACAAGTGTTCTTCGACAACTGGTAATCGCTCAGCAAAAGGATCATCCCCACGCGTGTGGGGACAAGTTGCCCGATAATTTCGTTCACAACCGTACCAAAGGATCATCCCCACGCGTGTGGGGACAAGCGTGGGAGTGTTGTGGTACGACCGTTGTAAGACGGATCATCCCCACGCGTGTGGGGACAAGTTTCTTTTACGGTTTTTGATTCTCCGTCAACCGGGATCATCCCCACGCGTGTGGGGACAAGACTTCCATTTTGCACAAGCTGCCATTTGTGCGGAGATCATCCCCACGCGTGTGGGGACAAGAGGGGAGAGGTGCAGGTCATCGGCGCTACAACGAGATCATCCCCACGCGTGTGGGGACAAGACTGCCGCTTCCCTCCGTAGACATACCCAAGGAGGATCATCCCCACGCGTGTGGGGACAAGAATCATAATACTCCGCGAACTGGTCATGAAGCAGGATCATCCCCACGCGTGTGGGGACAAGTCGTCAAGCACAAAATCAACGTACTTTACGTTAGGATCATCCCCACGCGTGTGGGGACAAGCCTACAGCACCCCCGAAAGCCGTACTGAATGTAGGATCATCCCCACGCGTGTGGGGACAAGTCATTCCAGATTTCTCAGTTTACAGCTGAGGAAGGATCATCCCCACGCGTGTGGGGACAAGAAAACATCGTTAGCGATATACTGTCTTTCCTCGGGATCATCCCCACGCGTGTAGGGACAAGAAAAAGTCATATATATTGTCACCGACAGTAACAGGATCATCCCCACGCGTGTGGGGACAAGTGGTTAGCTGTGCTTCGTACTGCTGAGCCAGTGGGATCATCCCCACGCGTGTGGGGACAAGTTTTAACAATATGTTAATTTCGGGCGAAGCAAGGGATCATCCCCACGCGTGTGGGGACAAGATCCTACAGTGATTATAGCGCAGAAAGCGTGTAGGATCATCCCCACGCGTGTGGGGACAAGAAGCACAGCTGACCCGAATCGAAAAAAGACTTAGGATCATCCCCACGCGTGTGGGGACAAGTCAGAAAGGGAAGCAGGAGAAATATTAAGCATAGGATCATCCCCACGCGTGTGGGGACAAGGTACGGTTGTCAGTTACAGTGTCTGCGCCAGCAGGATCATCCCCACGCGTGTGGGGACAAGGATAATAAGCTCACTTGGTTTTCCTATCGCTTGGGATCATCCCCACGCGTGTGGGGACAAGTAAACACCGTTGATGTACTCCTGATTAAGGTGGGGATCATCCCCACGCGTGTGGGGACAAGTTTTTTACTGTACCAGTTTTTGTGAGTGTACGGGGATCATCCCCACGCGTGTGGGGACAAGATCTTGACGAAATCGTCAAAAAGATAAACACGGGGATCATCCCCACGCGTGTGGGGACAAGTTTAAAAATCACGTTATCGGCTCAAGAGATGAAGGATCATCCCCACGCGTGTGGGGACAAGCTCTCTATAACGTGATATTCTTTAGCTGTAATAGGATCATCCCCACGCGTGTGGGGACAAGATCACACAGAAACCAAAACAGCCTTTATGTATAGGATCATCCCCACGCGTGTGGGGACAAGGATACTTACGGATATGACCCCGACCGCCACATAGGATCATCCCCACGCGTGTGGGGACAAGAGGTAAAAACGCATATAAGTGCTATGATTTGTGGGATCATCCCCACGCGTGTGGGGACAAGCCCCTCGTTCGAGGGGAAAAACTACCAACCTTTGGATCATCCCCACGCGTGTGGGGACAAGTCTTAAGCACTATAAACAAGCTGGTTGAACTGAGGATCATCCCCACGCGTGTGGGGACAAGTTTCTTTTCTCTTTCGCTGACTTTTTTCTTGTAGGATCATCCCCACGCGTGTGGGGACAAGCAAATTATGAACAAATATAATAATGTTAGCAGAGGATCATCCCCACGCGTGTGGGGACAAGTGTTCTTCTTCGATTTCCGCTTGCGTTACCTCAGGATCATCCCCACGCGTGTGGGGACAAGCGCACACATATCACGGTGAAAGCACCGCAATAAGGATCATCCCCACGCGTGTGGGGACAAGGCGGCTATCGCTTTAGAAAGGATACAAAAGTTAGGATCATCCCCACGCGTGTGGGGACAAGACCGTAATTTCCGTTGCAAACGCAAGCCGACCGGGATCATCCCCACGCGTGTGGGGACAAGTGATTGACGAACTCGGCGAACTGGAAATCGAAGGGATCATCCCCACGCGTGTGGGGACAAGTTGGCAACTTCGTTACTGTCAAAGTTCATGTAGGGATCATCCCCACGCGTGTGGGGACAAGGCAAGTGTCGCTCTCCAGACAGTCAGCGAAACAGGATCATCCCCACGCGTGTGGGGACAAGTTCCTTTGTAAAAATACGATTTGCCACAAACGGGGATCATCCCCACGCGTGTGGGGACAAGCATACTCCGTCATCGGAAATTTATATTGTAGCAGGATCATCCCCACGCGTGTGGGGACAAGAAGTTGTTTCAAAGCGTCTCCCCTTTGTGCCTGGGATCATCCCCACGCGTGTGGGGACAAGTTTTATCGATAGCTACATAAAGGATATATCGACGGATCATCCCCACGCGTGTGGGGACAAGTTGCAGAACAAAAAAGTTAGTCGGTGATTTGGAGGATCATCCCCACGCGTGTGGGGACAAGAAAGAAATTCATTCTGAATTTCGGGAAAATCCAGGATCATCCCCACGCGTGTGGGGACAAGGGGATTGTTTGAATTAGAAGAAACATATGATAGAGGATCATCCCCACGCGTGTGGGGACAAGAACCGCCGAGAGTGTGCATTTCTTGACCGTCAAGGATCATCCCCACGCGTGTGGGGACAAGTTAGGGGTGGTTTTACTCATGCACAAACCGCCAGGATCATCCCCACGCGTGTGGGGACAAGCTTTGCCTTGCGGTGTACCACAGTCATAGGGAGGGATCATCCCCACGCGTGTGGGGACAAGCTGTGGGATATAAGCCACAGAGCGACGGCACACGGATCATCCCCACGCGTGTGGGGACAAGGGCAAATGTTAGGTAACTTAACTACGAACATTGGGATCATCCCCACGCGTGTGGGGACAAGCGTTCTTATCAAAGACATATCCGACCTCGGATAGGATCATCCCCACGCGTGTGGGGACAAGTAAGACAAGCGCAAAGTTAAACGAAGTTATTGAGGATCATCCCCACGCGTGTGGGGACAAGCTATAGAGGATTTGCGCTTGACTGGGGAAGTAGGGATCATCCCCACGCGTGTGGGGACAAGCCCCCGAAGGGTGAGAGCCGAAGCCCTCAACCGGGATCATCCCCACGCGTGTGGGGACAAGCTTGTGTGCTTGTCGATAAGGATTTTTTCCAGAGGATCATCCCCACGCGTGTGGGGACAAGGCAAACGCAAGCCGACCGTTTTCAAAAAGTGGAGGATCATCCCCACGCGTGTGGGGACAAGCACCTTACGGCTTGTGCCGTTCCTTTCGTTTCAGGATCATCCCCACGCGTGTGGGGACAAGTTACAAAAATAAATGATAATCCTACCGTGAAGGGGATCATCCCCACGCGTGTGGGGACAAGTTACCCGATGAATTTGTTTTACTCAATGACTTAGGATCATCCCCACGCGTGTGGGGACAAGTAGTGCTTGCTTACTGTCTTGTCTGTAAGCACAGGATCATCCCCACGCGTGTGGGGACAAGAAAATACTCCTTTAAATTTTAAGGGGTCAGTTAGGATCATCCCCACGCGTGTGGGGACAAGTATATTCGACCAATATAACGAAAACACATTGAAGGATCATCCCCACGCGTGTGGGGACAAGGTTAGCAACAGCGGAAATGTTTAACAGCGGCGAGGATCATCCCCACGCGTGTGGGGACAAGTTTTTTTGACTGCTTGACTTTTTGCACAAGCTGGGATCATCCCCACGCGTGTGGGGACAAGTATTTGCGATTACAAAAGTGCCTTGCGGTGCGGGGATCATCCCCACGCGTGTGGGGACAAGTTAAACAGATAAGCGCAATACTGAATACCAGCAGGATCATCCCCACGCGTGTGGGGACAAGTTTTCTTTTATTTTTTGGGGTGTATTTTAAAGGGGATCATCCCCACGCGTGTGGGGACAAGTGTAGCAACTGCTACAAAATCAAAAAAACTGCAGGATCATCCCCACGCGTGTGGGGACAAGCTGTAAATACGGTAAGCAAGCATATACTTAATCGGGATCATCCCCACGCGTGTGGGGACAAGACAAGGTATCGAGATACACCCTGTCAATTTTTGGGATCATCCCCACGCGTGTGGGGACAAGCTTCCAATTCTACTTGATTCGCAACCGTATTTAGGATCATCCCCACGCGTGTGGGGACAAGAAATCTAAAAGAAATTTTTGGAAGAAGTGCTAGGGATCATCCCCACGCGTGTGGGGACAAGTGTTAAGCACAGTGGGCAAACTTGTAGAACTTAGGATCATCCCCACGCGTGTGGGGACAAGCCTTTTCTTTTTTCAATAAATTCTTCCAAAATAGGATCATCCCCACGCGTGTGGGGACAAGCCTTTTCTTTTTTCAATAAATTCTTCCAAAATAGGATCATCCCCACGCGTGTGGGGACAAGTGGCTTTACATACACTGACGAATGCGTAAAGCGGGATCATCCCCACGCGTGTGGGGACAAGATTCGGTCATAGGGAATTTATATTGCAACATTAGGATCATCCCCACGCGTGTGGGGACAAGAACTTCAAAATCTCCCTTAGGCGGTTTAGGGTAGGATCATCCCCACGCGTGTGGGGACAAGTACCCAGCCTGTCGGAGCGTTGCCTATACCTATGGATCATCCCCACGCGTGTGGGGACAAGCTTGTATAATATATACGGTTTGTGCGTGTGTGAGGATCATCCCCACGCGTGTGGGGACAAGATACTATCAAAATAAATGGAAATATATGGGGAGGGATCATCCCCACGCGTGTGGGGACAAGGATAACGGGTAAATTTGCCGTCAGCGTGACGGAGGATCATCCCCACGCGTGTGGGGACAAGAACATTAATTGCGGTGGTACTGAATTACATTTAGGATCATCCCCACGCGTGTGGGGACAAGTACGAAATTCTGTGTTAATTTTTACTATCTCTAGGATCATCCCCACGCGTGTGGGGACAAGTAAATATGAACGTCAGTTATTGTCTAATGCTGAGGATCATCCCCACGCGTGTGGGGACAAGCACACTTGTCAGAGTTCGGAAGAAAAAATCAGAGGATCATCCCCACGCGTGTGGGGACAAGAGCATTTATGCCAGTGCCGTAAACGCAGAATGGGGATCATCCCCACGCGTGTGGGGACAAGCGGACTTTAAAAACCGTGCGACCTCAGCCCTCAGGATCATCCCCACGCGTGTGGGGACAAGGCGATACAGACTAACGGTGTTTTTTATCCCAACGGATCATCCCCACGCGTGTGGGGACAAGACACAGAAAATGATAGAAAAAAAATACTGTGAAGGATCATCCCCACGCGTGTGGGGACAAGACGTCATTATATTTTCATTTGCATACATCCATAGGATCATCCCCACGCGTGTGGGGACAAGGGTAATCATCGTCCACACGGTAATCGCACGTCAGGATCATCCCCACGCGTGTGGGGACAAGAGAAAAGTGTTAAGGTACTCTGTGCCTTAACACGGATCATCCCCACGCGTGTGGGGACAAGATTTTTTATAACCTTTTCGTAGTTATCCCCTTGGGATCATCCCCACGCGTGTGGGGACAAGAACATTTGGTTATTCCAACCAAAGTATTTTTTAGGATCATCCCCACGCGTGTGGGGACAAGAAGAAGAACACAGGGGCGCTAAAGCGTGGAATAAGGATCATCCCCACGCGTGTGGGGACAAGCGGTGATATTTTAACGGGTATTGATAGTTATGAGGATCATCCCCACGCGTGTGGGGACAAGCAGACTGCCAAAGTTATTTATATGAAAGCGCCAGGATCATCCCCACGCGTGTGGGGACAAGCGTTGTTTATATCAGCTTTAGACCAAAGCCGCAGGATCATCCCCACGCGTGTGGGGACAAGTGTAGGTTTCGGTGGAAAATCCGCGATGTTCTAGGATCATCCCCACGCGTGTGGGGACAAGCTATTTAACGTGTATAATATATGACGGTCTGGAGGATCATCCCCACGCGTGTGGGGACAAGCTATACAAATCTTTGCATTGTCCATCAGATACAGGATCATCCCCACGCGTGTGGGGACAAGATGAAAAGTTTAAACCCGAAATGTCATTTTTTGGGATCATCCCCACGCGTGTGGGGACAAGAACGGTTACAAGTGTTACGATTTGTGTTGTGGAGGATCATCCCCACGCGTGTGGGGACAAGAATTACAATCGGTGAAATGCAAGTTAAGGATAGGGATCATCCCCACGCGTGTGGGGACAAGTTCGGGTATTGCTTCATTTGCCACAAACCCTTAGGATCATCCCCACGCGTGTGGGGACAAGTTTATCCCACAATTTAATATCTTCCTCTTCATAGGATCATCCCCACGCGTGTGGGGACAAGTTGCAAGTCAAGGGCAATATGGAACAAGTGATAGGATCATCCCCACGCGTGTGGGGACAAGTCGTCTATCGCATATGGTGCGCCAAAAATACTAGGATCATCCCCACGCGTGTGGGGACAAGTTGTTAGTTCATCGGGAAAAGATTTGTCAATTAGGATCATCCCCACGCGTGTGGGGACAAGTTCTGACAATTCAGTTTTTGCAAATGGCAGTGAGGATCATCCCCACGCGTGTGGGGACAAGGATAAAAAAATAAGCTATATGACTTCTTATTTAGGATCATCCCCACGCGTGTGGGGACAAGCACCTAAGGTGTGCATTTCTTGACCGTCAATTAGGATCATCCCCACGCGTGTGGGGACAAGTTGTAAGCTCATCGGGCAAAAATTTGTCAATAAGGATCATCCCCACGCGTGTGGGGACAAGAACAATGTTAATGTTTTTTGAACACAAACAATAGGATCATCCCCACGCGTGTGGGGACAAGTTCTGCAAGTCGCTGATTTATTTTCTTTATATAGGATCATCCCCACGCGTGTGGGGACAAGCTTTCTATAACGTGATGTTCTTTAGCGGTAATAGGATCATCCCCACGCGTGTGGGGACAAGTTGAACTGCTCGATGAACTCGGCGAACTGGAAAGGATCATCCCCACGCGTGTGGGGACAAGTAACAATCGGTTTTGGTGACGTGTCGTCAACGGGGATCATCCCCACGCGTGTGGGGACAAGTGGATTACTGCGTATTCAAGTCAGAAATCGGTAGGATCATCCCCACGCGTGTGGGGACAAGAACTTATTTCTTTGATGTGTCTTTTAACGCAAGGGATCATCCCCACGCGTGTGGGGACAAGGACACCTGAGAATTATATATTACATTATTTGTAAGGATCATCCCCACGCGTGTGGGGACAAGAAATTACTGCCAAAGCAGATAAAAGGCGGCACAGGATCATCCCCACGCGTGTGGGGACAAGGCGTTGCCTTCGCCGTCCGTGATGATGATGTGGGGATCATCCCCACGCGTGTGGGGACAAGACCCTGAGTAGCAGTTTGAAAAACATATTCAGAGGATCATCCCCACGCGTGTGGGGACAAGAAAAAGGATTACAACCTCGTTGGGGTCAACAACGGATCATCCCCACGCGTGTGGGGACAAGGGCAGATAAAATTATACTATACAACCTATAGTAGGATCATCCCCACGCGTGTGGGGACAAGCATTGTCAAGCTTGCAGATGATTAAATATGACAGGATCATCCCCACGCGTGTGGGGACAAGTTATGCAGATATGGTAAGGGGGATTTACAATGAGGATCATCCCCACGCGTGTGGGGACAAGGACAAGCCCCTGAGAAATTACCCTGAGTAGCAGGGATCATCCCCACGCGTGTGGGGACAAGACTTGTAACTATATGATGTTTCGCAACACATCAGGATCATCCCCACGCGTGTGGGGACAAGCAGCTCTGATAAACAGAATTGCTGAGGTAAAAGGGATCATCCCCACGCGTGTGGGGACAAGTAGTATCGGCGAAATTTAACGCAAAGCGAAATGGGATCATCCCCACGCGTGTGGGGACAAGTTGTCATAGTGTGTCGGGTCGTTAAGCCAAGCAGGATCATCCCCACGCGTGTGGGGACAAGCTAAAGCTGATATAAACAACGAATGCGATATTGGGATCATCCCCACGCGTGTGGGGACAAGATATTACCGTTATCTGCGTATCCTGTGCAGATAGGATCATCCCCACGCGTGTGGGGACAAGGCAAGTCTGAAAAGCTTGACATCAGCGTCAACAGGATCATCCCCACGCGTGTGGGGACAAGAAGACAACACATGCTGACACACGCACGGACGACGGATCATCCCCACGCGTGTGGGGACAAGGTACTTTTAGGGCATTGACCGTATATCCATACAGGATCATCCCCACGCGTGTGGGGACAAGTGCAAAGAGATAAACTCTCTGCCACTTTTTGCAGGATCATCCCCACGCGTGTGGGGACAAGTTAGGCACGGGCTGATAATAAACAGCAGGAACAGGATCATCCCCACGCGTGTGGGGACAAGTTAATAAACATATAATCGGCTCTTGTATACTCAGGATCATCCCCACGCGTGTGGGGACAAGTATAGACAGCTTTGGATCTCTCGATATCGAGCGGGATCATCCCCACGCGTGTGGGGACAAGATTGCATATATTCTCCATGCGTGGAGCGTCATGGGATCATCCCCACGCGTGTGGGGACAAGAGAGTACAACGTGTGTAATGTCGTCCCGTCAAGGGATCATCCCCACGCGTGTGGGGACAAGTAATTAGACTTTTTGAGAACCCAGCCGAATTAAGGATCATCCCCACGCGTGTGGGGACAAGCATATTTATAACATCGCATAATTTACCACATAGGGATCATCCCCACGCGTGTGGGGACAAGTGTAACTGGTGGGTTTACAGGAAAAATAAATAGGGATCATCCCCACGCGTGTGGGGACAAGTCGCCGTCCGTGATGATGATGTGGTTCATGGCGGGATCATCCCCACGCGTGTGGGGACAAGGGGTGTCAAGAATCTGCTGTATTCGTTGCCAAAGGATCATCCCCACGCGTGTGGGGACAAGAGGCTTTTCTTAAGGGCTGACACTTTATCCCTAGGATCATCCCCACGCGTGTGGGGACAAGGGGTGTCAAGAATCTGCTGTATTCGTTGCCAAAGGATCATCCCCACGCGTGTGGGGACAAGCCCTGTAAAGACCCTGCCAAGTCGGCGACTATGGGATCATCCCCACGCGTGTGGGGACAAGGAAACAAGCCTTATTACATATAGTATAGACAACAGGATCATCCCCACGCGTGTGGGGACAAGCTGTGGGTTTAACAGCGGGGGTTTTTACAGTTAGGATCATCCCCACGCGTGTGGGGACAAGAACCCACTGTATAATAAAAGCATTGTTAAAGAGGGATCATCCCCACGCGTGTGGGGACAAGCGAATTATTCTTAACCGAATTTATAAGAAATTAGGATCATCCCCACGCGTGTGGGGACAAGAACGGAAATAACGGTAATGCTAACTGAGCTTGAGGATCATCCCCACGCGTGTGGGGACAAGTTACTGCCCGTAATGCTTGTTAACATTTGGTTAGGATCATCCCCACGCGTGTGGGGACAAGAGTGCTTATCCGTCAATAATGTTGCAATATAAAGGATCATCCCCACGCGTGTGGGGACAAGGAATTGCAATATTGTATTAATGACGTTGTTATAGGATCATCCCCACGCGTGTGGGGACAAGTGCACCCCAGGTTTTAAATCTATCGTATGTTTCGGATCATCCCCACGCGTGTGGGGACAAGAATAACTAACGGCAGATATAATAACGTGTGGTAGGATCATCCCCACGCGTGTGGGGACAAGTTCAAATGCAAATATTATCATTTTTGTTCATAAGGATCATCCCCACGCGTGTGGGGACAAGTTTGGTCTACTGCTATACACGACATAAACGGTGGGATCATCCCCACGCGTGTGGGGACAAGGTTAAAAACTCGTCAAATATTATAAAGTCGCCAGGATCATCCCCACGCGTGTGGGGACAAGAACCTCTAGAAGTACAGCTAACAAACGGCTTTAGGATCATCCCCACGCGTGTGGGGACAAGGAGTTGTAATCGGCATAAATGCAAAGGGAGATAGGATCATCCCCACGCGTGTGGGGACAAGTAATTTTGCGTCCAGATATCCGTATCTTCTTTAGGATCATCCCCACGCGTGTGGGGACAAGCTTTCTATAACGTGATGTTCTTTAGCGGTAATAGGATCATCCCCACGCGTGTGGGGACAAGACCTTATTTTGTGGGGTATGTGCTTAAATGCGAGGATCATCCCCACGCGTGTGGGGACAAGGGTAAAGTGGTAAAGTGGTAAAGTGGTAAAGTGGGATCATCCCCACGCGTGTGGGGACAAGTTTGAGCCACTACCACAGCCCCAACAAGCGTAGGGATCATCCCCACGCGTGTGGGGACAAGTCTTTCACCTCAACTTTCGTAATAAAAGCATTGGGATCATCCCCACGCGTGTGGGGACAAGATCTCAAACTGTATGTGAGGATATGGCGCATAAGGATCATCCCCACGCGTGTGGGGACAAGCTTTGTGAAAACTGGTTGATAGTTTTGTGAAAGGGATCATCCCCACGCGTGTGGGGACAAGTTTCCAGTCTTGGTTTTCCGATAGCGTGTTGTAGGATCATCCCCACGCGTGTGGGGACAAGTACGGAACAATATCCGCTACGGTCATAGACATGGGATCATCCCCACGCGTGTGGGGACAAGCTGTCGATAAGATGGTTCAAAGCTATTGTGTTAGGATCATCCCCACGCGTGTGGGGACAAGGATCTTTGTAATTCTGTGAAGCGCTGTTGCGGAGGATCATCCCCACGCGTGTGGGGACAAGCATCTTTTTGGTGACTTTTTTAGGCGTGGTGTGGGATCATCCCCACGCGTGTGGGGACAAGACGCAGTAATCCAAAATGTGACAGTCAATTAAAGGATCATCCCCACGCGTGTGGGGACAAGCAGAATTGCTGAGGTAAAAGTTACCAATAAGTAGGATCATCCCCACGCGTGTGGGGACAAGTTTATTTAAAGCACGGTAAATTACCGTTTATTGGGATCATCCCCACGCGTGTGGGGACAAGGTGCATATCTTTGCAAAAAGCTTAACATAACTGGGATCATCCCCACGCGTGTGGGGACAAGATGCTCCAACTTGTACACGGTATATGGTCTTTGGGATCATCCCCACGCGTGTGGGGACAAGTCAGGCGTGGCAAGCGGCACGTGATCTTTGTAAGGATCATCCCCACGCGTGTGGGGACAAGATAGCTTCGACAATTTCTTCCATGTTTGCCTTAGGATCATCCCCACGCGTGTGGGGACAAGGTCTTGCGCTTGCAGGTTTTTTTCTGTAGTCGAGGATCATCCCCACGCGTGTGGGGACAAGGTGTGTACAACGACATTTGTATGCACGCTTACAGGATCATCCCCACGCGTGTGGGGACAAGTATGCTCGATATATGTTTTTGCCCTTACAAAAAGGATCATCCCCACGCGTGTGGGGACAAGGCTGAAACGCACCTTTATCGTTCAAAGGATAGAGGATCATCCCCACGCGTGTGGGGACAAGGGCTTGATACGCTGTGCCGCCTTGTAAGCCCCGGGATCATCCCCACGCGTGTGGGGACAAGATTAGCAACAGCGGAAATGTTTAACGGCGGCGAGGATCATCCCCACGCGTGTGGGGACAAGTAAGACGGTATGTGCAGCCTACATCGGCAAATGGGATCATCCCCACGCGTGTGGGGACAAGGGGTGGTGAGCTTGAGAGCAGAGTCGAGGGCGAGGATCATCCCCACGCGTGTGGGGACAAGAAAATCTTCTGCATAGTTTTCTTCCAAAATGAAGGATCATCCCCACGCGTGTGGGGACAAGTACCCGATGAAAAAATTTTGTGCAAAAAGTAAGGGATCATCCCCACGCGTGTGGGGACAAGATCTATGCGGGGGCATATCTGCTCCCGCAAATAGGATCATCCCCACGCGTGTGGGGACAAGCTGTCGATAAGATGGTTCAAAGCTATTGTGTTAGGATCATCCCCACGCGTGTGGGGACAAGCACACTATCACTCCAATCCGATAACTCGGTTAAGGATCATCCCCACGCGTGTGGGGACAAGTTGACATTAACGGAAATCGACCCGAAATTTTTAGGATCATCCCCACGCGTGTGGGGACAAGCAAAAGTCTTACCCTTTGACACGGCTAAAAGCGGGATCATCCCCACGCGTGTGGGGACAAGTCGTCATTTGCCTATATATTCCCACATTCAATAGGATCATCCCCACGCGTGTGGGGACAAGTTGCAACATACTGCCCACGCCCTTTAGGCAAAGGGATCATCCCCACGCGTGTGGGGACAAGGTGTCCATTCGCAACACCTCCTTGCTGTATATAGGATCATCCCCACGCGTGTGGGGACAAGTAAATTGCCAAAAGGCAGGAGGAAAACAAATGGGGATCATCCCCACGCGTGTGGGGACAAGTCCATGTTGAAAGCACTTGCAAGGACTTCAACAGGATCATCCCCACGCGTGTGGGGACAAGTAAAAGTTACCAATAAGTATTACACAAACCCTTGGATCATCCCCACGCGTGTGGGGACAAGCAAATGCAAATGTTGACAGTGTGCGTAACTGCGGGATCATCCCCACGCGTGTGGGGACAAGGAGTTTATCAGCTTACAGATTGTCAAGTAAATGGGATCATCCCCACGCGTGTGGGGACAAGTT
>ULOB01057415.1_pt1 | contig 22794 bp, 24 predicted proteins | sample 1952151 | NCBI WGS metagenome assembly ULOB01 (sample SAMEA4835591, study PRJEB28245) | human gut metagenome | biome: gut microbiome; material: fecal sample | place: Denmark | collected 2008
TCGGCCAAGGCGGCTTTAATCGCGATGTCGCGCGTTATCGCCAATGAATTGGGGGCGCAAGGCATACGATCGAATTGTATTGCTCCCGGTGTGATTGAAACAGAAATCTTGCAAACGATGCCCGCTGACGAATTGGAAAAGACTAAAGATTTAACGCCGATGAAACGTTTTGGCACGCCGAAAGAAGTTGCGGACACGGCCGTTTTTTTAGCTTCGGACAGATCGTCCTTCATTAATGGCCAGGTGATTCGCATAGACGGAGGTTTATAATGGAAGATGTGACATTTGCTGAAAACATGCGTAAAAATATTCTGACGTCCGCTTTTAAAGCCGGTAATAACGGCGCGCATATTGCGCCGTCTTTATCATGTGTGGAAATACTGACGGCATTATATAACGGCATATTAAAATATAATAAATCCGATCCTTTTGATGAAACACGGGATCGTTTTATTTTAAGCAAAGGCCATGCCGGATTGGCTTTGTATGCCGCATTGTATGAAGCCGGTTTGATTTCGCAAAAAGAATACGATTCTTTTGAAGAAAACGGGGGCGACTTTCCGGGACAACCGTCAAAAAACATTGAAAAAAGAATTGAATTTTCAGGCGGCAGTCTGGGTATGGGCTTATCTTACGGCATCGGTTTGGCTTTGGCGGGAAGAAGGGTTTTCGTCATTTTAGGTGACGGAGAATGTAACGAAGGCAGCATTTGGGAAAGTGCCATGTTCGCCGGTCATCGGAAAATCCAAGATTTGACCGTCATTGTCGATCTGAACGGAATGCAGGCAGACGGAAAATCCGCTGACATTTTAACGTTTGATATAAAAAAAATGTGGGAAGCTTGCGGTTGGATTGTTGAAGAATGTAACGGACATGATATACAAGCATTAAAATCCAAATTGTCGCAAAGATATGATCACCCAAAAGTCATTTTGGCGCATACGGTTAAAGGAAAAGGCGTTTCTTTTATGGAAAACGCCCGCGAATGGCATCACGGGAAATTAACGCAAGCACAGTTAACGCAGGCGATTTCAGAAATAACGGGGGGTGATTATGGAAATTAAACCTTCTTATTTGCGTACTTTATCCATGTTAGGGCAAAGAGGGGTTTTTGGAACAACCTTAACGCGATTGGCTGAACAAAACGAAAATATCGTCGCGTTAGCGGCGGATTTATGTAATACCTCCGGACTGGACAGATTCCAAAAGACTTTTCCGCAACGTTTTTATAATACCGGAATTGCCGAACAAAATATGATCGGAATTGCGGCCGGACTGGCTTCGTGCGGCAAAATACCGTTTGCGACGACATTTTCAAACTTTGCGTCGTTACGTTCTTGTGAACAGGTTCGGCACTTTTTGGGATATATGCGCGAAAATGTGAAACTGGTCGGTTTTGGCGCCGGATTTTCATTTGGTATGTTCGGGACAACGCATTATGCATTGGAAGATATTGCGGCTCTTCGGGCGATCAATAATATGATCATTCTTTCTCCGGCCGACGGATTGGAAACGGAAAAGGCCGTGGAAGCGGCGGCAAAGATTTCCGCTCCCGTATACCTTCGTTTGTCGGGAACAATGAATAATCCGATCGTGTATCAAAAAGATTTCGATTTTGAAATCGGTAAAGCGATAACTTTGCGCGACGGTTCAGATGTTGTCATAATGGCGACGGGAAGTATGGTTCATAATGCGTTAAAAGCCGCTGAAAAGCTTGAAGAAAACGATATATCCGTTAAAGTGGTTGATATCCATACCATCAAGCCTTTAGACGTTCAGGCTGTTACAACCGCCTGTGATGCAAAATTGATTGTTTCCGTTGAGGAACATTCGACAATCGGGGGATTAGGCAGTGCGATTGAAGAAACGATGGCGTTAAAAAGCCGACGTCCCGCGCATTTAATAATCGGGACGAAGCCATTTTATCCGCATGCCGGAGAGTATGCTTATATGCATGACGTTCATGATCTTACGCCCGAAAAAATTGCTTTAAAAATAAAAAACACTTATGAGGAGATTTGTAAATGACAAACGAAGAAAAATACGCCAACGCATTTTGTCAGGCTTTTGATATAGAGCCTGAAACAGCCAAAAGCCTGACATTTCAAGCAATTGATGCATGGGATTCTGTCGGTCACATGGGGTTGGTCGCCCAAATTGAAGAGGCTTTCGACATTATGTTGGAACCCGACGACATCGTCGATTTAAACAGCTATGAAAAAGGGAAAGAAATCCTTGCAAAATACAATGTGGAATTTGCTTGAGTTTAAAGATAAAACAGCGGTTGTAACCGAAAACGAAGAAACATTTTCTTACGCGCAAATCGACGAAGCGGCAAAAGCTTTGGTTGCGCATATCCCTTCCCGTTGTTTGGTTTTCAACTTATGTTCCAATACAATCGGATCTTTGATCGGATATATCGCTTTTTTAAATCACGGTATTGTGCCGTTGATGTTGGATGAGCATATTGATTTAGAATTATTGAATAATTTTCTAAATCATTACAAACCCGATTATCTTTGGCTGCCTTCGGACAAAACCAAAGATTTCACAGGGGATATCATCTATTCTTCAAACGGCTACTCATTGCTTAAACGAACAGACGAGCACGTTTATCCGTTGTATGAAGAATTGGCTTTACTGCTGACGACTTCTGGGTCGACGGGATCACCCAAGTTTGTGCGCCAAAGCTATAAAAACATCAAAGCGAACACGTCATCTATCGTTGAATATTTAGCCTTGGATTCAACGGAACGCGCGATTACGACATTGCCGATGAACTACACTTACGGTTTATCGATTATCAATACGCATTTTGCGGTAGGAGCCACCATTATCCTTACTCGATCAACATTGATGCAGCGCGAGTTTTGGAATTTGTTTACGAAACAGAAAGCGACTTCTTTCGGCGGTGTGCCATATACTTACGAAATGTTGGACAAGCTAATGTTCTTTCGCAGAAAACTGCCTGATTTGCGGACAATGACCCAAGCCGGCGGTAAAATCCTGCCCGACTTGCATCAAAAATTCGCGGAATATGCTGAACGAGAAGGAAAAAAGTTCGTTGTCATGTACGGACAAGCGGAAGCAACCGCACGCATGGCATATTTGCCGGCGGATAAAGCTTTGGTGAAAAAGGGATCGATGGGCATCGCGATTCCGGGCGGCACGCTGACTTTGATTGACGACAAAGGAGAGCAAATCACGACACCTGACACGGTCGGGGAATTGCTCTATAAAGGCGATAACGTTACACTCGGCTATGCCGTTTGCGGAGAAGATTTGATTAAAGGCGACGAACGCGGCGGAATATTGCAAACAGGTGACATGGCTAAATTCGATGCTGACGGATATTTTTATATTGTCGGTCGCAAAAAGCGATTTTTAAAAATTTTCGGCAATCGCGTCAATCTTGATGAAACGGAACGGCTAATTAAAACGCATTATCCGGACTTTGATTGTGCTTGCGCAGGCAAAGACGACGCAATGAAAATTTTTATCACCGACGAAACAAAGTTAAAAGAAATTCAGTCTTTTGTCGCGGAAAAAACACATTTGAATTTTACGGCGTTTCACGTTGAATACTTGGCTGAAATTCCTAAAAACGATGCCGGTAAAACACTTTATGCGGAATTAGATGATAAATGATTTTAACGTATGGCAATATCGTAATAAGCGATGATGAAACAAAAACCGACGGTGTTTCGGTTTTGCGCATCGTCAAACCGACAAATGCCGAAACGGAGACGATATATCAGCGTCAAGGATTTTTTTTAGCCGACAGAACGGTTAAAACGGCTATCAGCCTTGCGAAATGCGAGACGGATCTGGATAAGTTTATCCGTTTGCCGATTATCGAAACGACACGATACAAAGAGGATATTCTGAAAATAGCGGTTGAATCTTTTGTTTATGATCGCCGTTTTCATATACTTCCCGATTGTTCGACAGATATTTCCGGAATGGTTTTAAAACAATGGGTAGATGAATTAGACGCGGTTTTTGTGGCTTTGTTTAAAGAATTGCCGATCGGATTTTTGGCTTTGAAAGAAACATCTGCGGATACACTGTTTGTACATTTGGCCGCCGTATCTGAAAAATACCGCATGACAGGAGCGGCAATGGCTTTATACGCCAACGCCTGTAAAGTTGCGAAACAACGCGGTTATAAAAAATTAGAAGGACGTATCAGTACGCAAAACACTGCCGTAATGAATGTTTATGCGGCTTTTGGAGCCGTTTTTTCCGAACCGCAGGATATCTTTATTAAAGAGGTAAGTCATGACGTTGAATGATTTGTTTCAATTGGCTCCTTATTCGCTTGGAGCTTCTCAAAAAGAACGGGCTTTGTCTGAAATCCTATCGGATTTGACACATTGGCATTACGCCAACTGTCCCGAATACGCTCGGATATTAAACGCTTTGTCTTTCGATGCGTCAAAAAATCATACCTGTGCAGAGCTTCCTTTTATTCCCGTCCGGTTGTTTAAAGAGTTTGAATTACGATCCGTTCCTCAAGAACAAATCACAAAGACACTGACTTCGTCAGGGACGTCCGGTCAAGCTGTGTCCAAGATTTTTTTAAGCGCGGATAACGTTCGAGCTCAAAGCAAAACACTCAATGAGATTATCTCTTCGTTTATCGGCAAACAGCGTTTGCCTTTATTGTTGCTGGACACGGAAATGATAAAAAAAGACCGGTCGATGTATTCCGCCAGAGGCGCCGGCATTATCGGTTTTTCGATTTTCGGGCGTAACAGCACTTACGCTTTGGACGCCGAAATGAATATTGATCTTGAGAAGGTTTCCTCTTTTTTTGAAGAACACAAAAACGAACCGATTTTAATGTTCGGCTACACGTATATGATTTGGCAGTTTGTTGTTCGCGCTTTGGAAGAAAAAAATATCTCATTCAATGCGCAAAACGCCGTTTTATTTCATATCGGCGGTTGGAAAAAATTAAAAGACCAAGCGGTTGACGCTTTGGAATTTAACCGCCGTGTGCAAGCAAGATTAGGAAATGTCAAAGTTTATAATTACTACGGAATGGCGGAACAACTTGGATCCGTTTTTGTCGAATGCGAACACGGGCATATGCACTGTTCCAATTATTCCGACGTCATTATTCGTCGTCCCAAAGATTTCAGTCCCGCCGGCATCGGAGAAAAAGGGCTGATGGAATTATTATCCGTTTTGCCGACATCATATCCCGGTCACGTTTTATTAACCGAAGATGAAGGTGAAATTTTAGGTGTTGATAATTGTCCCTGCGGGCGTAAAGGAAAGTATTTCAAAATTCACGGGCGCATTAAAAGCGCTGAATTGAGAGGGTGTAGTGATACCTATGAAAAACATTGATTACATTATCGGAACGTCTGATATAAATCGGACTCCTATGCCTGTTTACGATGACAGCGTATGCGCTTTTATCTCGGAAATATCTGCGACGCTGATGAAATCGCCCCTGATACGTTTTTTCCCCGATTTGTCGTCATTGGCTTTTTGGGGACGTAAAGCCAACCTGCAAAAATTAAAATCCGATTTCGGTTCGACGGAAAGACGTTTGGGACGCGGACTGTGTTTTCATATCGCACCGTCAAATATTCCCGTCAATTTTGCTTTTACATATGTATTCGGATTATTGGCCGGCAACGCAAACATTGTCCGTTTGCCGTCTAAAATTTTTCCGCAGGTTGACGCTTTGTGCGCAACAATAAAAGAAATATTGCAAAGATATCCGGAAATTGAAAAAAGAACGGCTTTTGTACGTTACCCCCGCAGTGACGAAATAACGGCAGAGTTTTGTAAAATCGCGGACGCGCGTATGATCTGGGGAGGAGACAAAACAATCGAAAACATTAAATCTCTGCCGGCCCTTCCCAGATGCGTTGATATTGCTTTTGCCGACCGTTACTCGATTGCAATGATTGACGGAAACGCCGTTTTAAATGCCGATGAAACGCAAATGAAACGTTTATCCGAAAACTTTTATAACGACACATGGCTGATGGATCAAAATGCTTGTTCTTCTTCACAAACAATCTTGTGGCAGAACGACAGTAAGGAGGCTCGTGAAAAATTCTGGACGGCGGCAGAGCGTACAGCCCGAGAAAAATACACGCTGCAAGATGCTGTTGCGGTTGATAAATATACACTGTTTTGTACGGAAAGCATTTTAAACAATAATATGGAACGCTGCACGCATCATGATAATTTGCTGTATCGCGAAGAATTGAAAACATTAACGTCGGACATTGTCAATCACCGCGGCAAAGGCGGATATTTTTTCGAATACGCTTTAAAGGACGAAAAAGAATTATTCGCAGTCATTACAGAAAAATTTCAGACAATTACATATTTCGGCATTGATCCTGAAAAATTGTGCAGCGCTCTTATCGCTTCAAATACACGAGGAATTGATCGTATTGTTCCTATAGGAAAAGCTCTGAACATTGATGTGATTTGGGACGGGCATGATTTAATCAAAGAATTATCAAGGATCATAAATGTGGAAAGATAAAAAATCCGCAACCAGATTTTATAATTTAGATTTTTTAAAATTTCTGTTTGCGCTTGTCATTATAAATCATCATCTCTTTTTTTTGACGGGAATGTTTGTTGATTTTGTTCACGTGTCCCCGCTGATAGCTACAATGCGTTCATATGCCGCAAAAGGATACATGGGGGTTGAATTCTTTTTTATACTCAGTGGTGTCTGGTTGCAAAGAACTCTTAAAAGGTCGCCAAATAGTATAAATTCTTTTGTCTGGAAAAAGTTTATACGTTTATGGCCCCTTTTATTTTTTTCTATCTTTTGTTTTTGGTGCGCTTCATTACTCGAATTGGTCGCATTTGAAAAGTACAGTAATATTTTGAACTTGCTCTTTTTGCAAAACAGTGGATTGACCTTGGATTTTGGCAATAATGCTTCGGCATGGTTTGTTTCCTGTCTGTTTTGGGGGTGTTTATTTTATTATTTTTTACACTCCGTTCTTTCGGAACGGGGATTTTTTCTGATCGTTTCTTTAATAGTCTATTTTGCTTTTGTTTTAATGATTCATGGGAATAACGGATCTTTTAACGCTCATCTTAAACCGACATTTTATTCTTTGCTCAATTTTGGAATGTTAAGGGCTATCGCAGAAATAGGTCTGGGATTGGGCGTGGGGCATGTGTATGATATTTTATCAAAACATTTTCTTTCCCCGATCAAAAAAGAAAAAATGATTTTTGGTATCATTGAAACAGTACTGTTTATCTTTGTTTTCAGGAATGTGGCTTTTCATTATTTTAAATATCAAAATGATCTGCTGATGACGCTGAGCATTGCAGCTCTGATTCTGGTATTTATGTTGAAAAAATCTTATCTGTCAAATTTTTTAGATCGCAAATTTTTTGGAAAATTAGGAGATATTTCTTACGCAACATATATAATGCAAGAAGTCTGTTTTATTTTTTTTAGAAAAGGAATTGAATTCTTTTATTCAGATTTGTCAAACTTGCCTGATATCGCAATGATGGGTATTTATATATTATGTATAATCATTACCGTAAGTGTCGGTATTATCTGTTATGCTTTTGTTGAAAAACCGATAAGGCTTTTTTTAGAAAAGATTGCAAAAGATACCCATTCTGTTTTTTAATAAAAACAATAGCATCACCGCCATTTAGGCGGTGATGCTATTTCATTACGGCATTACCGGAAATTTTATATCGTACGGAAAATTTTCTGTCGCCGTTATATCACGCAGTTGTTGGCGATAGTCTTTATAGGCTTGTTTCTTTTCTGTTGAAATCGGAAAATCTTCCAACATATATTTATCAGTCGCCTCCAATAAAGCATTTCTGTGTTTTCTGATATCAGCGGCTTTTTCCTCATCTGTTTTTTCCGGATAGTCTGCCAACTGCAACTGATCGTTATTATCAACAATCAACAATTTCCCTGCATTGTTTGCCTCTAAAGCCATTTGTGCATACAGAACAGGTTGTTCGTCAGAAATCTGTCGTAGTGTTTTCATTGATCAATCTCCCATTAATAACCGCAGGCATACCAACAGGTCGAGGAATAATTCGTTCCAGCCCAGACAATCCCTGCCGCGGTTTTTGATGTAATGGAAACAGCCTGCACTCCATAATTATTATATACAACAGGGGTACTCGTTACCGTATAATTTGTATTAGAAAAAGGCTTCGGCCAATTTAACATATTTGAATCGCCGGAAATTGAAAAGCCTTGTTCGATCCAACCGTCGGACCACAAACGATACCAAGAAGAACCGTTGACATAACTGATGATAACTGTAGCAGGACGATTTTCTGTCACATTAGAATACGTGTTTGCCCACATTGCCACACCGCGAACGGTTTTTGAAGCATATACACTTTTATCAGCCTTGTTTGCTAACGTATTTACCGCTTCTTGAGCTTTATTTGTTGCGATTAAAGCTTTTTCCGTTGCGGTTTGAGCGGATTGCGCCGCATTGTTCGCTTGTTTTGCCGACGTTTGAGCATACTCGGCTGCATCGGAAACAGCTGATCTGATGCTAGGCAGTAAATCCGAAGCGGCCGTTTCGTCAAACAGATCCACCGTCACGGCTCTGTCGGCTTGTTCCTTCAACTGCTGTATTTGCATTGTTAAAGCATCAAAGTTTTTCTCCAAAGTTTCTGCTGCCAGTATTTCGTTTTCCTGATAATCGGTTTCTTGAATAAAAGGCAATTCCCGAATAATCACAATCTGAGCGTCCATCACCGGAGCCGTTTCAAAAATCAGATTGCCGTTTTGAACCGTCCAATCCGTTCTTTCTGTCTGAATGTCATTTAAAAGCTGATACACCTTTAAATGAGAAATGTCTAAATAAGGAAAAGGAATGGCAAAGCTTGTGGCAATTCCGTTTCCGATATAAGACATTTTATTTATTGTTGTGCTTACCGTCATTATTTTTTCCCATAAAAAAAGCAGGCATCATATCCTGCTTAGACAATAAGTGTATTTTCAGCATATCACATATTGTTATTATTTTTGCTAAAATGTCAAGGAATTTTTTTCTTCTTCTAAACGTTTTCATAATAAGCGGCTTTCATGTTTCTTATGATTCAAACGTGTATTTCAGAGTTAATTTAGCGGTGATTGATTTTCTCTTTTTTATTCCCAAAAAACAACTCCCCAAAAGCCCCTCTGTTATACATCTCGTGATGTATTTTAATTCAAGGGCATTTAAAGTTCCCAATGCGCCAACGGCCCTTTCAAATGTCCTGTAGATTTCTGTAGAAAGCGCAAACTTTATAGGAAAATTGTAAGGGCTCGAAAAATATGTGAAAAATCTGCCTAAATGTGTTTCCTTTTTAAAGAAGCCTCCTTTTCAGAAAGTCTTTTAAAGCTAAATGCCGTTCGTACCTACACATACAGATGGCTTAAATCCAGATCTGTTTTTCATCAGGAGAAAGACAGGTATTTCAAGAAACGTACAGAATGGCATAATTAAGAATAACCGCGATTGTACAATGTCATGACAACCGCCTGTGCGAACGAACATCGTTAGCAGCTTTATTAGTACCACTAACATTTCCCCGATCATAAAAAAGCCAAGTTCGTTTTTTCAACGACTTGGCTTTCAAAGTGGCTGGGGAACCTGGAGGTATGATTTTGATTTTTTGATGACATTAAATGACGGATTTCCGCGGTTTTTATCAAGCCTTAAGCTCCTTTTCATAAAAAAATGTTAGCAGTTTTGTTAGCATATTTATCACGTTAAATCATGCCCTTAATCTTGTAAACAAAGAAAAGGGATAAATATAAAAATCCTTAAAGATAATTATAATTGACTAACATAAAAAGCAGGAATAGCCTGTAAAGAAAACAGGAGAACGATATGGCGGCTGATTTTGACGATGTTGATACCGATTTTGATTTTGTAAAAAAGAAACGCAACAGCAAACAAAAACGAAAAACGTACGGTGTTCCGAAAATCGATTTCACGAACGATAAAGTGACTGACATTTTAAAGTGGCGTATTATTGTCGAACAAATAAACCGTTACAAAACGATATTGGGGATTTCTGCGGACGTCCTAGCGAAAGAGGCGAAACTGTCCAAGCCGACGGTTTTAAAGCTGTTGCACGGGGATACGACCGTTTAGGTCGGCAACGTTTTAAAAGTACTGAACGTTCTTGAACACAGACGCAAAAACTGGTTTAAATCGGCAGAGGAATAAACAAAACAGGCGGAGCCCTAAGCCCCCCTCCCCCCGCATTTCAGGTAAAACGACCCAGAAGTTAATCAAACCGGTATGGTCTTGATAATCCTTCTTGAACTTGCCTTCGTAGCTTAGCGCAATCTCGAAATCATTCCCGATCGTATGCCGATATAAAAACAGGTTTAAAGTCGATATTAAACAGGAGTGTTTTTATCAGTTTGCTTAAACATCTTTTTTTTAAAACTGTTTAAAAGCCTCAAAAACAAATTCCCAAAACAGCACTAAAAAGCTACCGCCCTGATTTTTATCAGAGCGGCTTTTTTTTAAGAATTATTGCTTTTCTTTGCGAACGCCTTTAAACGGTTTGTCATCGGCCTTTTGGTCAATAAACCGCCCCGTATCGGCATCGCGTTTAACCCAACGATCTGTTTTCGGATTATAAACCTGAGACCGATCTTTGATTGCACCGTTACGGTGTCCGTCGCCCTTCGGCGGATTTGTTGCCATATATATCACCTGCCTTTCACGTCGCATAAATTTTTCTTAATTATCTGCATATGCGGACATATTGAAAACTTCCGTTATAAAAACCTTTTGGGACTTAAATAGGCCAAAGCGTTTATGTCGTCTTACCGGAATCCCATATTTACGGACACCCGATAAATGCAGAGCTGATACTATTCTTTGGTCGTAGGGGTGATTTTATACGCATAAACATAGCGGGGATAATTTCCGCCGCCCGTACCGCCTTGAAAAGGATAATTCTGCAACAAGTATCGTTCCGTGTCTCGTGCGTCCGTTTCGCTTTGGGCGTCACGATAAATCCAACGACCGTTTTTTTCGTCAACGTTGTGGTCATGAAATAAACGGGTTGATGCATCCGACGCAATTCCGACATACCAATCGGACTTGGAATCCCAACCTACGTGTTTCAAAATATCTGATGCTATTGTCATGTTCGCTGTCATACAGACCTCCGCTTAATAAAGTTTAAACCTTGACAGCGGCGGAAATAACGCGATAAAACAAAATTTGCGAAAGATTGTCGGGCGTTGTTCCGGCTGTCAAAGAGGGCGGACTTCCGCCCTCTTTTTTTAGAGATATCTTTTTGCGGCGTCGCTGTCAATAAAAAAGTGCGTTTTTTTTCTATTGTAATTTCCATCTGTTTTATCTATTCTGTTTAAAAACCTGGAGGAATTACATTGACACGACTTTGTGACATTGCCGAAATCAGAGCAGGCTATCCTTTTCGAGGAGCAGTGCCGAATATGTCGGACGGATTATATCAAGTTGTTCAGCCGAAGGACGTGATCGGCGGCGGGATTATCGCGGATGTCCCGGTTTGTTTCACTCCCAAACATTTCAAGAAGGATTATCTGTTAAAGGCAGAGGACGTTCTTCTGTCAAGCAGAGGCGAATTTAAAGCCGCACTGTATCAAGGTGCTCATGACGCCATTGCTTCCAATTTGTTGTTTGTGCTTTCCGTTCGGGACAAACATTTTTTGCCCAAGTTTCTGGTTTTTTATCTTAATTCAAAATCGGGACAAGCTCAAATGTCCTCTCGCAGGAATCCCGGCACTTTGCAGGCTATTGTTCGATCGGGCATTGAAAGTTTGGATATTCCGCCGTTGCCGTTGAAACGGCAGAAACTTCTTGCGGAAACATACTTTTTGCTTTTAAAGGAAAAGGAATTGTCGCGACGTTTGGCAGAGAAAAAAGCAAAATTATTAGAATTGTCTTTAAATACGGAGATATAAAATGGTTGTTTTAACTCAAGACGAATTGAATAAACTGCTGTGGAACGCTGCGGATTCTGCGCGGGGCGTTGTGGATAGCAGTATTTTTAAGGATTATATTTTAGCGTTTTTATTCTTTAAATATATCAGCGACATCAAGCAAGCCGAAGTCAAAAAACTGAAAGACCGTTACGGTGACGACAAAGATCGCATTGCGTTGAAACTGAAAAACGCGCGCTTTGTTTTGCCTGAGGGGGCGACCTTTTCCGACATTTATGAAAACCAGAACGCGGACAATATAGGCGAACTTCTGAACATCGCGTTACATAAAATTGAAGAGGCAAACGGACCTTTGCACGATATTTTTACGGTTGATTTTAATAGCCAGTCCGTTTTGGGTCAGACATCACAACGTAACAAAATGTTGCGGGACATGATCAGTGATTTTAGCAAAGTTGACCTGTCGGAAGTTGACGGCGACCTGCTGGGTAACGCGTATATGTATCTGATCGAACGCTTTGGGTCGGATGCGGGGAAAAAGGCGGGTGAGTTCTACACCCCGAAAGTCGTTGCGTCATTGCTGGCAAAACTGGCGATGCCAAAGCCCGGGGATCGCATTTGCGACCCGACCTGCGGTTCGGGCGGTCTGCTTTTGTTGGCGGGCGAAGAAGTCGAAAAACAAGAATCCAAAGACTATGCCTTGTACGGTCAGGAAAAAACCGGAGCGACGTACAATCTGGCGCGTATGAATATGTTTTTGCACCACAAAGATTCCGCCCGTTTGGAATGGGGAGACACGCTGAACAATCCTTTGCTGAAAGAGGATGAAAAACTAATGCAGTTCGATGTGATTGTCGCAAACCCTCCTTTTTCTTTAGATAAATGGGGCGAAAAGCATTTGGAAAATGACATCTATCATCGTTTTGATCGCGGAATGCCTCCGGCCAGCAAGGGGGATTATGCGTTTATTTCGCATATGATCGCCACCGCCAAAGAAAAATCGGGGCGCGTTGCGGTAATTGTTCCGCACGGTGTTTTGTTTCGCGGCAGTTCGGAGGGGCGCATCCGCCAAGCGCTGATAAAGGAAAATCTGCTTGATGCGGTTATCGGTTTGCCGGCAGGATTATTTCAAACGACGGGAATTCCTGTTGCCATTCTGATTTTTGACAAGTCCCGACAGGAAGGCGGTAAAAATCAAGAACGAAAAGACGTCTTGTTTATTGATGCCAGCAAAGAATTTAAGGCGGGAAAAAATCAAAACACGCTTGAACCGGATCACATTACCAAGATATTTGAGACTTATAAAAACCGTTCGGAAATTGAAAAATTTTCGCATTTGGCAAGCTTTGACGAGATTGAAGAAAACGACTTTAACCTGAATATTCCGCGTTATGTCGATACGTTTGAGGAGGAAGAGGAAATTGACTTGTCCGCCGTCAAAGCCGAAATCGCCGATTTAGAATTGCAACTAAAAACGGTTCAAGCCCAAATGAAAGATTATTTGGACGAATTGGGAGTATAAAGGATGAAAAAAACACCCGATAATCAACTGATAATGTTTCAGGCTCCGGATGGTAGTGTGTCCATCGATGTTCTTTATGAAAATAATAATGTTTGGCTAACCCAAAAGAAAATCGCAGAATTGTACGATGTTGACAGAAGTGTTGTAACAAAGCATTTAAAAAATATTTTTGAGGCTTCTGAGTTAATCGAAGATTCAGTATGTGCAAAATTTGCACATACTGCAGAAGATGGAAAAACAATTAAAAAGAAAATAAGGCGCAATTAAGAGTTTGGGTGCAGAAAGTGGAAAATATTACGGAATTTATAAAAGTATTTTGTGAAAAAATATGGTTTTGGCTAATTGTATCTATTTTTAGTTTGCAAGCACTTTTCTCCGAAAAGGTTTTTATATGGCTCGGTTTTGAAGCCCAACACAGATGGAGTGTCGGCGTTATTGCTGTTTTGTCTCTTTCTTTGTCTGTTCAACATATATGTGATTGGATTAAAGAATATGTTCACCAAAGGTCAATTATAAAAAATATTGACTATCTAACTGATAGTGCATTGGAAGAACTTAAACATATTGCTAGAAAACGTAAAAAACTTTAAAAGTAAAAGATGGTGATAATATAGAACAAAAAAGAATAGTTAATCATTTTAATCTTGAGATAAAGGATGGTTATGTTACATTTCCAGATTTTTTATGGAAAGAATTAGAAGAAAGATTTTCTGAAGAAACAGGCAAACGATCTGCAGTATGTAATTCTAATAAAAAAAATTGGGCAAAAAAGATTTTTTGCAGTCAAATTGCTTGGTGGCTTGTGGTCATTCTTGTAATGGTAATAAACCCTGGCGAGAAACTCAGTTCATATATCCCAAGTGATTGGTATTTATGGTTTATGTTGATCTTTACGGCATTTCTTGCTTGGCTGATTTTTAAGGCTTCGCATAATTGCAAAAAAATATCGACAGAAGATATTGTGTATATGGGAGCAATATATAGTTTGGGCTTGTTTTTTTGTTTGTCATCACCAATTTCTAATTCTTATCCGGAAAAGGATATTCAAAGACTGTTTGATTGTCTGACGGCACTAGGTCCGTTAATTGTCGGTTTTGTTGCTGCCTTTTTTGCTTGTGCTCAATGGAGGGTTACTGAAAAACAAAAAAACCTTGCTCTGCTTGATAAAAGGTTGGAATTTTGGGAAGAATTAGATAGCTTGACCGTAGCTATTCAATACTGTCCTACAAAAGACGAGATTGTAAATAATAGTAGCTTAGATCCTCTTTTGTTAAAAGATAGACTTTTAAAAACTGCATTAAAGGGCACTGTTCTTTTCGGGAAAGAAATAGGAATAATGCTGAATAAAGCTGCATTAATATACCTAAAAAAGGTTCGGAATAGTTGGAAGAACGAAGAATATCTTCAAGGAGAGTGTCTTAAGAAGCATATTGAGATTATTGAAGAAGAAAGGCAGTTGTGGGAGAAAATTGGAGATGCTACCTTTGATAAAATCAGAGAGTTAGAAACGTGATCGATTCGTGGTATATTAAGGATAAAATTGAGATTAGGAGATAAAAATGGATCAAACATCCTTGTGGGTAACGTATCAGTCTTTATTTTCAGCCATAATCGGTGCGGCATTTACAGCTGTACTGTGGATTTTAACAAGGCTTTTTAACGAACGTCAAAAAACATACGAACGTCGTTATGCTATATATAAAGCTTTAATTTCAAATGTACGAAATGTTGTCTCTTTTGAATTTGTTTCATCTTACAATATGCTGTTGGTCGAGTTTCAAAATGACAAAAAAATATTAGCGGCACGAAATAAATTTTTAGATTGTGTTAATCGAGAACCTGCAAAAGACGAGGATGGACAGAAAAGACAGGACGTCGATTTTGTCCATTATCAAGTTGGAAAAAAGTCCGTAAAGCGATTGAAGAATTAGGCAGAACAATGCCTGAAAATTTACCTGTCGCTCCCAATATTAAAAGGATTGAAAAGGCTGAGATAAAAAACTTGAACAATCTAATCCAGAAAAAGGAAGCGTAAATGAATAATAATCTCACATTTGATGATGTTGTTCAAGCCTTAAAGGTTGCCAAATCTCTTTATGATTTGAAAGAGGATATCAATTTTTATAATGAAAATATTTTAGCTTTGCAAAGCGGGGATTTTGAACAAATCAAAAATCGCTTAAACAAATCAATGGATAAATATGGAGCAGATGTATCTCAACTTTCCGGTTTGACCAATGTGAGTGTTACATATTATCCTGTTTTGACATATGAAGTTGCTTTTAGTTCACTGGCTTATATCACAAATAATATTCCGTTTTACGTCGCTTTTGATAAGTTAAAAGAAAAAGGCATGGAACTTCTTTTGAATAAACTATTACAGGGAAAATAAAAGTATGGAAAAGAAAAAGCATAAAATACAAGAAGTTTCATCATCTCAAAATAAACAAGATTCTGATGTCGCTTATTTGGTCGCATTTTTTCTGCTGCTAGAAGCCCTAAAAAAATATAAGCGTCTTCGGTATGGTTTATATTTTTCTCTTTTCATAATATTAGTAATTATTGTCGCAATAGGATTGGTTATTTCATGTCAATGGATCGGTGATAATAATACCAAATTATTTTTCTTGGGAGGAATTGGCTGGTTACTAGCTTATTGGTTTACAAAATCAAAGGAATTAAGTCAAAATAGATTTAATCTTAAAAAACAATATTATTGTGATTTTATTTCTAAAGTTTTGCAACCAAATATTTCTAATACAGAATTAGAAATCGTTGTTAATATCACATGTTTATTTGCGTCAGATGATGTGAAAGAAGGTATAAATCAATATCGAAAGGAATATTTGTCTTCCAATCCATCTTTAGATATCTTAAACCAATTAAGGCAAGAAATCTTTTCTAAGATGCAACAAGATTTATATCTCGCTAATTTTGATTTAATAGATTGTTTCAGATATTTCCTAAAAATAAGGAAGAACAAGCATGACAAAGATTGATCAGAAGATTCCTGAGGGGTGGAGTGTTAAAAAGCTGGGAGAGCTTTGCTTAAATAGTCCGGATTATGGTCTAAATGAATCTGCCGTCCCATTTAATAGAGATCTCCCCTTATATTTAAGAATAACAGATATTTCAGAAGATGGTAAATATATTAGCGAAGGTCGAGTGTCTGTTAAATACTATAAATTAGAAAAATTACTTTCTAAAAATAATCTTTTATTTGCAAGGACTGGAGCTACAGTCGGGAAAACATATTTGCATGGTATTACAAATGAAAAAATAGCTTTTGCAGGATACTTAATAAGATTTATCTTAGATGAAAACAAAATAAATCCATACTTTCTTTTTCTGTATAGCCACACGCAAAAATATTGGAATTGGGTAAAGGTTTATTCAATGAGAAGTGGTCAGCCAGGTATAAACTCTGAAGAATATTCCTTACTTCCAATTCTTCTTCCCCCATTAGCAGAGCAAGAGAAGATTGCGGAGATTTTAAGCTGTTGGGATGAAGGCATTGAAAAATTGTCGGCGTTGATTGAAAAAAAGAAAATTCAGAAAAAAGCCTTGATGCAACAGCTCCTTACCGGCAAACACCGCCTCAAAGGCTTCTCCACCCCTTGGTACGAAGTTAAGTTGGGGGATGTTTGTAAAACTTTTTCGGGGGGCACTCCGTCTGTAAAAAATCAGACATATTATGGAGGAAACATCCCCTTTATTCGTTCAGGTGAAATACATTTGGGTAGGACTGAACTTTTTATTACAAACAAAGCGTTAGAAAGCTCATCTGCAAAATTAGTATCCAAAGGAGATGTGCTATATGCATTATATGGGGCAACAAGTGGAGAAGTAAATATTTCAAAAATAGATGGCGCAATTAATCAGGCAATTTTATGTATTCGCAGCCAATATATAGGTTCATATTTTTTATGCTGCCTATTGCAAAATAAAAAGAAAAATATTTTAAGAAAATATTTACAGGGTGGGCAAGGAAATTTATCTGCAGAAATTATTAAATCTTTGCCTATTCAATGCCCTTGCCAGGAAGAGCAAAAGGCTATCGCGGACATTCTTTCCAAAACCGATGAAGAAATCGAACTGTTAAACAAAAAACTGGAGGCTTTTAAACTGGAAAAAAAAGCCCTGATGCAAAAACTCCTCACAGGAAAAATCAGAGTAAAGGTGGTATAAAATAAAAAGTATGCTATATTAACACTGTTATTTATTTTAGGAGACAGAAATGCCGAGAAAAAAAATTAAAATGGCAATTTGTTATGATTTTGATGGCACTTTATCGCCTCAATATATGCAAAATGTTTCATTCTTACCTAAATTAGGAATTACTCCTAATGATTTCTGGAAAGAAGTTAAGGCATTGGCTAAACGACAAAATATGGATGAAACATTAGCCTATATGAATCTTATGATTGATAAGGCAAAAGAAAAACAAATTCCTTTAACGGCAAAATTCCTGATGGAATGCGGAAAAGATATTTCTTTCTTTCCCGGAGTAGATACTTGGTTTGATAGAATTAAGCATTATGCGAAATCTAAAAATATCGAGGTTGAACATTATATTATTACATCAGGAAATGAAGAAATTATAAGAGGAACGGCTATAAAACGGCATTTTAAATATATTTTTGCCTGTAAATTCGCTTATGAATACGTTTATAAAGATCTTATTGCTCAAAACCCTGCTGCTGCCGTTAATTATACAAATAAAACGCAACATCTTTTCCGTATCAACAAAGGTATTTTTAATTATTGGCAAAATGATGAGGTAAATAAATATACTCCTAAAGAAAAAAAATATATCGATTTTAAAAATATGCTGTACATCGGGGATGGTGAAACAGATGTTCCTTGTATGAAGATGGTTATGTCTCAGGGCGGGCATGCCATTGCGGTATATAATCCGGAAACAAAAGCTGTTAAAGAAAGAAAAAATGCCAAAGGGGAAATTGTTCGAGCTGAAAAATTATCTTCTCAAGCCGTTGCTTTAGATTTATTTAATCACGGTCGAGTTAATTTTATTGCTCCAACAAATTATGAAGAAAATTCAAGATTAGAACAAATTGTTAAAAATATTATTGATAAAATATACTTGGAACAGGCAAATGTGAAGAACTGATGAAAATTTATGCATAACAAATTTCTCGGCAAGAAGCGTGACAGATATTTTTCTTTATATCTTTTCGATCCAGATAAAAAGCCCCGAAAAGAAAGGTCTGAAAAATGATGTCCCCGACGTTCATTCGTGCTTTGACGAAGCATCCCGAACGCTTTAAATTCAGAAAACAGGCTGAAAAGTATAACAAAATAATGCAAGAGGCTGACTAATGTTCTCCCTACCCGATTTTGACGAAGCGTCTTCGTCGCAGATTCCCGCTTTGCTTCAGCTGATCAATCTGGGGTATCACTATATCCCGCGCCACAAGGTCAACGAATTACGCGACGGCAAAAATCAGTATATCCTGCGCGATATCGCGTTTAACGCCGTCCGCGCAATCAACGATGAAACCATTTCCGACAAAAGCATTCGCGAAGCGATTTTTTCTTTGGAAAAAGTTCGGCTTGACGACGGTATGATCGCCGCATCGGAAAATATATTTTCCGACCTTTTAAGCGGAAAAGCCGTGTCTGAACTGTTAAACGGGAAAAAAACTTCGCCCCAAATGCGCTTTATCAACTGGGACGATCCGACGAAAAATACTTATCAAGTCGTTGCGGAATTTGAAATTTCGGAAGATCGTAATCGTCGCCCCGATATCGTCTTGTTCGTCAACGGTATTCCCTTTGCCGTTATCGAAAACAAAAAAGCCTCCGTTTCCGTGGACGAAGCGGTTTATCAGATGGTTCGCAATCAAAAACAGGGGCAAACACCTAAATTCTTTTTGTTCCCTCAGCTATTAGTCTGTTCGAACATCAGTCAAATCAGATATGGAACGATGTTGACGCCGTTCGAATTTTATTCGCATTGGAAAGAACGGGGGGCGGACGATTCATTTACCGCCGCAGTGCTTGACAGCGTCAATCGTCCCGTAGACCCTGACATTGTCAAACAAATCGGCGCCGATCTGTTACGCGGGGCTTATTTGCAAAAACCAAAGGAAACGCCGACACAACAGGATTGCGGCATCTTTAGCATTCTGCGCCCCGAACGATTGATTGAGCTTGTGAAAAACTTTATCGTCTACGATAACGGCGTCAAAAAAATCGCACGATATCAGCAGTTCTTCGCCATAAAAAAAACAATAAAACGCGTTAAAGAACGCGACGAAAACGGCAAACGCCACGGAGGACTGATCTGGCACACGCAGGGTTCGGGAAAATCGCTGACGATGGTGATGTTGGTTAAAAACCTGATCGAAACCGTTAAAAATCCGCGCATTATCGTCGTAACCGATCGCCGTGACCTTGACGTGCAAATTCGTGATACTTTCGCCGCGTGCAACATCAAAAAAGGCGTTCAGCAGGCGACGTCCTGCAACGACCTGATCGAAAAAATACGGTCAAAAACGTCGGACGTCATTACAACGTTGGTGCATAAGTTCGACCAGAAAACGGATTTTACCGACAACGATGAAAACCTGTTCGTTTTGATTGACGAAGCGCATCGTACTCAGGGCGGTGATGCCAACGGCATGATGAACCAAATCCTCCCTCGTGCATGTCAGATCGCGTTTACCGGCACGCCGTTGATGAAAAAGACAAAAACAAAAGACGGCTTCCTGACTAAATCTCAATCCATCAACAAATTTGGCGGATTGATTGACGAATATACGATTTCGGAAGCAGAAGCCGACGGAGCCGTTTTGCCTTTGATCTATCAGGGGCGCTTTGTTGAACAGACGGTCAACCCGAACGCCGATAAATTTTACGAACGCATATTCGACAAAATGACGCCGGAGCAACGCGCGGATTTCAATAAAAAATGCGTATCGGCATCCGTGTTGGAAGAAACGGCGCAACGCATAGAAATGATTGCTTTGGATGTGTTTGATCATTTTATGGAAAATTTCAGAGATACGGGGCTGAAAGGTCAGCTTGTCGCGCCCAGTAAATATGCTGCCGTTATGTTCAAAAAAGCGTTTGAACTGTTGGGGGATTTGCGTTGTGAAGTCGTAATTTCGGACTCGCCTGCGGAAGATGGCGCTGACGATGCTCTTGCCGATCATAAAAAAGTCGTTACGGACTACCTTTCCGAACAAAAACACAAATACGGATCTTTGGAAACGCGTGAAAAACAAATCATTCGGGACTATAAAAAGAATCCTGAAGGATGCGAACTCTTGATCGTCGTAGACAAACTTTTGACCGGTTTCGATGCGCCGCGCGACACGGTGTTGTATTTGGCAAAACAGCTAAAGGATCATAATCTGTTGCAAGCAATCGCACGTGTCAACCGCGTCTTTAACGGTGATGCGGGCAAACAATGCAAAAAAGCCGGACTGATCATCGATTATTCCAAAAACGCGAAAAATCTGAAAAACGCCCTTGAACTGTTTTCAAATTTCGATCCAAAAGATATTGAAAACGCTCTGCTGGACACGGACAGTCAAATCGAATTATTAAAAAATATCTTTGATCGCTTGGATGCCGCTTTTTCCCCCGTCACAGATAAGAATAATACGGACGCCTACGTTATGTTGTTGAAAAACGACGAACGAATTCGCGAGGCTTTTTATGAAGACGTGAATGCTTGTATCAATCAGTTTTCCGTCTGCACGTCTTTGTACGATTTTTACGATAAAGTCGACGCTGATACGTTGGAACGATACCGTTTTACTTTGAAAAAATATATCGAAATCAAAAAAACAACCCAACTGGCATGCGCGCAAACGGTCGACTTTTCAAAATACAAAGATCAAATTATCAAACTGCTGGATAAATATGTCAACGCGGGCGAGGCAGAAATCCTGTCCAAAGAAATCAGCCTGTCCGATATGCAGGAGTTTAACCGTTATATCGAAGATCAGAAAAACGGTTTGTCGGACAGATCAAAAGCTGATGCGATCTTGGCTCAGACAAAAAAGGTCATTCGGGAAAAATGGGGACAGGACGAGATCTTTTATAAAAAATTCAGCGATCTGATCGAAAAACTTCTTTCCGATTTGAAAACAGCGAAACAAGAAGACTTGAAGGCTCTGCTTAATCAAGCCAAGGCGTATCAGCAGGCCGTAGAGGATTATACGGATTCGGATATTCCCGAAATGTTCAGAACCACAAAGACCTTTCACCCCTTTTATCGCAACATCAAGCCATTTCTAAATGTGCCAGACGAAACGTACAATGCGATCATTTCTAAAATCGTCCATATTATCCAAAGTCGTAAAATCGTTGATTTTCAAAACGATTTAAGCGTCCGACGCAATGTAATCAATGATATTGAAGACTATTTGTTTGACGAGGTCGAAGAAAAATTAAACGCCGATACCGTGGAACAAATTGCGCAAACAGCCTGGAATCTTGCGGTGCAGAACAAGGATATGCTCTGATGAATATTATAAGGGAACTTCGAAAATCAATTGCCGCAGAAGTTCATCCCGATCTGTCCGTCGTGATAAAAGCACCGACAGAGGCAAGCGATACACAGATTAACGCGTTTATTAAACGCAAAGAAGCATGGATCGAAAAACAAAAAAAATATTTTCAACAGTTCAACAGAAAAGAACCGACGGAATTTCTTTCAGGATCTTCCGTCTTGTATCTGGGGCGTCAATATCAGGTTATTATCGAAAAAGCTGCTTATAAAAACCGCATTAAAGTAACGAAAAACAGGTTGTATATTTTATCCTCAGCGCCGCAAAAATCCGATGAAATCACGGCAGATTTTCAACGTTGGCTTTTGTCACGGGCGGAAGTTGTTTTCGCACAACGGCTGACGGAATGTTTAAAGTCTTTTCCGAATCTGTCGCCGCCCAAACTAAAGATCAGACGCCTGAAAAAGCGTTGGGGCAGTTACTTGAAACGACACGAAATCGTTTTGAATCCCGATCTGATTAAAGCGAGTAAGCAAGCGATTGATTACGTTATTATTCACGAACTTTGCCATACCTTTTATCCGCGGCATGATGAAGATTTTTACAGGCTCCTGTCTTCGAAAATGCCGAACTGGAAAGAAATTAAAGCAAAGTTCGAAAAGAAACTTCTCTGTTATTGATTGTTTTTAAAAGAGTAAGCCCCCTCATTTTGGTAATTGAATAATTTTGTATATGAAAAGTACACGGTTGTCGTGTGCTTCCTTTTGCAAAAGGACATATACAATGTATAGAAAGAAATTCAATAATTACAGCTATGTCGGCTACGGTCAGTGCGGTATTACCGGTAAAAATAAAAGACC
>ULOB01023357.1_pt1 | contig 21968 bp, 26 predicted proteins | sample 1952151 | NCBI WGS metagenome assembly ULOB01 (sample SAMEA4835591, study PRJEB28245) | human gut metagenome | biome: gut microbiome; material: fecal sample | place: Denmark | collected 2008
CAGATGCATAATCCATAACTCCATATTTCCTATTTGTCCCGCCAAAACTTCCTGAAAAATATTTTTCTTTTTTTAAAAAATCATCAAGCGGCATTATCATAATAGCTTCAACATGAAGCGGTAAAAATCTCTTTTTTTCTTGCTCTGTTAAACACCAAGTATCACTTTCTGGATCTTCGTGATATACTTCATCTAAAATATAAACATTACTATTTTTATATTTTTCTATTTTATTTTCTAATCCCCAATATGCTAATTCATCTAAAATTTCTAAAATGGTTTTACATTCATAGATAGATGTCTCTAAATCAAAAGTATATCGCTCATGATGTAATTCGGTTACTATCCAAGTATTTTTCTTATTTAATTCTTTTTTTAAAGGTTTCATCTTTTCAAATCCTTTCTAAGTCATTTTATTATTAAAATCTTTTAATTATTTTCACAGCACATAATATATCTATTATTTTCCCATTCTAAATCTTTTATATAATCTTCTTGACTTGTGACTCTTTTATTTAAATCATCGCACATTGTCATAAATAATACTAACAATATTAACAACATAACACTTAAGCTTGCAAAAAATATTGCTAAAATTTTACTTTTCATTTTCTCCCTCCTCTTCTTTTAATCTATAATATTTACATAATCTAAAAATATTTATATTAATAATTTTATCTTTTAATTCACAAGTATATCAATTTGCAGTCAAATTGCAAGGAGCATAATTATATTTATGATATTTACATCATTTACATTTTTTATGCTTTAATCTATATTCTTTTACTAAACTATCCATTATAAACTTATCCTCCTTTTAAAAAGTTCTTGAAAAATATCTTTTCCTTTATCAATTGGACTATCTTTATATTCAAGTAAATTCCATTTATCAAATAAAAATGTTATTTTTACTTTTGTTCCATATTTTTTATATATGTCTTTTAATTTTTTAGTCCAGTTCTTCCATTCTATATCGCCAATTTCTTTAAACTGCTTATCAAAAGCGATACAAATTTCATCCACTTCAAGAGATAATAATAAATCAACTTGATATTTTGTTAAATTGCTACCGCAGACAGCTACGCTAATGTCATTATCTGGAAAATAAGACTTATATAATAGACAGCTTTTTTCTCCTTCAAATACTATAACTTTTTTATAAAATACAATATTTTCTTTACTATTATTTAAATTATAAAGATTAAACCCTAAAGCATGATTATACATTTTATAGTTTAATATTGCAGGTTTATATTTTCCAGTATCTTCATTTTCCTTTATTAAAGTTCTTTCTCTTATTCCAATTAATTTACCATCTATATTATAATGCGGAATAACTATCCCCTGCATCACAGGATCATAACAAATTCCGCACTCTCTCATAACTTCTGGTTTTATTCCTTCTTGCTCCCAGCCAAGAATACGGGGATGAGGAAGATATTTTAAAATTTTTGTATCATAATATTTAAAATCTATAATTTTTTCTTCTTCTTTTGGAGTTAATTGTTCATATCTTTCTAAAATTTGCCAATCTTTAAATTCATTTTCTGTATTTTCTTGAATAGACATATTAAAATATATTCCAAAATAATCTGCAATAAATTTTACGGCTTGTGGTAAAGAAATTTCTTTATTATTTATTTTATTAATCTTTAAAACTAATTCAAATATATCAAAAGTATCAAAACAATCAGTGTAACACTTAAATAATTTAGTATTATCATAATAATATAGTTTATGTGAATAACCTCCATGACATATAGTTCTAGAAATGATTAGTCCATCTTTTAGTTGCGGATCTCCGCCAAATGATAATAAGAAACTATAAATTTGATCTATTGTCAATTCATTTTTAATTTTTTCTGACATTTCTTTTAATTCCATTTTATCAATTTCTCCTTATCTTTATATAATAATTATATCATTATTATTAATATAAATCAAATAATAAAATTAAAATGCAGAGGTTTCTATTTTTGGATTAATCTTTATAACTAAATCAGGCAATTCAATTAATTTATATTGATAGTCAGTTGCAAACAGAGGAATAAATTTACACTGGCCTCTATCAGCTTTGCACCATAATAAAATATCTTTATATTTTCCTCTACGATTTTTATAAATTGACATTTTTATATTTGGTTCTTCATAGCCGCTTTTCATAATAATCTCTCTTAAAGCTTCTTTATCTTCTTGGCTAGTTTGTAGCATAATTGCGCCTAAGTCAATTTTATCAGCTATTGATTTTGCTCCTCTCAATAAATTTTGATCGTACTGTTGAGCGGTTATATAATCTGCATTTAATTGTGTTGCAGACATTATAAATACTCCATATTCTTGGCATAAATCTTTTAATCGTATAGAAATCATAAATAAAACATTATCTTCTCTTAATCCTTTTATACCTGTTTTTGAAGTTACTTCACTTAAAATTTTCATACTTGTATGCAAGTAATCAAAAAATACATATCGAACTCCCCATTCCCTAATACCATATTTTATTGTGTTTTCAATATCTTTTAAAGCAAAGTCAGGAAGTTTTTTAATATATAATGGACATTTTTGCATAAGAACTGCTGCATATTTAACTCTTTCTAACTCATCATCTTCATATGAATTATAAATAATATGTCCTTCATCTACTCCTGATAAAAAAGCTAATATCATTGTTTGAATTTCATCTATATCTTGTTCTGTAGTAACAAACATTGCCGGTTCTTTAGTTCCATTTGCAATCCAACTTTTAGTTTTATTATCATAAATTTGGTCACAAGCAATAGAAGCAAATTGAGATATCATAAATCTAGTTTTTCCAACTCCAGTTGCCGCACTAAATAAATAAAACTTTTTTAATCTTGCGCCTCTTGTAACAGTATTAATTAAAGGCCCATACATAGGATATCCTACTTCAGGATGTTTTTGTAAAGATTCAATAAGATTTTCTACTCTATCTCCTGCTTGGATAAAATCGTTATTCGCGTCATCTATATATTTCATTTTTATAGTAGTTATTTTATCATCTATAATCGCCGCAATATCTTCTAATGTAGTATTATCAAACCAATCTTCTTGAGCTTGTTTCTTTTTTGCATCTAAAATATTATCTACATCATATAGCCAAGATAAATCCATTCCAATATTGCTATACATTCTAAGTAAAGTCATTTTTTTCATACGAGTATAATAATATTCAAAAGTTGATAATTGAACATTTTTAGAAATTTTTTCTAAATATTCATTTCCTTTATAATTTTTATATATTGCTAAACTTTTAGGTCTATCTTTTAAATAATCTTCTATTGCATTAATAGTTATAGTTTTTGCACCTAACATATGAAGATTATAAATAGAACCAAATAAAATTTTATGAAATTCTTCGGTAAAATCATCTTCATTAAAAAAATAATTTTCATTATCTAACAAACTAGGGTTTTGATATACACATCCTATAACTTGAATTAATGAAGAAGTATCTACATATTTTGTATTAATTGCCATTATTTACCTCCCTATTTATATTTTTCTTCTCCGAACTTAAAAAGTTTTGGAGGGTTAATATGTACTCGCGGAGATCCTATTTCTATCTCTTGAGTCTTAACTTGTGGAATTGTATTATTAATCATTTCATTTGCTGTTTTAGCTAAATAAAGCCTATAATAATAATTTTTACATTCATCATATACATAGGGAACTATCCCAATCCCATCATTTGCTTTTTCAAGAGAATTTTTTCTTACTTCAAACCACCAATATAAAGTTTTTTGAATTCCAGAATAACTATAATCATATTCTTCTTTATATTCTTTGATTTGTCTTTTTATCTTTGCAGTTAAAACATTTAAACCAAATAATTTTTTTATATATTTCTCTAATTCTAAATAGTCTTTCTCATCTTTTGAAATAGAATTTAAATATTCTTCTGCACATTTTTTATGAGCATAGCGCCTTGAGCTAACTTCTATAAAAGGTTCAGCATTTCTATTAAATTGTTTTCCACAATATTTACATTTTACCATACGAACTGCCGCCATATTTTTCACCTACTTTTTTCTTTATATAAATATTATATCATAATTTTAATAAAAAATCAAAAAGAGAAGATAATATCTTTACTTTTTAATTATCTTCTCAAACTCCTTTTATCTCTTTTATTTTTACTTTATTAAATCTTTTAAATCTTCAACAATTAAACTTATAGCTTCAACTTGTGTTCTATTACAATTACTAACCTTATTGCCTTTTCCTAAATATTTTTCAATGATTTCAGTTAATTTAGGTTGCCATTGAGTTACAAAAGTTTGTTCGTCATTTTGTTCCATTAATTTTTGTACTATTGAATTAAATTCTGCCATTAAATCATCAAAATTCAATTCTTTAGTAGTGTCTTCAAAAATATTCTTTGTTGCACCATCAGAAAATAATTCAGCACCATCTTCTGCAGCTTGTTTATCAATAGCATCTCCAATAGCATTTACAAGACTTTCGTAATTAAAATCAATTACATCTGGAGTATATTTAAATCTTGATCCTGCCATAAAACGAGTACTACCTCTCATAAATAATTTTGTTGATACGGTACCATCTTCTTGGGTAATAGGTCTAGCATAACCAATAACATCAGTCATACGAGAAACTATTTTTACAGCTCTTTTATCCATTGTTGGCATAATTCTGCTATATTCAGTTCCATCAGCATCTGTAATAGTTTTGTCTACAGCGTGACTAATAATAACTAAACCATATCCCATTTGAACAATACTTCTTAAACATTCATCAAATTCTTTTTCTGCAAGCGCATATCCTTTACCATATGGGATGTCACCGATTGAATCTACACCATATCCGCCATCAGGTCTCTTTGCATTATCACATACATATTTTATGTCATAATCATAAGCAATATCTCCAGTGTCAAGAATAATTGTTTCAAACAACTCTTTAGCCTGTTCTTCTTTTAATTGTTTTAAAACCTTTTTAAATTCAGACCAACTATTAATTGGTTGAGCAATAATCCCCGGAATTGCTGCGTATCCTTTTTCAAAAGCTAGTAATAGGGCTTTTGGAAATTTTGAAGCAATAGTTGTTTTTCCTGTTTTAGGATCTCCATAAAATAAAAATGAATATCCTAATAAATTACGATTAACTTTATTAGGTTGAAGTTCAAAAATATTTATAGCCATAATAAATCTCCTTTTCTTTTTTTTGTTAAAAGAGGATAATATTATATTTTATCCTCTTTTGTTTTATATAATATTTCTAAAAATTAAAGCCACTATTATTAATTGCAGTTGTTGCTGTAGCAGCAGGTGTTGTAGTTGCAGCCTTTGAAGCTCTATATTCATCACTACGAGCCTTAATTTCTGCTAACATAGTTTCTCTATTTTGCATTGCTTTTCTAACATCTTCAGCAGTTAAAATATTTTCATCTCCAAAATCATATGGAACTTTAGCAGTACCTGTAATATTCCATTCTTTTGTTTTTCTTTCATAAGTTCTTACAGAACTTTCTCCAAAAGCAGATTCTTCACTTACTGAATTAACAATTGTTCTACATTCAATTTTGCCCCAAACTTTTGTATAAATAGGTGCGCTATTTGAAACCTCTAAATTTTCAAAATATTTCATTCCATCTGGATGTCTAACAGTAAAATCAATAGGTAATAAATCATTTCTAAAATTAAAGATTGCCCCTTTTACAGTTACATAACTTTCATCAATATGTTTTTCTTCATCTTTCTCTATTTTTGTTACTCCTGTAATAAGCATATCGGCGGCAAAGGTATTTCTTTCTTCTTCTGCTCCTAATTCTCCAGTTACAAAAGATACAAATCCTCCTTCATTAGTTTTTACAGAAACTAAATTATCATCTTGAGTATAAAAATCATTTAATGCAATCGCAGTATTAATTCTTACTTTTTGAGCTTCATCTTTTCCAACTGTTATCCAAGTTTTATTATCTTCAATAATTTTTTTCAAATTTGCATATGTTTGATTTTTATTTCCAGAACTTGTTGTTTCTACTACATATGTAAAATGAACTGGGATTACATTTAAACCTGCTTCATCTACTGCAATTTCAAGATTTCCAGAAATAAATTCCTTTCCATAATTTGCTGAAGTTTGATTTTGAACTTTTTTAATAGTTAAATTATGTTGATAAATTCTTCCTTCAATTTTTTCATTATTAATTGCTTTTCTCATATATTTTTTCTCCTTTTCTTTTTTTTTCTTTATTCAAACTTTTTCTATTTATATTATATCAAAATTTTTATTTTTCGTCAAATTTATAACTTTTGCCCAATTCTGTTAAACCATAACTAACAGGATTTAATCCCAATTTTATTACATATCCATCTGTAATTAATTTTTTCATAGATCCTGATACAGATCTTGGCGACATAAATAAAAATTCTCCTATATTTTTTGATGTAAAAATATTATTATATTGGTCTACTTTATCTTGCATTATTTTTAATATTTTTACGCCATTTTCTGTAATTCCTTTTTGCACAGGAATAATACCTTTTAAAATTTTTTCAAAATCTTCTTTTAAAAATTCATAAGTATCTGTGGTATGATTAAAATACTTATCAAAATCTTCTATTTTCATATTAATCTTTTCCTTTCTTTATTACATATATATTATATCATTTTTTTTAGTTAAAATCAATTAAAGATTAATATTTTTACTATCTTTTTTTAATACGCGGCCGCAACTTTTTTCTTCTGTGCAATATCCATAAACTTCACATTTAGGTTTCATCATTTGAACTAAAATTTTCCACTCATCAGAATAATTTTCTAATGCTTCAATTATATCTCTAAAAAGTTGTCTATATTCCCAATAAGCACGAGTACAAAGTCTTTGATGGCTCATATCTACTAAATTTCTAAAATTGTGCTTACAAGCAATTTTTGTTGTCATTCCTAATGGAAGTAATAATGCACTATCTTCACGAGGAACTCCCATTTCATCTAGCTCTTGTAATTTTTCTTGAATAACTTGCATACAATTATCATATATTATTTTTGCTTTTTCATTATTTGCTATTTTTGGTGGAGTTACATATTCAAAACTATCATAATTAATATATCTTGTACTTGCTTGCAATCTACTTGGAGCCCCGCCAATATGAGTATACCATTCTCTTATGACACGAGCTGAATATCCTTCAATAGTCATATAGACATCAGGAAACTCCCACGTACGACCATGTTCTGAATTTAAACAGTTAATTCCACGTTTAAAATTCTTTGATGGAACTGTTGTATCTGCGCCCCAACATTCTCCAGCATATTTTCCTATCATTTGAATAGGCTCTTTAGTTGTATCATTTGTAATTATTACTTTTCCCATTTATATCTTATTCCTTTCCTAAATAATTTTATTTCTTAAAACTTCGTGGCAAATCAATAATTCATTTGCTTTATCGGCAGTAAGCCACCATCCTTTACGATTTTCATAATCTGTTTCTGTTATTTTTGTAGCTTCTAATACCATATCCTTTACTTCTAGTGCTTGTTTTTTAATAAAATCTTCATAATTAGATTGACCTTCTGATAGATCTAATCTTTCTATATTTTTATCTAAGTAAAAAGATGATCTTGGATATGCATATCTTTTATGTCCAGCTAGATATGGATACAAAGCCTCTTTTTGACAAACTCCAATATTTATTGTATAAACAGGAGTTTTTGAATTTTTAATTATATCTACAATAGTAAAAGCTGCATTTAGAGATCCTCCAAAAGAGTCAATATAAATATTAATTGGTTTCCTGTTTGCTATAGATGTTGGTTCAATATTATCTATATTGTTTCAAAATCTAATTATTTTTTCTATTGTTTCTGCAGATGCGGGTGTCAAATTATTTAAGTAAATTTCTCTAGACATTGCATTAGCATAGTCAATACAATCTATAATATTTGTAATCGTTTTTCCACTTGCAGCATTCTCAAAATATTTTATTTTATTTTTTTCTATATCTGCTATTTTCCACATAATATTTTTCTCTCCTTTTATATTATAATTATATCATTATTTTTGATTAAAATCAATTATTTATTTTTTATACCCGTATTACTATTAAAACCAAATTCATTAGATTGATATAAAGAAATATAAAAACTTTCTTTTTCGTTTAATTGATTTTTTGAACATTTTTCTAGAATTTCAAAAGTAAAGTTCCAAACTCCATACTCAGCCATTGATTGATATAACTTATTATTTGCGGGCGTATCTATCCCTAATCCGCATTTAACGTGATCTTTTCATCTTTTTGCGATGTCTACGCTTTGACCTATATAACATTGATTAGTTTTTTGGTTTGTAATTTTATAAATTCCACAAACTTCTTTTAATCCCACAATATTATTGCATAATTGAGTCATAGGTTTTTGAAAATATGTTGACCAAATCAACATAGATAAAATACGAGGTTGGTGTAATTTAGGTTTAATTCTTTCAAGAGCCTGAATATCGTCTAAATCATTTTGATTTGGATTTAAACTATAAAAAGACATATTCTCTTTTATTTGTTGCTCTTTTAACAAAGCTTCTTGTGCGGAAGCCCTTGTCGCACGAATTTTATCTAGATCTTCTTTTATATGTGCGGTTGCCGCAATTAATTTATCCTGTTCTTGATCATATGCGTATTTCATTGCATCTATTGCATCATCATATCATTTTTCTTCTTGTTGATATTGATAATCTAATAAATTAACATAATTAGACAAAGAATCTTTAAAAGATATCTTTTGATTATTAAGAGCAGTTTGCATATTGTCTAAATGATTTTTAACCTTTTTAACTTCATCTTGGATATATTGTTCTTCTATTTTCTTTTTATCAATTCTCTCTTGAATTTCTCTCTCTTCTTTTTCAAGTTTATTATTGTTATTTATTTTATCTTTTATTTTTATAAATAAAAATATACTAAATGATAATAATATAATATTTATTATAAAAAAAATCATAATTTTTCTTCCTTTCTAAAAGAAATAAAAAAGTGGGAAATCCCCACTTTTTATTTATTATTCAGCGTCTGTAGCAGTTGGATCAAATGATTTTCCTTCATCAGTTAATCTAACGAATTTAACTGCTTTGTGAGAACCATCTTCTAATTCTATTTCAGCTGGAACTCTTTCCATTAATCCTTTTCTTTGGAATGCAGATGTAACGATTCCATTTACTTGTCTAACTTCTAATCCAGTTCCTTCTGCGATATCAGCAGCAGTCATATTCTTTCCATCATTTTCCTTTACATAATTAAATACTTTTAAACTATTTTCTTTTAACATTTTCTTTCTCTCCTTCTTTTTCTAGTTTATTTTTCTTTTGTGATTTTTATCACTTTTACATATATATTATATCAAAATTATTTTTTTCTGTCAATAATATATATAATATTTGCGACTATTTTATCTTCGCTTTTATTGAAAAACTTTTATTTTTTTCTATATATATTATATCAAAATTATTTTTGAATGTCAAACATTTTTTGAAAATCTTGTTCAGAAATAATTTTAATACCTAGGTCTTTGGCTTTTAAATTTTTAGATGAGTTACTAGTTATATCATTATTTATTAAATAATTTACATTTTTACTAACTGATCCAACAACCTTTCCACCTAACAACATAATTGTTTGAGATAATTCATCTCTATTTTTCCATATATTGACTTTTCCTGTAATACAAAAAGTAATATCTTTAAGTTTTTCTGTATTTATTATATCATTATTTTTTTTGATAGTCAAATATTTTTCAACTATATTATCTAATTCATTATAATTAAACTCACTTATTGCTTTTTGCATTTCATATCCATATCCGCCATATTGAGTGAAATCAAAACCATTTTTGATTGCTTCTCTAAATTCACCATATCCATCAAATTTTTTGGAAAGATCTCTCGCAACTGTTCTTCCAATAAGTGGAATACCTGCAGCACTGATAATGGATTCGAGGTTAGTATCACAACTCTCTCTGATGGATTGGAGAATATTGTTAACAGACTTTTCACCAAAACCTGTAATGTTTTTCCATTCTGTTGCATGGGCTGACAATTCAAACATATCTGAGATTTTGTTAACCCATCCCCAGTTAATAAGTTTTTCAATAGTTGCTTTTGAAATTCCTTTAGCATCTAAACCCTTCTTTCCAAAGAAATGTTCTATACGATTTACTAATTTTCCTTCACATTGTGGATTTGCGCAATATAACATTTCACTATTATTCTCTTTTTTTATTTCTGTTGTTTTATCACAAATAGGACATATTTTAGGAATATCGAAATAAAATTTTGTTAAGCCATCATTATCTTCTTCTGCTTCTATAATTTGAGGAATAATCATATTCATTTTTGCAACTTTTATATGTTGACCTTTCCATCCAATTATAATAGAATTAGTATGTAAAGTTTCTTGAGCAATACTAATATTATGAAGACTTGCTCTTGATACTTCAGTACCATCTATATCAATAGGTTCAAATATAGCTACAGGAGTTAATACTCCAGTTCTTCCCATAGTCCATTCTATATTTTGTAAAGTAGTTTCATATTCTTCATCATAAAATTTATATGCTAATCCACCTTTAAAATGATGGTCTGTTTTACCTGCAGAGATATATTCATTACAATTATCATATTTAAAAACTAATCCATCAATTGGGTATATAGAACTAGATTTTTTTACTATTTCCATAATTTGCTCTATTGTTTTATATTCAGGTAAATTAACTTCAAAAGGAACAATAGTAAAGCCTAATTTATCTGCCTTTAATAGTTTATCACTTAACTTGTCTTCATCTATACCTTTTATAATATCCCATACAACAAAAGTAAGATTTCTCATTGAACTTTCTTTACTATCTAATAATCTTATACTACCGCTTGCAAAATTTCTAGGATTTTTATATTCTTTTTCAAAACTTTTAAAGTCATCATAAGTACAAATTATTTCTCCATCTATAATTAATTCTTCTTTATAATTAATTTTATTAGGGATATTTTTTACCTGTAAAGCATTATGAAGAATATCTTCTCCTTCAATACCATTTCCGCGGGTTTCCGCAGATACTAATTTTCCATCTAAATATCTTAAAGAACAAGTTAGACCGTCCATTTTTGCCATACAAATAAAATCTTTATTACCTAAAAAAGATTTAATTGTATCTATTGATTTAGTTTTATCAAGTGATAACATAGGATGATTATGTTTTACTTTATTTAATTTATTTACGACTTGATAATTAATATTTTGAGTTGGGCTATCTGAAAGATATACTCCATAAAAATTTTCTAAATCTTGTAATTTAAAATACATATCATCCCATTCTTTATCACTAATTGCAGGATTTCCTTCATCATATAATTTAGTATAATAATTTAATTTATCTACTAACTCTTGTATTTTATTTATATACATATTATCTGGATTCATATTTTATTCCTCCTCACTATTATAATATTCATGCATAGCTTCATCATATCCAAACCAATTATCAACGCCACAAGCTTCAAGGCAAGAAAGTTTATTTGCATCATCTTCAAGCTGCTCTAAATAATCTTTAATTTCTTCCATTTCTTCAACGGTTATATTGGTTACTAAAAGTAAGCCGATAATTTTTTCTATCATATTATCTTCTCCTTTCATTTTCTATAATAATTATATCATTATTTTAAAAGAAAATCAAAAAAGTGACTTTTAACAAGTCACTTTATATGGAGGAGTTAACTCTTTATCTTGTTCTTTTGTGTTTTTATAAGTAATAGTCGTGCCTCTAGGATTAACTGCCCATGGGATATTTTGTTGAGATTTTAATTCTTCATAACGACCTTTAATTATTAAAAGTTCTTTATATTCTTCAAAAGGAATTTCAATAGTTAAAGAGGTTTGTTTAATTTCTTGTGCCATATAATACTCCTTTCTATAATTCTACTACTGAATTTAAAATTCCATTTTTGATCATTATATTTCCTGTTGCTGGTCTACCTAATAGTGGAACATCTTTTGCGGAAATGCAGATTGAAGTTTTTCCAACTAACAATAAATTACTTTCATCATTTACTATAGAAGCACCAATAATATCCCCTGTGCTTGGAGTTGTTTTATAAATAACAACACCTTTTCCAGCTCTTCCCTGTAAAGGAAATTCTTCTATTTTAGTTTTCTTTCCATATCCATATTGAGTAAAAATTGCAACTTGATCTTCTTTATTTAGAATTGGTAATCCTACTAATACTTCATCATCAGTATCTAATTTTATAGTCTTTACTCCTGATGCAACTCTACCAATAGCTGTAATATCTTTAGTTTCAAAACGAATTGACATACCTTTTTTAGTAATTATAATCATTTCTTCTTCATTCATTAATTCTATATTAGCTATTGAATCTCCTTCTTTAAGTTTTATAGCTGCAATACCAGTACTTCTTTTAGTTTGTGTATATTCTTCTAATAATGTTTTCTTTATTAATCCTTGTTTAGTCATAAATACTACATATTTTTTATCATTTTTTCTTTCTAGTGTTGTAGCTGCAATAACCTTTTCTGATGGTTCTAAATTTATTAAGCTTCCAATTCCAACTCCTTTTGAGGCATTTGTGCCCGCAGGAATGTTATCTACTAATAATCTAAACATTTTTCCTGTGTTTGTAAAAGCTAATAATGTATCTATTGTGTTTGTCGAGAAAGTACCTAGCACAGCATCATCTTCAGTTTTAACACCTTTTCCGCCCTTTCTTTGAGTTCTAAAAGATGCTTTTGCAATTCTTTTTATTTCTCCTGTTTTATTAATAACTACAACAACATTTTCTGGAGTTACAGTTTCAATTTCTTTTTCCTCTTTTGGAGTTTCAATATTGGTTAATTCGGTTCTTCTTGCATCTCCATATTTTTTAACTAGATCTTCTAATCTTTCTTTTAATACTTGCTCTTGTAATTCTCTTTTCTGAATGCGTAAAGTTAATTCATTTACTGCTTTATCTAATTCATTTTTTTCATTATTTAATTCTATTTTTTCTAATCCAGCTAATTTACCAAGTTTCATATCTACAATAGCTTTTGCTTGTGGTTCGGTAAAACCATATTCTTTTATTAAGCCATCTTTTGCAGTAGCACTACTTGCAGATTTTTTAATAAAAGCAATAATATTATCAATATCTTCTAATGCTCTTAATAAGCCATTTACAATTTCTAATCTTGCTTTTGCCTTATTTAAATCAAATTCTGCTTCTTTAATAATACATTTTATATTATGTTCAATATAAATATCAATACATTGTTTTAAATTCAATTCAGTAGGAGTTTTATTTATTAGGGCAACTTGATTATATGAAATAGATGTTTGCAAATCGGTTTTTAAAAATAATTTTTTTGCAATTGAATCTGGATTAATTCCTTTGTTGCAGATAACTACAATTCTAAGTCCTTTTTTATTACTTTCATCTCTGACATCAGAAACTCCTTCAATTTCTTTACTATCGCATACCTCTCCAATTTGAGTTAATAAACCCTCAATGGTAGTTCCATATGGAATTTCATAAAAAACTAAATTAGTTTCTTTTTCAACTTTATATTTTGCTCTAACTTTTACAGACCCATGACCAGTTTTCATAATAGCAGGAATATCTTTTGCATTTATAATAATTCCTCCTGTAGGAAAATCAGGACCTGGTAAATTAGGTTCTTCACCATTCATATAATCTTCAATTGCTTTAGCAACTTCATTTAAGTTATGCGGAAGCCAATTACAAGCCATTGCGACTCCAATACCACTATTTGGATTACACAATAAATTTGGAAAAATAGAAGGAAGCGTTTCAGGTTCTTCTGCATCTTCAGAATAGTTTGGAATAAAGTTTACATTTCTTTTTTTAATTCCATATAATAATCCTTCTTCTGCAATTTTAGAAAGCCTTGCTTCAGTGTAACGAGCTGCCGCAGGACCATCACCTGCAATATTACCATTATTTCCATGCCAATCTATCAAAGGATATCTCATAATTCAAGGTTGAGATAATCTAACCATAGCTCCATAAATACTTGAATCTCCATGAGGATGATATTTACCCATAACATCTCCAACAATTCTTGCAGCTTTTACGTGAGGTTTAGAAAATGTTCTACCTTCTTCAAATGCAGACCATAATATTCTTTTTGCAACTGGTTTTAATCCTGAAGTTGCGTCTGGAATAGCTCTATCAGTATTAACAGCTACAGCATATTCTATAAAATTAGTTCCCAATTCTTTTACTAAATCATTATTCATTTCTATTCTCCTTTCTTTTACTCTTGATTATACATAGCTTCTTTACTATGTAATTTTATAAATTCTTTTCGTGCGATAATACCAGTTCCCATTAATTGGTCAAATAAAACATTTGCAGCCTCAACATCTTCAACTGTAATTTGTTTTAAAATTCTTTCATTTGGATCTGTTAAAGTTTGTTCTGTTTCCTCTACTGACATTTCTCCTACGTATTTATCCTTTGTCACCAAAGGTACTGACTATTTCTTCTCCTCGCGCGAATGATTAACTGCGGTCATTGGAGGGCACCGTTTCGAGTTGTGTATCAATAACAACCCTACTCCCCAGCAACGGGGATAGTCGATACAGGTTATACTACGATATTTTTCCAATTTTGATAACTCCAGATGTTTGTAAAACTACCTTTTGTTAGTTTTTCTTTATAATCTTCATAAACATCTTTAAGAGCTTCTCCATTTTTTCTTCTTAATCTAATATTTTTTACATCTTCTTCGGTTATCTTTGCTCTGCCATTTTTAGAACCTTTATTTGCGGTATCATGTAAATGATATTCTTTATTTGCATCGGTATAAACTTCCATTTTAATTGTTTTCCAAGTTTCACCTTTCCAAATTTTGCTAAAACCGCTTTCCCCAATTCTATCTTTATACAATTCATAAACCTCTTGTCTACGTTCTAGATTGTCATATCTAATTCTAATATCTAAAACATCTGACTCAGTTAATTTATGAGATGGATGACTTTCGCCTTGATTATCTTCTCCACCAGCAGTCATATTATAACCATTTTTATATGTATCATATTTATTTATATAGAATTTTTCTTTTTCACTTAATTCTGCGGAAGTACATTCCTCAAGAACTTCAAATTCAAAATTATCAATTCCATATTTTATTATCGCTTTATATAATAATTTATTTGATTCTCTATTCCAATTATATGGATCTCTATGATATTTCCATCTATCTTCAATGTGAGTAGATAAACCAATATAACTATTATTATTTATTTTATTTGTTATTTTATATATTCCTATCATTTTATTATCTCCTTTTTTGAGATAATATCGTAGTATTTTCCCACGAGATTATCTTATCTTTCTATTATTATATAAAATTTTAACATTTCAGATTTTCCTGAAGTGTCCATTTTTATATATTTTAATAAGACTACCTCGTTAGCTGCGGAATTCCGCAACCCCACTGATTAGTGGTAAAGTGCCTAAGGGCCAGACTATCTCTTACCCTTTCATTCTGTTTACTTGAAATTTCTTTCCAGGGTTAGCTGCTTTAAATTTTTCCAATTCTTCATCATTTTTAATATATTTATATTCTTTTCCTATTGTTACTTTATATAATGGTGGAACACCAGCATATACATATCCATCAATAATTAATTGTGGACAGAAGTTCCATATAAAAGTATAAAATAAGTTTTTAATATGAGCACCATCAACATCCGCATCTGACATTATAATTATCTTACCATATCTTAAATCTTCAGGTTCATATGTAACTTTCATACTTTTTGTATCAATAGTTAATCCAAAAGCATCTATCATTGTCATAATTTCTGCATTTTTTTGGATTTTATCTAAAGTTGCTTTTTGAGTATTTAAGATTTTTCCACGAACAGGCATAACTGCTTGAAATTCATTATCACGAGCAGTTTTTAAATTTCCGCTTGCAGAATCTCCCTCTGTAATATATATTTCACATTTACTTCTATCTTTACTGAAACAGTCTGCTAATTTGCTATCAAATTTTAATACTTTTTCTTTTTTCTTATTAGTTTCTCTAACTCTTTCTCTTGCATTCTTTGCTGCTTCTCTTGCTTTTCTAGCGGCTGCCGCTTTATCAAAGATAGTTTTTATTTCTTTTTCGTTAGAAGCTAGCCAATATTGAAGATTAGTCGCAATAATAGATGCAAAGTTAGACATATCTAATTTTGTTACTGTTGATTTAACTTGGGCATCATACGCAACATTAGGGGCAGTCATATTAAATACTATATACATTCCCTCTTGAATATCATCTCCAGTTAAATTTTCATCTTTATCTTTTAACCATTTCTTATCTCTAAAAAATTTATTAAATTCTCTTGTTATAATTGTTTTAATTTGAGTTATATGAGGTCCTTTCTCTGTTAAACCTGTATTAACATAAGGTACAAGAGTAAGTGAATAATTAGAAGTATAAGTTAATACCATATCTAACTTTTCTTTTCCCTCATTATATTGCATATTAAATCTATTTGTTATTATTTCTTTTCCTTTTACAGCTTCATCAACTAAATCATTTAATCCATGTTCAGAATAATAATTAAATTGTTCTCCATTGATATTACAATTTATATGCAAGCCAGGACATAAACAACTAATAGTATTTAATAATGATTTAATTTTATTTTCTTCTACTGATGTATGAGTAAAGAATTCTTCACTTGGAGTCCATTCTACTGTTGTTCCGCTTATTCCGCTATCAATAACACCAGTTTCTCTTTTTTCAAATACACCTTCTTTAAAATATACAGTTTCACTTTTTCCATCTCTATTAGTGGTTACTTTTAATTTATGAGATAGGAAAGTTGTAATTTTAGAACCTATACCAAAAGAACCTAAAGATGTTCCTTCATAAGTTCCATCTGAACGATATTTTCCTGAAGTATTTAAAACACTGAATGCAGCTTCAAGTACAGATTTTCCATCTTCACGCATTTCATTAACTAAAAATCCTTGTCCATAATCATGAACTATAATATTTGTATTATTATCTTCATTATTTATTAAAATATCTATTGCTTTACCATGTCCCAATCTAAACTCGTCTACTGCATTAGAAACTATTTCAACTAATAATTGGGTGGAATATGTAGTATCACCTGCATAAACACCTGGTTTTAGTCTTGTAAATTCTAATGGAGAAAGAGATTCAATTGAGTCTTTATTATATAATTTATTATCCATAAATTTCTCCTTTCTCATTTTTTTCATGTTTATTATATCATATTTTTTAGAAATTTTCAAATACTTTTCCTTTTACGATTATATCTTTATTTTCTAAAAAAATCTTTTCTAATTTTGCCTGATTAAATGTTGCGGCAGCATCCGCCAGCTCATTCCCTATAACGCCATTGTGTCCTGAAATTTTTGTAACATAAAAATTAGGAAATTCTTTTTTTGCAAAATCATATAATTGTAAAACTAACTCTTTATTTTTTATAGGTTCTTTATTTGCGGTTAACCAGCCATTTTGAGCCCACATAAAAATCCAATTATTAAATAAATTAACTGTATACGCCGAATCAGAATAAATTGTAACTTTATCTAAATTATATTTAGTAGTTGCTAAACCAAGAGCAAATAATAACGCTTTTAATTCTGCTTGATTGTTAGTAATATTTTCATACTGTTTACTATAAATATCTACATAAATATTATTTTCTATTACGGCAATACCAAAACCTCCAATTCCAGGATTACCTTTACTAGAACCATCGCAATAAATATTAATCATAAAAACTCCTCCTTTTTATATAAATTATAACATTAAACAAAGAAAAAATCAAATAAAGATTATTTTTCTTCTTTATTTGATTTTTCTTTTATTTTATTAACTATAATAATTCTATTTTCTACTTTATTTTTAATTATATCTTTTAAAGATTGAATATTTTTCTTATATTCTTTTTTTAATTCTTGCTTTTGTTTTAATCTTTTTTCTAACAATGTACATTCGTGATATTGTTCTTTATATGTTTTTATAAAATCATTTCTTAGATTTTCTAATGTTTTAATTTCTATATTTAATCTTTTTAATTTTTCTTTAAAATAAGCAATAGTGGCTCTATATTCAGCAATTTCACATCCTATAAAACTAGATTGAATATCTGCATCTTCTGGGTGAACATTTGCTACACCAGAAAACTTTCCGCAATCTGTATCAATAGACACGCAAGAAAAACCATCTTCAAAATCTGCTTGTGCTAATTTTATCATTTTTATTTCTCCTTTCTAAGATTATATTCTTGTTTTTTCTTCCCAATATCCTCAATAATTTCTTCAATAGACACAGGGAAAAAATTATGAGAATCCACTCCTACATGGTAGACAAAATAATTGTCATTTGTAAAGTTGGTAGTCTGATGAGTATGACCATGAAGAACAATAATGCCTTGTTTATTTTCTCCATCCATAGGTGTTTTCGCAACAGCATAGAAATGAGTAAGATAAAACATTCTTCTTTTATATTTTATCATTGTTGCCCATTGAACATCAATAACATTAGGACACTCCAAATAGGCGGCTGCCCTTTGATCTGTATCATGGTTACCGCGAATAATATGAATTTTTCCATTTAGTTTTTTAAGTGCTTCAATACCCTTTTCCGTATCATTAAGCATAACATCTCCAAGATGATATACTTCATCATTAGGTTTGACTACTGAATTCCAATTTTGAATAAATTTTTCAACCATTTCATCTGGTGAATTAAAACCTCTTCCACCCCATAAAAATTCTTTATTATGGTAAAAATGAGTGTCTGAAGTAAACCAAATTTTCTTTTTTTCCATTTTATATTATTCCTTTCTATCACATAATTCCACCATTAGAAAAAAATGTAATATCTATTTTTTCTTTTTCAGTTGGCTTTTGCATTGATTTATACATTCTTTTAACAACATCATCAGGAACCAATGCTCTTCCTGTTCTTTGTCTATTTCTTTTTAGTGTTTCTTCTAATGAGGTAGTCATATATATAACAATTGTTTGATTTGGTTTATTTTTTAATTGATTTAATACTTTACTTCTAGATGCTTCATTTAATTGAGTTGCATCTGCAAAAATCCAATGATAATTTTTTGTTAAAGCCTCATCAATTTGTTTAATATATTCATTAAAAACTTCTTTTTCTTTTGAAAAATATTCATCTTCGTCAGAAATCATTGAATATCTGATTTCATCTCTTGATATATATAAATCATTATTACACATTAATTTCTTTGCTATTGTTGTTTTTCCTGATCCTGGAGCACCGCACATTAACACTAATGTATTATTCATATTATTAAACCTCCTTTGGCTTATGAGAACATTGAACAGAATTATTTGCGTTCCAACATTTTCCATTTAAATTAAAAGGGCAATTATCTTTTGAACAATTTATACAATCTTCAATAGCTTCTCTTTTTCCATCTACAAATCTACCCATTTTAAACTCTTGTTCAAAATCTTCATAAGTATATTTTCCATAATCTTTTATTTCACAATGATTTGTTTCTTCTCCACAGTATAAACAGTATAATTTTTTTAAATGTCCTGATTTTCTTTCTTGTCCCATTTTTCTATATACTGGAAGTCCTTCTTTTCCACATTTTGTGCAGAAAAATTTACTTTGTATTTGTTTATAATTTTTACTCATATTATCAATTCCTTTCATTTTATATAAATATTATATCATTTATTTTATAAAAAAACAAGTTTGTCGATTAAGACAAAACTTGTTTTTATTGATGATATTTAATAAGAAAGTCGTTAGAAACAGATTTAAAACTCTTAACTCCATCTAAAGTTCTTAAAACTACGCCTTCTCTCATTTCTCCATCTATTTTTGATTTTCCATCTGCATATTTAATCATTTCATCCATTGTTTCTGGTAAAGACATAATCTCTAAAACAGGAACACAAGGAATATTATAAGTATTTACCAAAATTGAAGTCATATCAATAGGATTAAGTCTTTCTTTTCTACCATCTTTGTAACCAAATATTAAATTAAAAGCCATAAAATCATGTCCAGTTAATCCATAAGTCCTATTTTGAATTCCACTACCATAAGTTTCACCTTGTAAAGTTACAAAATCTAACTCAGAGTGATTTTCTAAAATATTTGCAAGCACTTGTTCTACATTATACTTTTCAGCCATTTCAATATAAACATTGTTTTCATAATAACATCTTTCTGCTTTTTCTGGCTTATCAAAATTAACATTTCTTGAACAAATATAAAATTCTCTTTTCCTTCCTTTTCCTTTCATAGTAAAAGTTGTAGAAGTACCATCAATTTTTTCAGTTACAACCCATTTTTCTTCTGAGTTTCCTGGAAATAAAAATGGCATATTTTGAACTCTTTCTTCGTCTGTTTTTACAACCCATGAAGGCCAATTTCTAGTATCTCTTTTTTTACCTAAGAAAATAAATAATATTTTTTTTCCTAGTTCATATTGAAAGATTTTTCTTAATATCTTATGTTTTTTAAATAATTTTAAATGTCTTTGATACATTTTATCATATTTATTTATATTTGCTTTTCTTTTGTTATCTTCTTCTACTGCATAAGTAACTCCTAGTTCTTTAGTTAAAAAAATAGGATCTTCAAGAGGATCTTCTCCTACAAGTTTTCTATTATTTATCATAGTTGTTACAGTAACTAGCCACAATGGTGATCCTCCAAAATCATCTTTAAAATCATCAAAAGCCATTAGTAATCCTTGTGAAATTACAGTTCCTTTAAAATATTTTTGTGTTTTTATTTTAAAATGTTTATCTGCTAAAAACATATATGGCTCTCTTTCTGGAACTTTAGAATCAATTTCAAAATAAATTGCATAATCTCCAATTTTAAATTGATTTTTTCTTACCATGATATGCCATCCACCTACAACCGCTTGTTCTACTCTTTCAGCTCCTTCAATAGGTAAAATGTTATCAATTTTTACAACATAAGCTAATTCTCTTTCTTTTTTCTTATTTAACATACTATATCTTCCTTTCTTTTATTTACAATTTCCCATTTTTTCTTTAAATAAGGTGTATTATTACTAATTGCTCGTTGAATTTTATATTGAACTTTTCCTCTATTTGGAGTAGTTCCATTTTTATTCATACAAGAAATTGCATAATCAATAGCCGCATCCATATCTTTGTGAATTTTTCCACCTGCTTGGATTTGTTTATATTTCCATCCTTGATTTGGTTCATTTTTATTAGTATATAAATCTGCTTGTGCCTTTGCTTGATTTTCTTCTCTAGTTAACCATTCTAAATTATTTAAATTATTATCTCTTTTATTATGATTTTTATGGTCGACAGTTAAACTTTCTGCATTAGGAATAGGTTTAAAAGTTAATAATACTAATCTATGAGCTTGTTTAATGCCATATGGTGTTTCTATCATACAATATCCTGTTTTACTACTAATACGAATAGGCATATTTTTTTTATGTTCATCTTTAAAATTTCCTAAAGAAGAAACAAATATTCTATATTCTTTATTCCATCTCCATTTTTCAATTCTTAAATTTAATGAAGGCAAAATTATTTTACACATATTTATCAATTCCTTTCTTTTTTAAATTGCATAAATATTATAAAATAATTTTTTTTATTAATCAAATTTAATTATTTTAATTGTAATATTGTTCCATCTATAATTTTTATATCTCGTTCTTGACTAGCAAATTCATAATTAACTTTTCCATAAGTAAATACACCAAAAATTTGTTTTTCATCATATTTACTAATAATATAATCATAATGCTATTGAATAACATTATTTATAACTTCATCTAATATTTTATTCATTTTCTCAAATCCCATTTATATATAAATTATATCAAAAAAAAATATAAATGTCAAGTAAATATTAATAAAAATTATTTCAAAAAACTTTATTGATATTTTAAAAAAAATAATT
>ULOB01062669.1_pt1 | contig 21707 bp, 22 predicted proteins | sample 1952151 | NCBI WGS metagenome assembly ULOB01 (sample SAMEA4835591, study PRJEB28245) | human gut metagenome | biome: gut microbiome; material: fecal sample | place: Denmark | collected 2008
TGGCGTCAAAACCGTTTCGATCGGATACGGCAAATGATAATGCAACCCCGGTGCCGTTGTATAGGCATACTTTCCGAAACGCAGTACAACCCCTTGTTCCTGCGGCTGAACCTGGTAGAACCCGGTTAAAAGCCACAACAACACAACAATGCCGGCAATTCCCCAAAAGCTTTTAAAATCAAACCCTTTTTTGTTTTTGCCGCCTTTCATTATCCGGCGGACTTTATCCTGGCTTTTACGCAGCAGATCTTCAATATCCGGCGGAACGGCATCGTCCTGACGCGGCTTCCACGGATTTTGATCGTCATCATTGGTATTATTGCCCCACGGGCTTTTATCATCAGCCATAACTTTATTCCTTGATTCCCAAAACTGTTTTTAATTCGTTCCATTCGCCTTTCATCAACCCGCAGCTTTCCCGGTCGATTTTTTCGCCGTTAATCATGCGGCGCACGGCGTCCAGTCCTTTTTTGGACAAATGCGTACCGCCTAATCGATGTTCTTCAAACGCTTCGGTGGCCAAAGGAACCCATTTGCGGCAAATATCCAAAATAATATTGGCATAATCGCGGATTTCTTTTTGCGCGTGCGCCTCGGCCCGCAAAGACAAAAAGTGAAACAGATTATGCAAATCCGTTTTCCAGTACCACTGCGTGTATACGTTGACGGGCAGATTCATGCGCGCCAGCTCTCTGGCCAATCCTTTGCGGCTTTCATCCTTGCGCGTGCCGTCCGGATTTTCGTTAAGCATATATTCGTAATCGTCATAACACTTCAAAGCGTCGGCTTTTAAAATGTCAAAAACCTGCTGTGCTTCTTCCATGGAAAGGGTTTCGCCGCGTCCCTGATGATTTTCGGTCGCCTGCGCGGCCATATCTTCAAACTTCGGGAAATAAAATTCGCGGTCCAGAATGGAATAACGCGCCGAATATTCGTTAATGCTGGCCGTTCTGTGACGCACCCAGTGACGGGCAACAAAAATCGGCAGCTTGACATGCAGCTTGATTTCACACATTTCAAACGGCGATGTGTGGCGGTGACGCATCAGATAATTGATCAATCCCTTATCCTGCGAAGTCTTTTTTGTTCCGCGGCCGTAAGACACGCGCGCCGCCTGCACGATTGCCGAATCGTCGCCCATATAATCAACAACGCGAATAAACCCGTGGTTTAAAACAGGAAAAGGTTTATAAAGAATTTCTTCAAGCGCGGGAACGGTCGGCCGTTTTGTCATATACGTCGTTGCCGTCAATTCATCAATTTCCCGTTTTTGATCTGCGGTTAATTCCATGACAAGTTCACCTTGGTCTAAAAACAAAAAACATGCGGGCAGTTTAAAACACGAACGATGAAGACGCAAGATTTGTTTCCGATTACGAATTTAATGCCTTTGAGAAATAAAATAAGACGGATTATACAGCTTGTTTTGTTCAATCTGCCAAAGAAAATAGCGAATATACCTTGTTTTATCCGGCCAGTTTAACGGTATTGTAATCGGGAGAAACACTATTAAAGGCGTCCACATCCAAATTCTGTTATAATGCGGAGCGACAAGGGAATAAATCTCTATTCCTTTATAATAGATCGTCATAACCACATCTGATGTGTTATGCACAGTTACTGGTATTGCTCCTAATGTATAACCGAAAGTGATCGCCGCAGTTAAACGATCTTCCTGAGAAGTCCCTCCTTCAAAGAAAGAAAAATGAATATGAAAATCACTTTTTTCACTGGGTAAAGCGAATCTGACCCGTTTAAACAATCCGCTTTTATTTAATTCCTCTTTCAAAAAACGTGCTGTATTTTTTTTCCATTCCTCGCGAAGTTCGTATTGTTGAATATTAACCAAAGAAGCTTCTACGGAAATACTAACTTCTGATTTTTCCTTTTCCGTAACCTCAGAAACGGCATAATCTTTTGGAATGTTCGGATAATAATATGTATGAGAAGCACAACCTGACAAAAACAAAAAAATAACACATATTTTTTTCATTGTTCATTATCCTTTTTTGCCAGAAACGTGGCCTTTTGTTCCAAAAGATCAAAGCTGTAACTGCCACTGACATTTTGTGCGGACACACCGATGAACGTGCCGTGCGAACCGTTACTGCCCCGATACACGCCGACATTTTCACGCGGCACGGTGACATTATAATTTTGCGTTACACTCCCGACGGTTTTTGATGTAATCACAACAACCGTCGCCCCGTATTGCATCGCCGCTTCAACGGCTAAATAACGGGGTTCCCACCCGCCTTTAAACATAGACGTTCCGACAATCACATACCCTTGATCCGTCAAAGACTTTATTTTTTCCTGATAACGCAACGTTTCAATCACTTTTACCTCTGTTTTTGTCAGAACTCTCGGAGTTAAAGTCAATTCAGCTTCGTACCAATCTATGAAATTATTAGACTGGCAACCCGTTAATAAAAAAATGAGATAAAGATTTCTTAATTTCATTTCCCGATTCACATCTTCCATAACAACAAAAAACCGCCTGAAATCAGGCGGTCGGAGAGTTCGGAACAAATCGATTTTTACCTTTTGCCGATAGTAGTCGCCAACGACTGTTTGTTTTTAACAACCTATTGATTTTATTCGGATAATTTGTTTTCGTTTCCTTAGAAGACGTCTTCCGGAAAGCTCCGTGCGTTACGGAGTTTTTCTTCATTCTGTTACCGCGGTGTTACCGCAAACGCGAAAGGAAAACGATATGAATATCAATAAAACAAACTTGTCCGCTCTGGTTTATAACGGCAAAGAAACAACTTATTTCGACGATTCCTTAAAAGGTTTCGCCGTGCGTGTCGGCAAGACGTCTTCCAGCTACATCGTTATGTATCGGAACGCCTACGGCAAGCAAAAGAAGCTGACGATCGCCAAGACGACGCAAATCACGCCGACGCAAGCCCGCGAAGAAGCCAGGAAGATTCTGGCTTCCGTCGTGCAGGGAAACGACCCTCAAACCGAAAAGACGGAAAAGAGAAAGGAAATAACCGTTGCCGGTCTGGCGCAGATGTTTCTTGCCGACCGCAAACCGCGCGTCAAACTTAACACCTATCGGCGATACGAGCAGTCGATTTCTTATCAGATCGTTCCGGCTTTGGGCAAACGGTATGTCAAAGAGCTGAAACGATACGACGTTCAGCAATTCTACAACGCGATGATCGACGGCGAGTTTATGCACCGCAATTACAAAAAGCAGGACGGGCATAAATATGTTTCGTGTGCGAACATCGTCCGCAAAACTTTGCACGCGATGTTTGAATTCGCCATCGTCGGAGAGATCGTCGAAGTCAATCCTTGCGACCGGTTGCAGACTCTTTCCACGCCGAAACGGACTTCTTTTATCGACGAAGCGGGGTATGTGAAGCTGAAAGAATGTCTTTCCCGATGCGCCGATCCGATTGTTTCCGATATGACAAAGCTGTTGGCTCTGACCGGATGCCGCAAAGGCGAAATCGCTTCGTTAAAGTGGAGTTATATCGACTTTGACAAACAGATTTTCCACTTTCCCGACACGAAAACCGGAGCGCAGGACAGACCGTTCGGCTCGGCGGCGAAGCGTTTTTTATCGGCGTTATCCAAACGGAAAAAGTCGGACTACGTTTTCGGAATGCCGCGCAAATCGATGCTGATCGGCTTCTTTGCCAAGAACGTCAAAGCGGCGGTCGGACAGGACGAATTTTGCCCTCACGCGTTGCGGCACAGCTTTGCGACGATGGCGGCTGAGATGGGATATTCGGACAACATCATCGCGGGATTATTGGGACACAGCATCAATTCGATCACGCACAGATACACGCACTTGTCCTTAAAACCGGTGATCGCCGCCGCCGATGCCGTCAGCGAAAAGATCGCCGAACTAATGGAAATATAATACCTGAAAACAAGCGGAGCGTTCCCGAAAAGGACGCTTCGCTTGTCCGAAAAGCCTGTTTTTCAGTGGTGTTTAAGGTATTGATTCCATAAGAGGGCGATTCTTTGCAGGATAGCCTTTTCGTCCGACGAAAAGAGCGAAAAACGCCCCGCCAACCCGCCCTTGGAATCGCCCTCAAACATCTGTAAAATTTCTTCCGTCACACACGCTTGAACGTCAACTTATGAGGCTAAATATGACTATGATTCATAAGACGTTCAGAATAGAAAAAGAAATTTGGGACGCGCTTGTCGCCGAAAAACAATGTCCGTCCCGCCTGATCCGGTTGTTCATTCTTGCGGGAGTTTATCAGATGAAAATCCCGCATTATGACGAAATCTTGTTGCTGATAAAGTTTGAAGAACCGCTAAGCGAAAACGACAACAGTTTGTCGTTTTCGTCTGCAAGGTCAGATATTTGTTAGCGCGCAAAGGCGATAAATTCGCCTGAGCAAGCTTTAAAAATATCTGCGCGAATAAAAAATTGCCGTCCGCGCTTTGAACACGACGCTGATAAAAAAACAATCCCTTGAAGAAAAAACTTTACGGGATTTACAACAGGCTTGTCGTGAACTTCACGCGCTGCGGGATAAAATCAACAAACTTTTGGCGGCGTATTATGGCGAATAAACGGAGTTGGTTGGACGAACATATCAAGGGGATATACGTCGAACGGCAACGCTTCCCGGTTCTCTATTCATCTCCGGCAAGACAGAGGGCGACACTTTCTTTCAAAGTGCCGCCGCCGGAAGCTATGGTTAAAGTCGCTTTCTATGTGAAATCACCGACAGGGGCGAAGAACGTCGCTCATTATATCGCTCACGGTTCGGAGGGAATGGAAAAGGACGCGCGTGTTTATGACGACGAACGGCGTCTGATCCCGACCGAAAAACTGAACGAAACGATAGATGCTTACAATCTGGAACAGCGGCGGAAAAACGGTAATGCGATGGTTCACCTGATCGTATCTTTCCCGAAAAGAATGAACGTCAGCGAGGACGAAGCCTACCGGTTTATTGAACGGTATATGGAGCCTTTTGCGGAAAGAGGCTACCGGTATTTATACGCCGTTCACACACATCAATCGGCAACGCACGGACACATTCTTTTGAAAATGTCGAACGGTCGGGAGCGTTTGCGGTTCAAAAAAGCTCAGCTTCAAATGCTCCGGCAACACCAGGTCGAAGTCGCCAAAGAGTTCGGTTGGGAGATGCAGGCAACACGCTTTCAGGACAGGGATTTCTCTCTGACGCAAATGGTTATTCCGCGCAAGCACAAAACGATCCGGCAACTTCGCGAACTTCACGAACGGAGAAGATCGGCGGAGAGGACGGCGGAACGGGAAAGGTAAAAACAGCTTGACTTTTTAATAAAAATAATCACAATTTGTTGTATCTTGGATCGAGTTGATTGTAAACCGGCAGGGAATTATCCCTGCTTTTTTTATTTGAGGTAAAAAATGACGGTAAGTACAACAACAAACAAAGTGGCTTATATCGGGAACGGGGTTGCGACAACATTTGCAATCCCGTTTCCTTTTTTGGAAAGGGAGCATTTAAAGGTCAGACAACTTTTAAACAACGTGCAGACGGAAAGGACGGATTGGACTGTTTCGGGCGGGAATATGGTTTTTGCGACGGCTCCGGCGGATGATGCGCAAATCGTGATTATTCGCGAAGTGCCGTTGACGCAGGAAACGGACTATCGGGAAAACGAGGTTTTGCCGGCTGAAACGCTTGAACGCAATTTCGACAAGCTGACGATGCAGGTGCAACAGTTGAAAGAACAGGCCGACCGCGCGGTAACAGTGGATGTTTTTGACGATACCGACGCGGCCAGTTTGATTCCTTCCATCCGGCAAGCCGTATCCGATTGCGCCGGATATACGGCAACGGCGACGCAAAAAGCGTCCAATGCCTTAGCTTCCGCGACATCTGCCGCCGAACAAGCGGGGATAGCCGCGCAAAAGTCGACTGAAGCGCAAAACACGTTGGCGAATAAAGCGGATACAAGCTTGTCTAATTTGACAAGCATTGGGAAAAAAGCCGTTTGTGGACTAAGTGCACCTTCAGCAGTTGTCGAGTATTTAACGACAACGTCTTCGTATGCAGCATCCGCAGACGGTTTTTTGAGTATCAAAGGGATATCAAACACGTCTTCAAGAGCCATTCTGCTTTTGCAAAATCAGACGAACGGCATAGCGATTTCGGATCATTCGTATTCGACAAGTACGCTTTTATCCGTTTATCTGCCGATGAAGAACGGACAAACGGCGAATATCACATTTGAAAATGTTGATATTTCATCATTCAGGTTTGTTTTTGCACAAGGAGAGGTTCAATGAAATATGTATTAAAAGACGAAAACGGCAATATTATAAGGGCGACCGCGTTTTACGAAATCGCTCGCAGAGGCGGATATGAGGGAAACGTTGTTTCGGAACCGCTTGTTTACTGGAAAGGGCGGATTTATCCGAAAAGCGAAACTCCTGATGAAAATGCGCCCGATTTGGAAGAAAGTTGCATATAACTACAAAAAAAAGAGCCGGATTTTATTGCCGGCTCTTTTCGTTATGGCTTTAATTTCCGTTTAAGAAATTCTCCCGCCGGCCGTTCTATTAAATGATGCGTCAAAATTGCGACAACGTAACACAGCATAAGCGATAAAATGACCGCCCAAGCGGAATGTTTATTCATAAAATGATGATTTGCCCATAATGTCTTTTCCAATATTTTGAAACCTATGAATTGCATGACATAGATTGAAAAAGAGCATTTTCCCAAATATCTGAAGAATGAGTGTCTGAATATTTTTACGGGATATAAAACAGATAGGGAAAACAAAACAAGGAACATAAGCCTCAGCGAAAGTCCGTCTCGTACTGGGCGGTGAAAAGAAAGGTGATAAACCAGAAAAAAGAAAAGAAGCGTTATTGCGCATTTTATCCAAACGTTGCTTTTCAGCGCATCCGAAGGCAGAAATTTATAAAGAATTATTCCTGCGCTCATTGAACAAATTCCGCTCAAAAGCCCTGGTGTGAAAACATACAACGCAGAAATATCATAGTTGCCGTGCGGACCATTTTGAGACAAATTCCAGGATAAAAAAGAAAGAATGCAGAGTATGAAAATCTCTTTCTTATCGTCGAAAAATTTATCCAACATATAAAAAAACAAAGAAAGATAAAACAAAACGCATACATACCAAAGCGGAGCGTTAGGCGCGGGAATTCTTATCACTCCCAACGATGAATCCAAAAAGAATAAATTGGCTATAAACCCATCTAATACGTTTTTCTTCAGCAAAATGACGTCGGAAAACAGCAAAAGCGGATACAGACGAACAATTTTTTTGATTACTAAAGAACGGAAAGTTTCGTTATTGAACGATTTTGCTAAAAAATAACCCGAAATGATAAAAAAATAACTGACGGCAGCTCCGCCGCCGGCACTTTTTTGAAGTAACTTTTTGAACAAAACGTTTTCCGGAAACAACGGAACTAAAAATATCATCAAATGATAATATAAAATTGCGTTAGCAAAAACGAACTTTAAGAAATCAATTCCGTAGTTACGCTCTGTTCCGGAAACGGTTTCCGTTTCGATACTAACGTGGTGATGGGGGGGGGGTAACTTATTGATATTACTCATTTTATTTCCTTTTCATCAGAAAAAGAGTCCTTTCGGAATCGCTGATTTTTTCTTTTTGTAGAATGGTAAAGCTTTCTTCAAAGGCTTTGATGAAATGTTCTTCGTCATAATCGGGGAATATGTCTTTCCGGGTGCTGAGCAGTTTTTGAACCTGAGAATCCTCTTTGGGTACAAATTCTATAATCAGACTTTCGCTTGTTTCCCGAAAGAAGTCGGCTATTTTATTCAACGGCAGATTGTTTGAAATCGCCAGATGATGAATTAAAGCCAACGCCATCGTGCAACTGTTTGCACAGCGGTCGATGCAGCTTTTCCGTTCCTTGTTGGCCCAACCTATCCCCGGCGGCGGGTTTGTCAGATCGCAAATCAGAGGCAGGATAGCCTCTTCTTTATTTCCCTTAACGGCCTGATAATTGTATTCAACCGCTAATGGATCGATATCGTAAGCAACGGTTAAAATGCCTTTGTTTGAAGCCAGTCTGGAAAAATAACCGTTATTGGCACCGAAATCGACGACGAAAGAAGGCGCGGCAGCGTCCAGAAATGATGCGACCAATTCTTTTTTATGCTTAAAAGCTTCGTCGTCATAGTTCGTAAAGGAATAATAATCGCCCCATTCCGTATGCTGTTTCTTTAACGCGCATTTCTTAACGCATTTTTGCAGCCCCGACAGCAGGCTGATATACATATCCTTTGAAAACTGCTTTTGAGGGGCTTTGTTCGTGCCGGAATGTTCCTGCTGGCTTTTCGAATGAAGACGTATGTTCAGATAAAGCCCCAAACCGATAAATTTGGGAAGCAGAGCACTCGCCAAATCCAACGGTATTCCGTCGATATAATCTTTCATCAGACAATTCAGCCTGATGTCTTTCAACGCCATCAACGACAGAGGTGCCAGAAAATGCTGGCAAAACTGACGATACGCGATCCAGGGACGCGTCCTATCCAGTTTTTCAAAGGAAAGCGTGTCGATCAATACGGGGCGTCCTTTATAAAACTGAATATTGTATGCACTCGCATCTTTCAGCATCATATCGTGTTTCAAAGCGATTTCATGAATTTTCAGAGTCGTCAGAGCGGCGTCCTTATATTGTGAAAAGCTCCATTCGTACGGATATGAAATATAAGGAACAGTTTCCGGTTTTATGATCTTAAAATCTTCGTTTGCTTCAATTTCCGAATGGGGGATTAACAAATTCCGGCGCACCAGTTCGTCATATAAGCCGCTGGACATTAACGCTTCGTAATGCGGAAAATATTCTTTGTTGATTCGGCGGAAAACGGCACCGCCTTTTTCATAAACAAACCCCGAAGGATCCCGGAAAGAAGAAAAAACGGCATCATTCGTCATTATCTTTTTCCTTTTCAGAACAAAACAGACCTTTAATCTTTCTGAACACTTTTTTGAAAAACATCGGAATCATACCCAATCCGGCAATAATATACTGAACAAAAGAACGCCGTTCCCCAAATCAAGATACGCATAGGCCGGAGAAGCGCAAAGAAAAACAAATAACGCGATGAGAAAACCCTTTTTCATTTTTTATCCTCCAATTTTAAAGAACCATCTTGTTTGATTAAAACGATCGGCACGATCCATTTCGTCAAACCGGCATCGGTACGGGCGGTAATCGCCTCTGCCGTGTACGTTCCGTCGGGACAGGCCGACAAATCGGCCGAAGCCAGAATGGAACAGTAATTTCTCCCTTCTTCCACAAAGAAAGTCTGCTCGAATATTTCCTGTTTTTTGCCGGCGAATGTTTCACCGTTATCGCACGAAAAGACAAAATAATAATCCGTCAGTTTAACGGTGATTTCTGTCGATAAAATCAAAGACAGGCGTAGTCTGGATCCCAAACAATCCTTTTCCAGAATATGAGCTGTTTCAATATTATGAAAATCTTTTGGCAACTCTGTTGTTTTTTGCAGAATATTATTTTCTCTTAAAAGCTTTCTTTCTGTATGTTTCGTTTTGATCAGAAGCTTGTTCTTTTCTTGTTTTTCAGCAGAAATATTCCATTTTTCATTCGTCAGTCCGGCGGAATACAGAATCAGATTGTAAAAATCGGATACGTCGGGATAGACGTCTTCCACAACGCTCAGGCTTTCCTGATGCTGATTTATTCCTTTGTATAACAACAAAGAATTTTCTCTTACTTCATCCTTTTCAAGCGGGGAAATGTCGTATCCCAATCCGTGATCGCCCATAATGATAATGGCGGTCTTGTCATAAATTCCGGCCGCTCTCAGTTTATCCAGAAAGGCGACGATCATTTTGAAATAAGCCTTTATCGTAATCTGCAAAGAATCTTCTCCGGAATTGGATATATCCTCCTTTTCCAGATTTTCGTTCAACAAAAACGGGAAATGAAGCCCCGCGAGGTGATAGAATTTAAAACAATTTTCTTTGTCCGACAAAACAAGCCCGTCTTTGAATTCGTTGTAAAAATCCAGATCGTCGTATTTCCTGTCGCCCGTTTGCTTGCTTTCCCGGTTCAAACCGAAATTCATAACATATTTAAACGATTTTTCTTTTAAAAGCGTCGGGAACAGATGAAGAAAAATCAGGTTAATCAAAAACCGAATATTCAGAACAGCTTTATTCGTTTCTTTGATATTGTCGATAAATTTTGGCGAAAGATATGTGAATTGAGGCATATACGGATATATTTCGTTTTTATAGTTTTTCTGCTTTAGTTTTTTTAAAAAATGATTCTTTTTACTAAAGCTTTCTTCCAAAAAACGATAGTAGTCCGGTCCGATTTGTTCTTCCGATTTTTTTTCAGGATAATGTCCCGTGAAAAAAGCGGGCAAAGCTAACATCGTTCCCGCGCCATAGGAGGATGTGAACGGATAAAACTCAAAATCGTTAAAAATCTTATTTGTTTCCGGAAACGCTTTCAAATATTCCTGAAAAACGGCGGAACCGAAGCAGTCCAACACGATCGTAACGATGTTTCGTTTTTTTGAAAACTCGTTATATTTGTCATAGGTCGTGTGATATTTTTTATGGCTCAGAGTTACTTTTGAATTTTTCAGAAACGTTCCCGAAAGAAAACAGAGCTGTTCGAATATGATAAAAAGAGAAATCCAAAAAGCGGTCTTAATGAAAAATCCTTGCGGAACAAAAGAAAAGCCCGCCAGACACGCGAAAATGACGGCCTCTTTGACACAAAGCTTTCTTTTCTTTGCTTTACTTAAACTTTCTCCCTCCATTTTTCCGAATTTCGGCAAAATGATGATTGTTCCCAAATATGAAAACATTAAAATGAAGAACATAATCCTGACCGTTTCGACGGCATAACCGTTAAACACGGCATACAGGCATCCGCCCGTCGTTGCCGCGGAACAAAAAAGAAAGAATAAAGCGGCTTTACTCAAAGAAAGATTGATCTCCGATAAATTCCGAACCATAAATCCGAACGGAAGAAAGAAAAATATATAAAACGACGACAAAGCCGTAATTATTATATAATCAAACATTTTTACCCCCGTTCATTATCTTGTCGATAATATCTGAAAAGGTCTTTTCTATGTTGTTCGGGTTGTTCAGATAGGTGTATTCATAGGCATCGTGGTAAACTTTCGCGTATTTCTTCGCCAATTCTTCATCATTGATAACGTTTATGGCGTCCTGAACATAATCGTCAACCGTTCTGTTTTCCGCTAAAATGGAATTGCCGTCATCATCTAGACAAATTTTTTGTAAATCTTTGTTGCCCTGTTTGGCTTCCCAATACGGGTCGCGCCAGTACATGCTGTTTTGTTCGTTATACATTGAAACGATTGGCCGATAAAGGTGCGAAGCCATAATCTCAACCGTTCCTAACGCCAAAGGAAAGGGGGAAAGAATCACATTCGCCTTTTTAATTTCGTACCACAAAGCGTCATTATTCATCCAAGGAATATAATAATTTCTCCCTTTCAGACCGTTGTCGGCAAAAAACTCGTCCAATTCATTATCGAAATAATATCCTGTCCACTCAAAAAAAGTATTCGGGCACGAGTGCATAATCTGAACCAGAGCGTTCAGAAAATCGGGCTGTTTTATTTTTTCCAAGCGGGCTGGAGAAAATAATATTTTCTTTTCCATCAGCGATTCGTTGAAAATGACGTGAGGAACGATTTTCCACATTTTCCCGTTATAAAACTTTTCCGTTATCTGTCCGGCACCACCCGGGGAAATGCAACCGTCCAGATGCGGGAAGGACAGATTGCTTCTTAAGTAATGGGTAAACCAAATTTGTTTCGGAGCCAATCCGAACGCAAAGAAAAAGAACATATGAAAAGGCGGCGTTGGCCAGAAAACGATATCAATATCGTTTTCAACAACCAGACGACGCAAAACGAAAACGTTGTATAAACACTTCTTTTCCGGCAAAATAAGTTTTATACTGTTTACTTTACACGCAACTTCTAAGGAAAGCGCACCGTTTTCTTCGAAACTTTTCATTCCGAAAAGTTTCGGAGAAAACTTTTTCAAATGTTTCCCCAGCCCCAAAACAACTTCAAAACCGCATTTACCCAGATAAAACGATACTATTCCCATATGTGGGGGATCTGAAACGGAAGCCTTTTCCGGCAGAGGAAACTTTTCACGGAAACGCAGGCCCGCGTCAATAGCGGATTTTGAAAAAAGAGATAAAACGTCTTCAAATTCTTTATCCGTTTTTTTGGATAAAAAATATTCTTCACACGTCAGTAATGTCACTTGCGCGCAATTCACATAATTTTTATTAAAAAAATTGTTTATTGTCGGTATTAAATACTTCAGGACAAGTTTTTCTCTTTCCTCGTTTGACAGATGATTTATCTTGTTTCTGACTCTGCCGAAGATTTTGAAATATTTTCTAAAAAATATGTTTTCATTTTCATTCCACTCTATGGAATGAACGGGTAAAAATTTTGCTATATAAAATAATATTTTTACCTTTGTTTCGATTTTCATTTATAGCTCCAATTCAAAAATGACGTAAGCGATGCCTCGACCGCCGAATTCCTGTTTCTGACCGACAAGTCCCGGATTCAAAACTTTTCCGTGTTCTTCGTTGGAGGTTCCGAAATCAAAGTATTTTTTATTTTTCGAGTATTCATTGATTAAATAATCAAAAACCAAATCCAACGCGCCGATATTGCGTCCTTTTTCAGAATTGGCGATATATTGCGTGTGTACCGTCAAAGGCGTGTCGAAAATCAAAACCCCAGCCAATATTTCCTTTTCATCGTTTTCTGCGATGAAAAGTTTTATTTCTTCAGGGAATCTGTTGGCAAGCAATGCCAGTTCTTCGCCCGTGTGAACGGCTTTCGCCCCGTGATAGGCGCCCAACACATCGTTCACAAGGTTGATGTATCCTTCAAAGTCAAAACTCTGAACTACTTTTAAATTTGCTTTGACCGCTTTTTTGATATTGCGTCTTCTGCGTTCGCTAAAGCTTATTCTGTCTTCCATCAAAATGCAGGTCGAGATGTTTGTTTCCGCAATTTTTGCGTTGTTGCGAAACAAAGCGTACATATCTTCATCCGAGGGATATTTATGATAAACGGAGGGGACTCGCTTATAAATCAGTTTTTCCACCCCTTTTTCTTTTAAGAAGGCTTTCAGCGCGTCAAAGACTTCCAACATTTTCGGTGTTGTCATTTTTTTATCGGAAATAATGCCGCCATAAGTCAGACCGCCGTGAGAACGCACTTCGTTGCCGTGCAAAGAAGCAGGCATGACGGCAATCAGTTTGTCGTCTTCGTAAAACATCAATGAAATATCAGTGAAGCGGTCGGAATGGTATTCGACATAGCCACGTTTGAGCATAAACGTGCCGTTTTTGGATGCGTCAATGAAGGCGTCCCATTCCGCTTGTTTTTCCGCATTATAAAAATGAACAGTGATCAAAATCCTTAATCCTTTCCGCAATAAAATCGGGTGCGTATTCCGATAAAACCTCTTTATTCAATATTCCCCAAGCGACGGCGATTGAATGAACGCCGAGTTCTTTGGCACACTTAATATCATCGCCCGTGTCGCCAATCAGAACATCACAGGGAAGAGGCGACGTTGCCGAACGGATCAATTCCGCTTTCGACGTTTTTCCTTCCGTTATCAGCAGATCTTTGAAAAACTTTACCCAGCCGAATTTTTCAATCTGACAGCGCACAAGATCTTTTCGTTGACGGTTCGTCACCAGATACAAATCGTTGTTTTTTGATAATTTTTCCAAAGCCTCCGTTACGCCTGCATACGGAAAATCGAATTCGACGCGGTCTTCCTCCTCGACTTTTTCCATCCAGTTTTGATGAAAGACGGCAATTTGTTCGTCGGTGTAGCTGTACCGATCCTGCAACAGCTTTTTCTGCGATACACGGGAACGTTTGATTTCGTTGTATTCGTCTTCGGTCAGATCGCATTTGGGGCAGAGTTCCTTAAACAACCGGTACAGCCGGCCCTGCGAATTGATTAGTGTGCCGTCAAAATCCAGATAAATTCGCTTGCGCAACGCCGGATCGTCATAGCGGTTCAGCGCGCGCGTATCGGGATCGATCTCAACATCAATCAGCCACGGTTCCTTATCCCCGAAAACATCATTTAACTTTTGAAAATCCTTCTCCGTTTTAAGACGCGCGAATTTCAGTCTGAATGTTTCAGCCAATTTTTCCAGATCGGGACAGGTGAATGTTTCAGGCGTGTTACCGTGAAAACGGGAGTGATAAAATTTGGTTTGAACGCTGCGCATCAGTCCCAGACAGCCGTTGTTGAAAACAAAACATTTCACATTTCTGCGCCAAAGCGAGAGCGTGTTCAACTCCTGCAAATTCATCTGGAAACCGCCGTCTCCCATAAAAGCGATGACCTGATCAGCGGCAAAAGACGCTCCGATCGCCGCCGGCAGAGAAAAGCCCATTGCACCGAACCCCGATGAGGACAAAAAACGTCTTTTTCCGTTCGGAATGAACGCCTGTGCCGCCCACATTTGATTTTCCCCGACATCGACCGTAATAACGGCGTTTTCATCGCTTTTTTGTAAAACGGTCTGAACGGTTTTTACCGGCGAGAGCCCTTTTTCCACCTGCGCGATACGTTTCCCGTACCGTTCTTTCCAAGAAGAGATTTGACCGTTCCAATCCTTAAAATCCGTTCGATTCAATAGTGGTAAAACGGCCGAAAAAAAAGAACGCAAATCGCACGGAATAAGAATGTCCTCTTTAAAGGCTGTTCGTCCGAATTCCGTTTCATCGATTTCGACACGGATGATTTTTGCACTTCCGTTATAGACGGCACGCTCTTTTCCCGTATGTTGAGAAGCCAGTCTTGCCCCAAAGATCAGCAACAGATCGGCGTTCAGTAACGCAAGGTTCGCCGCCGTATTCCCATACAATCCGGCAAATCCGGCAATATGAGTGCACGCGTCCAATCCGTTTAATGTTGCAACAAGCGGAATCCCCGTCTTTTTACAAAAATCATCCAACAACGTTCCGGTATTAGCCGAACGGACGCCTCCTCCGACGAGAATAAGAGGCCTTTTTGCTTTTTTAATTTCCGTTGCAATATCGTTTAGAGCGGTTAAGTCTTCTGCTTCCGATTCCGGAATGGAAAATGACCGCAAATTATTTTCATCAACTTCTTTGAACTGTACGTCTATCGGGACGTCGATCAGAACGGGGCCTTTGCGTCCGGTCGTCGCATAGTAAAAAGCCTTTTCCAGTTCGTAGCGGACATTTTCAGGCTGATCCAGCAAAACAGTGTATTTCGTGACAGGTTTAACCATAGAAACAATGTCTGCGTCCTGAAAACCGTTTTGCCGCGCTTTTCCCCGCGAATTGATCAGAGATGTTCTTTCCTGTCCCGTGATAAACAAAACAGGGATCGAATCGCAAAAAGCGTCCGCTATCCCCGTGATTAAGTTCGTTGCTCCCGGTCCTGATGTAGCTATCGCCACGCCGATTTCATTGGTAACGCGCGCATACGCATCTGCGCCAAAGGCCGATGCCTGTTCGTTAAAATTCTGGACATAAGTGATCTTGTTCGTCGCCTCGATGCTGTCCAACATTTTCATCATGGCACTACCCTGAAAACCGAAAAGGTGTTTTATTCCTTTCGATTCCAAGAAACAGGCAATGTAATCGGCAACCGTTATCATGCCTTGATCAACGTCCTTTCCATTTCCTCCCGCGTTGTCAGCATCGGCGCGACGTCCATCGCCCTCAGCCACAGCAAACCATCCGGAAGCGGATTGAGCTTTTTAGGCAAATCCGGCTTCTTGCCATAGACGCACAGGTTTTTCAGAATGACGGGCAGATTGACGCCGCCCTGCGCGAAAAACTCCACCGTGGTGAAAAATCGCCCGATGTTGATTTCTGTCGGGTTCGGAACGCCATTGTTGTCATACGCCATATCGACGCCGTAGATGCCGTTCGGTTCCTTACTGACGGCTTTGCAGGCGTTCTGCGCGATTTCATCAACGATCGGATCGGCGTATGTTTCCCCGACTTTTGTTACGCCCGTCACTCCCGAAGGCGATAATGCGCTGTGCGCCCATCCTGCGCGGCGGCGTCCCTGCGCAACAATCAACTCGCCTTTGTACCAGATGGACAGCCACGTCACCGTTTTCGGCGTCAGCAGTTCGGCGGCAACGAAATCCCCCCAGCCATCAGCGTTGGTAATCCAATCGACAGCCGTTTCAAAATCGTTCGTAGGCAAAGCTCCTTTCCCGCCGCCACCGATCGACATCGCGCGAAGCCAGATCGTGCCGTCCCTGTTGCCAAGTTCCTTAAACGCGCGTTTCAGGTCTTCTTTGTTGTTGATGACGATGTTTTCCGGAACTTTTATTCCGTAGTCCTTGAATTTCTTCCACGACTTGTATTTGTGGACGCAGGTGTCGATCGTGTCGTTATCGGGAATTAAAAACTTAACGCCTGTCGCCGCGATTTCGTCACGGAAACCCGAAGCGATGAATAATTCCTTATCATGCTGAAAGTGAATCATATCCGGCTTTTCAGCGTTCAGGACTTTTAGTAGCTTTTCTTTGTATTCCGACTTTGTAGAATGGGGCATCAGGATTTTCTTGTGCGCCTTGCACAGCATCAAATCGTACTGATCCGAGCCGAGCCCGACAATTTCATCGCCGCTGTTTTTATCCATCAACAAACAGTTGATTACGCCGTTTGACTGAGCCGAACCGGCTCCCGTTACAAAGATCTTAGCCATTTTATTTTTCTGCCAGTTCAGCGTATCCGATGCCGTCCATTCCGTAATGGTTGCCGGAATAGAACAGATACGTTTTTCCGTCGCATTCCAGACGTTCGCCAAAACAAACCATATCGTCGTCAAAGTGACCTTTTTCCGAAACGGTTATTCCGACTTTATCATCCATTCTTGTCCAGTTAATACCGTCCGGAGATTCTCCGTAACCCAAGCGGTAGCCTTTCGATAAATGGCGCAGGGAATAGATGATTTTATACAGACCGTCTTCTTTCCAAAGAACGCTTTTGCAAATGCCGTGTTCGTCAGAATTTTGGAAGTCGATAACCGTTTTTCCGGCTTTTCTTTCCCAAATCAGAGGATCGTCGGATTCCATATATTTCAGATTGTACAAAGGTTCCAGTTTCGTCGGGGCCTCAATCCACCCGTCTGAAACAGACGCCGTGTACCACATTTTGTATTTTTTTCCTTCTTTAATAACAAAAGGGACACAGCGATTAGATATTTCCCCTGGTACGCGATCAAGAAGCGGTGTCTGCGTAGTTATTTTTTTAAATGTTTTTCCGTTATCCGTACTGACGGCAACGCCGGTAAAGATTAAATACGGAACCTTAACGCAGGTTTGATAGCCTGAATAATACATATACAGCTTGTCATCATCCTTCAGTAATGACGCCGTTACTACGCCGTTATCATCGAATGTTCCGTCTATGCCGATATCTATCAGCGGTTTCTTAGAATAGCCGGTAATTTCTGAAGGATTGTCCGCTTTGACATCAACATAGCCTATTCTGCCAACGTTTTTTTCATCGCACATCGTTACAAAAATGCGGATAGTATCTTTATTTAACCGGTACGGCAACGGAACCATGGCGTTTTTTTTGAACCACGGCAAATCAAATGTTTCATGTCCGCAAATTTTTCCTTTTTTTATCCATTTCATTATATGTTCCCTTCATTACTCAGTGTTAAAAACTGTTTATAATCTCGGATATAATCGCTTTCGTTGTAGTAATCGTCTGCCAAAACAAGCAGAACGCAGTCGGAGGAAAAGTTTTCCATTGTGTGCCAAACCATTCCTTCAACCAGAAGTCCTTTATCCGGCGTATCCAACAAATAAACAGTTTTCTGACCGTTCATCTCACAATGAATTTCAACGCTTCCCGATACGGCGATCAGCAGTTGTTTCAGTTCCCTGTGGGCATGAAATCCGCGCGAAACGTTTTCTTTTGTTCCGTAAATGTAATAGACGCGTTTAACGTCAAACGGCAGGTTATGCTCGTTTTCCAAAACAACAAGATGACCGCGGTTGTCGCCGTGAACCTGCAGAGAGATTAAAGCCGTGTTCGCCGTCATTTCTTCCTCCTGATGAAATCGCGCAGTTTTTTCCATTTCGCACGCCAACCGAACCGTTTGCACCATTGACGCTTCCATAGCTTTGCATAGCCGTGCGCGAAGCAGTATTCTTTCTCGTGTTCATAAATCTGACGGTAGATTTCCAACGTTTTTTCCTGAAATTCAGGGCTTGAAATCGTATTGTTCTCGTGCCAGCGATAAGAAAATAAAATTTCAGGGATGTATTTAAACTTTCCTTGTTTGGAAAGTTGCAAGTTCATATACCAGTCTTCCAACAAGACGTTCGGATTGTATTTACCCGTTCCGAAGTAGGCTGATCGTTGAACTAAGTATCCGTTTGGCAAATAATTTCCTTTAAGTAACTCCGCATAGTTCCCGAAATCCGTGTGTCTGTTGTCTGGATCGTTCAGGTGCATATTTTCGCCGAAAGTTCTGTACAAAGCTTCGTTTTCAGGGACGACTTTTCGGTCCTTGCCCCAATAAACGCGTTCCGAATTGCCGTTGATGATCTCGTCGTCGCCGACAGCTAAAACATAGTCCGGATTTTCAGACAGAAATTTATGCAAAACCTCTATCGCCTGCGGTTTTGCCATATCATCAGAGGCAAGAGAATAAATGTATTTTCCGTCTGTTTTATCTAACAGCCGATTAAGCGTTACACAGGTTCCCTGATTTTCCTGTATTTCCATAACGACACGGACAAAGCGTTTTTCGCATTCGGGTTTTAATTCCTGCATTTTTGCAAAAGTGCCGTCCGTCGAACCGTCGTCAATAACCAAAAGTTCAATGTTTTGATACGTCTGCGCCATAATCGAACGAATACATTCTTCAACGTATTTTTCGTGGTTGTAAGCCGGTATCATTACGGAAATCAGGTCGTTACTCATCGTTGTTTCTCCTGATTTCAAAATTCAAACGGAAACGTTTACCGAAAGCTTTGATTGATAACAAAGTGATTTTATTATTGCTTTTAGAGGGCAAGGTGATGCGATCCAGAAAAGCCCATTCAAAATTCGTTTTGTAAAAATCGTATAAATTCTGTTGACGAACGCACCGTTGCAAACGGATGTTCCCGACCGTCGCTTCCTCTTCCCGCGGGCAGGACAAAGAAACGGCTTCAAAGTCGAAACGCGCGTTCGGATAGAGCCTCGTCAGACATTTGCTTAACTTTTCCAGACAGGAAATATCCAAAGGGAAAGAGACTGAAAGGATAAGCAGGACATTCTTGGCGGATTTGATTTTTTCAATCAAACGCGCTGTTCTGCGCCGGAGTTTTTTATCAAAAGCGTCATATTCCTTTTCAGCATCTTTCTTAAAATGGTTTGGAAAGAAATAACCGGAATATGTATCCTGATAAATAACAGGATGTTCTTTACTTCCTTCAACGCGTTTCAGGTTTTCTTTCAATGCCAAATTCTTGAACCCGTCCGCAAACCCTTCGCACAGATATTCAATCGGTTTTTCGTTTTCGATGTAAACCCAGTCAAACGGCAGCGAAAAACAGCGCATATCGCGGTATTTCAGCTGAAACGCCGCGGCGCAGTTCCCGCCTAAAGAACAAACCAGATCGTAATGCCGTTTATCTGTATTCATTAACGATCCTTACGACTTCTGAAACTTCTTCGTCCGTCAAAACGGGCGACATCGGCAGGGAAATGATGGTTCTGTGGATTTCTTCCGCGATCGGATAGGAATGATCGTTCCATTCCCGGTAAGCGTCCTGTTTGTGCGGCGGGGTGGGATAGTGGATGATCGTCTGCACGCCGTTGTCCGTCAGGTATTGCTGAAAACGGTCGCGTTCGTCCGTTCTGACCGCGAAAACATGCCAAACCGCGGCGTCCTCTGCATACGTTTCCGGCAGAATGATTTTCGGGTTTGTGATATTTTTGCGGTAATATGTTGCAATTTCTCGCCGTCTGGCGTTGTCCGCATCCAGATGCGGCAGCTTCACGTCCAGCACCGCCGCCTGCAGTTCGTCCAAACGGCTGTTCGTGCCTTTGTAAATATGGTGATATTTGCGGTCGGAGCCATAGTTCGCTATGGCTTTGACCTTTTTATACAGTTCTTCGTCGTTCGTTACGACCGCGCCGCCGTCGCCCATACAGCCGAGGTTCTTTCCCGGATAGAACGAAAAAGCCCCTGCGTCCGACAGGTTGCCGACACGTTTGCCTTGATACAAAGCTCCATGCGCCTGCGCACAGTCCTCAAACACTTTCAAACCGTGTTTCTTGGCAATTTCCCAAACTTTTTGCATTTGAACGGCCTGACCGTACAAGTGAACGACCATAATCGCCTTTGTCCTCGGCGTGATCGCCGCTTCAATTTTATCGGGATCGATGTTGTAAGTGTGAATATCCGGTTCGACTAAAACAGGCGTGCATCCGTTTTCCGATATGGCCAGAATCGTTGCGATGTAAGTATTTGACGGAACGATGATCTCATCTCCGGCGCCGAACCCGTGCGCGCGGATGATCAGATTTAACGCGTCCAATCCGTTCGCAACGCCCAAAGCGTATTTCGTGCCGCAGTATTCGGCAAAATGCTTGGAAAAACTTTCGTTTTCTTCGCCCTGCAAATACCACCCCTTGTCCAGAATACGGGCGAAACGGGCGTCGATTTCCGAACGGAAGCGGTTATTCACTTTAGCCAGATCAAGAAACGGTATCATCAACGACTCCTAAGTAAAGCGAACGGGACGATCTTGGAACGAGTTGTATTTCGTTTTCCGTCTTTTGGGCTTGCGGCCTTGGACATAAACGGAACGTCCTGTTCATAAAGAGGGTTAAGGTTAAGAGGCATATACGGCCTCCTTTGTTTTGACAAAGTCGTCAAGGTTGAATGTTTTCAGTTGAACCAGATATTTGAAAATTCTGTAGTCGGAATGATCCGCCAAGGAATCGATATCGAAAAAGGTTTTCATCGACAGATCGATTTTTTCTGACAGACTGCCGTTTTTGATTTTCTTGTTGTAAAAGTATTCGTAGCTTTTGCAGTAATAGTGATTGATCTGCGCGTGAATATGATGCGGCTTCTTCGTCAGTTCCGAATAGTACAACGGGTCTTCCGCGCACACGCGGCCGAAGAACTTGAAACGCCAGAAATGCGGCGATTTGTTCTTTTTGCTCAACCAACCGACAAACTTCGTGTTCAAAAAGCTTTTATACGACATAAAGTCGCCGCAGACGAAAAACTGTTCCGTAATCAGCTTTGTCGTGTCTTCGTTCATTATTCCGCCGGAAGAAAACATCTTCCAGTAACAGGAAACAAGCGGGAATTTATTGTACCGCGACAGCCACTGTTTGATGTCTTTCGTTTCATAGGGGACGACGAATTCGTCCAAGTCCAGAAAACCTATCCAGTTCGCTTCGTTCGCGTACGTTTCGACGCAGTTCTGATACGCGCTCGCCTGACCGAACGGAACGGGCCAGTCGATCAGCGTTACAAAGCCTTTGTCGATATAGGGCTGTAACAATTCCCGATAATTGTCGTCGGAAAAATTGTTGTACAGGTAAAAGTGATCGACGCCCGCCAACAGATAATAGTTCAGCCATTCGATGAAAAACTTGCCTTCGTTCTTGAAAATCGCGCAC
>ULOB01044531.1_pt1 | contig 21224 bp, 15 predicted proteins | sample 1952151 | NCBI WGS metagenome assembly ULOB01 (sample SAMEA4835591, study PRJEB28245) | human gut metagenome | biome: gut microbiome; material: fecal sample | place: Denmark | collected 2008
AGAAAGCCACCATCAAGGTGGCTTTTTTCATATCTGTCAGTCACCGGCCAGCGCCAATGCCAGCAAACTAATACGTATGTCGTCCACAGACTCGAACGCATCGGCACAGGCTGTGGTCGTAGCACCGGTAGTCAGCACATCATCTACCAGCAAGATGTGCTTCCCCATAAACCGTTCGGGACAAAGAAGCCTGAAGACACCGTTCATATTTTCCCAACGTTCGTACGCCGACTTTTGCGTTTGCGATTCCGTATATTTTTCGCGTACAACCGAGGTAAGGTCAACCGGAATGCCTGTCACACGTGAAATACCTTTTGCCAGACAGGCACTTTGATTATACCCACGTGCACGTTCTTTACGCGGATGCAGAGGCACAGGCACAATGACATCGATCCCGTCAAAGAAACCGCTCATCTTCAATTCGGCTGCCATGAAACGCCCCATCACATCTCCCAAGTCTTTCCGCTCCTCGTACTTCAGCAAATGCAGAATACTGTGATAGGCACTTCCTTTCCGATAGAAAAAGTATGCCGAAGCACGCTCTATCGGAAACTTCCCCCAGAACATGCGTTCCACCGGATTATCTTTCTTCAAATGATAATTCGTACGGGGCATATCGATATTGCAGGAGATGCAGATTCCCTCTTCACCCTCCATCAGGACTTCGCCACACACCGCACAACGATAAGGAAAAAGCAAGTGCAGTAACGAATGAAGCCAGAGTTTTACAACCTCCCACATAAACCACCGGGTTACATTTTCGGCGGAACTTGAGCCACCAGTTCCAGTAACAGCGGATGCAGATAACCGTTAGTGGCCACAACGTGATGACCTTCCAGAAAATTCTCATTTCCATAGAAATCGGTTACTCGTCCGCCGGCTTCCTGCACCATAAGGGCTGCTGCAGAGAAATCCCACTTACCAATAAAAGCCTCCAGCCAGCCATCGAACCGACCGGCAGCCACATAACAGATAGCCAATGCTGCCGAACCATTCATACGAATACCGCCTACCTTACCATAAAGTTCGTGTATCAAATGCTCGCCGGTACGGGCATAACTGTCCGAGTTATAAGGAAGTTCTACTACCAAAAACGAATCTTCGACACGTTTTACTGCAGATACCCGCATCGGCTGCCCGTTCACATAAGCACCTCCACCCTGCCAGGCATAGAAACACTCATCCCGACACGGATCATAAACCACACCCGACAAAAGCGACTGCTTGTTGCGCAAGGCTATGCTGACACAATACGGAGCATTGTCATGAATATAATTCGTCGTTCCGTCCAGCGGATCGACCACCCAACAGTAAGGTTCGTCGTGATATTCGGCCGATCCCTCTTCGGTGATAAAACCTGCCTCGGGCAACAAGTCACGCAATGCCATCACCAACCGGCGTTCCGACTCCTTGTCCACGTATGATACATAATCGTGCGCATGTTTCTCCTGCGCCATTTCACGACGGAAGTTCAGCCGTTCGCTTTTCAGAAATGCACCCGCTTCGCGGGCTATGCGGCAGACGTCTGCCGTCAGCTTCTCCAGATCTAATATCTTTTCCATATATATGTCTGTTTACTAAATTCTGCATCCATACAGTTATTCAAGTGACAAATGTAGCAAAATAGCGTGAAAATAAATCTTTTGCATTTGAAACTTATCCCTCCAAATTGCATTATCTTTGCCGACAAAGCAAAAAGACAAAGAACATGGAACATCCTTTATCACAATTTCAATATTGCCCAAAGTGTGGCTCACACCGCTTCGAGGTTCATAACGAAAAATCCAAGCAATGTCCCGACTGCGGTTTCGTCTACTATTTCAACCCTTCATCGGCAACCGTAGCACTCATCGTCAATGAACAGGACGAACTGTTGGTCTGCCGGCGCGGTAAGGAACCGGCTAAAGGCACTCTTGACCTTCCAGGCGGTTTTGTCGATATGTTCGAAACCGGAGAAGAAGGTGTGTGCCGTGAAGTAAAGGAAGAAACCGGTATGGAAGTGACCCGTGCCGAATATCTTTTCTCGATACCCAACATTTACATCTATTCGGGCTTCCCCGTACATACGCTGGACATGTTTTTCCACTGCACCGTGAAAGACTTGCTTCACTTCAAAGCCATGGACGATGCCGCCGACGCCTTTTTCCTTCCGATAAAAGACATCCGGCCTGAAGACTTCGGCCTGACTTCCATCCGCAAAGGCCTGCAAAAGTTTCTGGAAAGCCGCAGACTCCGCGCGAATCTATAAAAAAGCCAAACAAATGCAACAAAATCAACCCGAAAAGTGTATTTTTGTCAGATACACATTCTAAAACCAAGAAAATGAAGAATAAAATCTCCCGGATACTCTGCACAGCCCTTTGCTGTGCACCCCTGCTCGCCACGGCACAGACCAACGGGCAAAGCACCTCTCCCCAACGGCTTTATCTGGAGGGAGTAAACCTGTTTCAGCAGAAAGCCTATTCGGCAGCCATCCCGCCCTTGCAGGCCTTCATCCAGCAAACCGACCGAGACGGACAACCCCTTTCCGAAACCGCTGAACGGCTGGAAGCCGAATATATGCTGGTATGTGCCGAATACGAACTGCGCAACCCTCGCAGCACCGAACTATTACAAGCCTTTCTGGAGAAACACCCCGACACGCCTCACGCCAACCGCCTGCAGGCACTTATCGCCTCGACTTACTTCTTCAAAGGCGATTACGACGCAGCACTGGCCATGTTCAACGGTTCACAGCTCGACTTGCTCAGTAACGCCGAACGCGACGACATGACTTACCGCCTCGCCGTCAGCTATCTGAAAACGGAAAACACCCGCGAAGCTGCTACTTGGTTCGAGACACTGCGCATCGTCAGCGAGAAGTATGCTGCCGACTGTACTTATTATCTGTCGTACATCCGCTATACACAACAACAGTATGACGATGCTCTCAAAGGGTTCCTTTCCTTGCAGGATGACAAGAAATACCAATCACTGGTTCCTTATTATATAGCCGAAATCTACCTTATCAAGAAGAATTTCGACAAGGCCGAAATCGTAGCACAAAACTACCTGTCGGCCTACTCCGGCCAGCCCGATGAAGCTGAAATGTACCGCGTACTCGGTACGGCCGAATACCATACGGGCAAATACCTCGAAGCCATGAAGTCCTTCGACCAATATGCCAGCGAGAGCAACTCGCATCCTCTGCGACGCGATGCCCGCTACATGCAAGGCCTTGCCTGCTATCATTGCAAAGTCTACACCCGTGTCCCCGAACTGCTGAACGAAGTAGCCGACGGACAGGATGCCTTAGCTCAGAACGCATGGCTGCACATGGGTCTGGCTTACCTTCAACTGGACGACAAAAATAAGGCACGCATGGCTTTCGAACAGGCTGCCACTTCCAACGCCGAACTCAGTATAAAGGAACAGGCTGCCTACAACCACGCTCTCTGTATACACGAAACCTCGTACTCGGCTTTCGGCGAATCAGTCACCGTTTTCGAGAAGTTCCTGAACGACTTCCCTAATTCGGTTTACGCTGACAAGGCAAGCAACTACCTGGTAGAAGTCTATATGAATACCCGCAGCTACGATGCTGCCCTGCAGTCCATCGAACGCATCGCCCACCCGGGCACAGCCATACTGGAAGCCAAACAAAAGATCCTCTTCCAATTAGGCACACAGGCATTTACCAACACCCAGTTCGAACAGGCCATCGGCTACTTCAGCCAAAGCATCAGCTTGGGGCAGTATAACCTACAGACCAAAGCCGAATCCTACTACTGGCGTGGCGAATCTTACTACCGCCTGAACCGCATGCAGGAAGCCGCACGCAACTTCAACGATTACCTGGCTCTTACCCCCCAGCGAAACTCAGACATGTTTGCCCTGGCCTACTACAACTTGGGTTACATTGCCTTCCATCGCAAAGATTACGGTACGGCACAAAACAACTTCCAGAAGTTCATTCAGCTGCAAAAAGGGAATAACCCCGCACTGCTGGCCGACGCCTACAACCGTATCGGCGACAGCTACCTGCACAACCGCTACTTCGACGAAGCCCGTCAATACTATACCCGTGCAGAGAACCTGAATACGCCGTCGGGCGATTACTCCTATTATCAGCTGGCTTTGGTAGCCGGATTGCAGAAAGACTACTCCGGCAAGGTGCAATTACTGAACCAGCTGGCTGCCAAATACCCCAGTTCGCCCTATGCCGTCAACGCCCTCTACGAAAAAGGACGTTCCTACGTACAGACAGGCAACAGCAGCCAGGCCATCGCTACCTTCGGCGAACTGCTGAAGAAATACCCCGAAAGCCCCGTCAGCCGCAAGGCTGCAGCCGAAATCGGATTGCTCTATTATCAGAATAATGACTACAACCGTGCCATCGAAGCTTATAAGCACGTAGTCACCCAATACCCCGGTAGCGAAGAAGCCCGTCTGGCTATGCGCGACCTGAAGTCGATCTATGTCGATGCCAACCGCGTAGACGAGTTCGCAGCCCTTGCCGCACAACTGCCCGGCAACATCAGCTTCGAACCCAGCGAACAAGACTCACTGACCTACATTGCAGCCGAAAAGGTATACATGAAGGGAGAAATCGCCCCTGCCAAGGAAAGCTTCAGCCGCTACCTGCAAAGCTTCCCGAACGGTGCTTTCATTCTGAATGCACGCTATTACCTCTGCGTCATTGCCAAAAAGCAACAGGACGACAATGCCGTACTCGAACATGCCGAGAAGTTATTGGAATATCCCGACAATCCTTACTCCGAAGAAGCTCTGCTGATGCACAGTGAAATCCTGTTCAACCGTCAGCAGTATGACCAGGCCATGGCCGACTACAAACAGCTGCAAGCCAAAGCCTCGACAGCCGAACGCCGACAGCTGGGTACGACCGGAATATTGCGCTGTGCTGCCCTGCTGAAAGACGACACCGAAGTCATACATGCCGCTACCAGCCTGCTGAGCGAAGCCAAACTTTCGCCCGAGCTGCACAACGAAGCCCTGTACTTCCGTGCCAAGGCCTACCTGAACCAGAAAGCCACGCAAAAAGCCATGACCGACCTGGAAGTACTGGCCAAGGATACCCGCACCCTCTATGGTGCCGAAGCCAAATACCTGCTGGCACAACAGCTCTATAACCAAGGCGAATATGCCAAGGCCGAAAAAGAAATACTGAACTTCATCGACCAGAGCACACCGCATGCCTATTGGCTAGCACGCAGCTTCATCCTTCTGTCCGATGTTTACGTAGCCTTGGACAAGAAAGTAGACGCGCGCCAATACCTGCTCAGCCTGCAACAGAATTATCAGGCCGATGACGACATAGAGACCATGATTGAAGAACGACTGGAAAAACTGAAATAATAGACAATGAAAACGATACAATCCATTCTGATAGCTACCGCTTTATCGGCTTGCGTCTTCCCGATGCAAGCCCAAGCACAGGAACAAGCCAAAGATACCACTGTGAACCGTACAGTCGTAGTGGAACAAGAATACGCCCCCGACATCAACGATGCAACCAAAATCAATGTAGTGCCTCAGGTGACTCCGCCTACCGTCAGCAAGAAAGCTGTAGAGTATGATGCACGGATGGTTCCGGCCGCACAGATTCCGGCAACTACCATGCAGGCCTATACTGGACAAGAAATACAACCCAAAGCCGCTCCGGGCTACGTCCGGCTGGGTTATGGTAATTATGGCAATCTGGACGCTCAGGCCAACTACCTGTTCAACCTCTCGTCGCGCGACCGCCTGAACTTGAATTTCGGTATGGATGGCATGAACGGAAGTCTCGACCTACCCGGCGAAAACGGAGAATGGGATGCCTTCTACTACCGCACCCGTGCCGCCATCGACTATCTGCACGCCTTCAATAAAGTAGACCTGAACGTAGCCGGCCGCTTCGGACTGAGCAACTTCAACCTGTTGCCTGCCCTGCCCGGCAATAAACAGAAATTCACTTCGGGCGACTTCCATGTAGGTGTTCGGTCGACCGACGAAGAAATGCCTTTCCGCTTCAGTGCCGAGACCAACCTCATGCTCTACCAGCGCCAGCACGATCTGCCCTACGACGACCTGCAGGAAACCCTAATACGCACCAAAGCCGAAGTAACAGGCGACATCAGCGACGGCCAGTCCATCAGTGTCGCTCTTGCCATGGACAACGTCCTCTATCAGCATACGGACTTTGAAAACTACACGTCGCTCGACATGAATCCGTATTACCTCCTGCAGAACGATGACTGGACACTCCGTCTGGGTGCACACGTCGACCTGGCATTCGGATTCGGTAAGACGTTCCGCGCAGCCCCCGACGTTTATGCCCAATACAACTTTGCCGACAGCTATCTGCTCTACGTACAGGCCAAAGGCGGCAAACAGCAAAACGACTTCCGCCGACTGGAGACGATATGCCCCTACGGCCAGTTGGCCAGCCAGGCCGACGCCACTTACGAACAGCTGAATGCTGCCCTCGGCTTCAAAGCCAGTCCCGTCACCGGATTGTGGATGAACATTTACGGCGGCTACCAGAACCTGAAGAATGACCTGGTACAGGGCTTCGGCGACGATGCTCTGCTGCTGTACGGACAGAACACCAGCAACGTCTACTTCGGAGCCGAAGTCAGCTACTCTTACAAGGATATTTTCGCCATCGCCGCCTCGGGTACGTACCGTAATTGGGACACAAAGAAAGACGAAACAAATCCCTATGCCGAAGCAGCCCTCCTCTTCAAGCCCGCTCTCGAAGCTGACCTGCATGTCGACATCCGCCCCGTCTCTCCATTCCTGCTGAAGCTAGGCTACCAGCACATTGCCCGTCAGGAAGTGGAAGGCCAAACAATCGACGCCGTCAGCAACCTCTATGCCGGACTGGAGTACAAGCTGTTCAAGGGAATTTCGATCTATGCCCGTGCCAACAACCTGCTGAACCAGAAGTATCAATACTACCTGGAATATCCGGCAGAAGGCATCAATTTCGTAGGAGGAGTAAGTTTCTGCTTCTAAAGGGCAGAACTCTTCCTACAAAAAAAGGTCTTTTTTGCTAAAATCTCTTATATTATAAGGTGGGAAATATGTTTTTTCCTACTTTTGCGGGCAAACTCAGTGACAGGAGTCGCTACAAAACAAAAATTTATGCAAAAAAACCTTGTTATAGTTGAGTCTCCGGCCAAAGCTAAAACCATCGAAAAATTCCTTGGAAAAGATTTCAAGGTACTTTCCAGCTATGGCCATATACGCGACTTGAAGAAAAAAGAATTCAGTATCGACATTGAAAACAACTTTGAGCCGCACTATGAAATACCGGCCGACAAAAAGAAAGTGGTATCTGAACTGAAGGAAGAGGCTGCCAACGCCGAAACCGTATGGCTGGCTTCCGATGAGGACCGCGAAGGAGAAGCCATCGCATGGCATCTGTACGAAGTACTGAAACTCAATCCCGAACATACGAAGCGCATCGTCTTCCACGAGATTACGAAAAGCGCCATCCTGAAAGCTATCGAGCACCCGCGCAACATCGACATCAACTTGGTTGATGCCCAACAGGCACGCCGTGTACTGGATCGCATCGTAGGTTTCGAGCTCTCGCCCGTACTATGGAAGAAAGTAAAGCCTGCCCTCTCGGCCGGTCGTGTACAGTCGGTAGCCGTACGCCTCATCGTAGAGCGCGAACGCGAGATACAAGCTTTCCGTACCGAAGCCGCCTACCGTGTGACAGCAGTTTTCCTGGTGCCCGATGCCGACGGAAAAACAGTCGAAATGAAAGCCGAACTGCCTCGCCGCTTCAAGACCAAGGCCGAAGCACAGAAGTTTCTGGAAGGTTGCCGCACAGCTACGTTCACCATCAGCGACATCACTACCCGTCCGCTGAAGAAGTCGCCTGCCGCCCCCTTCACCACCTCGACCCTGCAACAGGAAGCCGCCCGCAAACTGGGATTCACCGTGGCACAAACCATGATGGTGGCACAGCGGCTGTACGAATCGGGATACATCACCTACATGCGTACCGACTCCGTGAACCTGTCCGAATACGCCATCAACGGCAGCAAAGAAGCCATCCTTAACCTGATGGGCGAACGCTACGTCAGCCCGCGCCACTATGCCACCAAGACCAAGGGTGCACAGGAAGCGCACGAAGCCATCCGCCCCACCGATATGCAGAAATCGAAAATAGACGCTACTCCGCAAGAGAAACGTTTGTACGACCTGATATGGAAACGTACCATCGCCTCACAGATGGCCGACGCCGAAGTAGAAAAGACCACCGTTACCGTCAGCATCAGCAACGAAGCGGATGCCTTTACAGCTACTGGCGAAGTGGTCAAGTTCGACGGTTTCCTGCGCGTTTACCGCGAATCTTACGACGACGATATGGAGCAGGAAGACGAAGCACGCCTGCTGCCGCCTTTGAAAAAAGGACAGAAGCTGGAATATCAGGACATCGTAGCTACCGAGCGCTTCACCCAGCATCCTCCACGCTACACTGAGGCCAGCTTGGTGCGCAAGCTCGAAGAACTGGGTATCGGACGTCCGTCAACCTACGCCCCCACCATCTCTACCATCCAGCAACGCGAATATGTAGAGAAAGGAGACAAGGCAGGAGAAGAGCGTACTTACAATGTACTTACACTGCAGAACGGCACCATCGCCGATACCAACCGGACGGAAATCACCGGTGCCGAGAAGGCCAAGCTGATTCCGACTGATACCGGAACGGTTGTGAACGATTTTCTGCTGGAATACTTCCCCAACATCCTCGACTACAACTTCACGGCCAATGTCGAGAAGCAGTTCGATGAAATTGCCGAGGGAGAGAAGCAATGGACATCCATCCTGAAAACGTTCTACAAGGATTTCCATCCTTCGGTAGAATCGACTCTTGCCACCAAGAGCGCCCACAAAGCCGGTGAACGTATTCTGGGTACAGACCCTGCAAGCGGCCGGCAAGTATCGGTCAAAATCGGCCGTTTCGGTCCGGTTGCCCAGATTGGCACAGCCGACGACAAGGACAAGCCCCGCTTCGCACAGCTGAAGAAAGACATGTCCATCGAAACCGTAACCCTGGAAGAAGTGCTCGACCTCTTCAAGTTGCCCCGTACACTGGGCGATCACGAAGGAAAGGCCATCACCATCGGTGCCGGACGCTTTGGTCCTTACGTCCACTACAATGGCATGTATGTTTCCCTGCCCAAGGGTGTTGACCCGCTGGCTATTACGCTGGAGGAAGCTCTGGAACTGATTAAGGAAAAAGAAGCCGAAGAAGCCAAACGCCACCTGAAGAAGTTTGACGAAGAGCCCGAACTGGAAATCATGAACGGACGCTACGGCCCCTACATTTCCTACAAAGGCAACAATTATAAGATACCCAAAGACATTGTTCCGCAAGACCTCAGCCTGCAATCGTGTCTGGAACTCGTCAAGTTGCAGGAAGACAAAGATGGTGACAAACCCAAACGCGGAAAAGCAAAAGCCAAAAGCACAGGCAAGCGCTAAAAACTAAATTGAAAATAGCAGCTTTGCAGAACACTTGCACGGCTCATAAACAACACTTGTACGGCTCGCGAACCGTGCAAGTGTGGCTCATGAGCCGTACTTGCATTACACACCGGCATCACCTCCATGGATTTTTAAGGCCAAGTATGCAAAAAAATTTCCCCAGTTAGGAAAATATTTTTTCCTAACTGGGGAAAAATCAAGGCATATATGCTAATGCTTTTTTAGTCTTTATAGGCTTTGGCTTACATGCGTTCCGGCACCTCGATGCCCAGCAGTCCCATACCCAGGCGAACGACCTTGGCTACATTCTCTGACAATGCCAGACGGAACACCTTGACATCGATATTCTCTTCGCGCAAGATGCTGAAGTCGTGGTAGAACTGATTGTATTCCTTCACCAGATCATAACAGTAATTAGCAATGATAGAAGGACTGTAGTCCGTACCGGCTTGCTTCACAACCGCAGCAAAATCGGCTACCATCTGAATCAAGCCTTCTTCCTTCTCGCTCAGCTCGATGCCGGCATGAAGCTGTTCGGGAACCGTGATACCGGCTTCCTTTGCCTTGCGCAGTACCGACTGAATACGGGCATACGTATATTGGATAAACGGACCGGTATTGCCGTTGAAGTCGATTGATTCTTTCGGATTGAACGTCATGTTCTTACGGGCATCCACCTTCAGAATGAAATACTTCAACGCACCCAGACCGACGATGCGGGCAATGTCATCGGCCTCTTCCTGTGTCAGTCCGTCAAGCTTGCCCAGTTCGTTACTCGTTTCCTTGGCTGTATTGATCATTTCTTCCATCAGATCGTCGGCATCGACTACGGTACCTTCGCGGCTCTTCATCTTGCCTTCGGGCAGTTCCACCATACCGTAAGAGAAGTGCACCAGGCTCTTACCCCACTCAAAGCCCAGACGGTCGAGCAGGATGGACAGTACCTGGAAGTGGTAGTTCTGTTCGTTACCCACTACATAGATCATTTTGTCGATGGGATAGTCAGAGAAACGTTGTTCGGCAGTACCGATATCCTGCGTCATGTAGACCGACGTACCGTCGGCACGGAGCAGCAGCTTGTGGTCGAGGCCTTCGCCTGTCAGGTCGGCCCATACGGAACCGTCTTCCTTGCGGTAGAAAAGTCCCTTCTCCAGTCCTTCGAGCACTTTCTTCTTGCCTTCCAGATAGGTATTCGACTCGTAATATATCTTGTCGAAGCTGACACCCATCAGCTTGTAAGTCTCGTCAAATCCGGCATATACCCAGTCGTTCATCTTTTGCCAAAGGGCACGTACTTCGGGGTCGCCAGCTTCCCATTTCACCAACATTTCGCGAGCTTCCTTCATCAAAGGTGATTCGGCTTCGGCCTTTGCCTTAGCTTCTTCTTCGCCCATGCCTTCGGCCATATATTGGGCCATCAGTTCCTTCACTTCGGCTTTGAAGTGCTTGTCGAAAGCTACGTAATAATCACCAATCAGGTGGTCGCCTTTCTTGCCGCTCGACTCGGGAGTCTCGCCGTTTCCGTACTTCAACCAGGCCAGCATCGACTTGCAGATGTGTATACCACGGTCGTTCACGATGTTAGTCTTCACTACACGGTTACCGTTGGCGGCAATGATATTAGCCAGTGCATTACCCAGCAGGTTATTGCGCACGTGTCCCAGGTGAAGAGGCTTGTTGGTGTTGGGCGACGAATACTCGATCATCACCAGCGGCGACTGTTCGCCGACAGCCGTAATACCATACTGCTTGTCTGTATGAATGCCGTTCAGCAACTCGATCCATGCCGACGATGCGATGGTCAGGTTCAGGAAACCCTTGATTACGTTGAATGCCGCTACCGAAGGTTCGTTTGCCTTCAGGTATTCACCGATTTCCTGTGCGGTCTGTTCCGGTCCTTTCTTCGACATGCGCAGGAAGGGGAACACCACAAGTGTAAGGTGGCCTTCAAATTCTTTCTTGGTCTTTTGCAGTTGCACCTGTGCGGCAGGAACGTCCTGTCCGTACAGTGCTTTCAGTCCGTTGACTACGGACGAAACCAGTTTCTGTTCTATATTCATGACTTATAATGTATTTTCCTGGTGCAAAAGTACATAAAAGCACGGAAAGGTACAAGCTTCTCTTTCACTGAAAGACGATTTTCGCCTGTAAACAAAGCGGATGTCGGCCTGCGACACGTTTTCGGCTGCAACACAGCACTCCGAAGGGCAGTAACCAAAACGAGGAGACGTGTCAGAAGAAACCTCTCGGCACGCTTCATCCGCCCTACCGGATGCCGCCACCTCATTTTCCTTCGACACGTCTCCTCGTCGTATTGTCTGCCGACCCGTATTTCCTTTTTATTCGAAGGTCAGCTCATTACCAGGTTTGAATTTCGCAGCTTTCCTAGCTGGAATAACAATCTTTTCCTTCGTCGTAGGGTTGATTCCCGAACGTTCAGCTCTTTCTATCACCGAAAAGGTACCGAACCCCACCAAGGACACTTTTCCACCTTCCTTCAAAGTCTTGATCACCGATGCAGTAAATGCATCCAGCGCCTTTTGGCAATCGGCTTTTGTCAATCCCGACTCAGCAGCCATTGCACTGATAAGTTCTGCTTTATTCATAATGGACGAATTAATAAGTTATGTTATACAATAGTGATTACCTCCACTAAATCAGGTATCTACAAAAATAGAGTAATATTTCTGAATATCAAATAAAAACACTAAAAAAAGATTGGATTTCTGATAAAAACAAAGAATAGTCAGCCCATTTTCTGTTATAGAACAGAAATTATTCGTATTTTTGCAACTCACAGAACGAAAAAACAGATTATGAACAATATACCTACTGTCACCAAGAACCTTTTAATCATCAACGTGCTGATGTTTCTTGGTACCATCGTTGCCCAAAGCTATGGCATCGATCTGAATGAATACTTGGGACTGCACTTTATTCTGGCCGACAATTTCAACGCGGCTCAGCTCATCACTTACATGTTTATGCACGGTGGATTCACGCACCTGTTCTTCAATATGTTTGCCGTATGGATGTTTGGTCGCATTCTGGAGCAGGTATGGGGACCGCGACGCTTCCTGTTCTACTATCTGCTGTGCGGCATCGGAGCCGGACTCATTCAGGAGCTGGTGACCGGTATACGCTACATCACGCTGGAGTCGGGTATGTCGCCCGAAGCCATCGAAGGCGTATTCAACGAAGGAGCCAAAGCCCTGAGCCGTAATATGAATTTCGTCGATCCGGCCATGGCCAGCCTGAACCTGACGTTGAATACCTCGACCGTAGGTGCCTCGGGAGCTGTTTATGCTATCCTGTTGGGATTTGGCATGCTGTTCCCCAACCAGCCGATGTTCATTTTCCCCCTACCTTTCCCCATCAAGGCCAAATACTTTGTCATGGGATATGCCCTGATTGAGCTGTGGTCGGGCTTCGCCAACAACCCCAGCGACAACGTGGCTCACTTTGCACACCTGGGCGGTATGATATTCGGCTTTATATTAATAATGTATTGGAGAAGAAAGAACAGAAGAAATGGCTACTATTATCAATGAACTGAGAGAGACCTTCCGTAGAGGTAATATTTATATCCGGCTGATCTACATCAATGTGGCCGTATTTGTACTGACTACCTTGTGCGGAGTTATCGTACAGCTTTTCAACCGCAGCCTTTCCGGACTCTACGAGTGGTTCGAACTGCCGGCTTCCCCTGCACGTTTCATCGTGCAGCCGTGGTCCATCCTGACGTATATGTTCATGCACGGCGGGTTGTTACACATCCTGTTCAATATGCTGTGGCTTTACTGGTTCGGGGCTTTGTTTCTGCAGTTCTTCACGTCCAAACACCTGCGGGGTGTCTACCTGCTGGGCGGTATCTGTGGCGGTATCCTCTACATGGCTGCCTATAACGTCTTCCCCTACTTCCGCCCCATGGTCGACTACTCATTCATGCTGGGCGCTTCGGCTTCGGTACTGGCCATTGTGACGGCCACAGCCTACCGCGAACCCAACTACCCTATCCGCCTGCTGCTTTTCGGTACCATCCGTCTGAAATATCTGGCACTGATTGTCATCGGAACCGATCTGCTGTTCATTACTTCAAGCAATGCCGGCGGACACATCGCACATCTGGGAGGAGCCTTGGCCGGACTTTGGTTTGCAGCCGGACTCAGTAAAGGAACGGACGCAACAGCCTGGATCAACAAACTGATCGATGCTGTCAGTTCGTTGTTCAGTTTCAAGCCGCGCAAGCCCAAAATGAAGGTGCACTACAGCGCCAACCGGAAAAGCGACTACGAATACAATGCCCGTAAAAAGGCACAGTCGGAAGAAATAGACCGCATACTCGACAAACTGAAAAAGTCGGGTTACGAAAGTCTGACAGCCGACGAAAAGAAGAGTCTGTTCGACGCCAGCAAACGGTAGCCGTTCTCTTCGACAGCAAAAAGAACATCCATTATTGACGAAAGCAAGTGAAACATCTCGGTTACTTTGTAGTATTTCTGATTCTGGCAGCCAACGTGCTCTTTACCGGGCTCCTGCTGTTTGCTGCCTACAGTCCGTACATCAATCCGGAGTTACACCCCGTACAGTCCTGTTTCGGGCTGACTTTTCCGATATTTGCACTTGTCAATGGTGGCTTTCTGATTTTCTGGCTCATCATACAGCGCTTCAAGCAGGCATTGGTACCACTGGCAGGCTTCCTGCTGTGCTTTCCACAGCTGCATACGTATTGTCCTATTAACTGGAATACGGACAACCTGCCCGAAGGCAGTTTCAAAGTATTGTCGTACAACATCATGGGGTTTGACGGAACCATAAAGAAAGACGGACAGAACCCCATTCTGAATTATCTTAAAGACAGCGAAGCCGACATTCTGTGCCTGCAGGAGTATGCAACGTCTACAGCCAAGAAGTTCCTGATGCAGAAAGATGTGGAAAAAGCACTGAAAGACTACCCTTACCACCGCATCCATACGGTAGGCGAAGGGAAAGGATCGACCAATAAAATGGCCTGTTACTCCAAGTTCCCCATCCTTTCGGCACATACCCTGAACTACAAAAGCGACTACAACGGTTCCGTCGTCTACGAAATAAAGATTGGAGAAGACACCCTGACTCTTATCAACAATCACTTGGAATCGAACAAACTGACCAAAGAAGACAAAGTGGTATACGAAAGCATGCTGAAAGACCCGCAAAAAGAAAAAGTAAAAAGCGGTGCCCGCCTGCTTGTCCGCAAACTGGCCGAAGCCTCCGCCATACGTGCTCCACAAGCCGACAGTATAGCCAAAGCCATTGCCCGCTCCAAACATCCCTACATCATAGTATGCGGCGACTTCAACGATACCCCTATCTCTTATGCCCACCGTGTCATCAGTCAGGACATGGATGATGCCTTCACCCAGTCGGGATGCGGGCTGGGCATTTCGTACAACCAGAACAAATTCTATTTCCGGATAGACAACATACTGGTCAGCCCGAACCTGCAGAGTTTTAACTGTACGGTAGACCGCTCCATAAAAGAGTCCGACCATTACCCCATCTGGTGCTACATTGCCCCGAGAAAGTGACAACCGGAATCTATCAACTGATTTACGAAACATAAATCCTTAATACCATGATAAAGAAAAGTATTCTAATTTTAGCAGCAAGCTGTATGATGTACTCTTGTACTACTCAAATGGAAACCAATCCGTTCCTTACCGAGTTCCAAACTCCGTACGGTGTTCCGCCGTTCGACCAGATCAAACTGGAACACTACGAACCTGCCTTCATGAAAGGCATCGACGAACAAAACGCCAACATCCAGGCCATCACTTCCAATGCCGAAGCACCTACATTCGATAACGTCATTGTAGCCTTCGACAACAGTTCACCCATTCTGGACCGTGTAGGAGGTGTATTCTATAACCTGACCGAAGCCGAAACTACCGACGAGCTCACAGCACTGTCCATGAAGCTGGCCCCTGTCATGTCCGAGCACAATGACAATATCCTCCTTAACGAAGCACTGTTCGCCAAGATAAAAGCCGTCTATCAGCAGAAAGACAGCCTGCAACTGACCACCGAACAACGCCGTCTGTTGGAGAAGACTTACAAAAGCTTCGTTCGCTCGGGTGCCAACCTCCCTGCCGACAAGCAAGCCCGCCTGCGCGAGATCAACAAACAACTCTCTACCCTCGGCATTCGTTTCGACAAGAACATCCTGAACGAAAACAACGAATTCAAACTGTTTGTCGATAAAGAAGAAGATCTGGCCGGACTGCCCGAATGGTTCCGTCAGAGCGCCGCAGCCGAAGCCAAGGCAGCCGGACAGGAAGGTAAATGGCTGTTCACCCTGCACAACTCCAGCCGATTGCCTTTCCTGCAATATTCGGCCAATCGCCCGCTACGCGAGAAGGTATATAAAGCCTACATCCAGCGTGGCAATAACAACGACAAGAATGACAACAAGAAAATCATCACCGAAATCGTCAGCTTGCGCCTCGAAAAAGCCCGCCTGCTGGGATTCGACTGCTACTCCAACTTCGTACTCGACAATACCATGGCGAAGGATTCGAAGACCGTCATGGACTTCCTGAACAACCTGTGGCAATACGCCCTGCCCAAAGCCAAAGCCGAAGCAGCCGAGTTACAAAAACTGATGGACCGCGAAAACAAAGGTGAAAAGCTGGAAGCCTGGGACTGGTGGTACTACACCGAGAAACTGCGTAAAGAGAAGTACAACCTCGAAGAAGAGCAAATCAAACCCTACTTCAAACTCGAAAACGTACGCGAAGGTGCTTTCGCCGTAGCCAACAAGCTGTACGGCATCACCCTTACACCAATGGACAGCATTCCCGTCTACAATCCCGACGTACAAGTATTCGAAGTGAAAGATGCCGACGGTTCGCAACTGGGAATCTTCTATACCGACTACTTCCCGCGTGCAGGCAAAAGCGGCGGTGCCTGGATGAGCAATTACCGCGAGCAGCAAGGTGATATCCGTCCGCTGGTATGCAATGTGGCCAGCTTCACCAAACCTGTAGGCGACACTCCCTCTCTGCTTACCATCGACGAAGTTGAAACCCTGTTCCACGAATTCGGTCATGCCTTGCACGGTCTGTTAACCAAGTGCCAATATAAGGGAACATCAGGCACGAACGTCGTACGCGACTTTGTAGAGCTGCCCTCACAGATCAACGAGCACTGGGCTACTGAACCCGAAGTGCTGAAGATGTACGCCAAGCATTACCAGACCGGCGAAACAATTCCCGACGAACTGATCGAAAAGATCCTCAATCAGAAGACTTTCAATCAGGGATTCATCACGACCGAACTGATGGCAGCCGCCTTTCTGGATATGAACCTGCATAACCTGACCGATACGACTGGTCTGGACGTAGTAGCCTTCGAGAAAGAAGCCATGGACCGTCTGGGACTGATTCCCGAAATAGCTCCGCGTTACCGTACCACCTACTTCAGCCACATCATCGGCGGTTATGCAGCAGGTTATTACAGCTATCTTTGGGCCAACGTGCTCGACAACGACGCTTTCGAAGCCTTCAAGGAAAACGGCATCTTCGACCGCCACACAGCCGACCTGTTCCGACGCAACGTACTGGAGAAAGGCGACAGCGAAGACGCCATGACTCTTTACAGGAATTTCCGCGGCGCCGAGCCCCAACTGGAACCGATGTTAAAAAACCGCGGAATGAAATAATATGCAAATATTTGAGTTCCTTTTACTTCCAAATGTGAAAAAAAAGCTATATTTGCAGCCCTATATACATCAGAATTAATTAAATAAAGTAATCATAATAAACTAAAAGTAACATGCAAAACAAAGGATTTGTAAGAGTTTTTGCCATCTTGCTCACACTGGTCTGCGTGTTCTACTTGTCCTTTTCTTTTGTAACTCGCTACTATACCAACAAGGCTAAGGAGTATGCAAAAGGAGACGAGAAAGTGGAGCAGGACTACCTGGATTCTCTGGCGAACGAGAAAGTGTGGTTTGGCAACTGGACTCTGAAAGATTGTCGTGAGATGGAAATCAGTCTTGGTTTGGACTTGAAGGGTGGTATGAACGTCATCCTCGAAGTTTCTGTACCCGATGTTATCAAGACATTGGCGGACAACAAAACCGACGAAGCGTTCAACCAGGCATTGTCAACAGCCGCTAAACAAGCTACAACAAGCCAGGACGACGTTATCACACTGTTCGTTCGCGAGTACCACAGACTTGCTCCGGACCAACCTCTTGCACAATTGTTCGCAACCCAACAGTTGAAAGACAAAGTAAACCAGAAATCTTCGGATGCAGAAGTTGAGAAGGTTCTGCGCGAAGAAGTTAAAGCCGCAGTCGACAACTCATACAACGTGCTCCGTACACGTATCGACCGTTTCGGTGTCGTTCAGCCCAACATCCAGAGTCTGGAAGACAAGATGGGCCGCATCATGGTCGAACTGCCTGGTATCAAAGAACCCGAACGTGTAAGAAAATTGTTGCAAGGTTCTGCCAACCTCGAATTCTGGGAAACTTACAATGCAAACGAAGTAGCTCCTTACCTGCAATCAGCCGACAACAAGTTGCGCGTTCTGCAGAGCACACAGACTGCAGCCGACAGCACTGCCGTTGATACAGTTGCTACCGAAGCTCCCGTTGTAGCTCAAGCTACCAGCACTACCGACAGTCTTGCAGCCGCTCTGAAAGGCGAAAGCAAATCACAGGCTGCCGATCTGGAACAAATCAAGAAAGAACATCCGTTGCTGGCCATTCTGCAGGTGAACCCCAATGGTGGTCCGGTAGTAGGCTATGCCAGCTATAAGGATACAGCAGAAATCAACAGATATCTGTCAATGCCCGAAGTTCTGTCTGAACTGCCGAAAGACCTGCGTCTGAAGTGGGGTGTTTCTGCCGTAGCTTTCGACCCGAAAGCACAGACTTTCGAACTCTATGCCATCAAGTCGACCGAGCGTAACGGCCGTGCCGCTATGGAAGGTGACGTAATCGTAGACGCCAAGGACGACTACGACCAATATGGCAAACCGTGCGTAAGCATGTCTATGAATACTGACGGTGCACGCCGCTGGGCACAGCTGACCAAGCAGAACATCAACCGCAGCATCGCCATCGTATTGGATGGCTACGTATATTCTGCTCCGAATGTAATGAACGAAATTACTGGCGGTAACTCTGTCATCACCGGTCACTTCACCCCCGACGAAACGAAAGACTTGGCCAACGTATTGAAATCTGGTAAGATGCCGGCTCCTGCCCACATCGTACAGGAAGACATCGTAGGTCCGTCACTCGGTCAGGCTTCTATCAACGCCGGTATCATTTCATTCATCGTGGCTCTCGTGCTGTTGATGATCTACATGTGCTCCATGTATGGTTTCATCCCCGGTATGGTTGCCAACGGCGCCCTTATCCTGAACTTGTTCTTCACACTGGGTATTCTTTCTTCCTTCCAGGCTGCACTGACAATGTCCGGTATCGCCGGTATGGTGCTGTCACTGGGTATGGCTGTGGATGCCAACGTGTTGATCTACGAACGTACCAAGGAAGAGCTTCGCGCAGGCAAGGGTGTGAAGAAAGCCTTGGCTGATGGTTATTCGAACGCCTTCTCGGCCATCTTCGACTCTAACTTGACATCTATCATCACCGGTATCATCCTGTTCAACTTCGGTACAGGTCCTATCCGTGGTTTTGCTACTACCTTGATCATCGGTATCCTGATTTCATTCTTTACAGCCGTGTTCATGACTCGTCTGTTCTACGAACACTTCATGGGTAAGGACAAGCTGCTGAACCTGACATTCTGCACCGGTATCTCCAAGAACCTCATGACCAATACTCACTTCGACTTCATGGGTCGCAGAAAAGTATGGATGACTACTACACTCATCGTTGTCGTAGTTTGCCTCGGCTTCCTGTTTACACGCGGTCTGAGCCAAAGTATCGACTTCACCGGTGGACGTAACTTCAAGGTACAGTTCGAGAAAGAAGTTGAACCTGAACAAGTACGTGAGCTCATCTCCAGCAAGTTTGGTGATGCTAACGTAAGCGTTATTGCCATCGGTACCGACGGTAAGACTGTACGTATCAGTACCAACTACCGCATTCAGGAAGAAGGCAGCAACGTTGACTCTGAAATCGAAGCTTATCTGTACGAGACTCTGAAGCCGTTGCTCACTCAGAACATTTCGCTGGAAACATTCATCGACCGCGAGAACCACACTGGCGGTAGTATCATCAGTTCGCAGAAGGTAGGTCCGAGCATCGCCGACGACATCAAGGTATCAGCTATCTGGTCTGTTGTACTGGCTCTGATCGCTATCGGTCTGTACATCTTGCTCCGCTTCCGTAACATCGCTTATAGTATCGGTTCTGTAGCAGCTCTGGCTTGCGATACCATCGTCATCTTGGGTGCATACTCCATCTTCTGGGGCATCCTGCCGTTCTCGCTCGAAATCGACCAGACATTTATCGGTGCCATCCTGACGGCTATCGGTTACTCTATCAACGATAAGGTGGTTATCTTCGACCGTGTACGTGAGTTCTTCGGTCTCTATCCGAAGCGTGACAAGCTGACTCTGTTCAACGACTCACTGAACACGACACTGGCACGTACCATCAATACGTCACTGAGTACCTTGATCGTGTTGCTGTGTATCTTCATCCTCGGTGGTGACTCTATACGCAGCTTCGCCTTCGCCATGATTCTGGGTGTTGTATTCGGTACACTGTCTTCACTCTTCGTCGCTTCTCCTATCGCCTTCATGCTGTTGAAGAAGAAAAACGAAGAAGTAGTCGCAGAAAAATAAGTTTCTGAGTTTTTAAGTTCTTAAGTTGATGAGTTGCAAAAGACTCTTCAGCTTAAGGGCTAAAAACAAAAGATTAAGTTCCCTATACAGAGGATGTATCCGCAAATGGATGCATCCTCTTTTTTTATCTTTTATGCAAAGCTACTGCTCTATTCCTTGAAAAGTACGGAAAAATATGGCTTCCATTACAGCAGAAAGAGGTTTCGTAAAAGAGAATAAAATAATTACTAAACAAAATGCAAAACCATCCCAATAATCTAATATAAATCTCTACATTTGCAATATAAGAGACCTGTAGCATTGTGAGTTAAAAAGAGAGGTGCGGGCTACAAACTCCGCTGTAACAAAAGCTCAAAATGTTGTTAGCAAATAAAGAAAAAGAACGAAAAATATGAAACAGGATAGTATAATCGCATCAAGAGAACAACAGTTTGGAGAAGTTATAGATATTATTCTCTTGCATCAAGCCCGAGCATCAAGAACAGTAAACGAAGAATTGTTACTTACTGCCTGGCATGTGGGAGGTTATGTTTCTTCAAAACTGAAAAGCGAAGAATGGGGAAGTAAAGTAGTAACCCAGCTGTCCGAGTATATCCGCTCTCAACGACCGGACATCAAAGGTTTCGGGCGAAGCAGCATTTACAATATGGTCATGTTCTATGACGAATATTCTTCGGAAAGATTCTCCGCAACAGTCAAGAAGTATCTGAACTCTGAATTTGTCCAGCCAATAATTGGACAAACTAACTAACAATGATAGCCGAATACAAACGCATTCTCATTCCACAAGAGCGTATGCAGGAGAAACTAAACGAATTTTGTGACCAATTCTTAACCAAAGAATAACTAACTCAATGTCCCTCTATTAATCCTTATTTATCCATTCCTTCCCCCTCCTGCATCCGGCCTTCCTTCACCCAATAGCC
>ULOB01001126.1_pt1 | contig 20820 bp, 20 predicted proteins | sample 1952151 | NCBI WGS metagenome assembly ULOB01 (sample SAMEA4835591, study PRJEB28245) | human gut metagenome | biome: gut microbiome; material: fecal sample | place: Denmark | collected 2008
TTCTATTTTTGCATGGCTCGTAACTCTCAAGTTAAAAAACCACCTTCACATACTGTCTGCAGTACATGAAGGTGGTTGTATTTATAGATCTTTTTAAGCATTTCTATTGATCATGGCACGTTTTCTCAGGGTCGGATCCAGGATCTTCTTACGGATACGAAGGTTCGTAGGAGTTACCTCCAACAGCTCGTCGGTATCGATAAAGTCCAGAGCCTGCTCCAGAGACAGAACCCTGGGAGGCGTCAGACGCAGGGCTTCGTCGGCACTGGAGGAACGGGTATTGGTCAGCTGCTTTTTCTTGCAGACATTGATCTCGATGTCCTCGTTGCGTCCGGTCTGACCGATGACCATACCGGAGTATACCTTTTCACCGGGGCCGATGAAGAGAGTACCACGCTCCTGGGCATTGTACAGACCGTAGGTGATAGCTTCGCCGGCTTCGAATGCGATCAGGGAACCCATCTTACGATACTGGATATCTCCCTTGTAAGGACCGTAATCATCAAATACGGTGTTCAAGATACCGTTACCCTTGGTATCGGTCATGAACTCGCCACGGTAACCGATCAGTCCTCTTGCGGGGATGGAGAACTCCAGACGGGTGTAAGTGCCGCCGGAGATGGAACCCATGTTACGAAGCTCACCTTTTCTTTGACCCAGCTTCTCGATGACAGCACCGGCAAACTCGTTGGGAACATCGATATAAGCTAATTCCATAGGCTCTAATTTCTTGCCATTCTCATCGGTATGATACAGAACCTCAGCCTTACTTACAGCAAATTCAAAGCCTTCACGACGCATATTCTCGATCAGCACGGACAGATGCAGCTCGCCACGACCGGATACCTTGAAACGGTCAGGGGAATCTGTCTCTTCCACACGTAAGGATACATCGGTATTTAACTCACGGAACAGTCTGTCACGCAGGTGACGGCTGGTAACGAACTTACCTTCCTGACCTGCCAGAGGAGAATCATTTACCATAAACTGCATGGCGATGGTGGGCTCACTGATCTTCTGGAAAGGAATGGGTACTACATTTTCCGGAGAGCAGATGGTGTCGCCGATGTGAAGCTCGCTGATACCGGAGATGGCAACGATGGAACCGATGCCGGCTTCTTTTACTTCTACTTTATTCAGACCGTCGAACTCATACAGCTTGCTGACCTTGGTCTTGATGATCTTGTCAGGGTTGTGGTGGTTACAGATGACCACATCCTGATTTACACGGATGGTACCGTTGTCAACCTTACCGACACCGATACGGCCTACATATTCATTATAATCGATGGTACTGATCAGTACCTGGGTAGCTGCATCGGGATCACCTTCGGGAGCAGGAATGTAGTTGATAATGGTCTCGAACAGAGGCTCCATATCGGTACCCATCTCATCAGCATCCAGGGAAGCAATACCTGCCTTGGCGGAAGCGTACACAAAAGGACAGTCTAACTGGGAATCGTCTGCATCCAGCTCTAAGAACAGCTCCAGTACTTCGTCTACGACTTCATCGGGTCTTGCTTCGGGACGGTCGATCTTGTTGATACATACGATAACGGGAAGCTTTAATTCCAGTGCCTTACGAAGCACGAATTTGGTCTGGGGCATAGCACCCTCGAAAGCATCCACTACCAGGATAACACCGTTTACCATCTTCAGGACACGTTCTACCTCGCCGCCGAAGTCTGCATGACCCGGGGTGTCGATGATGTTGATCTTGGTACCCTTATACATAACAGCAGTGTTCTTGGACAGAATGGTGATACCACGCTCGCGCTCGATATCGTTGGAGTCCATGACACGCTCAGCAACTTCCTGATTTTCACGGAATACACCGCTTTGTTTTAACAGCTCATCCACCAGAGTGGTTTTACCGTGGTCTACGTGAGCAATGATTGCAACGTTTCTGACATCTTCTCTTTTTTGTCTCATAAAAATCCTTGCCTTTCTAAAAATGCGTGCAACTGATTTAACCTTTTTTCAAACTGTTTCAGTATAGCACTTATCATTTCCGGACGCAAGAAAAAACCGTGTAAAATCAACGTTTTTGTTGGTTTTCCATATGAAAAAGTATGGAAAAGAAATCCCTTTTGTGCGGTATTTGCATTTTTATGCGATGGGTTTTAGTACTCAAACGATAAAAAATAGAGTATAAATAGTAGTGCAATACATAAGGATTGTTGTAGAAGAGTCAGAAGATGTAGAAGGGAGAACAAAAATGACAGATAAGGTTATTGAAAACAATCAGGTAACGGTGATGGGGGAAGTGGTAAGCGATTTTTCCTACAGCCATGAGATCTACGGGGAAGGATTCTACATGGTGGATTTAAGGTGTACGAGACTGAGCGACAGCTTCGACATCATACCGGTGATGGTCTCGGAGAGACTGTTAGATGTGACAGCAAGCTATATCGGAATGCTTTTGTGCGTTAACGGGCAGTTCCGGTCCTATAACCGTCATGAGGAGCGTAAGAACAGACTGGTGCTGTCTGTGTTTGCCAGAGAGGTGAAATTTATCGAGGAGATGGAAGAAAGTTCCAAGACGAACCAGATCTATCTCGATGGATATATATGTAAGGAGCCGATATACCGCAAGACACCGCTAGGAAGGGAGATCGCAGACCTGCTGCTTGCCGTGAACCGCCCTTACGGTAAGTCTGATTACATTCCCTGCATCTGCTGGGGACGCAATGCGCGCTATGCAGAACATTTCAAAGTGGGAGAGCGCTGTGCCATCTGGGGACGGATCCAAAGCCGTGAATATATGAAGAAACTGGATGAAGAAAATGTGGAGAAACGTGTCGCATTCGAAGTGTCCGTCAGCAAACTGGAACTGTTGGAGGAAGCCCGGGAATCCATAGTCTGACGACAAAAGATTGCAAAAATTTACAATATATGGTATAAAGAAATGCATAGGCAACTAGCAACTGCAGACAGCTACCTGGCGAAAGCGCAGATAGACCATGAGGTGTGTAATGGCAGAAGGATGCATCTATATTTATACCGGCGATGGCAGAGGCAAATCCCCGGCAGCAATCGGAAGAGCAGTACAGGCAGCGGTAGAGGGGAAGAGAGTCGTCATTATTCAGTTTCTGAAGGGAAAGGGACTGGAAGATTCGGATTTTCTGCGCAGGATGGAACCGGAGATCAAATTGTTCCGTTTCGAAAAATCGGACAGCAATTTTGTGGAATTGCCGGAGGAGAAGAAGCAGGAGGAGATCCAGAACATCCGTAACGGAATCGGTTTCGCCAAAAAGGTTCTGACCACCGGAGAATGCGATCTGCTGATCTTAGATGAAGTGCTGGGACTGGTGGAAAAGGATATCATTACAGTGGATACACTGAAGGCACTGTTGGAATGCAGAGGAGATACGGATGTGATCCTGACAGGAATCACCCTGAACGATGAAATATGCGTTCTGGCGGATGAAGTCTCCAAGATCGAGACTGTAAAATTCAAGGTCTGGGATTGACAGTCACATGGGTTAATGCTATCATAAAATTATATTTAAGAAGATAGAGGTTGCGTTTTTCAAGAGTATTTTTTCGGAGGTAACAGGTACCGTTGAGGGAAGAAGAAAGGGGAACACGCCGAAAGATAAGGTATCCTGTATATGTTATCTTGGGCATACGTTTAAGAAGCGTATGACTGTCATCTCGTAAGCAGATGGGGCGCTATCAAATAAGCTTGGATAATCAGCGCCGGCGCCATTGTGCGCTGGCGTTTTGTAAATGGAGGAAACATATGGCTATTTTTAAAGGAGCAGGCGTGGCAATTGTCACACCCATGAACGAAGACGGATCTGTTAACTATGAGAAATTTGGTGAACTGATCGAATTCCAGATCGCAAACGGCACAGATGCCATTATTGTATGCGGTACCACAGGAGAGAGTTCTACTCTGACCCATGAGGAACATTTAGATACCATCAAATACTGTGTGGACAAAGTAGCGAAGAGAATCCCCGTAGTGGCCGGCACCGGTTCTAATTGCACCGATACCGCAGTATATCTGTCTCAGGAAGCGGAAAAATACGGTGTGGACGGCATCCTGCTGGTAAGCCCCTATTACAATAAAGCAACCCAGAAGGGATTGTATCGTCACTTCAAGACCGTTGCGGATTCCGTGAAGGTTCCCGCCATCCTGTACAACGTACCCAGCCGTACCGGCTGTAATATCCTGCCGGAGACTGTGGTGAAGCTGTGTAAGGATGTAGAGAACATCGTAGGTGTCAAGGAAGCCAGCGGCAACATCAGCCAGATCGCACATCTGGCAGCGATCGGTCAGGGCGTCGTGGATATCTATTCCGGTAATGATGACCAGATCGTACCCATCCTGTCTCTGGGTGGTATCGGAGTTATCTCTGTGCTTTCCAATGTAGCACCTACACAGACTCACGAGATCTGCCAGAAGTTCTTCGACGGAGATGTGACAGGCAGCCGTCAGATGCAGTTAGATGCTATGGATCTGTGTAATGCACTGTTCTGCGAAGTGAACCCGATCCCGGTGAAGACAGCACTGAATATGATGGGAATGGGAGCCGGAGCGTTTCGTATGCCTCTGTGCGAAATGGATGAGGCAAATGCCAAGAGGCTTGAAAAAGCCCTGAAGGATTATGGTGTCCTGTAGGCTGGAAATTAAAAAGCAAGAGTGGAAGAATCCCGCCTGTGAAATTTTTATCATAGGCGGGATGTTTTTAAGTATATAAGGATATTAAGATAGGAGAGAACAAAAATGGTAAAAGTAATCATGCATGGATGTAACGGTAAAATGGGACAGGTGATCAGCGGACTGATCGCGGCAGATCCCGATATGGAACTGGTGGCGGGAATCGATGCCAGAGACGATGGACACAATCCCTATCCTGTATTTACGGATATTGCAAAATGCGAAGTGGCAGCAGATTGTATCATTGATTTCTCCGCAGCCGTGGCAGTAGACAGGCTGTTAAATTACTGCGTGGAGAAAAAGATCCCCTGTGTACTGTGTACCACCGGTCTGTCCGAGGCACAGCTGTCGAAAGTGGACGAAGCGGCAAAACACGTGGCTATCTTAAAATCCGTCAACATGTCCTTAGGCATCAACCTGATGTTAAAGCTTTTAAAAGAGGCCGCCGGTGTACTGGCAAATGCGGGCTTCGACATGGAGATCGTAGAGAAACACCATAATCTCAAAGTAGATGCTCCCAGCGGTACCGCACTGGCACTTGCGGATTCCATCAACGAAGAATTTAATGGCGAATACGAATATGTCTACGACCGCAGTACGCGCAGAGAACCGAGACCCAAGAAAGAGATCGGTATCAGTGCCGTCAGAGGCGGCACCATCGTCGGCGACCATGATGTCATCTTCGCCGGAGCAGACGAAGTCGTAACTTTCTCCCATACCGCCTACTCCAAAGCCGTCTTCGGCAAGGGTGCCATCCAGGCCGCCAAGTTCCTGGCAGGCAAACCCGCCGGCATGTACAACATGGCCAACGTGATCGATGCAGCAATGTAATATATTTTTATGGAATTTTCAATAAACCAGCAGCTTGACTGAGTGTAAGAATAAGCAGGCCGTAAGCAGACGTCGGTACCATAGCGTCCCAAGGGACGCATTGCGAGGGTACTGTCCTCGCTTATGTACCGCTACGATCTGCGACATGAGCGCATCGTACTAAAGTACGAGCGTGCCGCGTTTCTTATACTCAGGTGAAGCTGCGTAGGGGATAGAGAAAGGTGAATTTCATGAACGAAATGGAACAGAAGGTCCTAAAGACCCTCTCACACCAATATAAAACACAAGCAGCAGCCTCCACGGAGATCATCAATCTCCAGTCCATCCTGAACCTCCCCAAAGGCACTGAACACTTTCTCACTGACATCCACGGCGAATACGAGCAGTTCAATCACGTCTTAAAGAACGGCTCCGGTTCCGTACGCCGTAAGATCGACGAAGAATTCGGCAACACCATCAGCAACAAAGATAAAAAAAGCCTGGCGACCCTCATCTATTATCCCGAGAGCAAATTAGAGATTGTGGAGCGGGAAGAAGATAACCTCGAAGACTGGTATAAAATATCCCTCCACCGCCTGGTGCAGGTCATCAAACGTGTCTCCTCCAAATACACCCGTTCCAAAGTCAGAAAAGCCCTGCCCAAAGACTTTGCCTACGTCATCGAAGAACTGATCACCGAGAAGGAAGAGATCCAGGACAAAGAGGCATACTATAATGAGATTATCCATACCATCATCCGCATCGGCAGAGCACCGCAGTTTATCATTGCCTTAAGCCACCTGATCCAGCGGCTGGTCATTGATCACCTTCATATCGTCGGAGACATCTATGACAGAGGACCCGGTCCCCATATCATCATGGATACCCTGTGTGAGTACCATTCCGTGGATGTCCAGTGGGGCAATCATGACATGGTGTGGATGGGCGCTGCGGCGGGAAGCCTGGCATGCATCGCCAACGTGATCCGCATGTCTGCCAGATACGGCAATCTCGCCACCCTGGAGGACGGCTACGGCATCAACCTGCTGCCTCTTGCCACCTTTGCACTGGAGACTTACGAAAATACTAACTGCGATGCCTTTACCATCAAGTTCAATACCGATTACAATACCAAGGACCTCGGACTCGATACCAAGATGCATAAGGCAATTGCCATTTTGCAGTTCAAGCTGGAGGGGCAGCTTGTCATGCGGCACCCCGAGTTCCATATGGAAGACCGGATGCTGTTGCACCGGATCGATTTTGAACGGAAGATCATTACGCTGGATGGCAAAGAATATCCCATGAAGGACGTGGATCTCCCTACCGTGGATCCGGAACACCCTTACGAACTCACCGAGGAAGAGAGCAAGGTCATGCTGCGCTTACAGCAGGTATTTACGCGCTGTGAAAAACTGCAGCGCCATGTAAAATTCCTCTTTTCCAAGGGCGGCATGTATAAGATCTATAATGGTAACCTCCTGTATCACGGCTGCGTTCCTTTAAATCCGGACGGAAGCTTCATGCAGGTGGAGATCTGCGGAAAAGAATATTGCGGGAAAGCACTGTATGACATTTTGGAGTATTATGCCAGAAGAGGTTACTATGCCAAGGATACCAGGGAACGTGCTTTGGGACAGGATATGATCTGGTACATCTGGGCGGGTCCCGGATCCCCGGTGTTCGGCAAGGCCAAGATGGCAACATTTGAGCGGTATTTCCTGGAAGATAAGAAGACTCATGCAGAAGAGAAGAACAGTTACTACAAGCTGTTGGAAAATGAAGAAGTCATCGGTAAGATTCTGGAGGAATTCGGACTGGATAAGACGGATGCCCATATTGTCAACGGGCATGTGCCTGTGGAACAGATTCACGGAGAATCCCCCATCAAATGTGGAGGGAAACTTTTGATCATCGACGGCGGTTTCTCCAAGGCATACCAGAAGAAGACAGGAATCGCAGGCTATACCCTGGTATGTAATTCCAGAGGAATGCGCTTGGTAGCCCACGAGCCCTTTGAATCCACGGAAGCTGCAATCATCAAGGAATCGGATATTTTCTCGGATTCTGTGGTAGTGGAGAATTTCCCCCGCAGAAAACTGGTAGCGGATACCGATACCGGCAAGGAGATCCAGGAGAATATCTTCTATCTGGAAGAACTCCTGGAGGCTTACCGGGAAGGTACCATCATGGAAGAGGTATAATTTATCTCTGACCGTTACCTACCAGATCATTGGTGATATCGGAGACTCCGTTCGCGGCATCATCCACGATATTGCCTACTGTATCGCCGGCTTCTCCCACGGCGTTGCCGGCATTGTCCAGAATGGAATCATTTTCGGATACGGTATTACCGTTGCCATTGGTATCCCCCATGTTGTCTGTGGCAGCAGTTCCGGTCTCTTGGGTCTGTGTCACAGTGCTCTCCTGAGTGGCAGGAGAGGTGGAAGGGGAAGGAGAGGCAGCCATGCTGCCGGAGTTATTATTGTTCTTGTTATTGCCGCAGGCAGCTGCCATGCACAGGTAGACCGTGAGAATACCCAGAACCAGTAACTTTTTCCCAATGTGGGAGCTTGTGTTATTTGTCTTATTTTTCATAATGTCCTCCATTTCAAGATGACCCATTACGGGATATTTATGTCCGAACCACAGCTGGTTGGCTTGAAAGTAGTATGTGCGTATGTCAGAAAAATATACAAAAATATTTTTTGGGGAAAGAGGAAGTAAATGGAATTTCGACCCTGTATTGATATTCATAACGGAAAAGTAAAACAGATCGTCGGTGGAAGTCTTAAGGATCTCGGCGATCAGGCGCAGGAGAATTTTGTATCCGGACAGGATGCCGCTTTTTATGCCAGACTGTATCAAAAAAACAATTTAAAAGGCGGACATATCATTTTACTGAATGCTTCGGACAGTCCTTATTATGAGGCTACGAAGAGGCAGGCACTTTCTGCTTTAAGGGCATATCCGGGCGGCCTGCAGGTGGGCGGAGGGATTACCGCGGACAATGCATCTGAGTATCTGGAAGCAGGTGCTGCGGCAGTGATCGTAACCTCTTATGTGTTCAGGGAGGGACGGATTGACTACGCCAGACTTAAGAAGCTGGTTCATACCGTCGGGAGAGAGCATCTGGTGCTGGATGTCAGCTGCAAGCGCGTGGAAGAGAAGTATTTCGTAGTGACGGACCGTTGGCAGAAACTTACAGAAGAGATCGTGAATGAGGCGTTGCTTGAAAAGCTGTCAGCATATTGCGGGGAATTCCTGATCCATGCGGTGGATGTGGAAGGCAAGGCGCAGGGAATCGAACAGGAACTGGTAAAATCCATTGGCTCCTATGCCGGAAATCCCATCACCTATGCCGGTGGTGTGCATTCTATGGAAGATCTGCTTTTATTAAAAAAACTTGGGCAGAACCGGATGAATGTGACTATCGGAAGTGCCCTGGATCTGTTTGGTGGCAATATGAAATGGGAAGATGTGTTGTCGGTGTGCAGCGCATCATAAATACATTAAAAGTAAATAAAATGCCGCAGGGTTTTAAATCCCTGCGGCATTTCGATTACACATTTGATTATACAATTTTATAATTAAAGCTTGGTTACATTCACAGCCTGAGGTCCCTTTTCACCGTCTACAACATCGAAAGAAACGGCAGCGCCTTCTTCCAGAGTCTTGTAACCATCCATGTTCAATCCGCTGTAATGTACGAAAACATCCTTGCCGGATTCATCGGAAATGAAACCATAACCCTTCTGATTGTTGAACCACTTTACTGTACCTTTGTTCATAATAGATACCTCCAAAAAATTCTTTCCTGTCATTTGCTTTCAGGTAATGTATACAACATTACATCAGCAACTGCATCATAGCACAGAGAGTAGTAAAAGTAAATAGATGATTCGTAAAAATGCACAAAAATTTATGGACAAATCATTCATAAATGCGAAGAAATGAAGAAAATCTTGGGAAAATATTACAAAAATGTTAAGAAATGATTGCTGTAAGTGCTTTCCTGTGATAAAATGGGATGATGTTTAGCGGAGGTGACTCTATGAAAAGACATAAACATAAGCGAAAACTGAATCATGTGTTGATCCTTACGTCGGATGCAGCAGATGCCAATGTAAGACAGTTCCGTGTACGTGCATGGATTGTGGAAGTAGCAGTTTTGGTGTTATGCGTGCTTATCGGCGGTGTGATCGGCTACTTTATCTACGAAGGACAGCTGTGGGAGAATGCCGGCAGACGGAGCCGTGAACAGGTCGTGGCGTTAGAGGAAGAGAATAAGACGCTGGCAGAGCAGAACAGCAAGCTGGAAGCACAGGTGACGGAGCAGGCAGAAGAAATACAAATTTTAAGTGATACGGTAAGCCAGAAGGTACAGAGCGAAAGTGAACTGTCGGCAACGTTGGAGAAGCAGAGCCTTCCCACGGAATTCCCGCTGACGGGTTCCGCATCTATGGAAGAGGTAACGGAAGGTGATCCTATGTGCATTTTCCATGCATCGGTAGGCACTACGGTGGTTGCCGCAGCAAGCGGTACGGTAATGGCAGTGAATGATGATGAGACCTATGGACACAGTGTGTGGGTGGATCATGGCAATGGCTACATTACCATCTATCGGAACAAAGGGGACGCAACAGTGGCTACCGGAGACACGGTAGTGCAGGGTACCACGTTATTTGTTATCGGTGAGGATAATGCGGATCTGGGATACCAGATGCAGAAGGACGGAAGTTATATCAATCCTATGGATATGTTGGAAATCAGTGGTTGATTGCGGAAAGGTTTGGAAAAACATGTTTGGTAAAAAAAGTACAGATACAAAAATGAATACACTGATCGGGGCCGGTGCGGAGTTAAGCGGAGATTTTACGTTGGATGGCTCTGCGAGAATCGATGGTAAGATCGGCGGAAATGTAACGGTGACGGGAAACCTGATCTTAGGAGCCGGAAGCGTGGTTATGGGAGATGTACAGGCCGCATCCGTATTGATCGGAGGAGAAGTGACCGGCAATATCAACGCGCCGGAGAAGGCGGAACTGACCGCTTCTGCAAAAGTACTTGGAGATATCGTCACCACGGTGATCGTCATTGATGAACATGCAGTATTTCAGGGTAAGATTGATATGAATCAGACCGTTCCTGATAAAAAGGGAAAGATAAAGGCTGCTAAGACAGTCAAAGCCGGACGTAAGAGTGCGAAAGCAGCGATTGCGGAAGCACTGAAGGAAGTGGCAGAGGAAGAAAAGAGAGAAAATCAAGCAGAAGAATAATTATAAAAAGACATTGACGAAGTTACTACATACGCCAATGTCTTTTTTATTGGTATTTATGCTTCTGACTTTTTCTCCATCCGGTCAAATACCAGTTCGTAACCGTCGTTACCGTAATTCAGAGAACGATTTACACGGCTGATGGTAGCGGTAGAGGCTCCTGTTTTCTCAGCAATCTCCAAATAAGTCTTACCGTCCTTCAGCATGGCAGCTACTTCAAAGCGCTGGGACAGAGACAATAATTCATTGACTGTACACAGATCCTCGAAGAAACTGTAGCATTCCTCACGGGACTGCAGACATAACACTGCATCAAACAGAGAATCCACAGCATCCGTTTTGATTTTTTTATTCATGCTCGACACACCTTTCCATAGTTGTAATTTATACAACGTAACTATCTGTATTTTAGCATACTAAAGTTTTAAAGTAAAGGCGTGAAACAAAATAGTTATAAAATCTTCATAAATTCAGAGAATGAAGGAAAGGCACAAGTGTTGACATGTAGTTTTTGATACTATATAATAGCCACATAGAGAAAACAAGTAGCTGCGCAGCAGATATTTGTTTTCTTGTGGCTATTAACGAGAGAACCGTCTGCGAAGCAGACATCAGAGTGCGAAGCACGCGTTCTCGAGTTAATGTAACCCGGAGAACGCACAGCGAAGCAGACATCAGAGTGCGAAGCACGCGTTCTCGAGTTAATGTAACCCGGAGAACACACAGCGAAGCAGACATCAGAGTGCGAAGCACGCGTTCTCGAGTTAATATTACCGGAAACCACCCACGGAAAGGACCGCAGGACATTATGGCAGCGACAACAGAAGAATTACTTCAGACGATCTTACAGAGTCTGGAAAAAGTGGAATATATCAAAGCAGAAGATATTCCGAATATTGATCTGTATATGGATCAGGTGCTGACTTTCATGGATAGGAAGCTGCGTTCGGCAGTACGCCCGCAGACCGAGGACCGCGTCCTGACCAAGACCATGATCAACAATTATGCAAAAAACGATCTGCTTCCTCCTCCGGTGAAGAAGAAATATTCTAAGGAACATGTTCTGATGCTCATTTTCATCTATTACTATAAGGGCGTGATTCCCATGAATGAGATTCAGACGCTGTTGCAGCCGATCACCGATCATTATTTTCAAAATGGACAGGCATTTGACCTGGAAAGCGTATATAAAGAAGTCGTATCTTTGGAAAAGGAACAGCTGGAGGACTTAAAAAAAGACGTAGTGGACAAATTCCGCAGAGCAGAGAATTCCTTTGCGGAGACCTCCGGAGAAGAACGAGAATTCTTACAGAAGTTTGCCCTGATCTGCCTCTTGAGTTTTGATGTCTACATGAAGAAGATGATCGTGGAACAACTGGTAGCGGAACTGGCTAACGACGCGAAAGCCGGGGAGCCCGAGAAGGAAGCCCACAAGAGAAATAAAGATAAGTAAAGATGATTAAAGAAGTAAAGATAAGTAAAATAAGTAGCAAAATCGGAAAAAGGAAAAATTTTATGAAAGCATTTATGGACCTTCATACGCATACTCTGGCAGCAGGGCATGCGTATAGTACATTATTGGAGAATATAGACGCTGCACTGGCAGTCGGGATCAGATACCTGGGAATGAGTGAACATGGTCCCGCATCTCCCGGAGGACCGCATGAGTTTTTTTTCAGTAATTACAAAGTGATCCCCAGAGAGTATGACAGAGAAGAGGTTAGCGGCAGAGTGGTACCGGTGACAGGAGGAAGGCTTCATCTTTTGTGTGGCGTGGAAGCTAATATCTGTGACACGGACGGAACACTGGATCTGGAGGAACGTTATCTGCAGAAGATGGATTATGCGCTTGCCAGCATTCATCCCTTTGCTTTTACCGCGGGAAGCCGTAAGGAGAATACGTTAGCTTCCGTGAGAGCTTTTCAGAATCCTTATGTGAAAATACTGGGGCATCCCGATGACGGCAGATTCCCCTTAGATTACGAGGAACTGGTGCGGGAAGCAAAGCAGGCGCACGTTGCATTGGAAGTGAACAATTCTTCTCTAAATCCACGGTCGACAAGACAAGGCGGCAGAGAAAATATCGTGGAATTGTTAAAGACTTGCATGAAATATGAACAGCCTGTTATAATGGGAACGGACAGCCATATGTGTTTTGCCATAGGAAAGTTTGCCGAGACCGAACAGCTGATGCGGGAACTGGATTTCCCTGCTAAGCTGGTATTGAATTATGACCCGGAGAATATTCATAAGCTGATCAACATCACAGTGTAGCTGATACCACCCGGTGTTACCGGGATAAGAATACAGCCTAAGACGGCACGCCCCGCAAGTGGGCAGATAGGAGAACAAATGAAAGACGCAAATTGTGGATATTGTATGAGAGGGGAACTGTTAGATAAGTTCGGTATTTTTATCTGTGACCTGAAGGTGAGCAGCCTGATCCTGTTCAAGGAGCAGAGCCATCCCGGCAGATGTATCGTAGCATATAAGGACCATGTCAGTGAGATCGTGGACATCAGCGAGGAAGAGCGAAGATTATTCTTCGAGGATGTGGCACATGCAGCGAAAGCCATCCATGCAGCATTCCACCCCGATAAGTTAAATTACGGAGCATACGGCGACACCGGCTGCCATCTGCATATGCATCTGTGCCCGAAGTACAAGGACGGTTTTGAGTGGGGCGGCACATTCGAGATGAACCCCGGCAAGACCTTTTTGGCGGATGCAGAATATCAGGAGATGATCGATAAGATCAAGGCAAATCTGTAAAACGGTAAAGACTTCGGAACATTTTCTCCGACATTACATAGAATAATTATGTAATCTCAGGGAGGATGAACGATTATGAAGACAAAGAAAGTAACGGCAATCGTACTGTCCGCGCTGCTGGTGACAGCTATGCTTACGGGCTGCGGCAGCGCAGAACAGACGAACGGACCAAAGAAGACAAGAGTGGTGCTCAATGAAGTAGCCCACTCTATTTTTTATGCACCGATGTATGTGGCTATCGAGGAAGGATACTTTGCCGATGCCGGGATCGATCTGGAACTGGTAACGGGATTCGGCGCGGATAAGACTATGACGGCGGTGCTGACCGGTGAGGCGGACATCGGTTTCATGGGCAGTGAGAGTACGATTTATACCTATGCCGGAGGAACGGAAGACTATGTGGTGAACTTTGCCCAGCTGACCCAACGGGCAGGGAATTTCCTGGTGGCGAGAGAGCCTATCGATGACTTTTCGTGGGATATGTTAAAAGGTGCTGCCGTCTTAGGCGGTAGAGCGGGCGGTATGCCGGAGATGGTATTTGAATATATTCTGGAGAAAAATAATATGGATCCGACAACGGATCTGTCCATCGACCAGAGCATTGATTTCGGTTCCACGGCAGCAGCTTTTTCCGGCGGACAGGGAGACTTTACCATTGAGTTCGAGCCACATGCCACGTTGTTAGAGCAGAAAGGTGACGGCTATGTGGTGGCATCTTTAGGCGAGGAATCCGGTTATGTACCGTATACTTCTTTTTCTGCCAGAAAGAGCTATATAGAGAAAAATGCGGAGACAATTCAGGCATTTACCGATGCCCTGCAAAAAGGTATGGATTACGTGCAGGAGCACAGTGCGGAAGAAATCGCCAAATGTATTGCACCACAGTTTGCAGAGACCGGAAGTGATACGCTGACAGCCATCGTTGCCAGATATCAGGAGCAGGATACCTGGAAAAAAGATCTGATCTTCCACGAAGATGCCTTTGACCTGTTACAGAACATTCTGGAGGACTCTGATGTACTGAAAGAGAGAGTGCCCTATGAAAAACTGGTAACCACGGAATTTGCCGAGAAAGCGGCGGCAAAATAAAGAAAACGAAAAGAGTGTCATAAAATAGTATAAAAAGGAGGAGGATCAGACATCCTCCTCCTGAATGTGTATATTTTTAATGGCCCAGAGCTTTAATGCCTTGGCATTGGTACTGATCTTCTCCAGGGAATCCAGAATATCCTGAAATGCCGGACGCTCATCCTCAGAGATCACGCCGTCTTCGGAGATAGCGATCAGGGAAGCGCGAAGTGTATCGATATCTTTCAAGGATCCCAGTACTTTCAGCGCCAGCCGGTCAAAGTCTACAATGTCAACCTCTGATACACTGTTGCGTCCTAAGGGGCATTCTCTGGCACAGTAGGAGTTGCACAGCTCCGGTGTATTATATGCCTCTGCCATAGCCTTGACTTCCTCCGGATATGGGGCGATGGTATCCAGTTCGATCCTTGCCAGTCTGGTGCGGTCGATGCCTACCAGTTCAGCGGCCTTTTCCCGGCTGCTGAAGTCCGGATTTGTCTTGGCAGCTTCGCATCGTGCGAGATAGTACATATTATCAGCGGCTTTTGTAGCTTTTTTACCCATATTTCTTTTGATCCTTTTATAGTATATTGTAATCAAACATCTCTAATATCACAGTTTAGTAGAAAAAAGACACATTGTAAAGGAAAAATGACGATATTTTATGAAAAGCAGTTGAGGGAATGTGTAAAGTTTGCTAAAATATAAGAGATGTGAAAAAGAACAATTTTTCATATATAAAACGGAGGTGCGGTAATGGGTTTAATCAGAGCAGCAAAAGATGCAGTCAGCAGCATGATGGCTGACCAGTGGAGAGAGTATTTCTACTGTGATTCTCTTTCCAACGATGTATTGGTAGTAAAAGGACAGCAGCGAGTAACCAATGGACGTAACAGCAACACCAAGGGTGTGGAGAACATTATCTCTAACGGCTCCATCGTAGCAGTTAACGAAGGACAGTGTATGATCATCGTGGATCAGGGCGGAATCGTAGAGTTCTGTGCGGATGCCGGTGAGTTCGTATATGATTCTTCCACAGAACCCAGTTTGTTCTACGGCAATCTTGGAGAGAGCGTTAAGAATACTTTTTCCAATATCGGAAAACGTTTTACCTTTGGCGGTAATGCGGCGAAGGACCAGAGAATCTACTTCTTCAATATTAAGGAGATCATGAACAACCTTTTTGGTACGGCAAGCCCTATTCCGTTCCGTGTAATTGACCAGAATATCGGACTGGACCTGGATACCTCCTTACGTTGTAACGGTGAGTATTCCTTCCACCTGGTAGATCCTTTGTTATTCTATAAAAATGTATGCGGTAACGTAACAGAGTCCTATACCAGAAGCGAACTGGTAGCGAAGATGAAGGCAGAACTATTGACTGCTCTGCAGCCTGCACTGGCTAAGATCTCCGCCCTGGGTGTTCGTCCCAGCGAAGTCCCAGCACATACCGCGGAACTGACAGAAGCTTTGAAGGAAGAACTTTCCGATCTGTGGACCAAGCTTCGTGGTATCGAGATCGTTACTATTAATATCAATTCTGCGAAGATCCCCGATGAGGATGCGAAGACAATCGCAGATCTGCAGAGAACCGCAGTACTGCGTAATACCGGAATGGCAGCAGCAACCATGACCGCTGCACAGGCAGAGGCTATGAAGATGGCAGCATCCAACACCTCTACCGGCCCCATGATGGCATTTGCCGGAATGAATATGGCAAATATGGTAGGCGGTATCAATGCCGGACAGCTGTATCAGATGGATGCACAGCAGAACAGTGGTATGCAGCAGGCACAGGCAGCACCCGCGCAGGGGCAGGCTCCTAGGATGCAGGCACCGGTACTTGGCTGGACATGTAGCTGTGGCGCTACGGATAACCGTGGTAAGTTCTGCTCTGAATGTGGAGCACCGAAGCCTTCGGATGCAGGCTGGACCTGCAGCTGTGGTGCAGTAAATCAGGGCAAGTTCTGCTCTGAATGCGGAGCAAAGAAGCCGGAAGGAGCACCAATCTATAAATGTGATAAATGCGGCTGGGAGCCGGAAGATCCTGCACATCCTCCTAAGTTCTGTCCGGAGTGCGGCGATCCCTTTGATGACAACGACAGAGTATAATACATACTCGGCGGAATATATTTACCGGATACAGTACAGCAGATACCTTTATGATATCTGCTGTACTGAACTGTTATGAATGAAAAATGAAAGAGAAATATAAATGAACGGAAGTCTGATTGCTATTATTGTTATATTGGTATTGTGCCTGGTACTGGCAGGGATCATTTATTATGCTTATTGCAGGATCCGGGAAAAATTACGGGATACCTCCAGAATGTTATTCGGCACAGATTCTATGATCGAGGGAATGAAGCAGAGAGAAGCGGAAGTGGAGATGACACCGAAGTCCGTATCCTCCGCAACAAATCTGTATATGCCTTCTATTATGAGAGACTTTCCCGAGTTCCATTATGATGAGATGAAGAGCAGGGCGGAGAACGTGCTGACCTCTTATTTACAAAGTATTACCAGACAGAATCCGGCACTTTTGTCGGAGGGAACCAAAGAATTGAAAGAACAGCTCAGACTGCGGCTGGAGATGCTGCAGAACCAGTCACAGAGGGAGAGCTTTGAGAATATACATATTCACAGAACAGAGATACATCAGTACCGGAAGCAGAAGGGAAGACAGAGTATTGTCCTGCAGTCAGCGGTAGAATATATCCATGCACTGAAAGAAAACGGTAAGCTTATCGGGGGCAGTGAAGAACGGAAAGAACAGGCAAAATACAATGTGGAACTGGTCTATATCCAGGATCAGGATATGGTCGAGAACCAGGAGGATGCAGGTCTGGCCCTGAATTGTCCCAATTGTGGTGCACCGCTTCCCGGACTTGGGGCAAAAAAGTGCATTTATTGTGATACACCTATTGTGGAATATAATCTGCGGATCTGGAATTTCAGCAGAGTGGAAGAAGCATAGAGAAGGCTGAGAGGGCTGTATGGACGAAAAAATAATAGGGTTAGATAAAAACAAAGATATAGACAGACGACTGGAGGAAACAACGAAGCAACTGCAGCGGGAACGGGAAAAACTGATGGCTGTGATCCGGATGTCTGGAGATCTGATCTTTGAATATGATATTGCAAAGGATCAAATGCATTATGCCGGTCCGGAAGAAGGCAGTCTGTATTGCGAAAAGATCACGGAAGGGTACACAGAGCAGCTTCTTAGGGAAGTGGACAACCGCACGGATGTAGTGGAACAGCAGCTTGCAGAAGCATTGCATAGCGGCAGCCCGGATATTTGTATTGAACTCTGCAAGACGGATGAGGAAGGCAATCCTCACTGGATGAAGGTCATCGGGCAGACTTTTTACAATGAGAAAAAAGAACCGGAACGTGTCTTGGGCAAGGTCTGTGATATTGATGCGCAGAAGAAAAAGGAAAAGGAACTACAGGAAAAATCACAAAAGGATTCACTGACCGGACTTTTGAATCATTCCACCATCAAGCAGCAGATCACACACAGACTGCAGAAAATGGAACGGGGACAGGTGGGATACCTTATTGTCCTGGATGTGGATAGCTTTAAAAAGATCAACGATACAAACGGACATCTGTTTGGTGATGCGGTATTGTGCTCTTTTGCGGATGAAATGAATAAATTGTTTCCTAAGGCGCTGAAAGGCAGGATCGGTGGAGACGAGTTCGTGTGCTATGTAGAGGATATGCCAAGAGAGGAACTGGAAGAGAAGCTTGGACAGTTGAATCACTGTATGTCTGACCGTTATGATGATGATAAAACGGGACTGCATATCTCCTGCAGCCTGGGAGCTGCGGTTACGGATGGAACAGTGACAGACTATAATCTGCTGTTCCACTGGGCAGACGCAGCCTTGTATCAGGTGAAGAGCCGGGAAAAGGGCGCTTATGATCTTCTGGAGGTCAAGGAGGGTGTGGAACTGCCCGGCCAAAGCTACCTGGACAGTGAGGAGAACAAAGAGGACGAGATCGCTCACAAGGAGGCGCAGTTCGAGAGTGCGGAAGATCTGGTGCTGTTCTGCGTGGATCTGTTGGAAAATGTTCCGAATCTGACCAGTGCCCTGAAGGTGATCAGTGAACGTACCTGCAGTTTTTTCAATATTGATGATATGATATGTGTGGAAGTAAATGAGGCAGGTCCGTCGATCCGTTATCAATGGAATCGTGAGGAAAAGAAAAATTTTGTCAAAAGATTACTGCACCCGGGAGTATTTGAATGGGACCGGATCCGGAAACGTGCAGACGAATCCGGCGCCGCAATTTACAGACAGTCTGAGACTCCGGATATCTACAAAGAAGAAGCGGAGTCTGTGATGATCGTAATGTCTACCGCTGCGAAGGGGTTAAAGGCCAGTGTTATCTTCTCGGACCGCCATACAGACAGAACCTGGGAAGAGGAGAAAAATGCCCTGTGCAAAATATCCCATCAGATATTCAACAGACTTCGTAAGCTGAAAAATGCAGAAAAAGATCAAAGGGAACTGAACCGTAAGCTGAATTATGATGCTCTGACCGGACTGCCGGTGTACAATAAGTTCGTAGACAAATTAGAAGCCTATATGGCAGCGAATGGTAAGACCGGATTATTTTTTGTGTCTTCTGATTTTTCTAATTTCCAGTATGTGAATGAGATGTATGGCTACGAGGTAGGCGACCGCATCCTGCATGATTTTGCCGTGGCATTACAGGAAAAATGTCAGGAAGGAATATTGTTCTGTCGTGTAACCTCTGATCACTTTGTTGGCGTGTTGAAGGAAGACTGCGTGGAGGATGCCAGAGAGGCGTACCTGTCGTTTACAAATTCTTTTGTGAAGAGGATCAACAGCCGGTATGATCAGTGTAATCTGGTCATTGCGACTGGTTTGTATGAGATCACGGAGAATGACTGGTCAGTATCTTCCATGATGGATAATGCCAATGAGGCCAGAAAACAATGCAAGACGCAGAAGGTAGACAGTGCCGTAGAAATTTACACGGACAAGATCCGCAGAGATCTGGAGAATACCAGAGCAATTGTATCCGGAATGGTCAGTGCCTATAATAATAAAGAATTCCATGCATATCTCCAACCCAAGGTGTCTCTTCATACCGGAAAAGTAGTGGGAGCGGAAGCACTGGTTCGCTGGATAAAAGCGGATGGAACTATGGTAATGCCCGGAAAGTTTATAGATATTTTTGAGAGAAATGGGTTTATTACCAAGGTTGATTTCGCCATTCTGGATCAGGTCATGGATTATTTGCGTGATGCCCTGGCACAGGGAGAAGAAGTGGTGCCGATCTCTGTTAATTTTTCCAGGCGTCACAACGAATATGCGGATTTTGTGCCGAATATCTTAAAGCGCCTGAAAGACTATAAGGTACCCAGTGATCTGCTGGAGGTGGAAGTGACGGAGTCGGTATTTATGTCGGATCTGAATAAGCTGACCAATAATCTGGAAACCCTCAGGGACAGAGGCGTGGAGATCTCTGTCGATGATTTCGGAAGTGGATATTCTTCGCTGAATCTGTTATCCAAGGTGGCTGTGGATACGGTAAAACTGGACAAGCAGTTTCTGGATGATACCATGAACAGCGAACGGGAAGAAACAGCATTGACAATTATAAAATATCTGACTAAAATGTTAAGACATCTCGGCTTCAAAGTACTGGCAGAGGGCGTGGAGACCAGTGAACAGCTGGAGATGCTCCGGTTGGCGGATTGCGATATCGTGCAGGGATATTTTTATGCAAAACCAATGCCGATCGGGGAATTCAGAACTTTTTTACAGGAATTCAATGAAAGGGATAATTAGTCATACATGAGCATTTATGATACTTTGAATAAAGAACAAAAAGAAGCGGTGCTTCATACGGAAGGACCGCTCCTTCTGTTAGCGGGTGCCGGAAGCGGCAAGACCCGTGTCCTGACCCACAGAGTGGCATATCTGATCGATGAGCTGGGAGTGAATCCATGGAACATTCTTGCCATTACCTTTACCAATAAGGCGGCACAGGAGATGCGGGAACGTGTGGACCAGATCGCCGGTTTCGGTGCGGATCAGGTGTGGGTAGCCACTTTCCATGCCACCTGTATGCGGATCCTCAGAAGACATATTGACAGACTGGGATATGATACAAATTTTACGATCTATGATACAGACGATCAGAAGACCGTGATCAAACAGGTCTGCAAACGTCTGAACA
>ULOB01033165.1_pt1 | contig 19488 bp, 18 predicted proteins | sample 1952151 | NCBI WGS metagenome assembly ULOB01 (sample SAMEA4835591, study PRJEB28245) | human gut metagenome | biome: gut microbiome; material: fecal sample | place: Denmark | collected 2008
GAAAAGCAGATTTCAGATGTTGCAGAAGGCTTGAAGGATGTTGTGACAAAATCTGAGTTGGCTGATATGATGAACAGCTTTGTTTCAGACGATGATGACAAGTGGCTCATGTTTAATGCAAAATTTAATAGTGCAGATGAGGTATATGAGTCCATTTATAAGCAGGCAAAGTCGTCAATATATGTCGTTGACAATTATATTGGCTTAAGGACGCTGGTACACCTTAAGAATTCTCCGACCGGAGTAGCTATTATTTTATTTAGTGATAATGTTGGAAATAATAAACTTCACAACATAGAATTTACAGATTTCTGCAAGGAGTACCCAACAGTAATTCAGGTGGATGGTTACAGCTTGGATGCACAGAAGGACAAATTAAAAAAATATGCAGAATTTCAGGATATGATGCTTCAGAATCTGGAGAGTGAGCTGATCAACTGATAAACCGTAGCGCATGAAGTATAGATTACATGAAAATTTAATAGAAAAATTAAAAATCGTCTATTGACACAAAAAATGGCTGTCTGCTACAATCTACGCAATTCAATTTGAATTGAAGGAGGTAAAGATAGATGATGAAACGTAAGTTGATTTTAACCGGCGTAGCACTGTCCCTGGCGGTGGCTATGACCGGATGTGGCGGTAATGCAGTAACGAATCAGCAGGCAAGCAGCCAGGCACAGCTGATCAGCATGGAAGCGGCACAGGAGGTAGCGTTAAAGGCAGCCAATATTGCAGCGGAGAATGCAGCGATCTCAGCGACGACCCTGAATGAAGTAGCAGGGACGTCCTGTTATAAGGTTGAGTTTACTTCGGGCGATTATGCCTATGCCTACACGGTTAACGCAGAAACAGGTGCAGTCATGGAAATGAGCAGCAGGGATAAGAATGCCGTCGATACCCAGGCACAGACGGAGGCGACAGCCCCCGCTGCTGCTTCTGACACAACTCCGGCACAGACCGTAACCGGGACAGTGGACGAAGAAACAGCACAGAAGATAGCTCTTGAGCACGCAGGGGTGAAGGCAACGGATGCGACGATCACCAAGTCCAGGCTGGACTATGAAGGCAGACGCCAGGTGTATGAAATTGAATGGTACGCAGGCGGTAAGAAGTACGACTATGAAATAGCCGTGGATACCGGTGAGATTTTAAGTTCCGGATACGATGAAAAAACAGCGGGGTGGAGTGGCAGCAATAGCGTCACTGTCAGTGAGGCAGATGCGAAGCAGACAGCACTTGGCCGTGTCAGTGGTGCAACGGAGAAGGACATCTACGAATGGCAATTCGATTATGACGATGGACGTCCGGAATACGAAGGCAAGATCATCTATGGCGGAACGGAATATGACTTTACGATCGATGCATCCAGTGGAGCTGTCATAGAGTGGGAGACTGAGACCGTCCGTTAGATCCGATCATCAGAAGAAAGGGGTTGTATCCCCGGTAACAATCATGTATAGAAATGAGAAAAAGTCCGTCGGTGCATTAAGGCATCGACGGACTTTTGCAGCTCTGGGAAAATGAAAAAAGTAAATTACAGAGTCTGATGCACTTCACGGATCACAGCATCAGCAAGCTCCGGAGCTTTAGCGGGATCAATGTCATCCGGAAATTCCGCATCAATGGTGGAAGCAGCCGGGCGATAGTTCAGGCGCAGGGCATTTGCCTGAATGTAATCCGTTGCCTTGTTGTAAGTATCCTCTGTAACGCCGTTTAAAGTAATTGTATATAATTTTGCCATAATCTATCATCCTTTCTTTTACGTTGTGGTTAATGGAAACAGTTCCTTGTTTCTGTATATAGTATATCTCTTTTCCTGAAAAAAGAAAATGGAATAAAGTAACAAATATAATAATAGGAATCATTACAATATTTGTGAAATAGTCACATATTACCAGAATGAGACATTTGTCAACTGTGTTTTGCTCGGCGAAAATGATAAAATGAGACATCAAAATGCAGTTTATACAGGAGGAAAACAAGAGAAAATGGAAGACAAAGATAAGAAGAAAAATGTGAAAAAAATAATCGTGTATGCAGTGCTTTTAGTACTTATTATGGGAATCGCTCTGGGGACCGGACAGATTCAAACAGAGGAACTTGGGAGGATATTTACGGTCAATGCAGTTGCAGTCTGTAAATTATTGCTTTTGATCTTCGGGGTATTGTTCTTAAAAAGCCTGATCGTATGGATCCTAGGGCTGATCAAACCGGCGAATCACAGAGCCAGGTCCGTGCTCTCTCTGTTATCCAGTCTGACAAAATATATTGCGTTTCTGGTGATCCTGTGCGCAGGACTGACGATCCTCGGAGTTAACATGACTACCATCATTGCCAGTGTCGGAGTATTGGCTCTGATCGTCGGTTTCAGCGCGGAGAGTCTGATCGCGGATGTGGTGACAGGAACTTTTATGCTGTTGGAGAATCAGTATAATGTGGGAGACATCGTGGAGGTGAACGGTTTCCGTGGAACTGTGACGAGCATCGGCATCCGCACCACCTGTATCACGGATACCGGTGACAATGTGAAGATCATCAATAATTCCGAAATGAAAAATATCCTGAACCGCTCCGACAATTATTCCAAGGCTGTCTGCGATATCAGTATCCCTTATGAAACGGATCTTGAAAAGCTGGAAAGTGAACTGCCGAAACTTCTTGAGTCAATATATAAAGCACATGAAGATATTATGAAAAAAGTTCCTGTGTACGTGGGAGTGCAGGCATTGCAGGATTCCGGAATATTGCTCCGGTTCGTAGTGGAAGTCTCGGAGAAAAATATCTATTCCGGCATGCGTATGCTGAATCACGATCTGCTGCTGGGCTTCCGGAAGCTGGGCGTGGAGTGCCCTTTCCCGCAGCTGGATGTACATAACAAATAATGGGTGGATCCGGTAATAAAAGAGAAAATGAAGATCAAAGAAGATCATAAAGATCATAGGAATAATAAAATGCAGAAACAGGAAAACAATATACTACCGGAATACCAGACACTCCCGCCGGATTCCATAGCCCCGGAATATCCGCCGTTGCCGGACGAATATCTGCAGAGTAAACAACCTGTGGAAAAAGGGGTACCGGAACGCAGTGAAAGCCGGAAGCGAAAAGCAATGCGCATACTCTGTATGCTGACAGCTTGTGTACTGCTTGGCTGCAGCGTGTATGGAACTGAGGCAGATCAGACGAAAATACCGGCACAGACAACGGAAGAGGTGCAGGTACCTGATGAAAACGGAGAGAATCGGGACGGCAGGGAAAATGACCATGTACAGTCCGCGACAACAGAGCCAGAAACAGATGTCGCAATAGCAGAAACGTCAGAACCTATCGAAAAACAGTATCCTCTGGAAAGCGGCACCTTATATTACAAGATATATAATGAGACTCACCTGGCCAATCCCACTGCTGACGCCTGGGAGCGGATCCTGGAAGAAGGAGAAATCACCATAGAACAGCTCCTTGCCGGAGACGTGATCGCTCTGCCGCAGCCGGAGACGCCGGAAGGCTTTGCATTCCTGGGATGGGCGGCACATTTTTCAGGTGAGAAGGATACCTATCCGAAGTGGAGTCTGCTTACGGAAAGCTTTACCGCAGAGGATGCAGCCAGGATCAAACCGGATGAGGAAGGCAATCGCAGTGTGGATATTCACGCGGTGTGGAACTCGCAGGATCCTGCTGCATGGCAGATGATTATGGTATTGGATGCCAATGGAGGAACGATTGCAGGACAAACATCGCAGACGTATAATGCACTGACACCGAAATATTCCGGCGGAACAGTGTATTTGTGTGGATATCCGACTCCGGAACGGGAAGGGTATCATTTCGCAGGCTGGTATCTCGCAACGGATGAGGGAGACATACGGGTGGAGACCCTGCCTGCATCCCGCTTTTTTGCACAAAAAGGCGGAGAACCGGATTATAACGCTCCGTTGGAACTGCATTTGATGGCAGGCTGGGAGAAAACCGAAGAAAAGGGGAACTAAAGGTTGTTTTTCTGTGTGGGAAAAATTATAATAGGACTAACGGATCACACACAGAAAGAGGACCCCAAAATGGAAGAACAGGAAGAACAGGGAAAAAAAGAAAGCACAGTGCTCCCGGAACCTCCGGAGATCACGGTGAAAAATCCAAGGATCGGTAAAGTACGTAAGCTGGAAGAGGAAGTAAAACGTCAGAATGAATTGGAGCAGCTTCGGACTAAGCGCATCCGAAAGGAGCAGGAATATATTGAGCAGATGAGCAAGGCGGTGGAAGACCATCTGCGCAACACCAGAGAGGAACAGCGGTATAACGAGGAGTTTGAACGTCTGATCCGCAAGGATGTCTACCAGATGCACGGCATCAGTGAGGACAAGCTGCAGGGAATGACGGAGTACCGCAATGCCTTGTATCAGGGAACAGCGTTTGGTATGTTTTTCCTGTCACTGATCTTGACCGGAATCTGTGGATATCTCCATGGCTTCGGTTCGGAATTATGTATTTTCATGGCTTTTTATACAGCTATCGAGGGAACGCTGTTGAACAATGGGAAGAGACAGCATGCAATATTGGATGTTCTTACAAGGATTCTGTATCTGCTCCTGTTCCCTGCGATGCTGATCGTGTTTGTGTGCTATGAACTGGGATTTACGGAGTATGCCCTTATTGTACCGGCGCTTACGATAGCCGGAGTGGTGCTTCTGATGCTGGGAGCGGTGTCCTACTTCCTGTATGACCCGTATCGCCAGGATCGTAAGAATCATAAAAAGGCGAACCATTACATCCGTGACATCGAAAAGGCTGCCATCAAGGAAGTGGAACTGGAAGAAAAAGCACTGGCGAAGCAGGCGAAAAAGCAGGAAAAGCTGGAGTTAAAGGAAGAAGCCAGACAGAAGCGTGCAGCGAAGAAAAGAGAATGGAAAAAGCGGACAAAGGAAGTCTTCTCCGGCTGGAAAGAGAGTATCCGTGAAAAGCTTCCGAAGAAAAAGCAGGAGCCGACGGAAATTCCTGAGGTTACTAAGACGTCAACAGCGGCAGATCCCATGGGAGATACAAAGACTTCTGAACAGACAGAACAGACGGATGCTGTGGAGATGACGGTGACAGAAGAGGAACAGACCGAGCAGTCCGTGGATACAGAAGACAGTGGGACAACGAGCATGGAGGAAGCGTAATGGCATATTATCTGATTGATTTCGAAAATGTAAAAAGCCGTGGCATGGAAGGCGTGGAGCTTCTGACGGAGGAAGATACTGTCTGTATTTTTTACAGCGATAATGCTGACAGCATGACCTTTGACCTGCATCGGAAATTAAATGAGACGAAGGCAGACATCATTTACCACAAGGTAGCGGTGGGGACCAAGAATGCACTGGATTTCCAGCTGGCAACCTATCTGGGATATCTGATCTGCGAACAGCAGAGGGAGGGGATACACCCGAATTATTTTATCGTGACCAAGGACAATGGCTTCACCAGCCTCATGGTGTACTGGAAGGCGCAGGGAGTTCCCGTGCGGATCATTCGTAACCTCTTATGGGGGAAGAATCCTGTGGCAGAGCAGAATCTTCTGACAGAAGAGGAAAATGAGGCAGAAACAGTCGTTACCACTGCAGAGGATGTGGCAGAGCAGCCGCAGCCCACACAGCCAGAGCCGGCGGAAGAGACCAAAGAGCCCATGCAGCTAAAGACTGAGAGAGCGGATGCACCCGAAGAGCCCACACAGCCGGAGCCGGTGAAAGAGCCCCAAGAACCCGTACAGCCGGAGCCTGAGAAGGCGGATGCATCTGAGGAGCCCACGCAGCCGGAGCCTGAGACGGTGGACGAGCCTGCACAACCCGTGAAGAAGCCCTCCGGGAAAAAGAGCAACGCGAGAAAGAAGAGTACTGCAAAGACAGATGATAAGACCGCGGAAAAGAAATCTGCAGAGAAGAAGCCTACTGAGAAGAAACCCGCAGAGAAGAAACCTGCAGAAAAGAAACCTGCAGAAAAAAAGCCTGCGGAGGAATCGGATGAACTGACTCTAGCCGTAGAAAAGGTCCTTACAGATCAGGCAATCGTCCCTCAGGTGGTAAAATTCATCCGCCAGTACAAGACCAAGCAGGGCATCAACAATGCCCTGAACAAAGAGTTCAAGGACAGCAAGCGCACCAGCGAGATTTATTCTGCCATCAAGCCCCTGATTGCCGATAAAAAGGGAAAATAATAAAAAAGATCAAGAAAATGTGAAAAGAAAGTTATTGACAATATAAAAGCAGAGTGGTAATGTTGCTATCGAACAGAAAGTGAAATTCGATGAGCAGAACAAGATCTGCATACGGAAGCATTTCAGAGAGCCGTCGGCTGGTGTGAGACGGTATGTGAGTATGACAGACTATCCTCTGTGAGAAGTGCACTGAAGATTTTAAGTAGGTGTCACCGGTATTCTACCGTTATTTAGAAGCCTGTTGGAAATGGGATATTTGTATTTCATGGAGATGGGAACAAGAGGTCATGTGATAAACATGACAAGCAAAGTGGTAACGCGGAGAGCTTAGAGCTTTTCGTCTTTGGGTGCTTAAGGGTGCCTGAGACGGAAGGCTTTTTTGTTTTACAGGCAATCAGAATTTTTCTTTCTGTCACGACAAAATAACAAGACACAAGAAAGAAGGAAACAAAAATGAACAGTTTGGTAATCATTCTGATCGCAATGGCAGTGCTGGCAGCAGGCTATGTCTTCTACGGAAGATGGCTTGCAAAAAAGTGGGGAATCGATGAGAAGGCGAAGACACCTGCGTTTACCCATGAAGACGGAGAGGACTTCGTACCTTCCTCCAAATTCACCGTATTTTCTCATCAGTTTTCCTCTATCGCCGGGGCAGGCCCTGTGACGGGGCCCATCCTCGCATCGGTATTCGGATGGGTGCCTGTGCTTCTGTGGCTTCTGATCGGCGGATTGTTCTTCGGTGCGGTGCAGGACTTCGGTGCCCTGTATGCCTCTGTGAAGAACGAAGGAAAATCCATGGGAATGATCATTGAAAAATACATTGGTAAGACCGGCAGAAAGCTGTTCATGCTGTTCTGTTGGCTGTTCACTCTGTTGGTTATCGCAGCCTTTACCGATATGGTGGCAGGTACTTTCGTAGGTACCGGACTGGAAGATGCAAGTGTGGCATATGCTAACGGCAGTGCAGCATCCATTTCCATGTTGTTCATCCTGGTCGCTGTGATCTTCGGTCTGATCCAGAAAAAGGTTGGAAAAATGAATGAGTGGGTCAAGGCAGTCGTAGCAATCGGTCTGCTGGTAGTGATGTTTGCGGTAGGCATGAAGCTTCCGATCTATGCTTCCAAGACCGTATGGATCTACATTATCATGGCATACCTGTTCCTGGCATCCGTAATGCCTATGTGGCTTCTGATGCAGCCCAGAGATTATATGACCACCTTTATGTTACTGGGCATGATCATCGGCGCTGTACTCGGTGTGGTCGTAGCACATCCCGATATGGAGCTGAATGCATTTAACGGTTTTCAGGTGGGTAACAGCAGCCTGTTCCCGACGCTGTTTGTCACGATCGCCTGCGGTGCGGTATCCGGGTTCCACAGCCTGGTATCCTCCGGTACTTCCTCCAAGACCATCAGCAATGAAAAAGATATGCCTATGGTAGGGTACGGTGCCATGATCGTAGAGAGCCTGCTTGGTGTGGTAGCACTGGTAGTTGTCGGAGCAGTAGCTGTGAACGGTACGAAACCTGATGGCACTCCTTTCTCCATTTTCTCCTCCGGCGTTGCAGGATTCCTGGAGAAGATGGGTGTTCCCGTAACCGTGGCAACCGTATTCATGACCATGTGTGTATCCGCACTGGCGCTGACTTCCCTGGATTCGGTCGCAAGAATCGGACGGATGTCCTTCCAGGAGCTGTTTTTAGGGGATACCACAGACACTGCAAAGATGACTCCCATGCAGAAGGTTCTGACCAATAAGTATTTTGCAACCGTGATCACACTGTTCTTCGGCTATCTGCTGACTCTGGGCGGATACAACAATGTATGGCCGCTGTTCGGTTCTGCGAACCAGCTGTTGGCCGCACTGGTACTGATCGCACTGGCAGTATTCTTAAAAACCACCGGTCGTACCGGCTGGACGCTGTACTTCCCTATGGGAATGATGTTAGTCGTAACCTTTACCGCATTGATCCAGAAGACGATCGCGTTGGTTAAAAATGTGGCTGCCGGACAGGCAACCTTCCTGGTAGACGGTTTACAGCTGATCGTTGCCGTGCTGCTTATGGTACTGGGCGTTATGGTTGCTTACAGCTGCATCCGTAAGCTGTTCGGTGTCGGGAAAAATTCAGACAAAGAGGCAGCGTAATACAGCAGAAAAATATCAGAAAAATAGCAGAAAAATATAGCAGAAAAATGTAGAAAAGAAATATGGCAAACAAAGAAAAGATATGCTAGAATAGGGAACGGTCAGAGAGCAAAAAAGCTTTTTGACCGTTCTTTTCGTCAGAGTGGAAGCTGGCGGGGAGGATTGTAATTGGAATCAAGTAAGTAACAGGGAAAAAGGATAAAAGCAAGATGAAACAGAATATGCAGGATCTGACGGAAGGATCCTTAGGGAAGAAAATGCTGATCTTCAGTGTGCCGCTGATGCTGTCTAATCTGCTGCAGGTGCTTTTCAATATGGCGGATATTGCAGTGATCGGACAGTTCGCAGGATCTCTGTCTCTGGGCGCAGTGGGCTCCACGGCGACACTGGTCACTATGTTTACCGGGTTCCTCATTGGTCTGTCCGGCGGTATCAATGTATTAACAGCATTATATTACGGTGCAAAAGATAAGGACAGCCTGTCGAAGACCATCCATTCCGCAGCGCTGGTCAGCCTGATCATGGGCGTATTGTTATTAGTGCTGGGGGTAGGCTTGTCTGAGTGGATGCTGACGGCATTGAGGACGAAAGAAGAACTGTTAGACAAAGCGGTATTATACCTGCGGATCTATTACCTGGGAATGCCGGCACTGGGCATTTACAATTTCGGTAACGCGGTGTACAGTGCGGTGGGTAATACGAAAAAGCCGTTGTATTATCTGGGATTTTCCGGAGTGTTGAATATTATCTTAAATCTTTTCTTCGTCATTGTCTGCCGGATGGATGTAGCGGGAGTGGCATTAGCAAGTATCATTTCCCAATACGTATCCGCCGTGTTGATCTTACAGGCACTGCTTCGAAGCAAAGATATCTATGCACTGCATCCCGGAAAACTGCGGATGGACCGGGAGCTTACCAGGGATATTCTGAAGCTGGGAATGCCTTCCGGATTACAGAACGTGATCTTCCAGTTCGCCAACAGCTTCGTGCAGATGGGCGTAAACTCCTTTGATGCCACGATGGTGGCTGGCAATTCCGCAGCTACCAATGCGGATGCACTGGTGTATGATGTCATGGCGGCATTCTATACCGCCTGTGGCAGTTTTATGGGGCAGAATTACGGCGCAGGCAAAAAGAAAAGAGTGCGGAACAGTTACCTCATCAGCCTGGCGTATTCCTTCGGCGTCGGTCTACTCCTGGGAGTGTCACTGGTGGTTTTCGGAAGACCGTTTTTGTCTCTGTTTACCAGAGATGCGGCAGTTATGGATGCCGGAATGTATCGTCTGACGATTATGGGCTTTTCCTATTGTATCTCGGCATTTATGGACTGTACCATTGCGGCAGCCAGAGCCCTGGGCAAAAGTATTGTACCGATGTTCATTGTCATCATGGGCTCCTGCGTATTCCGTGTGATCTGGGTTTATACGGTATTTGCGTATTTTCATACGATTCCGTCCCTGTACCTGCTGTATATGTTCTCCTGGAGCATTACCGCAGTGGCGGAGATCCTTTATTTCATACGGATCTACAAACAAAAAATGGCTCTCCTGTCGTAAGACAGAGGAGCCATTTTGTATGTGCTACGCACTACTGACCCTGGTATCATAATTATTATGCAGCTTCGGCCTCTGCAGTAGCAGAAACGACAGCGTAACGAACCGGCAGGAGATGAGCGCGTTCCAATGCCACATAGATAGTAGGAAGTAAAATCAGCTGGATGATGATGCCGGGGAGGCAGGATACGAAATATCCGGTAGCCCAGGCAGACCAGCTGTAAGAACCGCCGGCGAAGATCAGGGCACGCAGGATTCCGGTGATCACGCGGCCGCCCAGCATGGCAATGATCAAAGCCGCATACAGATCAACGACCAGCTTGCCGCTGCGGAGAAACTGTATGACCAGACCGCTGATCAGACCATAGAGTCCCAACTCGATCATCATGATGGGCATATAGCCGAAAGCGGGCATGCCGGTGAGCATACTGGATACAAAGGGTCCTAAAATACCACAGATGAGACCGAAGGGAGCCCCGCAGACCAGACCGCACAGCAGCACGGGCAGATGCATGGGAGAGAACAGGACACCACCCTTAGGGATAGCATGCAGAGCCATAGGCAGTACCACACATAAGGCAACACACAGAGCAGTGATAATACTCTTGTTTAAAACGGTTAATTTCTTCATGGAATAAAACCTCCTGATAAAATATAACTGTTCAGAGTCTTCATTCGCAAAAGCCTCTCCGAGGTGCAAAAGCCTGAACAGTAACAAAAAAGCCAGAACGGCATAGTTCCCCTTCTGGGGTAATATGCCTTCTGGCGTCAGGCTCCTTCGTGAAGCACAATTTATAATAAAGGGTAAGCATTTTTTTGTCAAGATAAATTGCAAAAAAGCATCTGCCATGCTATCATGAAACAAGTATTATTTTTACAGGAGTAAGGTTATGCGTATTATGGTAATGGACGGCCAGGGCGGAGGCGTAGGCAGAAGCCTTCTGGAGGCATTCAAGGAACGTTTCCCGGAGGCGGATCTGATCGCTGTGGGAACCAACGCCACGGCTACGGCGAATATGATGAAGAGCGGCGTGACAAGCGGAGCCACCGGTGAGAACGCTGTGGTATATAACAGTAAGAGAGCGGACGTGATCGTGGGACCCGTGGGAATCGTCATGGCGGATGCTATGTTGGGAGAGATCACTCCTACGATGGCAGCGGCAGTGGCTTCTGGCGATGCAAAACTGGTCCTGCTCCCCATGAACAAATGTCATGCGACGATCGTGGGAGTAGAGAACAGACGACTGGGAGACTATATTGCGGAGGCTGTGGATGAGATCGCAAAGATTTTTTAATGATCTGGCAGAGGAATTACGGGAACTCCCTAAAGAGGTACGGATCATTGCCATTGACGGAAGATGCGCTGCCGGGAAGTCGACACTGGCTAAAAGACTGGTAAAGGAACTGGGTGGGGACGTGATCCATATGGATGATTTCTTCCTGCCACCTGCACTTCGGACACCGGAACGCAGAAGCGAGCCCGGGGGAAATGTGCACTATGAACGCTTTTTAAAGGAAGTGCTCCCGAATCTTGCATCCGGCAGACCTTTTTCCTATCGGAGATTTGACTGTTCCCGGATGGCTTTGGGAGAAGAGATCCCGGTTGAAAATAACGGTTTCGTATTCGTAGAGGGAGCCTACAGCTGCCATCCGGTATTTGGTGACTATATGGACCGGAGAGTATTTCTGGATATTGACGGGAAGACGCAGGAGGATCGGATCCGAAATCGGAACGGCGAGGACCGATTACAGGATTTTTTACAGCTGTGGATCCCACTGGAAGAGGCATATTTTCAGACCTTCTCCCCGTGGGAAAAAGCGGATTACATCAAAGTCGGGGGCTTTTGAACCCGACATCATTTTGAGAAAGAAACGAAAGGCGGGACATATGCTGCATCAGTTTTACCCGGATCATGAGGCGGATTCCGCCTATGGCATAGATTACAAAACATTATACGAAAAGGGCTATCGCGGGATCATTTTTGATATTGATAATACCCTGGTACCCCACGGGGCACCGGCGACGCCGCAGGCAATCGAATTTTTCGGCAGACTGCGGGAGTTGGGATTTCAGACGCTTCTATTATCGAACAATAAGGAGCCCCGGGTGAAAAGCTTTGCGGACGCGGTAGGAGCTTCTTATATATATAAGGCAGGCAAGCCGGGAAGAGACGGATATCTGCGTGCCATGGAGCAGATGCATACTACGAAGGAGACTACATTTTTTGTGGGAGACCAGCTGTTCACGGATGTGTGGGGCGCCAAAAAATGCGGCATCGTGACCTATCTGACGCGCCCTATCCATCCTAAGGAAGAGATCCAGATCGTCCTGAAGAGATATTTAGAAAAAATTGTGCTGTTTTTCTACCATAGAGAATGCCGCCGGAAAGGAAAGTAAAATGCTGAATGATATCAATGGTTATACCAGAACCTGTGGACTGATCGGCAACCCGGTGGAGCACACCCTGTCACCGGTGATTCATAACACGCTGTCCATGGTGTTGGGCGAGAATCTGGCATATGTTCCGTTTCATGTGGAGAACGGAAGACTGGAAGATGCCATAAAAGGAGCCTTTGCGCTGAACCTGTTGGGTTTAAATGTGACGGTTCCTTATAAAAGTGATGTGATCCCGTACCTTGCGGATATCGATCCGCTGGCAGAGAATATCGGAGCGGTGAATACCCTGGTACGGACTGAGACAGGCTATAAGGGATACAACACTGATATGCCCGGGTTGTACCGCGCCATGTGCGAAGATGGTGTGAAGGTGAAGGGAGAAAAAGTCCTGATCCTGGGTGCCGGCGGTGTGGCGAGAGCCGTAGCCATGCTACTGTTGGATAAGGGGGCAAGGGAAGCCATCCTTCTCAACCGCACGGTGCAGAAAGCACAGGAGGTGGCGGACGAAGTCAATCGTATCGCCGGCAGGAAATTTGCAAAAGCAATGCCTATGGATGCGTATGACACACTTCCGGCAGGAAAACGGTATCTTGCAATACAGGCCACCAGCGTGGGAATGTATCCAGGCTGTGATGCGGCAGTGATCGAGGATCCTGCATTTTATGAAAAAGTACATACCGGTTACGATCTGATCTTCAATCCGCCGAAGACCCGTTTTATGGAGCTGGTGGAGGCCCAGGGCGGCAAGGCATACAACGGAGCGAAGATGCTGCTGTACCAGGGAATTATTGCGTTTGAACTGTGGACAGGCTGTGAGATCAAATCGTGGCTGGCAGACAAAGTCTATGAACGGATGCAGGAAGCGAAAAAGACAGAGGATGGGAAATAGAATGAAGCACAAGCGCAGGAATATAGTCCTGATCGGTTTTATGGGATCAGGGAAAACTACACTGGGATTAAAGCTGTCCTATCTGCTGCGGATGCCGGTGGAAGATACGGATAAAATGATTGAGAGGCAGGAAGGCAGGAGCATTTCAGAGATTTTTGCGGATGACGGGGAAGCCTATTTCCGGGAACTGGAGACGGAAATCTTACGCAAATGCGGCAGCAGAAAATACGAGTATATTCTGTCCGTAGGCGGAGGAACCCCGGTGAATCCCGTGAACCGTCCCCTGCTGCATCAATGTGGAACAGTGGTATACTTAAGAGTGTCACCGGAAGTGGTCTATGAGAGACTCAAAAACGATACCACAAGACCGCTGCTTCAATGTGAGGATCCGCTTGGAAGAATCCGGGAATTGTTAGAAGTACGGGATAAAATCTATACGGAATGTGCGGATATCATCCTGGATGCAAATAAGGGACATTCCGATGAACTGGCAGAGGAATTACAGCTGCAGCTTCGTAAGCTGAAAGAAGCCCCGAAGAAAAAGGAGCGTGAGAAGAAAATGAAAATTTTAGTGATCAACGGACCCAACCTGAATTTTCTGGGAATCCGGGAGAAAAAAATCTACGGCACGCAGGATTATCAGTATCTGCTGGATCTGATCGACAAAAAGGCAAAGGAGACCGGGGATGATATCCAGACGTTCCAGAGCAATCATGAGGGAGCCATTATCGACAGGATCCAGGAAGCCTATTTTGATGGAACAAACGGTATTGTGATCAATCCGGGAGCCTATACCCATTACAGTTACGCCATCCGGGACGCACTGGCAAGCGTGGATATTCCGAAAGTGGAAGTCCATATTTCCGATATTACAAGCAGAGAAGAATTCCGTAAGATTTCCGTGACGGCACCGGTATGCAATAAGCAGATCTATGGTCAGGGACTGGACGGATATCTGCAGGCAATTGATTTCTTAAGAGAAATTTGAAAAAAATATTCAAAAGTAGTTGAAATATGTATGCTTTTATATTAAAATATTAAAGAATTATGACGTGAAAATATTAGGAGGAATACATTATGATTTCTGCAGGTGATTTCAGAAATGGTATTACCATTGAGTATGATAACAATGTTTACCAGATTATCGAATTCCAGCATGTTAAGCCGGGAAAGGGCGCAGCTTTCGTTAGAACCAAGCTGAAGAACATCAAGAGTGGCGGTGTAGTTGAGAAGACCTTCCGTCCTACTGAGAAGTGCCCTCAGGCGCGTATTGATAGAAAGGATATGCAGTATCTGTATGAAGATGGTGATCTGTACTACTTCATGGATACCGAGACTTACGATCAGGTTGCACTGAATGCTGAGACCGTAGGCGATGCACTGAAGTTCGTAAAAGAGAACGAGATGTGCAAGATCTGCTCTCACAATGGCAGCGTATTCTCCGTTGAGCCTCCTCTGTTCGTAGAACTGGAGATCACAGAGACCGAGCCCGGATTCAAGGGTGATACCGCTACCGGTGCCAGCAAGCCTGCTACCGTTGAGACCGGAGCTACCGTAGCTGTACCTCTGTTCGTTAACCAGGGTGACAAGATCAAGATCGACACCAGAACGGGTGAGTATCTGTCTCGTGCATAATTACTGATATTCTGATTACAGAACCTGTAAGGCAATGAGCAACTTTAATAGTGGCTTATTGCCTTTTTTGGTGCTTTACAGTACGTAACAGCGAAGAAATACCACATGACGCATGGGAAGACAGCTCTGGGGAGATGCTGTCTCGGAGAGGCATGGAGGTAACATATGGAAATGTTGGTTTTTGCAACTAAGGTACAGCATGCGGTCAGAGAGGCACTGGGAGAAGAATACCGCGTGGAACTGAAGGAAGTCCGGAAGAACAACGGTGTGATCCTTCAGGGACTTGTGATCCGTCGGGGTGAGGATAATATCATGCCGACCATATATCTGAATTCTTTCCTGGCGGCGTATGAGCAGGGGATTACTTTCGCAGATATTATCCGCAAGATCGTCTCCGTATACAGAGATGATGCAGTGGGAAAAGAGATCGATATCTCTTTCTTTTGTGATTTTGAGAAAGTGAAAGACAGAATCTGTTTTCGCCTGATCAACAAGGCGAAAAATAAAGAACTATTGGAAAAGGCTCCTTTTATCCCCATCCTGGATCTGGCGGCATGCTTCTACTATGCCTGTGAGGAAGGAGGAGTGATCAACGGCGTGATCCCGGTGTATCATTCCCACCTGGAAGTCTGGGGTGTGACAGACAGAGAGCTGTTTGAATGCGCCGTGAAAAATACACCAAAGCTTTTCCCCTGTGAGATCATGCCCATGAAAAGTGCGTTACGGGAAATGTTGCAGGAACTGGAAGAAATGGGGGAGGATATCGCAGGGAAGCTGGATCAGATCATCCCCATGATGATCCTGACCAACTCCAGGAAGACATATGGAGCCTGCTGCATTATGTATCCGAAGGTGCTGGAGCGGCTGGCGGGAAGTGTAGGAGGAGACTATTATCTGATCCCCAGTTCGGTACACGAATTTATTCTGCTCCCGCTGTCTCAGGGAAGAAGTGCGGAGGAATTAAAAGAAATGATCGCTGAGGTAAACAGCAGTGAGATCCCTCCGGAGGATGTGTTGTCTGATAGTCTTTACTTATACAGCTGTAAGGAACGCTGTGTGAAAATACTTTAAATTTAAACTGGACATATGTAGTGTTTTATGATATTATAGTCGAGGTGATGTAACAAATTTGTAATATTTGCATCCGTAGTCTAATGGATAGAACGGAGGCCTCCGACGCCTTTAATGCAGGTTCGATTCCTGTCGGATGCATTTACATCACCTTGATTATAGGGAGAGATTTGAGAAGCCGCTTGCGGCTTTTTGCGATTCAGGAGATATTTTTGGAATTGAGAGAATGATCCATTGAGATTAAGACTCGGAAAGGAATTTATATGTGGAAAGAGAAAATACATTCCATCGGTAATTATATCATAAAACATAATAAGATCGTGCTTCCGGCAGTAGTGGTAGTGGCAGTGGCTGTTACGGTGTCCGTAAGTTTAAGCATGAACAGCAGTCATAAGGAAGCACAACAGCAGGCGGAAGCTGAGAGCGCTTTGGCGGCAAGCCAGGCGGAGACCGAGACCGCTACACAGGAGGTTCCGTTAGTAGCGAATGAGGAAGGCGATATCTATTCCCTGATCGCTACTTATTATAATGCAATGGCAACGGGAGACGAGAGCACACTCCGCGCAGTATGTGATGAGATCTCTGACAAGGACATGTACCGTTATGTGGAACTGGCTCAGTATATTGATTATTACCCGACACTGGAGATCTACACCAAGACAGGACCGGAGGATGGATCTGTTATAGCCTATGTGTATTATAAGATCAAATTCGTAGGACATGACGAAGAAGTTCCCGGATACCAGGCGCTTTATATCTGCACGAATGATCAGGGAGAGCTGTATATCAAGCGCGGTGAGAACAGTGAAGAAGTAAACGATTATATCAAAACAGTCAGCACGCAGGATGATGTTGTGGAGTTCAACAACAAGATCACGGTAGAGTACAACGAGCTGATGGTAGATCACCCGGAAGTCCTTCAGTATATCAGTGAGCTGGATTCGCAGGTAAGTATTGCCGTGGGTGAGAAGCTGGCAAATCAGGTAGCAGGTGATTCACAGAACACAGAAGGTGAAAATACAGAAGGAACCACGGACGGCGGTCAGGAGGCACCCACAGAGGGCGGAGATCAGCCGGCAGAGGAGCAGGAACCGCAGTATGTGACCACGACCACCACAGTAAATGTCAGAAGCTCTGACAGCGAACAGGCTGATAAGCTGGGCAAAGTATCCGGCGGTACTAAGCTTCAGCTTCTGGAACAGCGTCCCAACGGCTGGACAAAAGTAGATTATGAAGGTAAAGAAGGCTATATCAAGAGCGAATTCCTGCAGACAGTAGAGAACGCGGCAGGTGCCGATACGATCGGAACCGTTACGGCAACCACCAATATTAATGTACGTGCGTCAGCCAGCGAGACGGCAGATCGCCTGGGCGTGCTCTCCGGCGGTGACAGCGCGGATCTTATCGGTAACGAAGGCGACTGGAGCAAGATCAAGTACAACGGACAGATCGGATACGTGAAAAGTGAGTACGTACAGTAGAATTGTGAGAGCAGCGTAGCTGCGGAAGAATTCGTATTGCACGAATAAAATATGACATTTCAGGGAAAGCTTCTTACCAAAAACGGTGAGGAGCTTTTCTTATGAAAAAACAGGACATTAATATCTATCGGGAAATTAAGCGGAATACAGAAATGGCAATAAAAGCACTGGATGCCGTCACGGATAAAATCTACGATGAACGTCTGGCTGCGACAGTGGCAGACCAGGAGCTGCAGTATTCCAGACTGCATGACAGGGCGGTGCAGAAACTGGCAGAAGGCAAGGCACAGATTTATCGCTTGAATGCCATGGAGAATCTGATGCTTAAGATGGGCATCGGATACAATACGCTTTTGAATACCAGCACGGGACATATAGCGGAAATGATCATCAAGGGAAGCAATAACGGTGTGCTGGAGATGGAGAAAGTGCTGGCACATAACGAAGAGATGGCGGATACCGCCAGCAGGGCGCTGGCGAAGGAGCTGATTGCCATGGAGAACAGCAATATCAAAACATTAAAAGAATATTTGTAAAATCGCATAAGAAGTTATTTTAGCAATCTGTGCGCTACAACGCACAGATTGTATACTTGTATAATTTTTGTGCAATTTTTACAGAAAAGTGCCAAAAACTTTTACGATTTAGTGGAATAAAGTTTATTGTGCAATTAAAAAAGTCGTTTTATAATAAAGCATATGGCAACCAGGTTGTCATGAATCTGTATACCAATTGAAGGAGGACATTCAGATGTCATATGTTGATGAAGTATTTGATATGGTAGTAGCAAAGAATCCTGCACAGCCCGAGTTCCACCAGGCAGTCAAAGAGGTTCTGGAATCTCTTCGTGTGGTGATCGAGGCAAATGAGGAAAAATATCGTAAGGACGCTCTGTTGGAGAGACTGGTAACTCCCGAGAGACAGATCCTGTTCCGTGTACCCTGGGTGGATGACAAGGGTCAGGTTCAGGTTAACAACGGCTTCCGTGTACAGTTCAATTCCGCAATCGGACCTTACAAGGGTGGTTTACGTTTACATCCTTCTGTAAACTTAGGTATCATCAAGTTCCTTGGTTTTGAGCAGACCTTCAAGAACTCCCTGACCGGCCTGCCGATCGGTGGTGGTAAGGGTGGATCCGATTTCGATCCCAAGGGTAAATCCGACAGAGAGATCATGGCTTTCTGCCAGAGCTTCATCACAGAACTTTACAAATATATCGGAGCAGACACCGATGTTCCCGCTGGTGATATCGGTACCGGCGCAAGAGAGATCGGTTATATGTACGGACAGTACAAGAGACTGACCGGCCTGTATGAAGGCGTTTTGACCGGTAAGGGCTTAAGCTACGGCGGATCCCTGGCAAGAACCGAAGCAACCGGTTACGGTCTGCTGTATCTGACCGAGGAGATGTTGAAGTGTAATGGCAAGGATATCGCAGGCAAGACCGTTGCTGTATCCGGTGCCGGTAATGTAGCAATCTACGCTATCCAGAAAGCAGAGCAGTTAGGTGCAAAGGTAGTTACCTGTTCCGATTCTACCGGTTGGATCTATGATCCCGAAGGAATTGATGTAGCTCTGTTACGTGAAGTTAAGGAAGTTAAGCGTGCAAGACTGACTGAGTATGCAGCAGCAAGACCCAGTGCACAATATCATGAGAAGAAGAACGGTGAGCATGGTGTATGGACTATTAAGTGTGATGTAGCTCTTCCTTGCGCAACCCAGAACGAGCTGGATCTGGAGGATGCAAAGCAGCTGGTAGCTAACGGTGTATTCGCAGTAGCAGAGGGTGCTAACATGCCTACCACCATGGAAGCTACTGAGTACTTCCAGAAGAACGGTGTTCTGTTCTGCCCCGGCAAGGCATCTAATGCAGGTGGTGTTGCTACCTCCGCTCTGGAGATGAGCCAGAACAGTGAGAGACTTTCCTGGACCTTCGAAGAAGTAGATGCTAAGCTGAAGAACATCATGGTGAACATCTTCCACAACCTGGATGATGCAGCCAAGAAGTACGGCATGGAAGGCAACTACGTAGCAGGCGCTAACATCGCAGGCTTCCTGAAGGTTGCAGATGCTATGACCGCACAGGGTATTTGCTAATTAAGAATTTCTAAGATAATATAAGATAT
>ULOB01052953.1_pt1 | contig 18643 bp, 23 predicted proteins | sample 1952151 | NCBI WGS metagenome assembly ULOB01 (sample SAMEA4835591, study PRJEB28245) | human gut metagenome | biome: gut microbiome; material: fecal sample | place: Denmark | collected 2008
CCTACTAAAAAAAAAGCAACAAGAACTATAAATATAAAGGTAACTTTTATTAATCTTTTAAATATTTTCACAAAAATCACCCTCTTTTCTTTTTTATTATGAAAAAAAATTTTAAAAATATTACATAATATTAAAAAGTAGTAATATTTATTGTTAGCTATTTAATAATAAAGTATTGTTATTGTTAATAAATTAAAAATTACTCAACATTTTTTCAAATTACTATTTACAAAAACTTATATGTTATATATAATGTACGTGAAATTTAAAAAAGGGCACATGCATGTAGAAGTTGTTTAGGTGATTGTATGAAACAAGTTAAAATTAATGCTGTTCTTTCAAATAGTGATAATGAAACAGTTAATATTGAATCTTTAGCTACTTATAATGAAAAAGAAAATAAAATAATATATACTGAAGAAGATTTAAATGTTGCTATTACTATATTAAAAAATAAAGTAATAATTGAAAGAATGAATGAGGATTATGATTTGCGGCTTGAGTTTACTAAAGATGAAGTAAATAAATGTAAGTATAATGTTAAAACAATAGGTTTAGATATGGAAATTGATGTATATACAAAAAACTTAGAAATTGAAGATAATAGATTATATATAGAGTATGAGTTATATAATAACAATAATTCAATTGGTACATTTGAATATAAATTAATATTTAGGGAGTGATTATAATGGATATAAAGAAAGATTTAAGAAATATAATAAACGAATCTCTTAGTAAAATGAATATAGATGGAGTTTCTTTTATTGTAGAAGTACCAAAAAATAAAGAAAATGGAGATTATTCAACTAATGTTGCAATGGAACTTACTAAAGTTTTAAGAAAAAATCCAAGAGAAATAGCAGAAGAAATAGTAGCAAATATAGATAAAGGAAATATAATAGATAGAATTGTTATTGCAGGTGCAGGATTTATAAATTTTTATATAAATAATTCATATTTATTAAAAGGTATTGATGAAATAATAAAATTAGACAAAGATTATGGAAAAAGCAATATTGGAAATAAGAAAAAAATAAATATAGAATATGTAAGTGCTAACCCAACAGGAATACTACATGTAGGAACAGCAAGAGGAGCATCTTATGGAGATAATTTATCTAGAATAATGTCTTTTGCAGGATATGATGTAACAAGAGAATATTATATAAATGATGGTGGAAATCAAATACATAATTTAGGATTATCTATTAAAGCTAGATATGATAATATTTGTGGTAAAGAATTAAATATGCCAGAAGATGGATATCATGGAGAAGAAATAATAGAAATTGCACAAGGAATTTATGATGAATTTGGGGATTCAAAATTAGATGCTGAAATTAGTTATTTTACTAATTTAGGTGTATCTAAACTTTTACAAAGAATAAAAGATGATTTAAAAAATTTCAGAGTAGAATTTGATGTTTGGAGTAGTGAAATGGCAATAAGAAACTCTGGAAAAATTGAAGAATGCTTAGCTTCACTAGAAAAAAACGGTAATATCTATGAAGCAGAAGGTGCTAAATGGTTAAGAACTACAAAATATGGTGATGATAAAGATAGAGTAGTAGTTAAGCATGATGGATCATATACATATTTAGTACCAGATATTGCTTATCACTTAGATAAAATACATAGAGGTTTTGATAATTTAATAGATGTATTTGGTGCGGATCACCATGGTTATGTATCAAGATTAAAAGCATCAATAGATGCATTAGGATATGATTCAAAAATACTAGATGTAAAATTATTACAAATGGTTAAGTTAATAAGAGATGGCGAAGAAGTTAAAATGAGCAAAAGAACTGGTCAAACAATTACAATAAATGAACTAGTTGAGGAAGTAGGTTTAAATGCATCTCGTTACTTTTTTGCAGCTAAAAGCTTAGATACTCAAATGAATTTTGACATAACTTTAGCAACTAAAAAATCAACAGAAAATCCAGTTTATTACATTGAATATGCATATGCAAGAATATGCTCAATATTAAATAATGTAAAAGAAAAAATAGAAGTTAATAATTATGAGACAATTGAAAGTGAATATGCACTTAATTTAATTAAAAAAGCATATGAATTTAAAGATGTTGTAGAAATGTCAGCGGAAAAACAAATACCACATATACTTACAAATTATGTATATGAACTTGCAACATTATTCCACACATATTATTCACATGAAAAAATTATTTCTGATGATATAAAATATACATCTGAGAGAATAAATTTAATAAATGCAGTTAAAATAACAATTGGAAATGCCTTAAATTTAATTGGTATTGTAGCAAGAGAAAAAATGTAGGAGGATTCTATGGACATAAAAAAAATGAGCAAGGAAGAGGTTGAAAAATTATCTTACTTAGATATTGCATATAACTTACTAAAACATGAACACAAAACATTAACAACAGTTGAATTATTAAAAGAAGTTTGTAATGTTTTAGGTTATGGAGATAGTGAATTTGAAGATCTTATTGGAGATTTTTACACTTCATTAAATTTAGACAAAAGATTTATACTTATAGATTCTAAATGGGATTTAGCAGAAAATCATGTAGTTAAAATAGTTGTTGAAGATGAACTAGATGAAGATATGAATGATGATTTAGAAGATATAGACGAAGAAGAAATAGAAGAAGAGACAGAAGATGATATTGTATCAGATGATGTTGAGACAATGGAAGATTTAGATGATGATTTAGATGATGATTTAGAAGATTTAAATATAATAGAAGAAGATGACGAAGAAGATTTAGATAGTGACCTTTAGGAGGTGATTATATGATAGAAAGACTTGATAAAGTAGAAGAAAGATATAAAGAAATACAAGAAAAACTATCTACAGATGAAGTAATACAAGATGTAAAGAAAACAACAGAATTATCTAAAGAATTAAGTAGTTTAGAAGATGTTGTAAATGCATATAATGAATATAAAACTATATTAAATGGAATTACTGAAGCAAAAAAAATGGAAAATGATAAAGAATTAGGAGAATTTGCAAAAGAAGAATTAGAAAGACTTATGCCATTAAAAGAAGAAAAAGAAGGTGAACTTGAAATTCTATTAATACCAAAAGATCCTAATGATGAAAAGAATGTAATAGTCGAAATAAGAGGAGCAGCTGGTGGAGATGAAGCAAATATATTTGCAGGTGATTTATTTGATATGTATACAAAATATGCAGAATCAAAAGGTTGGTCTTATGAAGTAACTAATGAAGAAAAAGGAACTAGTGGAGGTTTTTCACAAATAGAATTTATTATTAAAGGAACAGGAGCATATTCAAGATTAAAATATGAAAGTGGTGCACATAGAGTTCAAAGAGTTCCTGTAACAGAAACTCAAGGTAGAGTTCATACATCAACTGCAACAGTACTTGTTATGCCAGAAGCAGAAGAATTAGATTTTGATCTTGATATGAACGAAGTAAGAATAGATATAACAAGAAGTAGCGGTTGTGGAGGACAAGGAGTAAATACAACAGACTCAGCAGTAAGGCTTACACATATACCAACAGGTATAGTAGTTTATTCTCAAACAGAAAGAAGTCAAATTAAAAACAAAGAAAAAGCAATTAAAATATTAAAAACACGACTATATGACTTAAAACAAAGAGAAAAAGAAGAAAAAGAAGGTGCTGAAAGAAGAAGTAAAATAGGTACTGGTGATAGATCAGAAAAAATTAGAACATATAATTTTCCACAAAATAGATTAACAGATCACCGTATCAATTTTACATTAATGCAACTAGATAGGGTTATGCTAGGTAAATTAGATGAAGTAATTGATGCATTGATTGCTGAAGATCAAAAAAGAAAATTAGAAAATAGTGTTATATAAAGATTTAATAAAAAGTATAAAACAAGAGAATATTAAAAATGCATTATATCTAATTGATAATTATCTAGGTTTGACAAAAGAAGAAAAAGAAAGCAAAGTAAAAATTTCTTTAAAAAAAGTAATTAAATTTAAAATAGCATTAAATAAAAGCAAAAAATTTCCTCTCCAATATATAATTGGAAATGTTAATTTCTATGGATATACGTATAAAGTAACTAAAAATGTATTAATTCCAAGATTTGAAACAGAGGAATTAGTAGAAAATACTATAAAAATAATTAATCAACACTTTGATAAATGTATAAATGTAATAGATATAGGTACAGGTTCAGGATGTATAGGACTTACTTTAAAAAAAGAACTACCTAATATATCTGTTACATTAACTGATATATCAAAAAAAGCATTAAAAGTAGCAAAAGAAAATGCAAAAGGAATGGATGTTACATTTATATATAGCGATATATTAAAAAATGTAGAGGGCAAATATGATGTAATAATAAGTAATCCTCCCTATATTTCATATGACGAAGAAATTATGGATGTTGTTAAAAATAATGAACCAAGGATTGCGTTATATGCTAAAAATAATGGATTATATTATTATGAAGAAATACTTAAAAATGCAAAAAAAGTATTAAATGACAACTTTTTAATTGCTTTTGAAATGGGTTGTAATCAAAAAGAAGCTATAAAAAAGTTAGCACATAAATATTTAAATAATATAGAAATAATATGTAAACGCGATTTATCAAATAAAGATAGAATGATATTTATTATGAATAAAAAATAGTAAAAAAACCCACCATTAAATAGAAAGGTGGATTTTTTAATGAAAAAAGCATTCTTAATATTAATAATAGTAATAACTACTTTCATTGTTATAAATAAAAACAATAATCAAAAAGATGATAATTTAATAAGAATTAGGATTCTAGCTAATAGTAATAGTGAATATGATCAAAATATAAAAAAACAAGTAAGCAAAGATGTAAGAGTTAAAATGTATGATTTGCTTAAAGATGAAAAAAATATAGAAAGTGCCAGAAATATAATAAAAAATAGCCTTGATAATATTGAACAAATTGTAAAAAACGACATAAAAAATGAATCGTACGATTATAATATAAATTATGGATACAATTATTTTCCAGAAAAAGAATATAACGGAAAAAAATTTAAAGAGGGAAAATATGAATCATTACTAATTACTTTAGGTGAAGCAAAAGGAGATAATTGGTGGTGTATTTTATTTCCACCATTATGTTTAATTGAAGCAGAAGATAAAAATACAGAAGAAGTAGAATATAGTTTCTTTATTGAAGAGTTATTTGACACTATTTTTCATAAAAAATAAAAAAAATTATACAAATTCTATAACTTTTGATATAATCAAAATAGGGAGTTTGTATTTTTATATATAAACTACATAATATTATACTGGTGATACAATGTTACTAGTAATATTACTTTCAATAAGTTTAAGTATGGATGCATTCTCTTTGTCGTTATGTTTTGGGACGCTTAATTTAAGCTATAAGAAAATATTTACATTTTCATTAATAGTTGGCATATTTCATTTTATGATGCCACTTCTTGGAATGAATTTAGGTGACATCATGCTTAAATATATATTAATTGATCCAAAATATATAACTTCTTTAATCTTCTTATTATTAGGTATATTTATGATATTTAACAAAGAAGAAGATTCAAATACAAATTTGTCTAGTATATTGTCAATGATATTATTTGCACTTGCAGTAAGTATAGATAGTTTTGCAATAGGTATCGGGCTAAACAGTATCTATGATAATCACATAATAAGCGCATTAACTTTTTCATTATTTAGTTTTACATTTACCCTAATAGGTTTACTAATAGGTAAATATATAAGTAATAAAATAGGTAATGTATCAAAAATAGTTGGTGGTTTAATATTAATTGCACTTTCTATACAAAACTTGACAAAATAAAAAAAATGTGTATAATAACGGGCATATTTCAAAAGGAAGGGGATATATTATGAACACAATTGAAGGAAAAGAATTAAATTTAAGTGATGTAATAATATATAGCACTAAAGAAGATGCAAATGTAATTTTTACATTATCAAAAAATATTGAGGGAGAATTAGTTACAAATAAAGTATTATATAGTGAAGAAAATGTTGATACTTTAACAAGAGGTATGAAACAAATTAAATCTATAGAACTTAGTTCTTTAAATGGAATTGAAGTTTTAAAGGTTAAATATACTGATAAAGATGAAGCTATTTTCCCAAAGACAAGACAAAGTTTATTAAGTGCAATAAGAGAAAGACAAGAAAATGTAAAAAGGGAACAAGTAATTAGAGATACTTGGGATAATTTAACACCAGAACAACAAGAAAATAAGAAAGAAGCTAATAAAAAGCAAAAAAGAACAGGATTAGTAAGTCTTATAGTAGCAGCATCTCTTTTAGGTGGTGCGGCAGTAGGTGGAATAGTTCACCATGGTAAAAAGAATAAGGATAATGAGAATCCATATGATTCAATACAAAATATGACTCAAACTGAAATTACTGAATCAAGGAATCATTCAACAGTAGTAAAAAGAGCAGATGTAACTTATGCATTTGATATAAATGATTCTGAAGTAATATCTAAAAAAGGATTAGAATTATATAATGAAGTAAGTAAAAAAAATATGTTATTATTAACTTCTGGAGAAATTGTTAAATGGGATGAAACTTTAGCAACAGAAGTAGTTGAATATATTAATGGCTTATATCCAGCTTCACTAAAAGCAATGGATATAGCAAGTGCTAAAGCAGAAATGGAAAAAATCGAACAAGCAATATTATTAATAGATGCAGCAAGTACAAGTGCAGAAAATGATTATAAGAATGTAATTAATATATCAAATTATGTTTCAAATAATAAAGAAAGAGTACTTATGAATAATGCATTTGTAATTGCAAGAAGAGTTAATGATGAAGCTGTTGGTAATCCTGTAAATGGAAAAATTATAGAATCAGATGAAGAATTTAATAAGTTAAATAGAGAATATACTAATGCTTGTGATAAATTATTAAATTATATAATTGATACTAATAATGATCCAGTATATAATGAAGCCTCTGCGTCAACAAGATGGACTATATGTTCAATATTACGTGATGGTCTTGCAATAGTACCTCGTTATGATTCTGTTATAAGAACTTCAAAAGAAGAAACAAGGAAGGCAGAATATAGAGTAGTTTACTATATAGATAATGTTAATGATACAGTTTGGTATGCTGATAAAAATGAACTTGATGTTATTGGTCAAGAAGTATATTATGAATATAAAGATTGCAATAAAACAGGTAAGAAATTTTCAGATACACAAATGGAAGAATACTATGAAAACAATGCTAATATAGTAAAATTAGGAATTGAAAAAGAATTAGATGATGAAAGAGTTCGTGCAGAAAAAGATTTCATGGATATCATGGTATTGTACGAAGCAAGTTATACAAAGTAAAATTAGGTTAAAACCTAATTTTTTTCTATAAAAAAACAGATAAAAATGTAAAGTTTATGTAATTCCTTTGTTTTAACATATTATTTGTGATAATATAGTTATAGAAGTGATAATGTTTATATAGATATTTTATAAAAAAGTAATGGACAAGTTTCAATTATTAGGCAATATCAATAGTATATAACGGAGGGCAGTATGGATAGAATGATTATAAACGGAGGAAAAATATTAAGTGGAAGTGTACGTATAAGCGGTGCTAAAAATAGTGCAGTTGCACTTATACCAGCAGCAATATTAAGTGATGATATTGTAAAAATAAATGGTGTACCGAATATATCTGATATTAAAGCATTAGAAGAAATACTTGTATATTTAGGTGCGAAAATAACAAATAAAAATGGAAAAATAGTTATAGATACAAAAGAAATATTAAATAAAGAAATTCCAGAACATGTATCAAAAAAACTAAGAGCATCTTATTATTTTATGTCTGTTTTACTAGGTAAATATAAAAAAGTAAGTATGTATTTTCCTGGAGGATGTAATATAGGTAAAAGACCAATAGATCAAACTTTAAAAGCATTTAGAGCTTTAGGTGCTACTGTAATAGAAAAAGATAATAAATATGATATATACGCAGATGAGTTAATTGGAAATGAAATAAACCTTGATATGCCAAGTGTAGGAGCAACTATAAATGCTATATTTGCATCTGTAAAAGCAAAAGGACAAACAATTATTAATAATTCAGCACAAGAACCTGAAATAGATAATGTAATAGATTTTTTAAATAATATGGGTGCAGATATTAAAAGAGATAAAACTTCTATAATTATAAATGGAGTAGAGCATTTACATTCATCAGAAATAAATGTAATTCCAGATAGAATAGAAGCAGGTACATATTTAATATTAGGAGCTTTAATAGGAGATAATTTAAAAGTAGAAAATGTTATATCAGAACACATATCTTCTCTATTAGATAAATTTGATGAAATGGGAGTAAATTATAAAATAGATAAAAATAGTATAATAGTTTCTAAAACAGATAATTTAAAACCAGTAGACGTTATAACAAAAGGATATCCTGGTTTTGCAACAGACTTACAACAACCATTTACTGTATTATTAACTCAATGTGACGGAGTGTCACACTTGACAGAAACAATATATGAAAATAGATTTCAAAATGTTGAATATTTAAATAGTATGGGTGCAAATATAAAAATTAATGAAAGAACAATAGAAATAACTGGCAAAACAAAATTAACTGCAAATACAGTAAAAGCAACAGATTTAAGAGCAGGAGCATGTATGGTTTTAGCATCTTTAATTGCAGATGGTAAAACAATAATTGAAGATATTAATCATGTATTAAGAGGATATGAAAACATAATACAAAAATTACAAAACATAGGTGCTAAAATAGAAGAATAAAAAATATAATATAGAGATTATATCTCTTTTTTTGTTGGGGGGAAATTATGAAAATAATAAAAAAAGTAGGCTTTATTTTAGTTATTGTATTATTAATAGTTATATATATAACAAATAAAGATACAAAGGTATATTATGTTTCTTTAGGTGATGGTATAAGTAGAGGAATAAATGAAAATGATATAGAAGGATATGGTTATAGCGATTATGTAAAAGATTATTTAAATAAAATTAATAAATTAGAATTTTATACTAAAAAATTTTCAGGTATAGATTATAGAACAACAGATATAATAAATAATATAGAAGATAATATAGAAATTATTCAAAATAATAAAAAAATAACTATAAAAAAGGCATTAATGAATGCAGATGTTATAACTTTATCTACAGGATTAAATGAAATACTTTATAAAATTAATAAAGATAATTTAGTTTATGTACCATATGATTATATTGATGAAGTACTTAATGATATTAAAAAACTAATTAACATTATCAAAAAATATTGTAAAGAGGATATAATATTTATTGGATATTATAACCCATTTATTAATGATTCTAAAATGGATAGTATAATAAAGTATGCAAATAATAAATTAATAGATATATGTGTTAATGAAGATATATATTATATTGATACTTATAACTTATTTAAAAATAATAATAAAGTATTTACTAATATAAATAGTTACTATCCAAATATTGATGGGTATAAATTAATAAGTGAAAAAACAATTCAAATTATTCAAAAAAACATCATAAAAAGCAAAAAAACTATGTAAATATTGTAAATTCTTATTGATTAATTGATAATTAGTTGCTATAATATGTAAGACTTTTAAATTACTATGACTAAAAAAGCCATGGCGAAAGGAGAATTAGATATGAGTAAATATGAATCAAAATATGTTAACTGTACAGCTACTTGTGCATGTGGTGCTACATTTGAAACATTATCAACTAAAGATAAGATACATGTAGAAACATGTTCAGAATGTCATCCATTCTATACAGGAGCACATTTAAAAAATAGTGCAAGAAAAGGTAAAGTTGAACAATTTAATAAAAAATATGGATTTGATAAATAAGATAAAATTATTTATCTTTTTTTATGTTATAATTAAATGGGTGATAATATGAATATAGGAATATGCTCAGATCATAGAGGATATGAATTAAAAGAAGAATTAATTAATGTTTTAAAAAATCATGGATATAATATAACTGATTATGGAACATATAGTAGTGAGTCAGTAGATTATCCTAATTTTGCATTTATGCTTTCAAATGGAGTTATAAATAAAGATGTAACTTATGGAATTGCTATATGTGGTACAGGAATAGGAATGTCTATTGCATGTAATAAGGTAAAAGGTATTAGATGTGCTAAAATAGACAATGTTAATGATGCTAAATATGCTAAAATGCATAATAATGCAAATGTTCTTGCAGTAAGTGCATCAAAAACATTAGATGAAATATTAGAAATGATAAACGAATTTAATGAAAACGAATTTAGCAGTGATAAAAAACATGAAAGACGCATAAAGTTAATTGAGGACTACGAAAATGAACATTAAATTTTACTTGTATATTTTAGTAGTTCCGTTTGTAATATGGACAATGGTGTCTTTAAATTTAGAGGGACTATTTAAAAAAAATCATGTGAATCAAATTAAATTATTTTATGTATTTGTATCATTATCAATTTCTTATTTAGTAGTAAACTTTTTGTACGATTTTTATTTAGTTTCACAAATAATTAAATAAGGAGGATTTATGAAGAGAGTATTAAGTATAACATTGTTGTTTATATTAGTGCCCTCTTTTTTTATGTTTATAATTTATAAAGAAGAGGATAAAATAATTAGTGAGGTTATAACAAAACATATAACTAAAAAAAATAAAAATGGAATTTTTATAAAAGTTAAACAAACAAGCAAAAACAAAATAATTAAAGTAGATTTAGAAGAATATGTAAAAGGAGTAATTGCAGGAGAAATGCCAGTGTCATTTAATATAGAAGCATTAAAAGCACAAGCTGTTGCAGCAAGAACATATGGAGTTAAAAGAATAAATGAAAAAAACACATATGATGTAGTAGATACAGTAATGAATCAAGTATATTTAGATGATGATACTTTAAAAATAAGATGGAAAACATATTATAGTATATACAAAGAAAAAATTAACAAAGCAGTAGAAGAAACAAAAGGAGAATACGTTGATTATAATGGAACATATGCAGATACATTATTTTTTTCAACAAGTACTGGATATACAGAAAATAGTGAAGAAATATTTGGAAATAAGGTTGCATATTTAAGGAGCGTATCATCATATTGGGATGAAGAAGAATCACCAGTATACGAGGAAACTACCACATTCACAAGAGAAGAGTTTTGTAAACATTTAAATATGACTGATTGTAGTAAAATTTATATTAATGTATTAAATGAAACAAGTACAGGAAGAATTAAAAAATTAACAATAAATAATAAAACCTTTACAGGAACAGAAGTTGCATATTTACTTGGAGTTAGATCAAACTATTTTAATGTAAAAATAGTAAATAACAAAGTAGAAGTAACAACCAAAGGTTTTGGTCATGGTGTAGGTATGAGCCAATATGGTGCAAACGGAATGGCAAATAATGGTTATACATATAAAGAAATTTTAGAGCACTATTATCAAGGCACAACTATAAAAAAATTGTATTAAAAATGTATAAAAAATTAACAAATGGAAACACTTTATAATGAGGTGAAAAAAATGCAGGTAAAAAGAAAATTAAAACCATTTGTTATACCAATGATTTATGGAGTAGTAGCAGTGTCACTACTTATTAGTTTAATGTTTTTAGTAGATTCATTACTAAAAAGTAGTTATAATCCAATCACATATATTACATCAAGTACATTAGTAGATGAAATAATACCAGTTGTAGGAGAAAATAAAACTATTATAAGACCATACGTTGATAATGATATTAAAGTACTACAAAACTTTTATGATTATAAGGATGATAAGAATACTCAAGAAAACTCTTTAATTTATTATGAGGGAACATACTTACAAAATTCAGGAGTAGATTACGGAAAAGAAAGTACATTTGATGTAGTATCTATACAAGATGGAACTGTAATAAATGTAGGGGAAGATAACATTTTAGGTAAAATTGTAGAAGTTCAATATACAAATGAAATAATAGCTTCATATCAATGCTTGGGGGATGTAGTGATAAAGAAAAATGACAAAGTGTCACAAGGACAAAAAATAGGAACTTCAGGTACATGTAATATATCAAAATCATTAGGGAATCATTTACATTTTGAACTTACTAATAAAGGTGAAATTATAAATCCAGAAAATATATATGATAAAAATATAAATGAAATATAGGCATAATGCCTTTTTTTCTGAATAAAAATAATAATATTATATATATTTTAATAGGGGTGTTTAAATGAATTCAAAAATACATACACGTGTTTGTGAAGAAGCAGTGCACATTATAAATACTAAAGATACAATACGAAAAACCGCACAAAAATTTCATGTAAGTAAAAGTACAGTACATAAAGATTTAACCGAAAGATTATCTCATATAAATATGCAATTATATGAAAGTATATTAAAAATATTAAAAGAACATATAGAAACAAGACATATTAAAGGTGGAGAATCTACAAGAATAAAATATTTAAAAGCAAGTTAAGGAGATGAAGAAGTGTTTGGAAAAGATATTGGAATAGATTTAGGAACAGCAAATATATTAATATACATAAAAGGAGAAGGTATAGTATTAAATGAGCCTTCAGTAGTAGCGATTGATGATGAAAATAAAAAGGTTTTAGCTGTTGGATTAGAAGCACATGAAATGTTAGGAAGAACTCCTGGTAAAGTAAAAGCAATAAAACCCATGAAAGAAGGAGTTATTGCAGACTTTGAGTTAACAGAGGCAATGCTTGATTATTTTATAAAAAAGGTTAATGGCAAAAACCTATTTTCAAAGCCAAGAATACTTATATGTTGCCCGACAAATGTTACACCAGTTGAAAAAAACGCAATAAAAGAAGCAGCGGAAAGAACAGGCGCAAAAAAAGTATTTATAGAAGAAGAACCAAAGGTAGCTGCTGTTGGAGTAGGACTTGATATATCAAAACCAAGTGGGTCAATGATTGTTGATATAGGTGGTGGAACAACAGATATAGCAGTATTATCACTTGGTTCAATAGTAACAAGTACATCATTAAAAATAGCAGGCAATACATTTGATAATGAAATAATTAAATATGTAAAAGATAAGTATAAACTTTTAATTGGTGAAATAACTGCAGAAGAAATAAAGAAAAAAATAGGAACAGTTTCTTCGTGCAAAAAAGAAAAAATGGATGTAAAAGGAAGAAATATAACGACAGGACTTCCACACACTATAAAATTAGAAAGTGAAGAAGTAAAAAATGCACTTAAAGAAAGTATAGATGAAATAATAAGAAGCATAAAACAAGTATTAGAAAATACTCCACCAGAATTATCTGCAGATATAATTAATAAAGGAATAGTATTAACTGGTGGAGGTGCTATGGTAGATGGATTAGATAATCTATTAAAAGAAGAATTAAAAGTACCTATATATATAGCAGAAAGTCCACTTACTTGTGTAGCAGAAGGAACAGGCATATTATTAGAAAATTTAAATCTAATTGATGATTAAATTTACATAGAGAAAACAAAAGACCATTTTGTTTCTTTTTTTAGCCACAAAATGGAAAAAATTGGAAAAATGATATTGAATAAAACATATAAAGAATCTATAATTAAATAGGTGGTCTTATGTTAAATTTTATAATATGTGACGATGAAACAGCTATAACAAATACTGTAAAAGATATAATAGTAAAAACAATATTTAAAACATCAATAGAATACAAGATACATGTATTTCATAATTATGATGATTCATTTTATGAAATTATTCATTCAGATCTTATCAACAAGATTTACATATTAGATATAGAGGTTAATGATAAATCAGGACTAGAAATAGCAAAAGAAATAAGAAAAAGAGATTGGGATTCAGTAATTTTTATTTTGTCTGCACATTATGAACTAGAACATTTAGCATTCAAATCAAAAGTTTTAATATTTGATTTTATATCTAAATTTGATTTATATGATAAGAGAATGAAAGAGTGTATTTTAGCATGTATAAATAAAGTATTAAATGATGAAAAATTAACAGTAAGAGTAAATAGAGCAATAACAAAGATTGATTATAAAGATATACTTTATATTACTTATGATTCATATAGAAGAAAAAGTGTAATTATGACAACAAATGATGAGTATGAAGTTAATGAACCATTAAACGCAATATATAAAAGGTTGATAGGAGACTTTAAATACACTCATAGAGCATGTATTACTAATATGAATAATGTAGTTAAAATTGATCCAAAAGAAAGAGTAATAATATTTAAAAATGGGCAAACAACAGATTTATTATCTAGAAATTATAAGAAAGAAGTGAAACAAGATGCAAGTAATTGAACACTTGGATTTATTTATAGGAGCGTTATTAAACATAATATTTTATGTAATAGTAATTAAAAAAGTTTTTAAATTAAAATGGATAGATAAACCATTTAGAAATATATCAATTATAATATTAACATCAATAACAATTGCAATGATTAATATGTTTAATACAGACATATTTAAAATATTAATCACAATACCATTTGTAACTCTTGCTATAAAAGTAATATTTGAATTAAAGCTAGAAAAGAGTTTACTTTTGGTATTAATATCTACAGGATATATGTTTATTGGTGAGATAATAGTATTTATATTAATTGGTATTTTTAAAGTAGATTATACCAAATTTAACAATTATATATTAGGAAGAACTATTGGTGCAGTACTAACAATAGTAGGTACAATACCAGTATTATTATTTAAACCATTAAATGAGTTTATAAGAAAAAATTTAAAAGTTCTTGAAAGAAATCAAATTTACATAATGTGGTTATTTCTTGCAGCAATTATAATAACTTTATCATATAGAAATATGATAAGTATAGGGAATATGGGTGCCGTTGTAATAAATTTAGTACTAGTTCTTGTATTTGTTATAATAGTTTATTTATTGTATAAAGAATCAATTAAATCAAACAAATTATCTGAAAACTATAATATTTTACTAAATTATCTTGAACAATATGAAAAAGAAATAGAAGAGAAAAGAAAATTAGTCCATGATTTTAAAAATCAATTAATAGTAATAAATGGTTATGCAGATCCTAGTAATACAAAATTAAAAGAATATATATCAGAAATAATAAAAGAAAATAGAGTAATTAGAGATAATTATTTAATTAAAAATATTGATAAAATTCCATCTGGTTTAAAAGGTTTAATTTATTATAAGTTTTCTCAGCTAGATAAATCTATGAATATAGATTTATTGATTAAGAAAAAAGTAAAAGAGTTTGATGATTTAAATCCTAAAGTTAATAAAGATGTAATTAAAATAGTGGGAATATTACTTGACAATGCAATAGAAAGTGCACGTGCATCTAATGATAAGTATATATCTCTAGAAATGAAAAAAGAAGATAATAAGATATTAATTATTATAGAAAATAGTACAGATAAGAAAGTTGATACTTCAAAAATTATGGGTACAGGATTTTCTACAAAAGGTAAAAATAGAGGATATGGATTATCTATAGTAAATGATATAATTAAAAACAATGATAAAATAGAGTTTACTATGAATTCATATGGTTCAATGTTTGAAGCAATTTTAAAAATAAAATTATAAAAACCACATTTTTGTGGTTCTTTATTTTACATTATTTAATCATGCTTGCTGGCATTTTTGGTTCGTCTATAAAAATTACTGGACAAGTTGTTTCACTGTTTTTAGCGCTTGTTAATGCTGCTTTATTTAATATTTTTGCTACTAAGTTCATTATTACACCTCCTAACTACATTTATGTGTTATTTAAACACCATTTTTTAAGTATTCCTTATAATTATTATAAGGAAGATTGAAAATTTTATATATAAATGGATTAATTACAAATGATTCAGTTATCATGGATAATAATATTAAATTTATTATCATTTCATTTTTAATTATGAATGAAAGAATAATATATATTGTACATACTAAGAATGAATACAATTTTAGTTTTTTTCTTTGATTCATATTAACTATTGGTCTTTTTTCTGTATCAGCAGGAGCATATACATACATTGAAATTAATGATAATATGGAAATTATTATTTTTTGAATTAAATTAATGTTTATGTTTATAAATATATATGGCATAAGTATAAATACAACTAAACTAGATATATAACAATGCCAACTTTTCTTAGCATGAACTCCGTATGCAAATGTTCTAAGTCCATTTAGAAGTAGTGTAAATATTAACATTTCTTTAAATAAACCAAATATTAATGCTGATATTAATATTACAAATAACTTAGTTATAAATATATAAATTATTTCAAGCCCGTAAAGGATTTTATCTTTAGTAAGTGAATCATAATTATATTTTGAACTAAGCAAATCCATAGATTTATTTAAAAATACTTCTTTCATACATCTCTCCTGTTCATGCTTATAGTATACCTAAATAAGAACAGATATTTTTTTTAAAGACTCATTATGTAAAAAAACAATTTTAGTTTGCATAAAAATATATTGCTTTTTTGTGACTATCTTTTCATACATCTAAAATGACACTTCATACATGTTTTACAATAAAAGGATAAGAATTTGATATTATAAGACTGCAGTGCGACATATGTCATAATTTGTAGTTTGCGTAGTGTTGAATTATATATACTTTATAATTTAAAATTAAAGTATAGAAAAGAAGGTGAGGTGCAGATTTGAGAGGGAACGTTAAGTGGTTCAACAATGAAAAAGGGTATGGTTTTATTGAATACCGTGAAGGCGAAGATATTTTCGTACATTATTCAGCAATAAAACAAAATGGCTTTAAAACACTTAGTGAAGGGCAATTAGTAGAGTTCGATTTAATTCAAACTGAAAAAGGACTACAAGCCATTAATGTTTGTGCAGTTGTAGAAACTACCGTTTAGGTAGTTTTTTTCTTTTAAGTATGATATAATATAAATAGGAGGGATAACATGAAATATAATATTAGAGGTGACAAAATATTAGTTACAGATGCAATAAAGGAGTACATAACTGAAAAGTTGGATAGGTTAAACAAATACTTTGATAAACCTGATTCAATAACTGCAAATGTTGTAATTAAAGTAAAAGGTTATGATCAAACAATAGAAGTTACAATTCCAACAACAAGTTTTACAATTAGAAACGAGGAATCTGCAGAAGATTTATATGCTGCTATAGACCGTGTTTCAGATAAGATTGAAAGACAAATAAGAAAGAATAAAACAAAGATTAATAAAATTGAAAAAGCTGCTTCAAAAAACTTTAATCTTAGTTATATAGAAGATGATGAAGAAGATATAGAAGAAAGTTTAGTTATAAAAAGAAAAGAATTAAATACTAAACCAATGAGTGAGGAAGAAGCAATTTTACAAATGGAAATGCTTGGACACGATTTCTTTATCTATAAAGATAGTGAAACAAGTAAGGTTTGTGTACTATATAAAAGAAAAGATAATAACTATGGACTTATAGAAACTAATTAGAAATAGTTTATCTATTTCTTTTTTTTTGATACAATATATAGTGAGGTGAAAATATGAACATTTTAAGAAGATTGTTTGATCATGAGTATAAAGAATTAAAAAGGTTTGGTGCCTTAGCAGATAGTATAGAGGCATTATCTAGTGAATATAGTGAATTAAGTGATGAAAAGTTAAAAGCTAAAACTAATGAATTTAAAGAAAGATTAGTAAATGGGGAAACATTAGATGATATTTTAGTAGAAGCTTTTGCAACTATTAGAGAAGCTGCAAAAAGAGTGATTGGTGAATATCCATTCCGTGTTCAATTACTAGGTGGTATAGCAATACATTATGGGAATATTGCAGAAATGAAAACAGGTGAAGGAAAAACACTTACAACAATACTTCCGGCATACTTAAATGCACTTACAGGAAAAGGAGTACATGTTATTACAGTTAATGAATACTTAACAACAAGAAATGCTGAATGGATGGGCAAAATATTTGAGTTTTTAGGAATATCAGTAGGTGTTAACTTAAGAGAACTTACACCATCAGAAAAAAGAAAAGAATATGAAAAAGATATTTTATATACAACAAATAATGAACTTGGCTTTGATTATTTAAGAGATAACATGGTTGTAAAAAAAGAAAATAGAGTACAACGTGAATTAAATTTCGCAATTTTAGATGAAGTTGACTCAATTTTAATAGATGAAGCACGTACTCCACTTATTATATCTGGTGGTAAAATGGAATCTAAGAATCTATACGTAAGTGCAGATACATTTGTAAAAACATTAAAAAAAGATACAGATTATACAATAGACGAAAAGACTAAATCAGTAAGTTTAACAGAAGACGGTAGTGATAAAGCTTGCAAATTCTTTAAGATAGATAATTTATATGATATATCCAATTCGGCTTTAGTACACCATATTGATCAATCATTAAAAGCTAATTATGGAATGCAAAATGATGTTGATTATGTAGTGCAAGATGGAGAAGTAATAATTGTTGATCAATTTACGGGTCGTCTAATGAAAGGAAGAGCATTTTCAGAAGGTTTACATCAAGCAATCGAAGCTAAAGAGGGCGTTAAAATTAATGATGAAACAAAGACTCTTGCAACAATTACATTCCAAAATTTATTTAGAATGTA
>ULOB01040204.1_pt1 | contig 18522 bp, 19 predicted proteins | sample 1952151 | NCBI WGS metagenome assembly ULOB01 (sample SAMEA4835591, study PRJEB28245) | human gut metagenome | biome: gut microbiome; material: fecal sample | place: Denmark | collected 2008
CCGGCTTTACAACCTTGTAAAGCTTCTTCGGACAGAATCTTGCCAAAAATATAGCGGTTAACAGGCCAATAGGAACACCGATGACTAAGGCAAGTCCTGTCACATAGACAGAGCCTAAAATCATCGGTAAAATTCCGTAAATATCATTTCCCGGCTTCCATACCTGTCCACCGAGGAATTTGAATATGCCGATTTTCGCCATACCCGGTATTCCTCGTGTGAACAGGAAGAAGCAGATTAACGCTACTGCAAGAATTGACATACAGGCACAGAGTAAGAAGATGATTTCCATTACTTTCTCAAATACACGTTTTCTAGCTGCTTTCTTTTCTTCCATCTATTTCACCATACCTTAATTGTCATTCATTCCTCAAAGTTACTATTTTACTTCATCCCACTTTGTAAGGTCGCCTACATAGATAGACTTAATCTGGTCTTTGGTAATGTTCTCTAACGGATTATTGTTGTTTACGATAACTGCAATACCATCCATTGCGATAACCGTAGCTTCTACACCCTGCTCTGTCTCAGAATCCTTTAATTCACGAGATGCCATACCTATATCGCAGATACCGTTGATGGTTGATTCTACACCTGTAGTTGAATCAGAGGTCTGAATTTCGATAGATGCGTTTGGATTAACGGAAGCATATGCTTCTTTTAATTTCTGCATTACCGGTGATACAGAAGAAGAACCTGCTACTACAATCTTACCTTCTGCCTGTGTAGATTCAAAGGAACCGCTGGCTACATCTACATAGCCCTCATCTACGATAACCTTCTGTCCGTCATCACTCATAATGTAATTGATGAAATCCTGTGCTACATCACTGACATCACCCTTTGTAACAATGTTAAACGGTCTTGATAATGTGTAGTCACCGCTCTTAACATTCTCTGCGGTTGCTTCGATTCCGTCCACATTCAATGCCTTAACCTCTGAATTTAAGGAACCTAAGGATATGTAACCAATCGCATAGCTGTCACCCTTTACCGTTGTCAACATAACGGAAGTGTTATTTGTGATTGCTGCATCGGTTGTGGTATTGTCTACCTTATTACCGTCTGCATCCTTTTCTTCTACTCCGGTCAATTCAATAAATGCACCTCTGGTTCCGGAACCGTCTTCTCTGGATACAACATTAATATATTTTGTGCTGTCGAAGTCTGCAGAGGCTGCTGCTTCAGTATCCTGATTTGCTGCTTCACTGCTGCCTCCTGCCGGATTTGCTGCATCTGTGCTTGGAGTTGATGAATTGCTGTTTCCGCATCCTGCCAGACATCCTGCCACCATACTTGTTGCCAATACTAAGCCTAATAATTTCTTTTTCATGTTAATTTCTCCCTTCTGAGTACCCATGTACTCAAACGTATATTTTTTCTCAAGTCTCACTTGACGAAAAGAATCATATCGAAGGGATGTAAAATTCATTATCATCCTAATGTAAAATACAGGTAAGATTTTCGTAATCTTACCTGTACCTTTCATTACCATATAAAGTTAAAACCGTTACAGTGCATCCTTTGGACAATTCCTTGCACATTCAAAGCAAAGAATACATTCCGTACCGTTCTTTCGCTTTCTGGAATTATCCGTCATATCCACTTCCATCGGACACACCCTTTTACATTTGCCGCAGGATATACATTTACTTTTATCACATTTAACCCGGAACAGGGAAAAATAACTCATCGGCTTCAAAAATACCGTAATCGGACATATGTATTTACAGAATGCACGATTATCCTGAAATGCAACCGCCAATAGGATACCCACCGCATAATACAATACATTTCCTATAATAAATGCCCAGAACATAATCGTTTCTATATTACCGACCTGTGCAAGAAACAGGGCGGAAACAAATACAAACGAAGCAGCAAATGTAACATATCTTATCCAGCCGATTTTCTTCCTTGGTGTTTTCGGAACCTTATACGGGAGAAAATCCAACACCATTGCTGTCCAGCAGGCATAACCGCACCATCCTCTTCCAAAAAGCAACGGTCCAAAGATTTTTGCAACCGCATAATGAATGGTTGCCGCTTCAAATGCACCTGTAAAGAGATAATACCAAAATCCCTCTATCTGCATATTTTCATTACTGATAAGCCCTAAATATACCAGCATATAAAGCCCCACCAGTAATTGCGTAACCCTGCGTGCGTGTTTGTATTTTTTGATGAACAGAAACACGCCTAACGCAACTGAGATTCCAATATAGCTGAAATTAAGCAAATAAAACAGATTATCCTTCGTAAGCCAGAGCGTAACCGCTATACTTTCAAATATTGCCAACATCGCTATCGGCAGCCAATACTTTTTAATTCTCTCCATGCTTTATTTATCCTCGTGATTTTTAAAATTAAGTGCTGCTATGATATATCCACTTTCCTCTATTTCTTTTCATCCAGCAGTACCACTCCCTGCTCCGGATTCTGATTAATTGCTCCGACAACCGGATGCGGCACATACAGTTTCAAGCAATTATTTTGCTTCATTATATCATAAATCAAAGTAGCCCTCAAACCTGTTATCGTGTTAAAAACGATTTTTGTCTGTATTTTCTGGTTGTAATGTGGTATTCTCATATTTAGTGTTTTACATACTTAACTATAGTTTTAATGGATTTACAAAGGAGTTTTTTAATGAAACGTATTGGCTTTGATAACGATAAATATCTGTCTATGCAATCCGCACATATCAGAGAACGGATTGCCCAGTTTGGTGATAAATTGTATCTGGAATTTGGTGGAAAGCTGTTTGATGATTACCATGCAGCCCGCGTTCTTCCGGGCTTTGCTCCGGACAGCAAATTACAGATGCTCTTGCAGCTTGCCAATCAGGCTGAAATGATTATATCGATTAATGCCGCAGATATTGAGCGGAACAAAATCCGACATGACCTCGGCATTACTTATGATAAAGATGTTCTCCGACTGATTGAGGTCTATAAGAAAAAGGGATTATATGTAAGCAGTGTGGTTATCACCCGCTATGCCGGTCAGCCATCCGCAGACCTGTTTCAGCAAAAGCTCGAAGCTATCGGCATCCATGTTTACCATCATTATTCGATTGAAGGTTATCCGAATAATATTGAGAAAATAGTCAGTGATGAGGGCTACGGTAAGAATGATTATGTTAAAACAACCCGCCCACTGGTGATTGTAACAGCTCCGGGTCCCGGCAGCGGTAAAATGGCTACCTGCCTGTCACAGCTTTATCACGAAAATAAGAATGGGGTAAAAGCGGGCTATGCCAAGTTTGAAACCTTCCCTATCTGGAATATTCCGTTAAAGCATCCGGTTAACTTAGCTTATGAGGCAGCTACCGCAGACCTGAATGATGTTAATATGATTGACCCGTTTCATCTGGAAGCCTACGGTGAAACAACGGTCAACTACAATCGTGATATTGAAATCTATCCGGTGCTTGCCGCTATGTTTGAAGGAATTTACGGTCATTGTCCTTATAAATCCCCAACCGATATGGGTGTTAATATGGCAGGTAACTGTATTATTGATGATGAAGCCTGCAAGGATGCATCTAAGCAGGAAATTATCAGAAGATATTATCAGTCTTTGAATCGTTTTGTAAAGGACGAGGCAACCAAGGAAGAAGTCTATAAACAAGAATTAATTATGAAACAGGCGAAGATTACGGTAAATGACCGTACGGTTGTTTCTATTGCAAATAATCTGGCAAAAGAAGAAGGAACTGCTGCGGCTGCACTGGAGCTTGCAGACGGAACCATTGTCACCGGCTCCACCTCCGATTTGCTTGGTCCGGCATCTGCTGTCCTGTTAAATGCAATCAAGGTACTGGGACATATCGATAAGGATACTCATCTGATTTCCCGCACCTTTATTGAGCCAATTCAGCATTTAAAGACCGGCTACCTTGGCAGCCGGAATCCAAGACTTCACACAGATGAAGTCCTGATTGCACTGTCTATGTGTGCGGTTTCCGATTCCAACGCCAGACTTGCCTTAGAGCAGCTCCCGAAATTATCCGGCTGCCAGCTCCATGTATCGGCTCTTCTTTCCGCTGTGGATATTAATACATTTAAGAAGCTTGGTATTGAATTTACAAATGAGGCAGAAAGCTTATCATAAATGCGGTTCCATTTCCTAATTCACTGTCAACCTCTATGGTACCGCTATGTTTAAGCAGGGTACTTTTCCCGGAGCCGGATTCTCCGACGATTGCTACATATGCTCCTTTTCATTCATTAGACTACACAATCATTGTTTTGTCTATAGCGGAAAGAATAGCATTCAAATATTACAACACGCCTACAGCAATCCTACAATTTTGTAGGAATTACTATAGGCGTGTATTGTTCAAACAGCAGCTTGTCAGCCACCAATTTCTTTTTGCCTAAGCCTTAATTTTCCGCATTACCAAATCAACAAACCGATATGATAGAAAATAAATGACAGTGCAAGAGAGAATACCAGATAATAAACTACGGAACGAGCAATCCATTTCTTTGAGTGATTCTCTCTGAAGGTCGCTGCAACAGTCATGGTGCAAGGCACATTAAATACAATTGCCATAATAAATCCAAGTGCCTGTGCCTTGTTAATTACCTGTGGCAGAAGTGCTATCATGCCTTCTGTCATATCCATGGATTTTGCATTAAATGCCGCATTTACCATGTCGGTATTGCTGTATAATGCATTAATTACCCCAAGAAGGGATTCCTTTGTCAACATAGACGAAATATATGCCATAAACATCTGCCATGTCATACCAAACTTACTGGTAACCGGCTCTATTACCTGTCCGACTGCCGTTAATATACTGCCGGAATCAAACCAATTATAAGAAAGCAGATAAAATACAATGGATACCAATGTAATTACCTTAAATGCCCGGCAGAATATATCCCATGCTTTCATGAGCGTTGTCCGGATAATGTGCTTCCATTTCGGCTTATGATATGGCGGAAGCTCCATAATAATTCCGCCGTTATCCTCTTTATTTATCAGCTTTCCTTTGAATATCCTGGATGCCAAAAACAACGAACCAATCGTTACAAAGAACATCAGAAGGACAATTGCAATGGCTCCCACAGGTCCATAAAATACTGCTGCAAGCATCGGTGCAAGCGAAAGTGTCGAACCGCATGGAATACTCCAGACAAGTATCATGGTAAGAAATCTCTGACCGGAATTATCAATTACGCGGCTGCCTGCCACACCTGCCATGTTACAACCCATACTCATGAGCAAGGAGCATACGCTTTTTCCCTGAAGTCCCAGCTTTTCCATTGCCGAATTAAATACTACGGATATTCTTGCCATATAGCCTACATCTTCAACGATTGCAAACACAAAAGTAATACCAAGCACAAAGCCTGCCATGGAAATTGCGAATGCAAGTACATTTGGTATTACCACACTTACAAGCTCTGCAAGCGGTCTCCATACATTCATCAGGTTCATCATATTATCAAGCGGTCCACTGACTATGGCTGCCAGTCCAAAGCTCAAGCCCATGATAGGAGAAGCCACCAGCATGGCTAACATAAGCACTGCAACAATGATACCAATGGCTATCCATTTTCCGGAATGCTTTCCCAGTGCTTTCTTGTCAAAACCCTTTAGCTCCACATCTACATGTTTCTTCTGAACGGTTTCTGCAACCAGTTTATCAATGTATTCGTATTTATGCTTACCGGAGGTCATCAGTCCTTTATCCGTCTTTTCCAATTCACATACTGCCAGCTTTTCCTTTGAAAACAATCCATCTTCTTTCTGTCTGTCTACAAGTTCAGCAAAGGAAATACTATCGTCCTTCTGGTAATATTCCATTAATTCTGTCTGCTGTGCTGTCTTTACAGCCGTCACCGCATCCGCTAACTTCTCCTTTAACTGGCCATATCGTTTTGTATCAGAAGCAACAAAGCCGATTACCGGAATCCCCAACCGCTCACTGAGCTTTTCGGTTTCTATACGTATACCTTTTCCTTCCGCCACATCCATCAGGTTTAACACCAGCATGACCGAAGTCCGGATTCCTATATAATCGGCATACATATATAAAGACCGTTCGATTTGGGAGCTGTCTACCAGAATCGCAACCAAGTCCGCCTTTCCCGACTGAATATATTCTGATGTAATCCGTTCTTCATCCGAACCGGCAGACAGGCTGTAGCTTCCGGGTAAATCAATTACATCATATTCGGTTCCCTGATAGGTAAAGGTTCCTTCCTTGCGTTCAACTGTCTTTCCCGGCCAATTTCCCACATGCTGATGTGCTCCGGTCAGACCATTAAATACACTGGATTTTCCTGAGTTTGGCTGTCCAAGCAATGCTATTGTCTTTTTCATTGTTCAGTTCCTCCCTCTACTTCAATTCCTTCACAATCACCTTTACTTAATGCAATTACCGAATCTCTGCAATAGAATAAAACCGGCTGACCCTTTAGGTTCTGAATTACCTTAATCTGACTGCCCTCCACAATTCCTATTCCAATCAATCTTGACAATAAATGATGGCTGCCTGTTACCGAACGAACCTGTCCGGAATATCCGGCACCTGCTTCCGCTAATATCATAATGTTTTCCTCCTTGTAGTTAGTTGCAACTATCTTGGTTATTTTATTATGGTTTTCAGATTATATCTATACCCGAACAGTCCAAAAAGGTCTGTTTAGCCAAAGCTTCATAATTCATTTGATTTCTGCAAGCGTTGATTTTATAATATTTACATTACATATTGGGGAGATATTTTTATGGAAAAGGATTATTTCAAGAAAAATATAGAAGATTTCATGTCCGGAGCTACTGACTTTCTCACAATGCAGCAAACGCTTCCGAATGGGTTCATGGAGCTGACCTGTTATTATATTTTACCGGGTATTTTTCTGGTATTAAATGACATTCATGCTCAAACCGTTCCCTGCAATAAAGGCGTGATGCCGGAAAATATTTTTTTGATTAATTATTGTATGAATGGCAGATGTGAATTTCGAACCGATTATGATAATTACAGCTATATCGACCATAATCTGATAAGTCTTTCTACGCAGATGGCACAGGACTATTTTTATTATCCGTCCTCTGCTTATAAGGGATACGAAATTTATATGCTTCCAACTATGTTCCAGAAAGAAACTCTGGATATTCTGGAATTTTTTGATATTGATTGGAACCATCTGCTTCAGATGTATGCCAAAGGGGCTGTATTCCGTGCTTCTGAAAAAATGCTCTCGCTATGGAACAGTATTTCTGAAAATTATGGTTCTGCAAATTTAGGACAACTTCGCTTAGATGTTATAGAACTGCTAAAGCTGCTGCATGACAATCCGCCGATTCCGTCTGCGGATATGCTTTATCTTTCCAAGACACAGGCAATGCTGGCAAAGCGTGCGGAAGAACTATTGGTGCAGGATTTGAGTCATCATATGTCCGTAAAATCAGTATCCGAAGCTCTTGGTGTAAGTGAATCCAGTCTGAAACGGTATTTTCGTACGGTATATGGCGTTAATGTATCTACTTATATGAATGAAGCACGTATGAAATATGCCGCAAAACTGCTCTCCTCCTCTAATACAAGTATTTCTGATATTGCCAAGGCATGCGGCTATGTAAATCAAGGACGATTTGCCAGTATCTTTCGTGCGTTCTATGGCATGAAACCATTAGATTATCGCAGGCAGGCAAAGGTATGCCCCGAATCGGAAGCAAAATCCGAATCTGAAAAAATTAAGCAGGATTGAAGATTTGAACTTAATGCTGTTATATTCATTTGCGTAATCTTACCTACGATTCCCGTCTGCTGTACCGAAAATCACAGTATTCCGCACCCTCTGCAAGGGTTCCGGTTCTCACCAGCTTCATATTCATAATATCGGCAAGCACAAAATCCATCCGGCACAAATATTGTGCCAGTTCCGGACAGCCCTCATCCTTACACAGCTTGCAGATTCCGCATTCATGATAATCATAGCCAAGCTCATACTCACCATTTCCGGGTAAAATGTCAACCACCCAGTCATTTTCATACTTTCGCTTATGACTTTCCTCTGACCATTTTAAGCGTTTCGGCATTTTCTTTTCATCAAGGTAACTGTCAGCATTTCCCACCACCTTATGAAATAGCTTTGACGCAGATAGTCCATCTCTGAATATCTCATAATTTTCCTCTGCTGATTTTCCGGTACTGCGGTTCATGGCAATAAAATACGTTCCCATGATGTAACTACTCAGCAGATGGGAATTGCCGATTTCTTTTGCCCGAAGGACAAGTATCTTATGTTCCTTTCCGATTTCTTTTGCCGTACTTTTAGGAAACCCACGTCTTTTTAATTCCGCCTTAACCGCATTATGATAAAATTGCGTCACCATCCGTACTCCAATAGAATTTTTCATGCTTCTAATCTGCCTTTCTTCTTTATGCTTAAATTATCTGTTCTCCACCTGATTTTCTTTTAAATAATCCGAAATATCCCGTCTGTTTTCGTTTGTCCAAAATCCCCAGTCCAAAATAACATTTGCTCCTGCTTTACATATTTCAACCGCCTTTTTCTCAGATACAAATTGACCCGTTCTGCAAATACGTTGTAATATTTGCCTTGTTCATTCTCAATCAAATCAAATGTCACTTCATCGGTTGATAATATAACGGCACTATATTTTTCCTTAAGCTGCCTTGCATAGTAGGTCTTTCCACTGCAAATTTTACCGCATAGCAAGAATATTTTTGCCATAGCAATCCCCTCCTAAATATTTCTTCTATAGTATAAGCGTCATCAGTCCGCAAATCAATGCAGCCATTGCCGTATTCTCTTTTGTTATGAATGCTTTTGTTAGTCGTATCTAACCTTGATTATATACCTTTTTTTCTGAAAAGACAATTTCTAATTAATATCTAACCTGAGAAATACAGTTAAGGACAGGTAGCCTGTTTCCAAGCTGCCTGTCCTTGCATAAACTACTATTTTCACGTTTTTCGTGTAGATGGTTTTGAAAAAATTAATAATGATACGAATATCCAAATCCGGTCTAATACCATCTGCAATGGTCAGAAACCGCCTTGCTTCCTCCTTTCCAAAGATGCTTATATAGGACAATACAAGTAAAATATTTGTCGAATGTAAACAGCCGGTTCTCTATCCTTTAAAATGTTCTTTGGCAAACTCCATATCCTGTACCAGCTCCGCAGTTCCAAGATAATTGCCGTTCTTATCCCTGACTGCCATATAGGTAACAAGCATTATATGACCGCCCTTCTCCATCCAGACCGGAACACTATCTCGTTTGCCATTTCTGAAATCATTGATAATTGCACGCACCATTGGCTCAATCTTTGGTGGATGACACGAAAATACTTCCCGGTCTATTGCCATTCCCGGACGTTTAAATACCTTTGGGCCTTCATTAAAGAAACGATTTACATTGTCTGCATCAATGAAGCTGATTTCAAGAGGGATGGTATTCAGCAATGCCGTTAACTGCTCAAGCGTTATATGACCGCCCGGCATTACAATCTCACCGTCATATGCATTCATTTTCGTAACCGATACCTGCTCCGCCATATCCCATTTTTCTCTCTCCACTCCGAAGCATACTGCATAATCCTTCGCATCCTGATATATGCTAAACCATTCGCTTTCTGTAAAATTCACTGCACAAATCGGAAACAGGATATTCTGTTCTTTATATATCATTTCTTCTACACGCTTTAGAACCGCACATAAGCGTACATTCCAGTCTGCATCCTCTTCGTTCTTTTTCATAAGGTCAGCAAACTCATCCCGGATTTCATCATCCACAGTCCACATAACATCAGCCGGACCGGATATTCCATACTTCACCTTCAAATGCGGATAAAGTAAATCTCCTTTTTTTGCATAATGAATTGCCAGCTCCCGGATTGATGAAAGCAACTTTTTATCTCCGGTTGCATGGTATTGGTTGAGCAACGCAGAGAGAGCTTCATTTTCCTTCTTAAACGTATATAACGGATGTCCGACTATGTTCTCTAGCTTGGCCGCTTTCGTATTCTTATCGGAATAGTCTGCACTTGCTGCCTTTTCTTCCGTTGTAGTACCATGGAACAATGCTGAATGCACATCGCACAATCTCTGTACCTCGGAAAGTGGAATCCCCTCTTTTAATAATTTCTGCTCTGCTTCCATAATCTCTGATGCTTCCACTTCACTGAATTTATCTACAAAATCTGCCTGTACACGTTCTATATCCTCACCTTCGCCAAGTCTTCTGAGATATTCCTTTAACTGCTCTGCACGATTATCTGATGCTTCCGCTGTCTCCACTGCTTGTACCGGTTCAAATCCATTTTCCCGGAATGCTGTAATTACAGCCTCCATCGATATACCTTTCATCTTGGCTCCGTTTGGAATCGTTGTCAGCTTCCCAACAGAATTTAGCATTGCACTCTTCGTGATTTCCGAAAACCCAAGCCCGGACATAAGCGTAACCAACTCCGGGTATTCCTTTGCCAGTTCGTATACACTTTTTGTTAAATCTATCCTTTTTGCCATAATATAAGCCTCCTGATTTATGATTATGCCTATATTATAGCCAAATCCGGATTTAAAATATGTTGTCAGAACAACACATCCCTTATGTCCTTCTGAATGCAAACAGACCTTTTTCTGATTTCTACCGGAGCAAATGGTTGTTCTCCGTTAATGTACCCAAAAATTACAAAGCCTTCACAAACATATCCTTGTGGCACCTGCTTCATCATCTAAATGAAATGGATTACCCATAATGGTAAATGAGATATGTTTACTTTTTAAAAGCACCAGTAATTCCCAGAAATCAGGATGAAGGATAGGGTCTCCGCCAGTAAGATAAAAATATGGCTCGCGATTGTAAACCTTACAAAAGTCTTCACATTCCCCTACTTATCCGATGCTCCACATACAGTTCCGCATGCTGCCGGCTTTTCCTCCGGGTTGTCCGATGCCCCACACGCAGTTACGCATGCTACATTTTTCTGCGTATTATCCTCTTTGTTCCATCCGAAAATGTTTGACAATGCCATTTCCATTACCTCCTAAGTTAAAATTATCATTTGGCTCTCGCCTATTACATTTATAATCATAGCAATCATTTTTCTCAAAAAACAATACGCACTTTTTTGTGCCGTAGTTACAAAAAAGTAACCGGATTTTTCAAATGAAATCAATACAGGATAATAAACAAACAAAAACGTGAAATTGAAAATATTTTAATTCGCCAAATAATATGCTATACTTTGCTATAGGATTGGCTAATTCAAATTTGTATTATTTTTCAAATCTTGAAAGAAGAAAAAACCTATGCTGACGAAGGATGAATTGCCTGAATGTCCTGTAGCAACTACTGTTCAATTAATCGGAAGTAAATGGAAATTACTGATTATGCGTAATCTTCTTGAAAGACCATGGAGATTTAATGAACTTAAAAAAGACCTTGATGGCATCAGCCAGAAGGTTCTAACCGACAGCCTGCGTTCTATGGAGGCAGACGGAATTATTACAAGAACAGTTTATCCGGAAGTTCCGCCTCGCGTAGAATATTCCTTACGTGATATAGGAGAATCCGTGCGACCGATTCTTACAGCCATGCAGAAGTGGGGAGAAGATTATAAAGCTTCTGTTAAATAGATACATGACTAAATGCATCGTAAGGTGCTTTATCATCAAATGGCTTTTTTCTGCTAAACTGAGCTGATTGATTAATATGTGCAAATATATTTTCGGAATAGTTTCTAATACCGCTATGCCCTGTACATATATATTCCGGTTGTATTTTACTAATCAACTTTTTTAACCTAAGCAGAGATTTTTTATTCATGTCCGGATACTGTGTAAAAAAGTCAAAGAAGCTATAACCACCGTTATCATTCACTGCAAGACAATCACCGGTAAACACCACTCTATCATCTACAACATAACAAGTATGTCCCAACGTATGCCCCGGAGTATGAATAGCTTGTACCTTAATACCTTCAATATCAAAAGTCTCATCGGCTTCTATTGAATAATATCCTTCCTTAATTTCGACACAATTTTTCAATTTTACTCCAAACTTCTTCATACGATAGGTTGTTCTATTTAAATATGGTATTTCCTCTTTCCCTATATACACTTGTGCATTGGGAAATATATTTATTCCACACACATCAATTCCACCACAATGGTCAACATCTGCATGGGTAATAAAAAGATGTTCTATTCTATCTGGATTAATATTTATTTTTTGAAAGGCTTTGTCCATTTCCTGAAAATTCAAATGTCCTGCATCAAAAGCTATTGTTATCCCATTTTTCGTATAAAACCAAAGATTTACATCCTTTTCCCTGATACAACTAATTCCACATTCATATTTTCCCGTCTCGGCAGGATTACAATATTTTTTGCCTTTCATTATATGACATTTAATTTTGTCATCAAAAAAATACATAAATTTCATAATAGGACTCCTTCTTTATAATCTCTATAACCACTATAAACAAAAAAGGAATCTTTTTCTTTCAAAAATCTGCTATTCTTTTGAACACTTTAATACTTCAGTAATAGAAATGCCTGTTAAGGTCTTGCATGTATAAGCAAGATGAGCAGAACTTGCAAAACCACTTTCCATTGCCGCCTGAGTGATTTTACCTCCTGCATTAACAAATCTATATGCATATTCCATTCTTTGAATTAAAATATAGCTCTTTAATGAAATTCCAACTTCTTCTTTAAACAAGTGTGTCAATCTGCTTTCAGAGAGAAACACAGCTTCTGCTATTTCCTTTACACTGTATTTTAACCATGCCCCAGAAATAATTTGAAAGATTACCTGTTCTATTCTTTCATCCCTTGTGCAATTATGTTCTGTTGATATTCCTATATTTGATAATATAGCTTTGACTTCTTCAGCTATTTCCTTATCTGATATTCGGTTAAAGTCTTTCGAAACCGTTATAAGATTTCCTGATATATTATAATAATCCCTATCCTGCATATATCTATTAAAGAGTCTCTCTGCAAGGGCACTTGTCGGTTCAATAAGCAAAAAGAAATCACAATCATTTTCTTCATTAATCATATGCTTTACATTTGAATTCAACAGAATCATGTTGCCTTGTATATCTTTCTCATTTGCTGTAATTACACATTCTTTTTCGCTAAAAAACAGATGCATAAAAGGATGCTTATGCATAACCGTTTTGGTATAAGATGGTATAATTACAATATATGATTCTTGAAATATTATACGACTCACATTTTTTCTCCTGTCCCCATACGCTTATTAAAAGTGCTAACTCAATTCTTCCATTTCAATTCAAATTGTAGCTCAAATCATTAATTTTCTCGACATAACTTAACTTTTTCCATTATCAGCTTATGGTGTCACTTGCTTTGTTGTTGGTTATACCGTTGATTCTAAGAGCAATGATTAAACGCAAAATCAAGGCTAACCGTCTATCGGTAGCACCTTCTTTCATATGATACTTTATCCAACAGCTTACCATGCATAGTTTATCTAATTGATTTTACATTCATTTTCAACTATGAAATCATTTTTAGGAATTTCTTTTCGGATAGCACTTCATTTGTGATATATTCCATACTATCACTCCATTCTTCCATTACAGCAATTATATCTATACTATTTACCAACAACCTTATTCTACACTATGACCCTTTTGCTTTAATACGTCCACAACCTGATATACATACTTTTTGCACAAATCATCGGTCTTAGCTTCCACCATTACCCGGATTACCGGTTCTGTACCGCTTTCCCGCAGCAAAATTCTTCCGTCCTCGCCTAATTCCTTTTCAATGGTTTCTACCATTGCACAGACATCTTCATCTGCTCTTGCCTCCGGCTTGCTCTTTACTCTTACATTTACCAGTAACTGCGGATAAATCTTCAAATCATGGAACAATTCCGAAACCTTCTGCTTGCTTTCAAGCATAACCTCCATAATCTTTAATGAGGTCAGCACACCATCACCTGTAGTTGCAAACTTGCTGAATATAATATGTCCGGATTGTTCACCACCCAATGAATGACCATTCTCTAACATATTCTCATAGACATATTTATCTCCGACAGCGGTTTTCTCATACCGGATGCCGCAACGGTCAAATGCCTTATATAAGCCAAGATTTGACATAACGGTGGTTACTACGGTATCGTTTGCCAGCTCTCCTCTGGATTTTAAATATTTTCCGCACATATAAAGAATCTTGTCACCGTCTATTACTTCACCCTTATCATCAACTGCCAGACAACGGTCTGCATCTCCGTCATAGGCAAAACCAATATCCAAACCTTTTTCCTTTACAAATTTCTGTAAGACCTCAATGTGTGTAGAACCACAGTTATCATTAATATTGGTTCCGTCCGGCTCTGCATTAATAACATAAACCTTTGCACCAAGTGCTTCAAATACATACCTTGCTACCGTTGAGGATGCACCATTGGCACAGTCCAGTCCGACCCGCACATTCTTAAAAGAGCGTGTTGCCAGTGTCATCAGGTAGCCAATGTAACGATTTCTTCCGCTTGCATAATCCGTTGTGCGACCTATTTTCTCTCTGGTTGCAAACGGAATCTCACCAAATTCACCATCTATATATGCTTCAATCTGATTTTCTACTCCGGCATCCATCTTAGAACCGCTGCCATTGATAATCTTAATTCCGTTATCGTAATATGGATTGTGACTGGCAGAAATCATAATTCCACAATCAAACTCATCAATTCTGGTGATATAAGACACACTCGGAGTCGGTGTAACGTGCATCAGACATACATCTGCACCACTAGCGGTGAGTCCGGCTACCAAGGCATATTCAAACATATAACTGGAACGTCTGGTATCCTTTCCGATTACAACTCTGGCTCTGGTGCCTTCCTTTTGTTTTCCATAATAATATCCCAAAAATCTGCCTACTTTATATGCATGCTCTACTGTCAAATCTATATTTGCTTCTCCACGGAATCCATCCGTTCCAAAATATTTTCCCATTACCGTACAATCCTTTCTATCGTATTACACTAGCCTATTATAGGATATTTTATCCATAATAGCAAGATAAGTTCCCCGAACCGTCAGAAAAGCTTCATTTTCCTTGTATTATTGACATTTCTGTTTACATTCCTTTCATAATTCTTTTAGATTCTTAATATTGTTAATTTTTTCCGTATATACTATACTAAGTGTATATTATCGCAAATATGGGAGGTCTTTTCATGAAAAAGAATCTATTATTTATATTGAATCCGACTGCCGGAAAGACTCATATTAAAAATGCTTTATTTGATGTTATCAACGCATTCTCAGAAGCAGATTACCGGGTCACCGTCTACCCTACAAAGGAACCAAAGGACGGTCAGAAGGTAGTAATCTCAGAAGGACAGGATTATGATTTGATTGTCTGTGCCGGAGGCGACGGAACGCTTGATGATGTGATTACCGGATATATGTTAAGCAAATGTCAGGTACCTCTCGGCTATATTCCTGCCGGCTCCACCAATGATTTTGCCCGAAGCCTTGGTATTCCGTTAGAGCCTATGGCTGCCGTTACCAATATTATTACTGGTGCTCCGTTTTCCATTGATGTCGGACGATTTAATAAGAATGATTATTTTATATATGTGGCTGCCTTTGGTGCATTTACAGAAGTGTCGTATTCCACCAACCAGCAGTTTAAGAATATGTTCGGTCATGCGGCCTATATCATGAGCAGCTTACGCGGACTTAACAGCATTACCACTTACAAAGCAACCATCCGCTATGACGGAAAGGAAATTACAGACACCTTTATCTATGCCATGGTGACAAATTCCTTATCGGTCGGTGGTATGCGGAATGTCGTTCTTGCCGATGATGTTCAGTTTGATGACGGCATTTTTGAATGTCTGTTAATTAAAGCCCCAACAAAACCGTTGGAGCTTCAGGCAATCATTAACTCCCTGTTAATCAGCGAAGTAAATGAGAAATATATGTATTGCTTTAAGGCTTCCTCTTTAGAGGTCATTTCCGATACCGAGATTCCATGGGTTATGGATGGTGAATTTGGCGGCAATCAGACGCACGTTACCATCGAAAACTGCCAGAAATCCCTGCGTATTATTCGTTAGTCTTTTTCTCTGCATTTCTGTGGAGCATATAGCGGTCATAGCCCTTTCTGCGTAGCTTGCAGGAAGGACAATTTCCGCAACCATCTCCGATGATTCCATTGTAGCAGGTCAGGGTCTTATCATGGATAACATCCAGCACCCCTAATTCGTCTGCCAATGCCCATGTTTCTTCTTTATCAATCCACATCAATGGTGTATGAATGTCAAATTCATAATCCATAGCCAGATTCAGGGTTGTATTCAGTGACTTGATGAAAACATCCCGGCAATCCGGATAACCGCTGAAGTCGCTCTGTGATACACCTGTAATCAAGTCTGTAATTCCACGCTGCTTCGCAAAGATAGCCGCATAGGTCAGAAACAGCATATTTCTTCCGTCTACGAAGCTGTTTGGTGTTCCTACAGCCGGTGCGTCATGGTCTACCGCAATTTCAGCTCTTGTCAGGGAATTTGGTGCGAGTTCATTTAATAATCCCACATCGAAAATATGATGTTCTACTCCATACTCCTGTGCAATTGCACTTGCACATTCCAGCTCCTTCTTGTGCTTTTGTCCGTAATCAAAGGAAATGGCAATAACCTCCTTATATCTTGCCTTTGCCCAGAACAAACAGGTAGTACTATCCTGTCCGCCGCTAAATATTACAACTGCCTGATTCTTATTTTTCATTTCTTTTCTCCTCTCGTACCTGTATATTTATCGCTATTTACTGGTGAAGCATAAAAAACAACCGGTCTCTGACCTCTGAATTTGTCTCAAATTGTCCGCGAAGCGTTGTTGTTACGGTCTTTGATGCAGGCTTCTTAATTCCTCTTGCCGTCATACAGCTATGGTTTGCGGAAATTACCACTGCCACATCCTCAGAGCCGGTAGCCATCTGTATAATCTCTGCAATATCAGAGCCAATCCGCTCCTGTAACTGCAAACGCTTTGCTGCCATATCTGCGATTCTTGCAATTTTACTTAAGCCTAATACCCGCTCCTTTGGCAGATACGCTACACTGACCTTCATATCATACATCAATGCCATATGATGCTCGCAGTAGCTAAATACCTCTATATCCTTCACCAGCACCATATCCTCATGTCCGGAAGCCACCTCAAATGTTTTTCCGTAAAGCTGTGCCAACTCCGCATTCGTGTAATTCATACCGCCAAATACTTCCGCATACATTCTGGCAACACGTTCCGGTGTTTCTATCAGTCCCTCCCGATTCGGGTCCTCGCCCAATGCAATCAGGATTCCTCTGACATGCTCTTTGATTGCTTTCGTATCAATTGCCATTTTCTTACCTCCTATACCCCGCGTTTTTCCGGGTCCCAGATGAACTTGTGTAGCTGTAGCTGTATACGCACTTGATTCAACTGATGCTCTATCATATAAGTTACAATTGCCTCCGGAGCAATTCGTCCGAATACCGGACTAAAATAGACTCCGCATTTTCCGGATAAGTCAAACTGCCTTATAATGGTTTCTGCCCGCTGCATATCCTTTTCGTCCGATACTACGAATTTTACCGTATCCTCCGGTTGCAGATATTGATAATTATTTGTATTCATAAAGGCTTCCATACCGCTTCCCGGAAGCTTATAATCCAAGGTAAATGCCGGGCGGACTGGTTCAGATAAATAAGGCTTTATATCCACACTTCCGTTTGTTTCTATCTCAGTCCTTAGCTGCGGCAGACCTGCAAGCTCCTTTAATAATTCATGCAGCTCCGTTTGAAGCAGCGGCTCTCCTCCGGTCAAGGTTACATTCCGTACCCCTGCCCGTCTTACATACTCGGCTATTTCGGTTTCTGTCATATAGTGATACGGTGCTGCTTTGGTATTTGCCCATGCGGTATCACAGTAGCTGCATTGTAGGTTACAGCCTGTAAACCGTACAAAGACCGCCAGTTCACCGGCTCTTTGTCCTTCTCCGTTAATGCTGGTAAATATTTCTGCTACTTTGTATTTCATTTTTCTTTTCCACCTTCTGCTTCATAGGTTGCACAATTATTCGGTGTTTCATATACGACAACCGCTTGCAAATTATAGCCCTGCTCCGTTAGCTTATCATAAAACCACTTGGCAAAATTCTCAGCCGTCGGTCTAAAATCCACCTCAACCATTCGGAATCCATCCCGCTTCAGACAGGCAAAGGTATCCTCTGCTAATGTTCCGCGTTCCAGAATCAGCACATGGTCCATGGAATCTCCCATTTCCCGCAATGCATTCTTTAATTCAGAGAAATCCATTAACATTCCTCTGGTCTGTTGCTGTTTTTGCTCCAGTTCAGAACCCTTTGCTATCACCTTGACGGTCCAGCGGTGCCCATGAATATTGCCGCATTTTCCCTGATAACCTGCTAGAAAATGAGCACTGTCAAAACTGACTTGTGTTTCGATTGTATACATAATGACTCCTTT
>ULOB01038431.1_pt1 | contig 18503 bp, 17 predicted proteins | sample 1952151 | NCBI WGS metagenome assembly ULOB01 (sample SAMEA4835591, study PRJEB28245) | human gut metagenome | biome: gut microbiome; material: fecal sample | place: Denmark | collected 2008
TAGTACAAAAAATGCGGTTGGAAAGATTCCGGTTTTTCTTCGTTGAAATGAGCAAAAGGTTTTTGAGCATCTTACAATACCATGTGGTCTGTGCATTCTGTTCTTCCATAAGACGCTGCACATCCAGAAACAAAATCAAAGAGTCTTCATCTGCAATCGCATCCACCATCAGTGGCACTTCATGAAACGCATAAGACTCTGCAAACACCTGTCCCTTTTCCACACGACTTAATATACTCTTATTTCCCCAGAGATCATTATTCTCGATCAACACACTTCCTTCTAACACAATGCCGATTTCATGCACAAGGTCTCCCACATGAAACACCGTCATATGTTTGTTAAACTTCTGTCTGCGGATTGCACCAATCTGTTCAAGATCATGCAGTTCCTGCTCTGTCAGTCCCTGAAATACTGGTAAAAATTGAAAATCCATAATTCCTCTTTTCGTGGCTATAACAACCGAATTCATAATCCTATTTTATTATAATAGGCTCACAAACACAACAAAAACAAGGAGATTTTATTTATATGGATAACAAAATGTTTTGCTTTCAATGCGAACAGACTGCCGGATGCACTGGATGCGTAAGAAATGCCGGTGTCTGTGGAAAAACAGCTGCCACCGCAGCTTTACAGGACGAACTGACCGGGGCACTTATCGGACTTGCCCACGCCTGTGAAAATAATCCAAAGACCGATGCCACCGACCGTATTGTGATTGAGGGACTTTTTACCACAATCACCAATGTAAATTTTAATGATGAAACTTTAAAAGAAATGATTGCCCATGTGCACACAGAAAAATCCCGCATCGTTCCGGGATGCAGTGCCTGTGCCTCCCCTTGCGGCAACACAAGTGATTATGATATGAAGCAGATCTGGGATGCGGATGAGGATATCCGCTCGCTGAAATCCCTCATTCTTTTCGGCATCCGCGGTATGGCCGCCTATGCTTACCATGCCCTGATGCTTGGTCTTTCCGATGAAACGGTAAATAACTTCTTTTACAAGGCACTTTCCATTCTCGGCTACGATTATGAGATGAACGAGCTTTTGCCAATCGTACTTGAAGTGGGTGAAGTCAACCTTCGCTGCATGGAACTTTTAGACAAGGCAAACACGACCACATATGGCACGCCTGTCCCGACCAAAGTTTCTCTTACCATCGAAAAAGGGCCATTCATCGTTGTAAGCGGTCATGATTTAAAAGATCTTGAGCTTTTGTTACAGCAGACCGAAGGCAAGGGCATTCAGGTATATACCCACGGAGAAATGCTCCCGGCCCATGCTTATCCAAAACTCAAAAAGTACAAGCATCTCAAAGGCAATTTCGGTACTGCATGGCAGAACCAGCAGAAAGAATTTGATCAGGTGCCAGGTGCATTCCTGTTTACAACGAATTGTCTGATGCCGGTAAAACCGGGATATGCCGACCGTGTATTTACCACAGAAGTGGTCTCTTATCCGGAGATTGTCCACATTGGGGAAGACAAAGATTTCACACCTGTGATTGAAAAAGCGCTCGAATTGGGTGGCTACTCAGAAGACCAGCACAAAACCGGAATCAATGGCGGCACCTCTGTCATGACCGGATTCGGCCACGGAACGGTACTCAGTGTTGCAGACAAAGTGATCGACGCTGTAAAAAGCGGAGATATCCGTCACTTCTTCCTTGTGGGTGGATGCGATGGTGCACGACCGGGAAGAAATTACTACACGGAATTTGTAAAACAGACACCAAAGGATACGATCATCCTCACGCTCGCTTGTGGGAAATATCGTTTCAATGATCTGGACCTTGGCGAAATCGGAGGACTTCCAAGAATTATGGATATGGGTCAGTGTAACGATGCCTACTCTGCGATCAAAGTTGCCATCGCATTAGCCGAAGCCTTTGACTGTGGCGTTAATGAACTTCCGCTCTCCATGATTCTGTCCTGGTATGAGCAGAAAGCCGTATGTATTCTTCTGACTTTACTGCATCTTGGCATCCAGAACATTTACTTAGGTCCGACGCTCCCGGCATTCATTTCTAAGAATGTCCTGCAGTATCTGGTAGAGAATTATCATATCTCGCCGATTGGTACTCCGGAAGAAGATTTAAAACATATTCTGGGATAATATATTTTATGATAAAAAGGGGATGTGAAAAAACTCGATTGAGTTTTTTCACATCCCCTTTGCTTTATATTTTCTTATTCTATTTTGATTTCTTCAATCCCTTAACTTTCACTACCTTGGAATAAAAATTACCATCAGTATCCTGAATAAGAATTGTATACTTTCCATTTTTCTTAACTGTAAATTTGTATTTATCTCCTTTTGCAGTCAAACGTTTTGGATTACGTCCCTTATCCAACTCAGCACGACGCCAGTATCCATATGCATAATCCTCCCAGTATTTGCTGTCTTTATTATGTGCTTTTCCAATATTTCCTTTCTGATACTGTACGGCTCTTGCATAAGTTCCAAGAGTATCGCCAAATGATACCGTTGCTTTTGTTTTGGATGCATTCAGTTTTACTTTTGCATTGATTACGTTCTTACATGGAATCGCTGCAACTGTCAAATTAATATTTCCCTCAAACGACTCATAATTTGATCGGATTGTCACAAGCGATACATAATAAGTTCCTTTATTCAAGAAACCATATGTTATTCTGGAATCTTCTTTAGAAGTATAATATTGATCTTCCAATTCCATAACTTTGTGTGCGCCGGATGCATCAGAATATACATCCACTCTTGTTTCATGTCCATCATTACTTGAAGAAACCATAGAAGAATTTGCTTTCATAATCACCCAAGAGTCCTGACTTAAAGTAAATGAAACGTAATCCTTCACAGATTCATCTGTCCGATCCAATAAAGATATCGAGTTTGTGAACATTGCCGGTGCATTTTCCCACTCTGCGATATTATTAATTACAGGGATCTCTTTCTTTTCCCAATTGATTGTTCCTGCCTTTACCGGAGTAATTCCTGTAAACAAGCTTGTCACAACCATCGCTGCTGCAAGCACCATTGCAGTTAACTTCTTTTTCATAACTTTTCTCCTTTTCTTTCAACATCAGTCCTTTTCCATTTGTTTTAATTAAAAACTGACATCATTGTTTTTATTACTTTTACATTTTATCGTTTCCTTCATACATTCTCAATAGGAAAAAAGTCCTAACTTAGGAATATCTTGCAAAGATATGAAAAAAGTACTATAATCTCGTTCGCGTGCAATGCACACAAAATCTATCAGAAAAGAGAGTTGCGATCATCGGAAACTGGATGGATCGGCATGTGAGGTTTATTTCGATTCTGCAAAAAGAATCAATTAATCTCTTAATTCCATCCATATCGTAAATATTTTTATAGTATGATGCATTCTTTTGTTATCTTAATTCTAACTTACTGAAATCCCCTTATCTGTATTTTCTTATTTTACCGTAACGGTCTTTGCTTTCGACCATGCAGAATATACTTTGGTATTCGCATTCTTTTTTACACTGATGCAAGAACGGACACGCACATAATACTTCTTTTTTGAAGTAAGGTGTTTGATCGTAGCTGACAGTTTCTTGCTGGATACACTGATTTTTTTAGCACCCTGAAACTTACTGTTAGTTGCATATTGCACCTCGTAACTACAGTTTTTTATCTTCGACCAGCTTACCTTTGCGCTGCCTTTAGCAGCAGAAACAGATACTTTCGGTGTCTTAAGATTTACATTTTCCACTCCGATTTTATACTTGTACTGTTTTCCATAGTAATTTCTAACATAACCATAATAGGTCCCTGTATACGGTGCCACAAACACATCTCCAGATGCCACACAGAAATTCTTTGCCTCTGTAGAAGGCCAGAAAGACGTTAATTCTGTCTTTTTGCCAAGCAGTTTTACAATTGTTGTTTTCTCTTTATGAGAGTCGGCATCACAGATAAATTTATAACACTGCCCCTTCTTTAATGTGACTGTATATAAATCTTCGTCTTCATCACTATCACCATAGGTATTTCCCATAAATCCCGTATATATTGTGTTTACTTTCATACCAGTAGCATTATTTTTCTCCCCATCCGGCTCAATTTCACAGGCATTATTTTTCTCAAATGAGAACTGATAGGTGGTAGAAGGTTCGTAATGATAAACCGATTCCATGGATACATAATAAGTTCCCTTTGCAAGTCCTACATAATTATCTATTGCTGTACCTGCACAATCCATGGTAATCTTCCAAATTTTTTTGCCTTTTTCCGAATAAACCACTATCACATAATAATTTGCAGATTCCGGCTCCTTATTCAGATGAATCCGAAGAATTCCCTGCTGCTCTAATGTGATCTTGTTCCAATATTTGGAATCATTGTTGTCCCATGCAATGGTATAGTCAGTATTAAACTTCGTCTCCATTGCAGAGCTCATAGAGGTTGCTCCTACTGTAATGTCTTCTGCATATACTGGTACCGGTGCCAGTACGCCTGCAGACAAAGCAAGTGTCAGTAACATCGCTGTTAATTTCTTCTTCATAATTATTCTCCTTTTTGGTTATATTTTGAACGGAGCAATTATTCTTCACAATCCGTCCGTCTTTTCCATTTTAAACATTTCGGAATTTAACCACAATAGGAAAAAGGTCCTAACTTAGAGACCTGGCTTAAATACTAACATCTACTTAACGCAGCTTATTTCCAGCCATTTTTCTCACAAATTTAGTAATCTTTTCGTAACACTCCAACAGAATCTATTATATCGCATATGAGTTTTCGAGTTTTCAAGTTTTCGGGTACAAGTAATTTCTTATTGACAAATACTATCAAGTCTTTTATACTGAAACATGCGAATTGTATTTACAGAATTCGCCATTAACGAATTAAATACAGGCAATAATCGAGAGTGAACCGAGTTCATGAAGGGGTGCACCACCGCGGGTGTATTTCTTTGTGGACTCTTTTTTTATTCATTTATTTGAGAAATTTTAACAATTAACGATCACTGGTTCTGCCTGAGAAAGGAGCCCATATGGTTACCATTAATGGACATTCCATAGAATTAAAATCATCCATTACCATTGCAGAGTATCTTGCACAAAATGACTACAAAGCAGACCGCATTGCCGTGGAACTAAACGAAGCGATTCTTCCAAAAGACAGCTATGCTTCTACCATTTTGAAAGATGGAGATGTACTGGAAATTGTAAATTTTGTAGGAGGAGGCTGATGCGATGCAGCTTACAAAAAAAGAAATCGACGAAGCGCTGAACGAACGGCATTCACAGGAAGTTCAGCAGAAACTTGCCGCCGGAGATGTGACTATTGCCGGGCTTGGCGGTCTCGGTTCGAATGTTGCTTTTGCGCTGGCGCGTATCGGTGTTGGCCATCTGCATCTCATTGATTTCGATACCGTGGATATTACCAACTTAAACCGGCAGCAATATTTCATGGAGCATATCGGTATGAAGAAAACGGATGCTCTGCAATCGCTGTTGTTAAAAATCAACCCTTATCTGGATATCCGGACCGACTGTGTACGCGTCACAGAAGACAATCTGCTGGAACTTTTTTGCGATGCCACGATTGTTTGTGAAGCATTTGACCGGCCGGAAGCCAAAGCGATGCTGGTCAATGGGATTCTCACCCATTTTCCGGACAAAAAGCTCGTATCCGCATCCGGTATGGCTGGGTTTGACAGCAGCAACACAATCGTCACACGTCAGGTCATGCCCAATTTTTATCTGTGTGGCGACGGTATCAGCGAACCTGCTTATGGGCACGGGCTGATGGCTGCCCGCGTCGCAATCTGTGCCGCACATGAAGCCAATATGATTACCCGCCTGCTGCTCGGCGAGACCCATATCTGAAATATAAATAGAAAGAAGGATTTTATCATGCATACAAACGATACATTTACTTTAGGAGGACACGAATTTTCTTCCCGATTCATTTTAGGTTCCGGAAAGTTTTCCCTTGATCTCGTAAAAGCCTGCATCGAAAAAGCAGACGCACAGATCATCACCCTTGCACTACGCCGTGCAAACGAAGGCGGTGTGGCAAATATTCTCGATTATATTCCGGACAATGTCACACTTCTGCCAAACACTTCCGGGGCAAGAACTGCTGAGGAAGCAGTACGTATCGCCCGCCTTTCCCGAGAAATCGGATGTGGTGATTTTGTAAAGATTGAAGTGGTACACGACAGCAAATATCTGCTTCCGGACAACTACGAGACAATCAAAGCAACCGAAATTCTTGCAAAGGAAGGCTTTGTTGTCATGCCATACATGTACCCGGATCTGAATGCTGCCCGCGCATTAAAAGATGCAGGTGCTGCATGCATTATGCCGCTTGGTGCTCCGATTGGTTCAAACAAAGGACTTTGTACCAAAGATTTCATCCAGATTCTGATTGATGAAATTGATCTCCCGATTATTGTGGATGCCGGCATCGGCCGCCCATCCCAGGCCTGCGAAGCAATGGAAATGGGTGCTTCCGCTGTCATGGCAAACACTGCTGTTGCTACTGCCGGAGATGTTGCACTCATGGCAGAGGCATTCAAGAAAGCAATCGAAGCAGGCCGAAGTGCATATCTTGCCGGGCTCGGACGCACATTGGAAAGAGGTGCAAGTGCCTCATCTCCTCTGACTGGATTTCTTCAGGAACAGGAGGCATAGATCATGGCACAGGAACATATCAATGAAAGTATTTTAAGTGAGGAAATTTTAGAGGATCAAAAGAAAAACCGGATCGATCATATGACTTATCTTCCAGGAATGGAAGCGATCAAATCCGATGTCATGGACCAGGTCGTCGCAGCTGCAAAGGCTTATGATTACGACAAGTACACCGCGGCAGATGTACGCCGTGCCTTAGCACATGACAATCGTACTCCGGAAGATTTTGCCGCACTTCTCTCTCCTGCCGCTTTGCCACTTCTCGAAGAGATTGCGCAGGCAGCCCAGAAAGAGACGCGCAAACATTTTGGAAACAGTGTATATATGTTCACCCCAATCTATATCGCAAACTACTGTGAAAACTACTGCATTTACTGCGGTTTTAACTGCCACAACAAAATCAACCGTGCGCAGCTGAATGCAGAAGAAATTGATAAAGAGATGGCTGCAATTGCAAAAACCGGACTGCAGGAAATCCTTATTCTTACCGGCGAAAGTCGTAATAAGTCAACCGTGGAATACATTGGTGAGGCCTGCAAGATTGCCCGCAAATATTTCAAAGTCATCGGTCTTGAAATTTATCCGGTCAATTCCGATGAATATGCATATCTGCATTCCTGCGGTGCAGACTATGTGACCGTATTCCAGGAAACTTACAATTCTGACAAATATGAGACACTGCATCTGGCCGGTCACAAACGTATTTTTCCGTACCGTGTCAATGCGCAGGAACGTGCGCTCATGGGGGGAATGCGCGGTGTTGGTTTCGGTGCCCTGCTCGGACTAGATGATTTCCGCAAAGATGCATTTGCCACCGGATATCATGCATACCTTCTGCAGCGCAAGTACCCGCATGCTGAGATTGCATTCTCCTGCCCGCGTCTTCGCCCGATCATCAACAACGACCGGATTAATCCGATGGATGTTCACGAGCCTCAGCTTTTGCAGGTCGTATGTGCATATCGTCTTTTTATGCCGTTCGCAAGCATCACGGTATCAACACGCGAATGTGCCCGTGTAAGAGACAATCTCGTAGAAATTGCTGCGACAAAAATCTCAGCCGGCGTCAGCACCGGAATCGGCGGTCATGTCGATGATATCGAAGATAAGGGAGATGATCAGTTTGAAATCTCTGATGGCCGTTCAGTAGATGAAGTATATCATGCACTCCTTGACCATAATCTTCAACCAGTGATGAGTGATTATATTTACGTCTAAACAACGAGGAACACTATGCAAGATTCCAATTTTATCTATTACAAAAATACCATTGCCGTAACCAATCGGCATTTGTGCACATGTCCACTGACAGAACAGCTCAAAAAAGTCTGTTCTGTCCACCCTCGGGCAATTATTCTCCGGGAAAAAGATTTATCAGAAGATGCCTATCTTTCTCTTGCAGAAGAGGTTCTTTCTATCTGTGAAAAAGAAAATGTTCCATGCATTCTTCATAATTTTATTGATGTAGCAGCCCGCCTGCAGGTGAACATGATCCATCTCCCCCTACACGTTCTGCGTGAAAACAGACACAACCTGTCTGGATTTTCAACCATTGGAACTTCTGTACACTCCGTAGAAGATGCATCAGAAGCGGTCTCTCTTGGTGCGACCTATCTTTCTGCAGGTCACATTTATGCTACAGACTGCAAAAAAGGACTTCCACCGCGCGGACTTGATTTCTTACAACAAGTCTGCGAACACGTGAAAGTCCCTGTCTATGCAATTGGTGGCATCAAAGTCAGTGAAAATCAGTTTCAGGAAATTATGGCACATGGTGCCAAAGGCGGTTGCATTATGTCTGGCATGATGCAGTTATAATAAATATAACATCAGCCACATAAATTTGCTGCTCCGATTACACCTGCGCGACTGCCTAAAGTTGCGCAGCGTACTTCTGGAATAAATGCTTTTTCTCCACCAAAACAACAACTAATTTATTTTTTATTGCGGGAAGCCTTGCGCATAGCAGCTTTACGTACTGCACGCTTTCTTCTTCCGCCAACTTTCTCTTCTTTCTTCTCTTCGACTTTTTCTTCTGACTTTGTCTCTGCCTGTTCTTCAAAATGCATTTCTAATTGTACGCACTCTTCTTCTTTCTTTTGCGGTTTTTCTACAACATTTTTTTCTTCTGTTGCTTTCTCCGCAAGCTTCTCAACTTCCACTGGTTTTTCCTCTTTCGTTTTCGGAAGAATAACCTTTTTCATCTCTACGACTTTATCAAGGTCTCCCCATACAGAAACTTCGTTTGCGTGATATGCCTCTAACAGATCTTTCTTTCCAGCTGCTATTTCCAAGAGGCTTGCAGCTGACAGTGTCAAAATTGCATCTCTGTCATAATACTCATAAGGCTGCACATCGATATTTCCCTCTGAAAATTCAATATACAATGCTCCCTCTGCTTCCCCTTCAATATTACACTGAATTGCAACATGCTCCTTTACATTGCCTGCATCAGCATTTGTATAAATGTCTCTTATATTCTGTACTAATTCTTCGTAAGTCATTTTCTTCTCCTCTTTCTTTCAAACAAATAGATTTATAGTTCTCCAAACGGAAACACCTGATTTTCTCTTTCAATTTCAATAAGGCGGTTTGCCATTCCAAGATTACTGATTCGTTTTTTATAGGCAGCAATTCCAGAATAATCCTGCCACATATGCATTGGAAAAACAAATTCCGCATCCGTATTCTTCAAAAAGAAATCCAAACCATTAAATTGATATTCTCCAAGCCTTGGATCTGTTGGAATAAAAGCAACGTTGATTGGCAATTCCGCAAGTTTGCGAATTTCATGCTGATAGGTTCTCTTCATTTTTCCATTAATCAGATCACCGGCACCTTCCATTTTCCAATCACTCAAATCTCCCGCATGGAAAATACTTACTCCATTGGTTGTAACATAGAATGCCACACCTACATCCGTGGAGTTCAGCGTCTTTATCGTAAGATCATCGATCTCATATGTTTTGCCCGCAGTCACAAACTGCACCTTCTCACGGACTTTTGGATCAATTCCATGCTTTTTTAAAAAATTGGGACTAATCCGGATATCCTTTGACAGGATATAATGAATGTTTGGATACTGCTCCGTCCATCGCAGAATATCCATATCAAAATGATCCGTATGACTGTGACTTGCAAACATGTAAATCGGGGTATCCGGTTCATAAGTTGGAATCTTTCCATGAAAAGTATACCCGTTTACGCGGTTTCCGTCAAAATAATCAAAAATTAATACTTTATTGTCGACTTCCACAAGAAAGCAACTGTGATGTATAAAAATTACCTGCATGTCCGTCCAATCTCCTTAATGATTTCTGTCACAAGCGCCTGAAAACGAGGTGCTGTCTCGTCTGCAGATTTCTGCACTTCTGCATGAGACAACGGTTCTGGCGAAATACCACAAGCCAGATTTGAAATACAGGAAATTCCTATGATCTGCATCCCCATATGATTGGCTGCGACTGCCTCACATGCCGTGCTCATTCCTACCGCATCTGCACCCAGAATACGTGCCATAGCAACCTCCTGTGGCGATTCGTATGCAGGTCCGGTAAACTGTAGATACGTTCCTTCTTTCAAATCAATTTCCAGATCAACCGCGCACTTTCTTGCAATATGAATCAAATTACGATTATAAATTTCACTCATATCCGGAAAGCGTGAACCCAATTCCTCTATATTGGCTCCGATGAGTGGTGAAGGAACAAAACTCGCGATTTGCCCCGTAATCAACATGAGGTCTCCCGCATGCATTCCCTGCTGCACACCACCGGCAGCATTCGTCAGAAATAAAATCCTTGCTCCCATCAGTTTCATAAGGCGAGTGGGCAATACTACATCTTTCATTGAATATCCTTCATAATAATGCACACGTCCCTGCATACACACCACGGGAACATTTCCTACATATCCAAACACAAAACGCCCCGCATGTCCTGCGACCGTCGACACCGGAAAACCCTCAATATCGTGATAATCGAGAGTTGCCTTCACTTCAATTTTATCTGCATAATCTCCAAGTCCGGAGCCCAGCACCAATGCAACCTCCGGTACAAAATCCACCTGTTTGCGCACACTTTCGTAACAGCGGATCAGTTTATCATATACTTCGCTCATATGCCATTCCTTTCTTACTCCTAGTATAGCAGATTTTTTCTCATTTAGGAATGCCATTTACACGTTTTAGAGAATGTTAATATAATTCATCCAAATACTGTTTTGCATGTGTACTCTTTCCCAGTTCTCCAAATTCATTGGAATATAGGATCACTTCAATCTGTATTTTTCCTGCGCCACGCTTATTCAGATAAAACATGATTTTTTCCACAAGATCCGACATAACAGCATCCTTTTTGCCACATGTATTCAGGATTCTTACCGCTTCCTCCGTCGTAACACAATCAAGAATCGCTTCTAAACATTCCACCGGCACATGCTGGCGTACCGCTGCCGCCACAAGGATTTCCATGCGACAGTCACCTTCTTTGGAATGCGTATTCATGATACCGCCTGCAACTTTGACAAGTTTTCCAATATGTCCGGTCAAAAGCATTTTATGAAATCCAATGTCACATGCCATATCAATGGTCTGGCCAATATAATTGCTGCATTTCACACTTGTATCCAAATCAAAATCATAGGCACGTTTCATATAATCCAGCCCGTAATTTCCCGGAGAAACCGCTACAATGTCTTTTCCCATGGCATATTTTTGCCGCAATTCCACATATATCGTATCCAACAGTGCCTGGCTGCTCATAGGTTCTACAATTCCGCTGGTTCCAAGAATTGAGATTCCCCCCACGATGCCAAGCCGTGGATTAAACGTCTTCTCTGCCAGTTCCACACCGGCAGGTGCTGAAATTTCAATCCATAATTTGTCCTGATAATCAAGCAGCTCACACACCTGACGCACCTCCCGTTCAATCATTTCCCTTGGAACATGGTTGATTGCCGCATTGCCGACAGGCTGATCCAGCCCCGGCTTTGTCACACGACCAACCCCGAGCCCGCCATCAATATAGATTATTGGAAGTCCGTCCTTTTTCTGTTGTTGCGATAAATCAACCGAAGCAGCTTCCTCACCGGATTCTACCGAGACACTTGCATATATTATTGTACCGGTCGTAATGTCCGGATCATCCCCACCGTCTTTTACCACACCACAGCTTACACAACTTTCGCTTCGTTGTATATCAACAATCTGTGCATGAAATGGAATTCCTTTCGGCGTCTGAATCGTAATCTTTTCTTTTATTTTCCCTGAAAAAAGCATGTATGCAGCAGCTTTTGCTGCGGCAGCCGCACAGCTTCCTGTTGTAAATCCATATCTCATTTTATATCTGCATCCAGTGTGTGTTCTATTTCCGAAAACGGAACAATTGGCGGTTGCTTTTCCAAATGTTCCCCAATCATTTTCTCCATCCATACCATATCATACCAGCGATTGAATTTATATCCACATGCATGAAATTTTCCGACCATGGAATACCCGAACTTTTCATGAAAAAGCACACTGCCTTTTGTCAGATACGGATCTTCTTCCTGTGGATATGCGATGCAGGCATTCACATTTAAAATGCCTTGTCTCTTTAATATTTCTTCCAGTTTTTCATATAAAAGGCTTCCAACACCCATTCGTTTCTGGTTCTGCCGCACATAGATGGAAGTCTCCACCGCCCAGTCATAAGCTGCTCTCTCCTTGAACGCACCCGCATAAGCATATCCCAAAATTTCACCCTGATATTCGGCTACCAGATAAGGATATGTCTTTTTGGTATTTTTGATTCGATTCATAAACTCTTCGATATCAGGCACATCATACTCAAAGGTAATTGCCGTATGTTCTACATATGGTCTGTAAATTTCGAGTAATGTCTGTGCATCTTCTGTGGATGCAACACGAATTATTATATTGTTTTTCATCATATCACACTCCTGGATTTTGACTTATCGCTTACTTATTTTCTTTTCCCGATGACTGATAAATTTTGTCACGTAATCAGAATTATGTGCAGCAAAAATTCCTGCCGGCATTCCCAACAATATACAACGTACAACAGGCAGGAATATTCTTTTTTCTCCTGCCTGCATAATGCGCTCTAATACCTGTGAAGGTGCATATACTGAATTTTCCATGATATAATGTTTCTCCTTGCCATTACCATTATTTGTCGCTTCTAACATCTGTTAGTCTCCTCTGTCAATAGTAACATAGAAACACATCTACTGCAAGTGTATCAATTTTTCCAAATTCTCTACACTGACAGATTTTGAATAGTAATATCCTTGAAACCAGGAAGCACCGTATGTGCGCAGGTATTTCTCAAGTTTCTCATCTGCTACACCTTCCAGACAGGTCTTTATGTGAACTGCATTTGCAAAATCAACGATACTTTGTACCATCATCTGTTTCTTTTCATTTTCTATAATATCCCTTATAAAGCTCATGTCAATCTTAATTTCGTCCACCGGCAAATTTAATGCCATGCTCGACGATGCACTTCCTGTGCCATAATCATCGATTGCAAACTTTATACCGAATTTTTTCAAAAATGTAACTGTCTCTTTAATTACAGACTGTGGCAAAGAACCACACCTCTCTGTAATTTCCAGACAAAGATGATCGGCCGGATAATGAATTTCGTCCAATAGCTTTAATACGACCTTACAAAAAGACTGCCTCTCTAACTGCTTTGCAGAAACATTGACATTGATGAAAAATTTCGGGTTGATAGCAAGAAATTTCAAGCCGTCACGCAAAGCTGTCTCCAATACAAAATTGCCCAATTCATACATAGACGGATCATTCTCCAACCAGTCGATAAACATGTCTGGAGATACCACTCCGTATGGTTCCCTTTTCCATCGAACCAACGCTTCTGCACCTACAATACTTCCATCTTTTGAATTAACTACCGGTTGGTATTCCACATAAAAACCATCACATTGATTAAGTACGGACTGATGGATTATTTTCATGAGATCCAGGCTGGCTCCGCTGTTTGTACGCACCAGATCATTAAAAAACAATACTTCTGTGCCTCGTCTCTCCTGTGCTTTTTCCAATGTATATTCCAACTTACTCTGTACAATACTTGTCTCACCTACATAATTTTCAAGTATGAGACCACCTGCATAAATGTTGAACTCAAAATAATGTCCGCCAATGCTGATATTACCATCCAGCTCCGCATGGATACGATCCATGAATATCTCCGCTTCATTTCGGTCTGCATCCCGCAATATAAAGGCAAAATTTGTACTGTTCATACGATATACAGCTGTTTCAGCGTCCATCATATATATGAACCGCATAGAGATTTCCTGTTGAATCTTATCGCTATAATTTTTTCCATATAAAATATTGATGTCGCTGATATGATCCAGTTCAATCTCAAGTATCGCCACTTTCCGCTGAGTTTTTATATATTCTTTCAAGTCCTTTTCAAACTTTACCTGTCCAAACAAGCAGGTTAATGGGTCTATCTGCGGTATTGCATTTTCATTTTTCAGGACCATAACAAGATAACTACGTCCGCTTTTTTCTACAATATCCATAAAAAAGCCAAGCATATTATATTGTTCTTTTTTCCCCATACGAATAAAAAGCAGATCTGACAGTTTTTCACCCTTAAGACGCAATTCTATTTCCCGTATATACTCTTCCCGATCATGTGGATGCACACAATCTAACACTTCATGGTAGAAATCGTGATGCCAATTTTCCTCCATCCCAAAAAAATCTGCTGTTTTCTTTGGAACAAACGTAATATCATTCTGCATATCCGTGACCAGCAAATACGAATTTAGTGTTAAATCTGTAATCTTACTGGCAATTTCCGTATAAAAGTCGCTGTCCTCTATCCAGAATTTTTGTTCTCCCATCCATTCATCCCCTCATCTTACTGATCATTTTGCTTTTCCATCATTGGAATAGCTTCATAACTTGGTTTGAAGAAATCTTTATCACACATTTTATAATACTGCATGAAAATTCTTTCCATAATTTTTTCAATCTGACTTGCCTTAGGTTCAAACAAAATAATCAGATATTGCATGGAACTGTATCGTGTACAAATATCCACCTTTCGAATTTTCTGTCGAATTGAAGTCTCCATGCACTCCAGTGCCTGTTCGATATTTTCTATGTACATTGCATGGTCTGGCAGAGTATCCATTGTTACCATTACAAGATAACAATTATGCTTGTAACGCTCGCCCAGACTGTTTATATACTCATATATCCTGGCAAAATCTCTGTAATCCAGATCCAGCGCGCCGGAATAGCTTCCACTCTCCCGCAAAGCCCGGGCAATGGTCTCTAAATCTTTACTGATTTCCGATTCCTGCATGTTTTTCTGTTGCAATTGCTGGTAAAAGAAAAAGTCTGCTTTTCCATTCTGTTTTACATAATATAAAGCCTTGTCCGCATTCATATAACACTCTTCAAATATATCACCTTTCCTGCTCATGCAAAGACCGGCTGATATCGACGCCGCTTTTACCTCCACATCTTTGTCAGTTTTTTCCTTAAACGCATGGAATATCCGGCTTACACATGCCTTTACCTGTTCTTTGTCATCTTCCGGCAGAAAAAGAAGGAATTCATCACCGCCCAGCCGGCATGCAACGGAGCCATTCTCCTCATTTTTCAGAAGATTTCCAAGCAGCTTCAAAGCACGGTCGCCGGCTTTATGTCCATAGATATCATTGATTTTCTTCAGATTATCCATATCCATGAAAACAAGACAGCCATCCTGTTGTTGCATTAGCTGTGCGATTGCAGCTTCTCCACGATTCCGCATTGGAAGTCCGGTGAGATAATCATAACTTTCCATATTTTCGTGACTTTTCATAGTGGTCATTATATTGGAAATAAATTTGCCTGTCTCAATCTCTGCATCCGACAGACTCCCTTTTATATTCATCAAATAATTTTCTTCAATTGTAAGACAGCCCTCATCCATAAGTTTCAATAACACATCTGCAACATCCGGATCAAATTGTTTTCCCCGGTTCTCTTGAATTTCCTTACGAATCTGCTCCTGTGATAACGCATCTCTGTAGATCCGTTTGGAACTCATAGCATCATAACTGTCTGCCACGGCAACAATTCGTGCATGAATCGGAATTTCTTCCCCTGCAAGACCATCAGGATACCCCTTTCCGTCGTACCGCTCATGGTGATATTTTGCAATCTCAGCCACATGATCAATGATCGTAATATTCTTTAAAATATCTGCTCCGATGACCGTATGTGCCTTGATCAGCTCATACTCTTCCTCCGTAAGGCTGGTCGGTTTATTTAAAATTGCATCCGGTATGCCGATTTTTCCCACATCATACATATAAACTGCATCTTTTAAATTTGAAATTTCCGTTGCATCCCATCCCATTTTTTCTGCAATCATTGCTGCATACTCAGCAACACGAAAGGAATGTCCTCTCATATACTCATCTTTTGCTTCGATAGTAGTGGACAATGTCTGTATCATCTGCAGAGAAGTTTTTTCCGTCTGTCTCCTTCGCTTTTCAATTTCTTCTTTTTGCCGCTTTTGTTCCATATTGCGAACATTTTTTATTGTCCGGATAATATTAACAAACAGCAATATAGCCAGACCAATGCCGGTAAATACCCCTGACAGTGTTACGACAAAATAGACGGATGCAGCCTCAATCACCACAGAAATCATAGCGATGACCATCCCCACCAAAACCAGATGATATTCACTTGCTGCACCTGAACGAATGTCTTTGATAAATGTAACTGCAATCACTACAAAGGATAACGCCAGCACAACATGTGCAGCCGGAAGGGTCTGAATATAATCTGCCACTCCAGCAAACTGCAATACCGTACTGACACCAAGATTCAATACAGCAACTGCTTCAATATAATGATATACTTTGCGATACCTTCCCTTTTGCACACTGTCTATATAAAAAAGCAAAGGTATCGGACAAATCATTACTACTATAAAGCAAAGTGCGGAAAGAACCGATGTATTCGGTACCCATAACTGGCGCAGCTTTGACTCTCCAATCATCCATACGGCTCCAACAATCATACACCAGCCCAAGTACTCCATGTCGAACTTCGTATAATACACAATTCCAAGCGCAATGCTGAAAAGAACTGTAATTACACCTGCAAACAAGATGAATAAGGCCATCACTGTTTCCATGCCGTATTCATCAAAAATCTGCGCCCAGATGTCGCCTCTTTCACCACAATAGATTGTGTTTACCACACCCGCATAATTTGAAGTATGTGTGGTCAGTTCCAGCCGAACTTCTTTTCCTGCATCTTTTTCCGAAGTTAGACAAAAAATATATCGACTGGCAGAATTCTTTCCAAACGGTCTTGTATCCGTCGTATCATATTTTGTGCGTAACTTACCATCTATATAAAAACTTACATCCTGTAAAGACGAACGTATGGCCAGTGTATTCTCATTGTAATTTTCCGGCAGCCGCGTCGTAAGCACCATCGTTTCGTTTACAGCTACATCATACACACCAGGCACCTTGATTACTTCCTGTGTTCCATCCGATTTGTGCCAGATGAATTTTCCCTGATATGTGATGTTTTGGAGTTTCATGCTCTCGCTGCGCTCACTTGGGTAAGCAATTTCCGCAGCAAAAAATCCCACAAAAATCAATAGCATCAATATGTAGAGTACGCTTTGCCTCTTTTTGCTAACTGCATAACTTTCCATATTTTTATCTCCTCTTTACGTTGCGTTGAATATCAGCCCCTTACTTTTTCAGTTTTAATCCATCACTAAATGCATTTCCAACAATTGCTCCAAGCGCAATATACTTGTTATTTACCGGATCATAGGTAATCGGCTTAAGTTTTGCCGGATCAATCTTTCCATCTGTCAGAATGCTCTCATCTGCATTCACATTCATGATCTCACCGATAAGAATTCCATCCGTAAAACTCTTCACTTTACACTCTAGTGCCATCGGTAATTCTTCGATCAACGGCGCATTCACGTTTTCACTTTTGATTGCGTGAAAACCTGCTCTTGCAAACTTATCCGGCACTTTATTTGCAGACTCCACCCCTACATAATCACAAGCAACCACAGTATCTTCGGTTGCAAAGCTTACCGTAAACGCACCCGTCTTTTTCAGATTTTCTGTTGTCTTGTGATTGGACATGCTGATAGAAATCTCATTCATATCTGTAATACAGCCCCATGCTGCGTTCATCGCATCCGGAACTCCATTCTCATCGTACGTTCCTATAATCAGTACCGGCATCGGGTACACAAATGGTTTTGCACCAAAATCAACTCTGCTCATTGTTTTTCCTCCTGTTTGTCAATATGATTATTATAACAAATTCAAAACTAATTTACTATAAATTATACATGTTCTCTCCTGTTATTATTATGAATCACATTACCGCATCAAACACATCCGACGCTGCCATAATTCTAGCACACAATGGAATTTGTTTTCTTGATAGACCATCCTCAAACTTATCAACCTGTTTGCACCCATATGATCTTGCAGTTTTACATGATGCAACATATCAAGTTTTCATAGAAAACTTGACACTATCTCTGCTATCTGTTACTCAAATCAATTATAGAGGCACTGCTATAATGATACTTCTGAATTCGTGCTATGAACTTTCCATTGATCATATTATACAAAAATTTCAGGCAACAAAACAAGTTGTCTTTTTATGCACAATGTATCAATTTTACAGATGCATGAATTTACTCTTTTACGTCAGCAAATTCAAAATCATATTTTTAATCATACGAATTTCCAGCGGATGATCTTCTGTTTCAAAAGTGAATAAAACATCTGTCCCCA